>Ga0105251_10004152_pt1 | contig 10085 bp, 9 predicted proteins | sample KBSS64metaG_FD_80424 | JGI IMG/M metagenome (GOLD analysis project Ga0105251, IMG submission 80424) | Switchgrass rhizosphere microbial communities from Kellogg Biological Station, Michigan, USA - KBS S6-4 metaG | ecosystem: Host-associated > Plants > Roots > Rhizosphere > Soil | place... | reverse complement strand
TCTGCTCATGGGTGGGTCCTATGCCTCGGTTCGGAATCCAGTGTCGCGCGCGGTCCGTGTAGGGCGTGTTATCCACCGGCCACGGTCTGGTCACGACCATAACCAATCCGACGGATCGATTCAGGTCCGTTGCCTCATCCCGGTCAGCCGCCAGCCATGAATGGGTGTCGGTCAGGTGCCGCGTGGCTTGGCCCGGTGCGTGGCCGTCGCGGTCCATGGGTCGTCCGGCCACGGATGCTTGGGGTAGCGCCCCTTCATTTCCTTCCTGACCTCGGCGTACGTGTTGGCCCAGAAGTTGCGCAGGTCCTGGGTGACCTGCAGTGGACGGCCGCCGGGCGAGAGCAGGTGCAGGGTCAGCGGAACACGGCCATCGGCAATACGCGGTGTGTCTGCCAGCCCGAACAGCTCCTGCAGCTTCACTGCCAGCACCGGCGGTTGTGGCGTGTGGCCGTCGGCCTCCACCGCGTAGTGGATCGCGCGTTCCATGCCGGACGGCACCGCGATGCGCACCGGTGCGTGGCGATCGACCAGCTGCCGTTGCGCCCACGGCATCGGCGACTTCAATGCTTCACCGAGCGCCGCTTCATCCAGGGCGTCCAGGCGTGTCTTTCCATTGAAGGCCGGGGTCAGCCAGCTCGTCAGCGTCGTCATCAGCGCCGTGTCGGATACATCCGGCAGCTCCAGCTCCGGCATCCAGCTGCGCAGCGCCAGCGCGCGTGCCTGCCACTGGCGCAGCCCCTCGGTCCACGGCAGCGCGGCCAGGCCGAGCTCGCGCACCGCCTCGGTCAACGCCTGCGCGGCCTGGGCCGGATCGACCCGGCCGGCCGAGCGGCTGTCCAGCACGATGCGGTCGAAGCGGCTCTCGCGGCGCGCCACCAGGGCGCGCTTGTCCGCATCCCAGCACACCACGTCCTGCTGCTGGAAACGCTCCGGGAAATCGCGGCGCAGCCGGTTCTCATCCACCGGCGCGGCGCGCAGCAACAGCGCATCGCGCGCTTCATAGCGGAGTTCCACGGCCACCAGCCATGGCTCGCCGCGCAGGTCGCTGGGGTCGAACAGGCGCGCGCTGCGGCCGTTGGCCAGCAGGTAGCGCTGTGGATCGGTCGGGTGGCGGGCGGCAATGCGGTCGGGGAAGGCGTGCGCGAGCAGGTCGCCCAGCTGGTGCGCCTCCACCGTGCCGGGCGGCGCGCTGTCGCAGCGCAGGCGACGCCGCCACTGTTTGCTGGCTGCATCGATGGCAGCCAGCGCACCGCGATTGGCGTCGTGCGGTGCGCGCCCCTGCCGGAACGCGGCCAGCGCACGCCAGCGGGCGGCCAGCGCATCGCCCCCCTGGCGCAGCGGATCGCGCGCTTCCACCAGCGCGGCCAGGTCGCAGGCCAGCGCCTGTTCGGTGCCGCTGCCGGCGGCCAGCAGCATCGCCGCCAACCGTGGGTGGGTGCCCAGTGCCAGCATGCGCCGGCCCATTGCGGTGAGCCCATCGCTGTCGCTCAAGGCGCCCAGCCGCTGCAGCAGTTCGCGCGCGGCGGCCATCGCACCTGCCGGCGGTGCGTCCACGAAGCGCAGGTCGTTGCTGCCCCAGGCCGCCAGTTCCAGTGCCAGTGCCGCCAGTTCCACCTGCGCGATCTCCGGCCGGCGCTGCGCTTCCAGCCGCTGCGACTGCGGCCACAACCGCCATGCCCAGCCTTCGGCCACGCGCCCGGCGCGGCCGGCGCGCTGGTCGGCCGAAGCCTGCGCGATGCTGACCACGTCCAACCGCGAAAAGCCGCTGTTGGGGTCATAGCGCGGCTCGCGCGCCAGCCCCGCATCGATCACCACGCGCACGCCGGGCAGGGTGACCGAAGACTCGGCCACGTTGGTGGCCAGCACCACGCGGCGCTGCCCGTGCGGGTCCGGCTGCAGCACGCGCGACTGTTGTTCAACCGGCAGCTCGCCATGCAGCGGCAGCACCTGGATGTCGTTCGGCAGGGCCTGTTCCAGCGCCGCCTGGGTGCGCGCGATCTCACGCTGCCCCGGCAGGAACACCAGCACGTCGCCAGGGTGTGCGGCCAGCGCCTGTTCCACCGCGCGCCGCGCCTGCGCTTCGAGTGCTTCCTCGCGGCGGGCCGGGAAGTGGCTTACCGCGACCGGGTAACTGCGCCCGGCACTGCTCAACCGGGGCGCGTCCAGGAACTGCGCCAGCCGCTCGCCGTCCAGCGTGGCCGACATCACCACGATGCGCAGGTCCTCGCGCAGCTGCGCCTGCACGTCCAGGGCCAGCGCCAGGCCCAGGTCCGCGGCCAGGTGGCGTTCGTGGAATTCATCGAACAGCAGCGCGCCCACGCCGTCCAGCATCGGGTCGTCCTGCAGCATCCGGGTCAGGATGCCTTCGGTGACCACTTCCACCCGGGTTCGCGCCGATACCCGGTTCTCGAAGCGGATGCGGTAACCCACCGTATCGCCAACCTCTTCGCCCAGCTGCCGCGCCATGAACTGCGCGGCGCTGCGCGCGGCCACGCGGCGCGGCTCCAGCATGATGACCTTGCGGCCTTCCAGCCACGGCGCATCCAGCAGCGCCAACGGCACCTGGGTGGTCTTGCCCGCCCCCGGCGGTGCTTCCAGCACCAGGCGAGGGTGGGAGGCAAGATGCGTGGCGATCTGCGGCAGCAGCGGGGATATCGGGAAACCGGGCGAGCTCATGCCGCTAGGATACGGGCCGCGGGCAGGGGCCGCACGGAGGGCACGTTACAATGGCGCGATCAACTGCCCTGCACCTGCCCCATGCACCTGATCGATATCGGCGCCAACCTCACCCACGATTCCTTCGACCGCGACCGCGACGCCGTGCTGGCCCGCGCACGCGATGCCGGCGTGGTGCAGATGGTGCTCACCGGCGCCAGCCGCGAGCATTCGCCGATGGCGCTGGAACTGGCCCGCCAGCACCCCGGGTTCCTGTACGCCACCGCCGGCGTGCATCCGCACCATGCTGTGGAATACACCGATGAGTGCGACGCGGAAATGCGCGCCCTGCATGCGCACGCCGAAGTGGTGGCGGTGGGCGAGTGCGGACTGGACTACTTCCGCGATTTCGCGCCCCGCCCGGCCCAGCACCGCGCCTTCGAGCGTCAGCTGCAGCTGGCCAGCGACGTGCGCGGCGCGGAGGGCGCATTGAAGCCGTTGTTCCTGCACCAGCGCGACGCCCATGCCGACTTCATGGCGCAGATGAAGAACTTCGACGGCCGCATCGGCGCCGCAGTGGTGCACTGCTTCACCGGCGAACGCCAGGAGCTGTTCGACTACCTGGACCAGGACTGGTACATCGGCATCACCGGCTGGCTCTGCGACGAACGCCGCGGCGCGCACCTGCGCGAGCTGGTCAAGCACATCCCGGCCGATCGCCTGATGATCGAAACCGACGCCCCGTACCTGCTGCCGCGCAGCCTGAAGCCGATGCCCAAGGACCGTCGCAATGAGCCGATGTTCCTCAAGCACATCGTCGAAGAGCTGGCGCGCGACCGGGGTGAAGACGTCGCAGTGACCGCAGCCAACGCAACAGCCGCAACCCGCGCCTTCTTCCGCCTCGCGTAGGGACACGCCACGCGTGTCCAGAGCGCCGACCCGCCCTGAAGGAACCGCCACACAGCCGGGCAGAGCCCGGCGCTACGCGTTGAAGGCGTCCAGCAAGCCTTCCCGATAGGTCGGGAACCTCGGCGTCCAGCCCAGTGCCTCGCGCGTCGCCCGCCCATCGATCCGCTTGCACCCGGCATGGAACCGCCGCAACGCAGGGCTCAGCGCCGGATCGTCCCACGCCAACGCAGGCGGCATCGCGAACCCGCCCAACCCGGCCGCATACGCCAGCACCTCCTGCGGCGGCGCAGGCGCGTCATCGCAGGGGAGATACAGGGCGTCGCTTACCGGCCGGCGCATCGCCGCCGCCACCACGGCCGCCAGGTCTTCAACGTGCAGGCGGTTGAACACCAGCCCCGGCTTCACCACATGCCGCGCGCGGCCTTCCGCCAGCTGCACCAGCGCATTGCGCCCACGCCCGTACAGCCCCGGCAGGCGAAACACCGCTGACGCCATGCCTCTTTCCCGCGCAAGCTCCCGCCATTGGCTTTCCGCCAGCAGTCGGCGACGTGCAGTCGCATCCGTCGCATCGGCGGCGGACGTCTCATCCACCCAGCCACCGTCGCGGTCGGCGTACACCGCCGTTGAAGAAAGATAGCCAACCCAGCGCAGGGCAGGGCTGTTGCGCAGCGCTGCACTCAACAGACGCAACGCGGGATCGCCCTCGTCATCGGGTGGCACCGTGCAGATCACCGCCTCCGCACTTCGCATCGCCTCGGTAACGCCGGGCTCTGCCCCGCCGCGGTCACCGCCCACCAACCGATAACGGCGCACCCCATCATCCGGTGCCGCCGCAGGATCGCGCACCGTGCCGCTGCATGCCACGCCCTGCGACTGCAGCAGCGCTGCGACATGCCGGCCGGCATAGCCGAGTCCCAGCACCACCACCCGTGACGGAAGCGCAGCGGCCACTGCGCTCATTCCGCGCGGTTGCGCTGATACGCCTGCAGGTGCGCATACGCCACCGCCAGCAGCGGCGCGGCCTGACCGGCTGCGCGTGCCCGCGCCAGCATGTCGCCCACGATCTGTTCGGCCTCCACCTGCTGGCCGGCCTCCAGGTCGCGCAGCATCGACGCCTTCAGTGCAGAGCCCTGCTGGGTCAGCGCAGACAGCGCCACCGCGCGCGCCTTCTCCGGAATCGCCTCGCCGGCGGCCTCGGCCACGGCAACGCACTCGTCATACAGCCCGCGCACCACGGACTCGCCGTCTTCCGTGGCCATGATCGTGCCCACATCGGCCCGCATCAGGCAGGTAGACGCGGCCAGCGCGGTCAGGAACGTGTACTTGATCCACTGCTCCTGCCCGATCGCGTCGCTGGCCACATGGTCCAGCCCGGCCTGCACGCAGGCCGCCGCCAGCGCCAGCACGCGCGCGCTGCTGCCCGGCGTATCGCGCTCGCCAAAGGTGATCTTCGCGGCAGGTGCCAGGTGCAGCACCGCGCCATCCTCGGCTTTGGTCGCGCTGATGAAGCACAGCCCGCCCAGCACCGCATCGCGCCCGAAGCGCGCATCCAGCGCCGCGTAATGGCGCAGCCCGTTGAGGATCGGCAGCACGGTCGTACGCGACGACACCGCCGGCGCGATCGCCTCGATCGAACTCTCAAGGTCATAGGCCTTGCAGCTCAGCATCACCAGGTCGAACGGCTGTTCCGCCGCCAGTGCCGGCAACGCATCGGCGGTGACATGCGAAACCGGGAACGTGGCATCGCCCAGCGGGCTGCGGATCACCAGCCCGTCGCGTTCCAGCTGCGCCGCACGGGCAGGTCGTACCAGGAAGGTGACGTCCACTCCGGCCTGGGCCAAGCGCCCGCCAAAGTAGCCACCGGTGCCGCCGGCACCAAGAACCAATACACGCATGTCAATCTCCAGGTCGGGCCAAACTGAACGGGGTAGGGTAGTCGGGCGGAAGTGGCCAGAATCCTGCTATGATCGCCACTGGATCGGGGATTCCCGGTCGGCATTGGGCCTCGGCGGATTCGCCGGGGCCTTTTGTTTTCTACGGGAAGCACTTGAGGCCATAGCCCATGTAACGTCCGCTTGAATCTCGATCAAGCTTGGCTTCAATCACATCCCAGGCGCGATTGGCTTGCTCTGGCCGCAGCTGGCGTACGCCAATCGGTCGCGCGACCAGATCCGCCAACTGAAGGCCAATCGAGTTGTTCTTCTTGTCGGTGAGTACTGGCTCGAAGGGCAGCTGGGTGTTGCCGAAATTGTCACCGCTGCAGATCCGCCTGAATGCAAGCTCCAGATCGGCGTCTTCATTGCGTCCGCGAGACTCACAGAGCACATGCGTCACCAGCGGCCCGGCCTCATCCGAGGTCTGGCCCAGCCGACGAAGCGAGTAGAAGATGCGTTCCAGGCAGAATCGCAGCGAAAGCTCGTAGGGGCTTTCATCACGCAGGCGATGCCCTGCGAGCCTGCGCTTGTCGATGACCGCAGAGAAGATCGTCATGGGCGTCCGCTCCAGAACATCGGTCAGCGCCTGGAGGAATGCCTGCTTGCGGTCCCGGTCGCGCAATACGGAAAAATGTCCAACATCCTTGCGGATCTCGCGCTCATGCAGGATCACGGCGTCGTGGCCGAACGTCGAGAACTTCACCTTCTGCATCGCCGGAACCACAGTGTCCATGTAGTCCCGCTTGCTGATCAGACAACAGGACAGCACAAACAGGGGGTATCCGTTGTCGATGCTGTCCATGCCGTGGTCGCCACTTTCATCGACAAAGACGATGTAGTCGCTGAACCTCACCTACTCAGCTCCGCATGCCCACGCCACGCTTGAGCAGCCACAGCGCCAGCGCGGTCAGTGCCACCACGAAGCCGATCATCAGCGCATACGCCACCCACAACGGCACGTCGCTGGTGCCCAGCAGGCCGTAGCGGAACGCGTTCACCATGTAGAAGATCGGGTTCGCATGGGTTGCCGCTTCGGCCCACGTCGGCAGCAGCTTCACCGAATAGAACACACCGCCCAGGTAGGTCAGCGGGGTCAGGATGAAGGTCGGCACGATCGCCACGTCATCGAATTTCTTCGCATACACCGCGTTGATGAAACCGGCCAGCGAGAAGATCGTCGCGCCCAGCAGCACCGTGGTGAGCGTCACCAGCGGATGCGGAATGCGCACCGGCGTGAAGAACATCGCGATGATCAGCACGATCACGCCCACCATCAGCCCGCGCAGCACCGCACCTGCCACGTAACCCCACAGGATCACCCAGTTCGGCATCGGGCTCACCAGCAGCTCTTCCACGTGCCGCCCGAACTTCGCCCCGAAGAACGACGAACTGATGTTGCCGTAGCTGTTCTGGATCACGCTCATCATCACCAGGCCCGGCACGATGAACTGCATGTAGCTGTAACCGCCCATCTCGCCCACGCGCGAACCGATCAGTCCGCCGAAGATCAGGAAGTACAGCGTCATGGTGATCGCCGGCGGCACCAGCGTCTGCCCCCAGATGCGCAGGATGCGCGCCACTTCGCGGCGCACGATCGTCATCAGTGCAATGCGGTTGCGCTGGCCGTCGGTCAGGACCGGGGTCGGGGTGCTGCTCATGCCGCGTTCTCCTGGTTGCCGGTGAGCCGTACGAACAGCTCCTCCAGGCGGTTGCTCTTGGTCCGCATCGAACGCACCCGGATCCCGGCCGCGTTCAACGCCGCGAACACCCGGTTCAGGTCCATCGCACGCGGCATGTCCACGTCCAGCGTGTGCCCGTCGATGGCGGTCATGGTCGTGCCCTCGATCACCGGCAGCTCCGCCGGCAGCTCACCGTCGATGTCGAACAGGAAGCCTTCCACGTCCAGCTTGGCCAACAGCTCGCGCATCGGCCCCTGGGTGACGATCTGCCCGTGGTTGATGATGGCCAGGTTCCGGCACAGGTGCTCGGCTTCTTCCAGGTAGTGCGTGGTCAGGATGATCGTCGTACCGGCCGCGTTGATTTCCTTCAGCACCCGCCACATGTCGCGGCGGATCTCGATATCCACGCCGGCGGTCGGTTCGTCCAGGATCAGCAGCCGTGGCCGCGTCATCATCGCCCGCGCAATCATCAGCCGGCGCTTCATGCCGCCCGACAGCGTGCGGCTCATCACCTGCGCCTTCTCCCACAGGTGGGCGCGCTTGAGCTCCACCTCGGCCATCTGCTCGGCCTCGGCGCGCGCCACGCCATAGAATCCGGCGTAGTTCACCAGGATGTCGAAGGGCTTCTCGAACAGGTTGAAGTTGATCTCCTGCGGTACCAGCCCGATCAGGCGCATGGTGGCGCTGCGGCTGCGTACCAGGTCGCTGCCGAACACCTCCACCTGGCCTTCACTGAGGTTCACCAGCGAGCTGATGATCCCGATCAGGGTGGACTTGCCGGCCCCGTTCGGGCCCAGCAGCGCGAAGAAGTCACCCGGGACAACGTCCAGCGAAACGCCCTTCAGCGCCTGGGTGCCGTTGTCGTAGGTCTTGCGGAGGTCGCGCACCCGCAGGGCGGGGGCGGTACTGGTCGCGGTGGTGTTCTGGGATGCCAAGCTCTTGCCTTCGCGCCCAAGGGTCGGCGCTGGATAGGGGCGGGGGAGCGGCTATTATAGAAGGCCTCAGGGGTTTGCCCCGGCTACACACTGTTTCCCAAATTCGTGCCTGTTCAATTCCCCCTCAAGCTGATCGACCGGCGCATGCTGGCCCCCACCGTCGGCCACTACCAGTTCCTGCGTGATGACGGCCAACCGCTGGATTTCCAGCCCGGCCAGTTCATCCAGGTCCATTTCGAGTACGCCGACGGCACCGCCACCAAGCGCAGCTATTCCCTGGCCACGATCCACGACCACGCCCTTGGACCGGGCGAAGCCGTTGATATTGCAGTCAGTTTCGTGCCCGGCGGCGCCGCCACGGCCCTGTTCGAGGGCCTGGACCTGGGCGGCCACGTGACCGCCAGCGGCCCGTTCGGCCGGTTCTGCCTGATGCCCGGCGACCACAACGCCCGCTACCTGCTGATCGCCACCGGCACCGGGGTCACCCCGTACCGCTCCATGCTGCCGCTGCTGGCCACCGCCATGGCCGAGCGCGGGGTGGAAGTGGTGCTGCTGCAGGGCGCCCGCACTCCGGCCGAACTGCTCTACAGCGAAGACTTCCAGGCCTTCGCCGCTGCCCACCCCGGCTTCCGCTACGTGCCGTGCCTGTCCCGCGAGCTGCCGGACAACCCGCACCCGGACGTCCGCCACGGCTACGTCCAGCAGCACCTGGCCGAATTCGCCCCGAACCCGGCCACCGACATCGCCTACCTGTGCGGCAACCCGGACATGGTGGATGCAACCTTCGAAGCGCTGAAGGAAGCGGGCCTGCCCACGCCCCAGGTACGCCGCGAGAAGTACGTCAGCAGCAAGTAGCGCCGGGCCCGTAGCGCCGGGCTCTGCCCGGCCGGCTCTGGCACCCGGACGCCCACCTGTCCTCCCATGAACCTGCAGGCCAAGGACGTCAGAATCACGTGACGTGGCGCTGGTATCGCAAGCTAGAATGCGCCATTCCCCCTGGATACTACCTCATGAGCCCTCCCGTGACCGCCAAGCAGGAAGTCGCCCAACTGCTTGCGCAGTTGCCGGACGAGGCCACGCTCGAAGACATTCAGTACCACGTCTACGTGCTTGAGAAGATCCAGCGCGGCCGCGCGGATGTGGATGCTGGCCGGGTCCACACCACAGAACAGGCGCGCGAGCGGCTGGGTAAATGGCTGGACCGCTGAACTGGACGAGCGAGGCGCTCGAAGATATCGACGCTATCGCAGAGTTCATTGCACGAGACTCCCGGCGACACGCAAGACGCATCATCGAAGCGCTCTTTGATCTGGGTGATGTGATTGAAGTCCATCCCTCTGCTGGCAGGATGGTGCCAGAGGTGGGTCGTCCAGGCCTGCGGGAGCGCTTCCTGTACAGCTATCGAGTCATCTATGAAATCCGTCCTGACCAGATTGCCGTACTCGCAGTTCTGCATGGGAAGCGACTGCTTGAATCTATCGAAGAGCGGCTTGGTGACTGAGGTTTCCCAGGGATATTTCGTCGTCGCCCGATATTGACGTGAACCTCATCCAGAATTGCCCAAGAAGCTCATGTCTTCCTCGGCAGGTGCCATTGGGATACGGAGAGGGGGCGTTTCGACGCTGTACCGCACCGGGTCACTGCCCAGCGTATCCCCAAGCGCGCCACAGTCTCCGAGTGCACGCCACAGTTACTTCTCGGCGACCTTGAATTCCGGCCAGCCGTACTCGGCGGAAATACTGACAAGAATCTCCGCGATAAGCGCCGCGCCATTGTCGCTGTTGGTCAGGATCACCACACCCTGGCCGCTGTGCGTATACCCATAGATCTGCGCGCGATAGCCATGGGTGCCGCCGCTGTGGGCAAAGCTGGTGCGATCACCCAGTTTCTCCACGTACAGCCCCAGCCCGTATTCGCCCAGACCACGCGTCAGCATCCGCTCGGCACTGTCGTGCGAGAGCACCTTGCCGGCC
>Ga0105251_10004149_pt1 | contig 10093 bp, 8 predicted proteins | sample KBSS64metaG_FD_80424 | JGI IMG/M metagenome (GOLD analysis project Ga0105251, IMG submission 80424) | Switchgrass rhizosphere microbial communities from Kellogg Biological Station, Michigan, USA - KBS S6-4 metaG | ecosystem: Host-associated > Plants > Roots > Rhizosphere > Soil | place... | reverse complement strand
TCCGCGGGGTCTATGTCCAGGCGCAAGGCCAGGATCGGCTCCTCGCTCGAGACATTGACCACCCGCCCGCTCAGCGGCATCGAGACCGAGACCACCAGGTAGTTCAGTGGGTCGTAATTGAAGTACTCGTTCGCCAGCTGAACTTCTTTGCGCCCCTGGGCCATGATGCACAGCGCCGGTTGCGCCAGCACCGGGGCAAATTCGTGGGACTGGCTGTGGCGCGACATGAACAGCGAGCCGATGGCGGTGGCATAACTGCCATCTTCGGCGGTGTTGCGCCGGATGATCGCCGCCAGTTCAGCGCGCTGCTTTTCCATATCGGTGTCCAACGGGGCTTGCGCCGGGTGTGAAGAGTGATCGAGAGACGACATGCAAGGCATCCTCGGCAAGGCATGGGGGATGGGGCAGAGCATATGTTTGTGCAATCTATAGCGGTAGACACATCCTGCCAGATGCTTGCCTGATCCTGCACGGGGTGGCTTCTGTTTGTGCACATACTCAGCGCTGGGCAGTTTGCCGAACCCCTGTGGGAGCGAGCCTGCTTGCGATAAACCCGAGAACGCCGTGGGGTATCAGGTTTCCAGCATTATCGTTGACGACCATCGCGAGCAAGCTTGCTCCTACACAGGCCATTACCGGCTTGCCCGCTCAGTTTCGCAGGATTGTGCAACGCGCCGGCAGGAATCGACTAACGACACAGGCACATCGGCCTTTAACCTTGGATCCTGTCGCAGCCCGTCCCGCTGGCTGCCTCGCGACTCCCCGGGAGGGTTGAACATGTCAAAGCAGATCCCCGTCAGTCATATGGCCTTTGTCCGGGCACGCCCGGGACGTTCTCAAGAGCTGGGTCTGCGCCTGAGCGCGCTGATCGAGCCGTCGCGCGCCGCACCAGGCTGCCTGAGCTTCGCCTTGCAGCACTCTCAATGCGATCCGCAGTTATGGCTGGTGTCCGGTTTTTGGGCCAACCAGCAAGCCATGACCGCGTACTTCAGCACGCCGGCCATGGAGGTTTTTGCCGAGCTGGTGCAGGAACTGGTGGTCGACAGCCTGGATTTTCACACCTTCAAGGACGTGTCGGCGGCGCAGGCGTTGCGACAGTCCGGGGCAGCGGTACACAAACTGGCCGGTTGAGGGTTTAATGGCAGCATTCTCAACTAGCCAGGATGCGCGACATGGCACGCAAAGCCTTTGAAACCTTCGAAGCTGTATCGGCTGTAGTCCCCCGCGAGGGCGGGTATTACGCGGCAATCGCCACCAAAGCCATCGGCGGCTCCGGTGCGCCTCGTTTCAACAAACTGCTGGAAGAACAGACTTTCAAGACCGCCAAAGAAGCGGACGAAGCTGCAGCCCTGCAACTGACCCACCTCAAGGGGGTCAGCGAAGACGGCGGGCTGCTCTGGTAATCATTTTACCGCCCCCGGGCGATACATCTTGAACAATGCCTCAGGCCCCAGCTGGAAATAATCCGCCGGCCCGCCGCCGCGCAGAATCGGTTCTGCCGCGGCGGTGTCGTACACCCCATCCTTCAATAGCCACTTGGCGATATGCACGGCGACGACTTCGCCGAGAATCAGCCAGCTCGGCACCACATTTCCGTCCGCCCGCTGCAACTGAATAATCTGGGTGACCTTGCATTCGAAAGACACCGGGCTTTCGGCGACCCGTGGCACCCGAATGACTTTCGAGGCGACGGTTGTCAGGCCTGCCAGCTCGAACTCGTTGACTTGCGGCCCGACCATGGCGCTGCTCTGGTTCATCTGTTCCGCCAACGGCCGGGTGGCCAGGTTCCAGGCGAATTCACCGGTCTGCTCGATGTTGTTCAGGCTGTCTTTGCGCCCGACGCTGGAAAAACCAATGATCGGCGGGATGTAGTTGAAGGCGTTGAAAAAGCTGTAAGGCGCCAGGTTCAAGCGGCCTTCGCCATCCTGTGAAGAAATCCAGCCAATGGGCCGCGGGCCGACGATGGCGTTGAACGGATCGTGGGGCAGACCGTGGCCGTTGGCGGGTTCGTAATAGTGGATGTCGTCGGGCATGGAGAAAATCCTGGGGCTTTCGATAGGCGGTCATGGTGCTGGGACCGGCACTATTTTTCCAGCCAATAAACATCTCGTAGGAGCTGCCGCAGGCTGCGATCTTTTGATCTTGCCGTTGGAAATCAAAAGATCGCAGCCTGCGGCAGCTCCTACAGGTGTTGTGACAGTGCGCATGTTTTTGCTGTGCTCCAGAAATGACTAAGCCCGGTCGAAGCCGGGCTTTGGTGCCAATCTTGCGGATTAGCTGACGGAAGCACCGCCGGTGCGGTCGTAACCATCTTCAGCGACAGTGGCGCTGCCGGTGCGATCGTAGCCATCTGCGGCGACGGTAGCGGAACCCGTACGGTCATCTGCTGCAACAGCAGAGCCAGTGCGGTCGTAACCGTCGGCAGCGAAGGTGTTGGCGGCCAGCACGGACAGGGCGATGGCGAGGAACAGTTTGGTTTTCATTTCATTTCTCCAGGTTCTTGGCGTTTTGTCTCTTGGGCATGGGTTTCATGCTACGCCAATTAATCTGATTAAAAAGCGCGAAATAATGCTAAAAATAATCGATTAATTAGATATTAAGGCCGTGAAGCGTTCTGCTTTCAAAGACTGAGTGAACGCATCGCAACTAACCGATCAGGCACATTCAGGATGGAGGCCGGGCATTAACTCGTGATTAATTCATTCTTCGGCCCGTGTGACAGATTTTTCATAAAGCGCTTACCCATTTTTCACCGCCTCACCTCCAGTCTGCGCACCGCGCCGTACCCAAAGAATGGGCGGTCATTACTACTGGAGTTCGCCCCTCGATGAATAAACTTCCTCAAATCACCCTGGCCTTCTGGGTGATGAAAATCTGCGCGACGACCCTGGGGGAGACCGCAGGTGATTTGCTGTCGATGACCCTCAACGTGGGCTACGCCATCAGTTCGTTAATCTTGATAAGCGTGTTCGTGCTGACCCTGGTCACTCAGCTGATGGCGAAAACCTATAAACCGGTGCTGTACTGGATCGTGATCCTGTCGACCAGTACGGCGGGCACCACCATGTCCGACTTCATGGACCGTACTCTCGAACTGGGCTACGCCACGGGCTCGATGATCCTGATTGCGATTTTGATAGGTATTTTTGCCGCCTGGCGCCTCAGCGGCGATTCGCTGAACGTGACCAAGGTCCAGACCTTCCGTGGAGAGATGTTCTATTGGATGGCGATTCTGTTTTCCAACACCCTGGGCACCGCGCTTGGCGATTACCTGGCCGATGACTCGGGGCTTGGCTTTGCCGGTGGCGCGCTATTGATTGGCTCGACCATTGCGTTGGTCGTGCTACTCAAATATTTCACGAAGATTTCGTCGGTGCTGTTGTTCTGGGTGGCGTTCGTGCTCACCCGGCCGTTCGGCGCGACATTGGGTGATTTCCTGACCAAGCCTCATGAAAAGGGTGGTCTGGACTTTGGCACCATTGGTTCGTCGCTGGTGCTGGCGGGGATTCTGGTGGTGATGATTGCGGGGGCTTCGTACGCGCAGAACAAGTACGGGAAGCGGGCGGTAGCCGAGTTGACTTGATACCGAGGCGTCCCCTTCGCGGGCAAGCCTCGCTCCCACAATGGATCTGAGTGAATCAGCCCTTGTGGGAGCGAGCCTGCTCGCGAAGAGGCCGGTATGACCGACCTCTGATGTGGCTGTCAGTCAGTGAGAATCCGCGAGTGCTTGCGGGTGTCCTTCATGGTGACGTACACCAGCAACGACACGGCAATGCAAGCGGTGACATACCAGTAGTAACCGGTTTCCATGCCAATGCTCTTGAACCACAGCGCGATGTATTCAGCGGTGCCGCCGAAGATCGACACGGTCAGGGCATACGGCAGGCCCACGCCCAGGGCGCGGATTTCGGTCGGGAACAGTTCGGCTTTGACCACCGCGTTGATCGAGGTGTAGCCGCTGACGATGATCAGTGCCGCCATGATCAGGAAGAACGCGCCCCACCAGGTCGTGATGGTGTGCAGGGTGGTGAGGATCGGCACGGTGAAAATCGTGCCCAGTACGCCAAAGGCGATCAGGATCGGACGTCGGCCGATCTTGTCCGACAGGCCACCGATGATTGGCTGCAGGCACATGAACAGGAACAGCGTGGCGGCAGAGATGGTGGTGGAGTCGGAAATGCTCATGCCGACGGTATTCACCAGGTATTTCTGCATGTAGGTGGTGTAGGTGTAGAACGCCAGGGTACCGCCCATGGTCAGGCCAACCACGGTCATCAGCTCTTTCGGATGGCGCATCAAGGTGCGCATCGCGCTTTCCTTGGCCTTTTCTTTCTTGGTGAACGACTCGGTTTCTTCCATGCCACGGCGCAGGTACAGCGCGACCACGGCACACAGCGCGCCGATGGCGAACGGGATGCGCCAGCCCCAGGCGTACAGCTCTTCGGTGGTCAGTACATTTTGCAGGATGATCAGTACGCCCAGTGCTATGAGCTGACCGGAGATCAGGGTCACGTACTGGAAGCTGGAGTAGAAACCGCGACGTTCCTTGGTCGCCATCTCGCTCAGGTAAGTGGCGGAGGTGCCGTACTCGCCACCGACCGACAGGCCTTGAAGCAAGCGGGCGAACACCAGCAGGATCGGCGCACCGATACCGATGATTTCATAGCCCGGGCTCAGCGCAATCAGCAGTGAACCGAAGCACATCAGGTACACCGAGGCCATCAGGGCTTTCTTGCGTCCGACTTTGTCGGCGTACAGGCCCATCAGCCACCCGCCGATCGGACGCATCAGGAAGCCCACGGCGAAAATCGCAGCGGTGTTCAGCAGTTGTGCGGTGGTGTCGCCTTTGGGGAAAAAGGTCTTGGCGAAATACAGGGAGAAAGCCGCGTAGACATACCAGTCATACCACTCGACCATGTTGCCGACAGAACCGCTGAAGATCGATTTGATACGGCTGGAGGTGGTTCGTTCTTTTGCCGGCACGGCGGCCGACCCACGGGGCAGGGTATTGGAGTTATCCATTTAAGGATCCTTCGTTTAATTATTTTTTGTGGAGCGCGCGTAAACGCAGCCTGCGGGGGCTATAGCAGGAGCTGTGCCAACGGGGAGGGGGCCGGTTTAGAGGGGGATTGAGGTTTGAGTGAGCGGAAATCCGCTTATTCTGGAGAGGGTGTGAGCGAAAAACCGCTTAACGCTTTGATCGTTCCCATGCTCCGCGTGGGAATGCAGCCAGGGACGCTCTGCGTCCCAAAAGCCGAACGCGGAGCGTCCGCTGAGGCATTCCCACGCAGAGCGTGGGAACGATCATTCACCGAGAAACATCTCCCGGTTCAACCCATGCCGCTGCATCTTTTCATTGAACGTGCGGCGCGGCAGCTGCAGTTCTTCAAGCACCGCCTTCACATCACCCTTGTGCCGGGTCAATGCTGCGCGCAGGCACTGCGCTTCAAACGCTTCCTGCTGCGCTGCCAGTGACTGCCCCGGCTCGATGCCCGCTGGCGCAGGCTCGCCAAGCCCCAACACCTGGCGCTCGGCGACGTTTGCCAGTTCGCGCACATTGCCTGGCCAGTCGTGGCTCAACAGATGGCTCAACTGCGGCCCGCTCAACGCCGCAAAGGTTCGCCCCAGTCGCTCTGCAGCACTTTGGGCAAACGCCTCGTACAACAACGGAATGTCTTCGCGACGGTCACGCAGCGGTGGCAGGCGCAATTCGGCGACGTTCAAACGGTAAGCCAGGTCCTCGCGAAAACGTCCGGCCCGTGCTTCGTCGAGCAAGTCCGGCTTGGTCGCGGCGATGATGCGCAAATCCACGCGAATACTCTGGTTCGAGCCCAAGCGCTCAAGCTTCTGCTCCTGTAGCACCCGCAGCAATTTCACTTGCTGCGCCAGGGGCATGCTTTCGATTTCATCGAGAAACAACGTGCCGCCATCGGCGTATTCGAGTTTGCCGATGCGCTTGCCCTGGGCACCGGTGAACGCGCCGCTTTCGTGACCGAACAGCTCGGCCTCGAACAGTTGTTCGGGAATGGCTGCACAATTCAAGGCGACGAAGGGTTTATCGGCGCGCGGCCCGAAATCGTGCAGGCAGCGAGCAACCAGTTCTTTGCCGCTACCGGTTTCACCGCGGATCAATACGTTGACCGGCAACGCCGCCAAATCCAGAACCTGGCGACGTAGCGTCTGCAAGCCACGGGACACACCCAGCAGCGTCGCGTCGAGTTTGGCGCGGTTGTCGGCCTGCTCGTGCAAGGCGCGGTTTTCCAGCACCAGCCGGCGCTTGTCCAGCGCGCGGTGCAGACTGCCAAGCAGGGTTTGCGGGCTGAAGGGCTTTTCCAGGAAGTCGTAAGCGCCATCGCGCATCGCATCGACAGCCATCGGCACGTCGCCATGGCCGGTCAGCAGAATCACTGGCAAGTCGGCATCGCGGCGCTGAACTTCAGCCAGCAGTTCCAGCCCGGACATGCCGGGCATGCGCACGTCGCTGAGGATCACTCCGGGGTAATGCGCGGGCAGTTGCGCCAGGCATTCGTCGGCGCGACTGAACAGTTGCACCTGGAAACCCGACAGGCCCAACCACTGCTCGACGGCGCTGCGGATGCTGCTTTCGTCGTCGACCACCATCACTGAATTGAGCATGTGCCAGGAGCCTCCGGATCGATGGGCAAGGTGAGTGTGAACACCGCGCCGTTGTCGTGATTATCGGCGCTCAGGCGTCCGCCCGATTCGTGAACGATGGCAAAGGATACGGCCAGACCGATGCCCAAGCCATCACCCACCGGTTTGGTGGTGAAAAAGGGATCGAAGACTTTCGACAGGTTTTCTTCGGCGATGCCGCCGCCGTTGTCGATGACGCTCAGGCGCCACAGTTGTTCGTCGGCTTCCAGGCGGATTTCCAGGCGTTTGCAGGGTTTGTCCTGCATCGCATCCAGGGCGTTGCGTAGCAGATTGATCAACACTTGCTCCAGGCGAATTGCGTCGCCGCGCACCCATGCCGGGCGCGTCAGGTGCAGTACGGTGCTGACCTGTTCGTCGCGCAGACGAGTGTCGAGCAGCTCAAGCGATTGGTCCACCACCGCCGCCAGGTCCAGGCGTTCGCGCAAACCGCTGGGGCTTTTGCGGGCAAAGGTTTTCAGGTGGCCGGTGAGGGCGGCCATGCGCGTCAGCATGTCATCCACCGGCTTGAGAGCCTTGTAGGCGTCGTCGACCCGGCCGTGGTCGAGCAACAGTCGCAGCGTTGCCAGCTGCATGCGCTGGGCGGTCAGTGGTTGATTGATTTCATGGGCCAGCGCTGCCGACATCTGGCCGAGGGCCGCGAGCTTGGCCGATTGCACCAGACCCTCCTGGGCGGTGCGCAGGTCGCGGGTGCGTTCTTCCACCAGCTGTTCGAGCTCTTCGCGACTACGCTGGCGCATTTTTGCCAGGCGCCAGCGCTGATTGAGGAACAGCAGCAGAAACACCAGTGTCAGCCACAGGCCGGCTGCGGCGAGGGCGGCGTTGCGACTGTCTTCGAACGCCACTTGCGGACGACGCAGCAGGTGCAGCGTCCAGCCCTCGGCGGCCAGCGGCAGGGATTCCCACAGGTAATCCGTCTTGCCGTCCGGACCGTCGACCCGCGCCAGTTCGCTGTTGTCGTCGAAGTGGCGCAACGATTGATAGTCGAGCAGCGTCAGCGGTTGCTTGTCGTATTGGCGGGTGGCCTTGAGCTCGGCCAGGTCGCTGTCACTCAACGGTTTCAATTGGCGATAGCGCCAACCCGGCTGATTGGCGATGAAGATGATGCCGCGTGCATCGCTGACCAGCAGCGTGTCGCTGCCCTGGCGCCATTCGCGTTCCAGCTCGGGAAATTCGAGCTTCACCACCATGGCCCCGAGAAACTGCCCGTCGTCGTTGGTCACGGCACTGGAGAGGAAGTAGCCCGGTATCCCGCTGGTCACCCCCACGGCATAAAAACGCCCGGTGCCCTGGGTTCGGGTCTGGTTGAAGTAAGGGCGAAAGCCATAATTGTGGCCGACGTAACTGCTGGGCAAGCGCCAGTTGCTTGCTGCCACGGCGAGTCCGGTGCGATCGAGCAGTTCCAGGGTCGAGGACTCGGCGGCGCCATTGATCTTTTCCAGCTTGCGGTTCAGCACGTCCTGTTGATCAGGGCTGACCGGGCCTTTGAGCGCGTCACGCAGCTGCGGGTCCAGCGCCAGCACCGAGGGCAGGGCGCGGTAGCGTTCGATCAGGGTGTGCAGGGACGTGGCATACAGCGCCAATTGCTGATTGGCACGGGCGGCGTCTTCAACCAGGGACTGGCGCACGGTGTGGCGCATGGCCAGGGTGGCAGCGATGGCGGCACCGGCGATGATCAGCACGGTGTACAGCGCCAGGCGCAGGGATCGGGAAGTCGGCAGCATGCAGTGGACAACAGGAAAAAATGAGGGGGAGCACCATACCATGTGGAGGGCAGTCATCTCTCGCCGGTACCGATGCGCTGGCGCTGGTTTTACCGTGATGGTCGATCCCAGGAGTTTCAGTTTGTTACCAGCCAAAAAAAAACCGGCGGGTCGTTGCCGACCGGCCGGTTTTTTTGGGTTTCAGTGCAGCTTACTGCACTTCCACCGCCAGGCTTTCACTGATCTTTTGCTGCCAGATGGCAGGACCGGTGATGTGTACCGACTCGCCCTTGCTGTCGACTGCGACAGTCACTGGCATGTCTTTCACGTCGAACTCGTAGATCGCTTCCATACCCAGCTCGGCGAATGCCACCACGCGGGATTTCTTGATCGCTTGCGCCACCAGGTAAGCCGCGCCGCCCACTGCCATCAGGTAAACGGCCTTGTGGTCCTTGATCGCGTCGATTGCGGTCGGGCCGCGCTCGGATTTGCCGATCATGCCCAGCAGGCCGGTTTGTTCGAGGATCTGACGGGTGAACTTGTCCATGCGCGTGGCGGTGGTCGGGCCAGCCGGGCCTACCACTTCTTCGCGCACCGGGTCGACCGGGCCGACGTAATAGATGAAGCGACCCTTCAGGTCCACCGGCAGGGTTTCACCCTTGTTCAGCATCTCGACCATGCGCTTGTGCGCAGCGTCGCGACCGGTGAGCATCTTGCCGTTGAGCAGGACGGTTTCGCCCGGCTTCCAGCTCTGCACTTCTTCCGGGGTCAGGGTGTCGAGGTTGACGCGACGGGCCGACGGACCCGCTTCCCAGACGATTTCCGGGTAGGCGTCCAAAGGTGGCGCTTCCAGGGATGCCGGGCCGGAACCGTCGAGCACGAAGTGCGCGTGACGGGTAGCGGCGCAGTTCGGGATCATGCACACCGGCAACGAGGCGGCGTGGGTCGGGTAATCCATGATCTTCACGTCGAGCACGGTGGTCAGGCCACCGAGGCCCTGGGCGCCGATGCCCAACTGGTTGACCTTCTCGAACAGCTCCAGGCGCATTTCTTCGATGCGGTTCTGTGGGCCACGAGCTTTCAGCTCGTGAATGTCGATGGATTCCATCAACACTTCCTTGGCCATGACGGCGGCTTTCTCGGCGGTGCCGCCGATGCCGATGCCGAGCATGCCCGGTGGGCACCAGCCGGCACCCATGGTCGGAACGGTCTTCAGCACCCAGTCGACGATCGAGTCGGACGGGTTGAGCATGGCCATCTTCGACTTGTTCTCGGAACCGCCGCCCTTGGCCGCCACGTCCACTTCCACGGTGTTACCGGGAACGATGGAGTAGTGGATGACTGCCGGGGTGTTGTCCTTGGTGTTCTTGCGAGCGCCCGCCGGGTCGGCGAGGATCGAAGCACGCAGGACGTTTTCCGGCAGGTTGTAGGCGCGACGCACGCCTTCGTTGATCATGTCGTCCAGGCCCATGGTGGCGCCATCCCAGCGCACGTCCATGCCGACACGGACAAACACGGTGACGATGCCGGTGTCCTGGCAGATCGGGCGGTGGCCGGTGGCGCACATGCGCGAGTTGATCAGGATCTGCGCCATGGAGTCACGGGCCGCTGGCGATTCTTCGCGCAGGTAGGCTTCGTGCATCGCCTGGATGAAATCCACGGGGTGGTAGTAGGAAATGAACTGCAGGGCGTCGGCAACGCTCTGAATCAGGTCGTCT
>Ga0105251_10004148_pt1 | contig 10096 bp, 12 predicted proteins | sample KBSS64metaG_FD_80424 | JGI IMG/M metagenome (GOLD analysis project Ga0105251, IMG submission 80424) | Switchgrass rhizosphere microbial communities from Kellogg Biological Station, Michigan, USA - KBS S6-4 metaG | ecosystem: Host-associated > Plants > Roots > Rhizosphere > Soil | place... | reverse complement strand
CTGCCCGGTTCCTGCTTACCGAACTGGTTGCAAGGGAAACCCAGCACCACCAGCCCCTGCGCAGCGTACTTTTTGTAGAGTGCTTCAAGACCTGCATATTGTGGAGTGAATCCACAATGGCTGGCGGTATTCACCACCAGAACCAGCTTGCCAGCATAGTCGGCCATCGAGATGTGCTGGCCATTCAGGCTGGTGGCGTTGAGTTGATGAAAAGTGGTCATGCTGAAATCCTTAAAGTGCGTGTTAGTCAGGGCAAAGATGAGCACTCAGACGGTTTCTTGCTTCGCCCCGTCAACCAGCGCTGTTTTCTCTGTCATTTCAGTGAGCCGCCGACCTTTGATTTACTCAGCGTTGCGTGAGTCATGCCCGATCAAGGCACAACCCTGCCATTAAATCTGTTTCTGAAGAATAACGGGATGCTTTCAGGAAGCCTGTTTTTTTAACATGATTTTAAGAAGGCTTATGATTTCCTTTTGCTCATGGTCTTCTAACCTGTTCAGAAAATGTGAATCAACGCTTTCAGCAATCGGTGATGCAGTGTTAAGCATCTCTTCGCCCTGATCGGTAAGCGTAACAAATCTACGACGTTTGTCTTTTTTTCCTTCTTCACGTTGTATCAGACCTTTATGTTCCATGCGAACCAGCAATTCTGCCAGCGTAGCCTTCGAACTTAACGCCGCCTCTGTTAATTCCAGTTGTTCGATTCCCGGTTTAGCATGTACGGCTGAAAGAACAGCATACTGCTGCTTTGTCAGAAAGGGCATCGCTTCCTGCCACAGGGCGGTATGTTCCTGTAGAAGTTGCCTCGTCAAATGGAAGAAAAGGTTGCTCAAGTCATTGTTCATATTAACTTTTCTCTGGCTCTGTCATCCTCGTATTTAGTTAATGTTAAATCATTATCCCACCGTTAAACATTCTTTATCACCAGATACAAAAGGTCACATTGAAAATAGTAACCATGGAAATCAATTGACTTTATCGGTTTGAGTAGATTACTGTTAATTTCATTCGTACACGAACGTTATTTGCAAGGAAGTCAGATGAGAATTGTAATCGGTATGACGGGAGCAACAGGTGCCCCTTTAGGGGTGGCTCTGCTCAGCATTTTGCAGGAAATCAAAGAGGTTGAAACTCATCTGATTTTGAGCAAGTGGGCTAAAACCACAATTGAACTCGAAACGCCTTTTTCATCGCGTGAGGTGATGAGCATGGCTGATGTTGTGTATGGCCCGTCCGACCAGGCCGCTACTCTCTCGTCAGGTTCTTTTCACACCGATGGGATGGTCATTATTCCTTGTAGTATGAAAACCTTAGCGGGAATTCGCATGGGATACGCGGAAGGCCTTATTGGACGGGCTGCTGATGTCGTCATTAAAGAAGGCAGAAAACTTGTGCTGGTCCCCAGAGAGACGCCTCTCAGCACCATTCACCTGGAAAATATGCTAGCCCTTTCCCGTCTTGGCGTATCTATGGTTCCGCCCATGCCCGCTTTTTATAACCACCCCGCAGTAATTGATGATGTGATCGATCATGTCGTTTCTCGTGTTCTCGACCAGTTTGGGATTGCCTCGCCAAAGGCAAATCGCTGGAAAGGCCTGAACAATTCTAATAAATCCCTGAGTATGGAGAGTAAATAATGGCTTTTGATGACCTACGTAGCTTCCTTAAGGCTCTGGACGAGCAGGGGCAGCTTCTTGAGATTGATGAAGAGGTTTTACCCGAACCTGATATTGCCGCGGCCGCTAATGCTACAGGCCGAATTGGTGAAGGTGCACCGGCAATCTCATTCAAAAAAATAAAGGGCTTCAATCATGCTCATGTTGTGATGAACACTATTGGTTCCTGGCAAAACCATGCAATTTCACTGGGCCTCCCAATGAATACCCCAGTGAAACAGCAGATAGATGAATTCATTCGTCGCTGGGACACTTTTCCTGTGGCACCAGAGCGGCGCGACAATGCGCCCTGGTCAGAAAATACCGTTGATGGTGAAGAGATCAATCTCTTCGACATCCTTCCCCTGTTCCGCCTGAACGACGGCGACGGCGGTTTCTATCTTGATAAGGCCTGCGTAGTATCACGTGACCCGCTTGATCCAGAACATTTCGGTAAGCAAAACGTCGGCATTTACCGGATGGAGGTGAAAGGTAAACGTAAACTCGGGCTACAGCCCGTGCCGATGCATGACATTGCACTTCATCTCCATAAGGCCGAAGAACGCGGCGACGATCTGCCAGTGGCTATTACGCTGGGCAATGACCCCATTATTACATTGATGGGCGCCACGCCGCTGAAATACGACCAGTCAGAATATGAGATGGCAGGTGCGCTGCGTGAAAGCCCGTACCCCATCGCCTCCGCGCCTCTGACCGGCTTTGATGTGCCGTGGGGATCGGAAGTCATTCTTGAAGGCGTGATAGAAGGGCGCAAACGTGAGATTGAAGGACCGTTTGGCGAATTCACCGGCCATTATTCCGGCGGTCGCAATATGACCGTTGTACGGATTGATAAGGTCTCCTACCGCACTAAGCCAATATTCGAGTCATTGTATCTGGGAATGCCCTGGACCGAAATTGATTATCTGATGGGCCCGGCAACCTGTGTCCCTTTGTATCAACAGCTGAAAGCGGATTTCCCTGAGGTGCAGGCTGTAAATGCAATGTATACACACGGATTACTGGCCATTATTTCTACAAAGAAACGTTATGGTGGATTTGCCCGTGCTGTAGGCGTACGGGCGATGACAACCCCGCATGGTCTGGGCTACGTCAAGATGGTGATCATGGTCGATGAGGATGTCGATCCCTTTAACCTGCCTCAGGTGATGTGGGCGCTGTCTTCAAAGGTCAATCCGCAAGGCGATCTCGTTCAACTGCCAAACATGTCCGTACTGGAACTGGACCCGGGTTCCAGCCCTGCGGGAATCACGGATAAACTTGTGATCGATGCGACGACTCCCGTGGCACCGGATACCCGCGGCCACTACAGTCAGCCGGTAAAAGACCTGCCAGAAACTTCAATCTGGGTTGAGAAGTTAACGTCCCTGTTATCAAATCGCGGTTAAGGAGAAAGTATGATTTGTCCACGTTGTGCTGATGAACACATTGAAATCATGGCAACATCCCCAGTTGAGGGGATATGGACGGTGCATCAGTGTCAGCATTGCCTGTACACATGGCGCAATACAGAGCCAGCCCGAAGAACGGAGCGGGAACATTATCCTGAAGCCTTCCGGATGACTCAACGTGATATTGATAATGCGCCGGAAGTCCCGTCTGTCCCTCCTCTGTTAGCTAAGTAACTTACTTTCTGGCGGGTCCAGGCCAGGCCCGCTATGCATGATTTGCCACGTTAAAAAATCACATTGTTAACGTCCTGCCTTGAGATGCCAAATATCAAACCTAATCTGCCTTTTCTGGCGTTACAGGTTAAACATGCCCCGTTCTCCTGGATTTTGCTTACTGAACAGCTGGTCTGTCATGAGAAAAATTTTCATGCTTCTCATTCATTCTTGATGAAAAGGGCTACAAAAATGACGCCCGCAATGCTACATCCACCCGCCAACAGGAAGACCATCGGATAACCGGCTGCAACCGCGATCAAACCTGCAAGGGGGCCACTAAGCCCATAGGCGATGTCCTGAAAAGCGGCATAGCCACCTAATGCCGTTCCTCTTGTTTGCGGAGGAGAATGACGCAAGGCGATAACACCTAGCGAGGGAAAGATTAAAGAGCATCCGGCACCGGTCATGCCTGCTCCAATCAAAGCGAGCATTTGTGTGGATGCTGTACCCAATGTCAGCAACCCCAGGCTTTCAGTTAAAAGCGAAAAAATTGCGACAGTTTTGCCGCCAAACCGATCCGGGAAATGACTAAAAATGAGGCGTACAGCGATAAACATCGCGCCAAACGCTGTTAATGCCAGTCCCGCGTTCGCCCAGTGCTGCTGGTTAAAATGAAGGGAGACAAACGTACCGAGAACAGCAAAACCAATGCCCTGAAGTGCAAGAGCCAGCCCTGGACGCCAGATTTTGCCGACAACGGACCACAGAGGCAGGCGAACGCCATGTGAGGGGATGACAGCGGGAACGGCAGCATTCAGCGTAAAGGCAATAACAGGCAGCATGACGGTACAAAGGCCAATTGCCCAAAATCCATAATAGTGAAAGAGATAAAGGCCAAAAGGCGCGCCTGCTGCCAGAGCACCATATGTGGCTATCCCGTTCCATGACATGACTCGGCCCCCTTTTTTGTCGCCACTCAAACCCAGCCCCCATGCCAGGTTCCCTGTCAGGATCTGGCTTTCACTGATGCCCAACAGTATCCGGGCGGCAAAAAGGAAGAATAACGTCAGGAAAGGAAAGTGAGCGACCCTGTCCGCCACAAGCAGCATAAGGCCGGAAAGTGTGCTAACCGCCAACCCCATATGCATCACTTGTTTTGCGCCACGTTCATCTGCATTACGTCCCGCGATCCCGCGCGTCAGCAGCGTTGCGACAAACTGACATCCCATGACTAATCCAACCAGGGTGTCGCTGTAACCAAGAATATTATGGACATAGAGAGGAACGACCGTCAGGGAGAGCCCAATGGTCATGTAGGCAAAAAACATGGCGAAACTGATACGTAACACGTGCAAGGTTGACTGGCGATCGTTGAATACAGCCGTAGATAAACGCATTGGCATTCACCAGAAAAATGATTTTTTACTGAATGGCCCTGAATGTTGATCAGGGCCAAATACAGGCTTACGCGTGAGTCGCAGGGCGATCGCCAGCATGCCTGAGCGCAGCCCTTGAATCGCTGTGCCATAGGCGGCGTTGCCTGAAGAGCCACCTGAAGCGTTAGAGAATGTACTTATGTCTTCCAGACAAGCGCCAGTTAGCTGTCCGTCGGGATCTACAGCGATACGGCCAGGGTAAATGACATCTGATTTTTTTGGTCTCCTGACCATAACGGGATACCTTCGACTGTGTATAAAAGAGGGATAAACCACGATGTTCAACATGAATGTTAGAGATTTAAAATTCCATTTTCAACTTAAATGGATTTAAAATTTTAATGCTGCATGTAATTGAAATCACTCATTACCCGTCTGCGATTGCCTTTTTGTTGGTTTATATTCATTATAAATCATGCGTATGTAATTTTTTTGATTGCAAAATAAATATTTCATGTAAAGGGAATTTACGGCTTAAATGTTCCTTTTTGAGATCGTCTTCCCAAAAATGAAAGATGAATTTTAAATGTGTTGATGTTTCGATTGTTTGTTTCATAATCCTGTTAATCCATTACCTGCATGCCATTCCTTACCTGCGTTCGCTGGTGAACAACCTTGAAACTGGCAGGCGGATCGAATGGAAACCATCAGATTGACTATGGCCCAGGCATGCGTTCAGCTCATTGATAATCAATACATTGAAGTAGATGGCAACGCGAAGACATTCGTTAAAGGCATTTTCGCTATTTTTGGGCAGGGATATGTGTTGGGTTCAGGTCGGGCGCCTGGAGGAGAGCGAGGGGGTATCGCTGTCTGTCAGTCACGAAAAGAGAGGAGATGGCATGTCGCTGGTGCCCAAGCCGGGTATCGCAAAAGAGAGCATTCGCGCTATTGCCGATATGCTGGCGAAAAGAAATGGCCAGGCCTGTCACTACTGATTTATTCAGAAGGAGAAAGGGATATGAAAGTCGCTTTTGATGTTGACGTCATTAAGCATTTATCAATTACCGACATGGTTCGCCGGGTTTCTGAGTGGGGTTATAAATATATTGAACAATCCCCGCATCCGCGTATCAACCCGTTCTGTAAACATCCCCGAGCTTCCAGAGCGTTGATGAGCGAGTATAAACGTGCACTGAATCAGTACGGGGTGGCACTCTCTTCCTTCATCGTTAATCCGCCAGATGTTAATGCCACAATTCACCAGCATAGGGGCATTGGCAAAGGTAAAGTGGATTTTTCGCGTATTACGTGAAATGAATTTTGCAAATCGAAAATTCGAAGTCGGTGATGAATCCATTATTACCGCATCACTATTATGATATCCGGAAAAAATGAACTCACAGGCCGTCGAAACGCGCAGGATTATCGAAAGAGAACTTTTAGGTCAATCATAAAGATGATATCAGCGCCGGAGGGATTTTTTGTGTGCGGCGTATCCATGCCTGATTTTCTGGAGGCTACATATTAAGAATGACAGTTTAACATTGTTTGTCTTTTACGTTTCTATTTCATTATCTACGCAAATTCAAAACAGTCATTATATGACTTCACTCAGTCAAACTGTGTGAATTAAACGCAAAGGTAACCGTATGAGTACGAAAGAGAAGAAATATAATCTCGCCTATGTTATGGCGATCTGCACCGTGGCAGCATTGGGTGGCCTGTTACAAGGGTATGATACTTCCGTTATTTCAGGTGTTATTGAGCCTCTCAACAGACATTTTAGTTTAACGCCATCGCAGACCGGTTGGGCGGTATCAAGTATCGTTATCGGCTGCGTATTAGGCGCATGGCTCGCCGGTAAACTTGCCGATAATTATGGCAGAAAAAAAGCCCTGACTATCACAGTATTCTTTATGCTGGTTTCTGTCGCGGGTATGGCATTAGCCACCGACTTCACGATGTTTATTATCTTCCGTATTCTGGGCGGATTCGGCATTGGACTGGCATCGGTTGTGTCACCTATTTATATGACGGAAGTTGCACCAAGGGATTATCGTGGCCGCGTTGTCGCAATGAATATGGTCTTTTTCGTTGGTGGACAGGTTTTGGTGCTGATCGTCAATTATTTGATCGCCAAAGGAGCAGATGAAATCTGGCTGGTGACGGTTGGCTGGCGTTATATGCTTGGATTTGGTGTTATTCCTTGCTTCCTGTATTTAATGTTTATGGCTTTTATTCCGGAGTCTCCTCGCTGGAATATAATGAAAAATCGTGATGCCGAAGCGATGAAAACCTTGACTCGCATCTCCAACCCTACGCATGCTTCGAATTTATTTAATGAAATCAAAGCATCTTTTAATACTGATTCAGTAACGACATCTGTAAAAAATGTACCTTCGATTAAGGGGTTAACACGTAACGCGAAGATGTTCATCATCATTGCGTCAATGATTGCCGTATTCAACCAGTTCACCGGCATCAACGTTATTCAGTACTTTGGGCCAACCTTGTTGATGAATGTCACAAGCAGCATGGAAGAAGCCATGTTTATGGTCACCTGGCTAGCGGCGTTGCAGTTCCTGGGCGTGCTTGTCGGTATTGTCTTCGTTGATCGTGTCGGGCGCCGTATTTTACTGCTGATTGGCTCTTTCGGCACCTTCATCTGTCTCGCGCTTACCTTCCTGACTTTCTATTTTGGTATTAAAGGCTATGCCTCAATCATCGGCCTGTTAGGCTTCATGTTCATCTTTGGCTTAACATGGTCGCAAATCGCCTGGACCGTGGTGGGCGAAATTCTGCCTAACCGCCTTCGCGCAATGGGCATGGGGATCGCTTATGCCTCAATGTGGGTATCCAACTTTATCATTAGCCAGGTTTTCCCGATTATCAATGATAATCCATGGCTGCGTGAAAAATTCCACGGTGGATTCCCGCTGCTGCTGTTCTCAGTATCCTGCCTGATATCCTGGTGGTTCGTAAAACGCTACATTCCGGAAACAAAAGGTGTGGCACTCGAGAAAGTCGAAGAACTCATGAATGCCCTTATCAATAAAAATTCTGTATCCGTCACGACCAGTGATATAAAACATTAATATAGTAAGGACGTAATTATGACTATTCATATTGCTAATGCACCTTGCAGTTGGGGAGTTGATGATCCTAAAAATCCGTTTCTGCCGCCCTGGCAAAAAGTTCTCAGTGAGGCAAATCAGGCGGGTTATAAAAGTATTGAACTCGGACCGTGGACATATTTACCAACGGATCCGGTCAAACTGACGGAAGCCTTAAATAAGGCCTCGCTTTCAATCGTGGCGGGTACAATTTTTGGTGATTTAGTCAGTGACAGTAATTTTGATAACATGATTGAGTTGACGCATAATCTGTGTCGAAATCTTTCTAAAATACCCACTGCGGTGAAAGATCACAGCTCTAATTATCCCGCGCCATATTTGGTGATTATTGATTTTGGTAATGAAGAACGCGCTCGTTATGCCGGACATTCAGATAAAGCACCTCGCCTGAGTGCTGATGACTGGCAGCGCATGGTCTCACATATTAAAGAAATAAGTTCTCTGGCCTGGAATGAATACGGTGTTCGCCCGGTAATTCATCCGCATGCGGGGGGATGTATTGAGTTCTCAGATGAAATTATCAAAATTGCTGAGGATATACCGCATTCAGTTGCTGGGTTATGTCTGGATACAGGGCACCTTTATTATTCTGGCATGGACCCTGTAAGCTGGCTTGAGAGTTATTTCGATCGCCTTGATTATATTCATTTCAAAGATGTGAACGAAAGTGTCCATAAAGATGTACTCAAGCGTGGACTGGATTTCTTTGCCGCATGCGCAGAAGGCGTAATGTGCCCCATTGGCAAAGGGGCAATTGATTATCCCGCAATTAAGAAACTCCTTAACGACTTGAATTATCAAGGCTGGATCACGATTGAGCAGGAACGCGATCCACGCCAGGCTGATGGCAGTCTACACGATGTGACCGAAAGTCTTAAGTGGCTAAAATCAGTCGGCTTCTAACCGGAGATAACATTATGATTAACGGACTAAAACCGCTTAACAGATCTGTTCGTTGGGGAATGGTTGGGGGAGGTGGCACAAGCCAGATTGGTTATATTCATCGTTCTGCAGCCTTAAGAGACAACGCATTCACTTTACTGGCAGGCGTATTAGATATTGATGCTGAACGAGGTAAAGCCTTTGGTGTTCAACTCGGTATTGCAGAAGATCGATGCTATCCCGATTATGCAACCCTGTTCCGGGAAGAGGCGAGTCGTGAAGATGGCATTGAAGCTGTCTCAATTGCCACCCCAAACAATACACACTTTGCTATATGCAAAGCTGCACTGGAAGCCGGTTTGCATGTGATTTGCGAAAAGCCGCTCTGTTTTACCGGCGAGGAAGCAAGCATTCTTGCGGCGTTATGCAGAACCCATACAAAAATCATTGGTGTCACATATGGATATGCAGGGCATCAATTAATTTTGCAGGCGCGGCAGATGATCGAGGAAGGGCTGCTCGGTGATATCCGTATCATTAACATGTCCTTCGCGCACGGTTTTCATGCAGAAGCAGTAGAACTGGATAATCCCTCCACCCGCTGGCGCGTGGACCCTAAATATGTCGGGCCAGGTTATGTTCTGGGCGATCTGGCTACCCATCCGCTGTTTCTGGCTGAAACGATGCTGCCTCAATTGAGCATCACACGGTTGCTGTGCTCGCGGCAGAGCTTTGTCAAATCCCGCGCACCGCTGGAAGATAACGCCTATGTGCTGATGGAATATGACAACGGTGCGGTGGGTTCTATGTGGTGCTCAGCGGTGAACTGCGGTTCTATGCATGGTCAGAAAATTCGTGTTGTGGGTTCGAAGGCAAGCCTGGAGTGGTGGGATGAGCAACCTAACCAGCTTCGCTATGAAATCCAGGGGGAGCCTGTTCGGATCCTTGAACGCGGAATGCCTTATCTCAGTTCGCAGGCTCTGGCTGACGATCGCATCGGGGGTGGACACCCGGAAGGATTGTTTGAAGCATGGTCTAATCTTTATCGCCGCTTTGCGATTGCAATGGATGCAACCGATCGTGGCGACGCGAAATTCCTGGAATCATTCTGGTATCCCGATGTGCACGCCGGTCAGATCGGTGTGAACTGGGTAGAGCACTGCGTCAAATCTGCTGATGCGGGCGGTGAATGGATTGATTTCAATATTAAATAATCATTAACGTACCTGGCCACTGTGGCAAGTGGCCAGGTAATGGGTGAGGGCTTAAAACCACCAGTATTCTTACCCTCTCATAACGCCACTCCCGCTTAGTAATCCCCACCTGTATCAGAGACAACAAGGCCTTAACGGTGATATCTGCCCTCATCAAACAAGCCCGGAAATGAGCTTTCGAGCGTTATAAAACATAAACACGGG
>Ga0105251_10004145_pt1 | contig 10100 bp, 6 predicted proteins | sample KBSS64metaG_FD_80424 | JGI IMG/M metagenome (GOLD analysis project Ga0105251, IMG submission 80424) | Switchgrass rhizosphere microbial communities from Kellogg Biological Station, Michigan, USA - KBS S6-4 metaG | ecosystem: Host-associated > Plants > Roots > Rhizosphere > Soil | place... | reverse complement strand
TGTGCATAACCATGGGATGTGGTCGGTCGCGGCGGTCGCGATTTGCGGGTACGTGTTAGGGGATGACGAATGGGTGCTGGATTCGCTGTATGGCCTGGCGCGAGATAGCAAAACTGGCGGCTTCTTCGCGCAGCTTAACCAACTCTTTTCATGCGACGGTTACTATATAGAAGGGCTTTATTACCAGCGCTTTGCTCTGCGCCCTCTTCTGCTGCTCGCCGAAGCCATCTCCCGCCGCCAGCCTGAACTGAATATCTGGGAATATAACCATCGTATTATTCAACGCGCTTGTTACACCTTGTTTGCGCTGGCCTTCCCCGACTGTACGCTTCCGGCTTTAAATGACGCGTCAAAAACGATGGACTTACGCGATGAAGGTGCCGTTATCGCCGTCAGCTTGTGCTGGCAACATTACGGAGCGGATGCCCGTCTGGCTGAGTTGGCCCGCTGGCAATCCTGCGTTTGGCCGGGGCGCGGGGCTTTATCGCTTTGCGAGCACCTGGAAAACTCGCCAGCCCAACCGTCACCTTGGCCAAGCCAGTTAGTTCGTGATGGCCAGGACGGTGAGCGCGGGGCTATCGGCGTGTTGCGGGTGCGAGATAATCAGCAAGATGACAATATGGCGCTGCTGTACTGGGGCGGTCACGGCAACATTGCCGGAATGCATTCGGCGTTAAACCACGGCCATTTCGACGGCTTGCACCTGAGCCTGTTTAATCGAGGTCGCGAGTTTTTACGCGATTACGGTTTCGGTCGCTGGGTCAATATCGAACCGAAATTTGGCGGGCGCTACATTCCCGAAAACAATAGCTACTGTAAACAAACCGTCGCCCACAACACGGTGGTGGTAGATGAAGGCTGTCAGCATAATTTCGATAAAAACTTGGCTGCGTTGCATCACGGTGAAACGCACTTCTTTATCACCGATAATCCACACGGCCAGGGGATGAGCGCTCGCAGCCACGATGACTGGCCCGGCGTCAGCCAGCAGCGCACGGTGTTATTACTCAATGTGCCGCAGTGCGAAAAGCCGTTGGTGCTCGATCTTTTCAGTCTAAGCAGCAGCGATAAACATCAATATGATTATTGCCTGCACGGGCGTGGACAACTGATCAACACCTCGCTACCACTGAATTATTCAAGGTCATGGCAGCCATTAGGCGATCGGCACGGCTATCAGCATTTATGGGATTGCGCCCGCAGCCCGGTTCCTGAAGGTGAAAATGGGCAACTGACCTGGCTTGATGGCGATACTTTTTACACCGCAACGGGCGCGTTGCCCCAGGGCGGCGAGCTGATTATTGCTCAAACCGGTGCTGGCGATCCGCAGTTCAATTTACGTGTTGAACCTGCGTGGTTGTGGCGTACTCATGGCGACAACGTGGTATTTGCCACCACTATTGAAAGCCACGGCTATTTTGATGAAGCCAGCGAAACCTCACGCAATGCGCGCGGGCAGGTAAAACGTGTCGAGGTGCTTGAGCATGAACTGAATGCCCAAACCAAAATCGCGGTCTATTTTGTGCAAGGTGAAGCGTTGGGAATCATCGTCGATAACCGCCCTGGTTTTGGGCAGTTCTCGATACAGCCTTTATAGACGGTGTTTGCTTGCCGTCATCAACGCTAAAGATGCATCATAAGCGGCTTCACCGTCGCCAATCATAATCGCGCGATAAATGCGGTGATGGTCTTCCAGACACATGCCGCCTTCTTTCGACGAATGGCTGATAAACCACTTAAACACGGTGGTCAGCACATTGCCAAACGGGGCATAGAAGCAATTTCCCGAAGCCAGGAAAATCGCACGGTGGAAGCGCGTATCCACATCGACCCAACGATCGGGATCGAACTCTTTCGCTACGGCGCACATTTCTTCATGCACTCGAGAAAGCTCAATACGCTGCTCGCTGGTGGCATTCAACGCGGCAAGGCGTGTTGCATGCGGCTCAATAACGCGGCGGAACTCGAGAAACTGGTGATACATTTCCAGCGTCCCTTCCATGCCATTCATCCACTCGAGCAACTGAACATCCAGGATATTCCAGTTATTACGCGGACGAACACGGGTTCCCACTTTCGGGCGAGATTCAAGCATCCCTTTCGATGACACAAGTTTGAGCGCCTCACGCAATGCCGTACGGCTCACACCGAGCTGTTCGCAAAGCTCCACTTCGCTGGGCAAAATATCACCCGGCAAAAGTTGCCCGGAAAGAATCTTGCGGGCGATGTCGCTGGCAATAAGTCCATCCAGACCGCGTTGCGTAGTAGCAATGGTTGTGAATTGCATGCTTTTGTCATACCTGAAAAAGGGAAGGAAATTAGTGTATCACTAAACCATGTAGCCAAAATAATTCGAGTTGCAGTCAGCACCGCTGCAACCCGAAGTATGACGGATACCTTTAAGGGGCCATCTGGCCGCCATTTACATCTAAAATCTGGCCGGTAATGTAGCCGCTCATTTTATGAGATGCAAAGAACAGGAAGCTTGGAGCCACCTCTTCACTGCGCCCAAAACGCCCCATCGCAATCGACCCGGCAATCTTGTCACGCAGTTCCTGCGGTTTATCTTCGTGGAATGCGGTATCAATGGTGCCCGGCGAAACAATGTTGAAGCGAATATGATCTTTGGTGAACTCTTTCACCCAATTGCGATGAATGTCGTGCAACCAGGCTTTTGACGCCGCGTAAATACCTGCGCCAATGCCGCCGCCTTCACGCCCTGCAATCGAACCGGTGCTGATTACCGAGGCAGTTTCACCGCTGATTTTTGCCGATTCACGCAGATGAGGAATCGCATATTTGGTCATCATTAATGCCGAGCGTGTGTTCAAGTCCATGACGCGGTCATAGAAGTCATCGTCGATGCTCTCAAGACCTGCACGCCCACCTAAACCTCCGGCGTTATTGATAAGCACATCAAGGCCACCAAATTGTTCGACAAAAGCGCTGACCAATTGCTGACAGGCACCTGACTGGGATAAATCAGCCGGGAAATAGCAAACTTCGCCACCTAAACTGCGAAGTCTGGCAAGCTGCGGCTCCATCTCCTGCGCGGAGCGGCGGCCATTAATACCCACTTTTGCGCCGCAGCGTAAAAATGCCTCTGCTGCTGCCAAACCTACGCCTGCCGAAGCGCCAGTCACTAATACACGTTTATTCCGTAAATCAGAAAACATCGGATCACCTCTATTTGTCATTTAGTATTACAAATACTACCAACCCATCCGGGCTATGCAAAAGAAAAGCGCCCGGTAAAAGGCGCTTTTGCGAGTCAAAGCATATGTTTCGCTTGCTGTGGGGAATTCTGCTCCACCCGGCAACTCAGGCGCAGCAAATACCCCACGAGGAATATCGATGCGGCACACCCCAGGAACAATAATCGCCCCCACAGCGGGTTTGGAATCAGCACCATCAGCACCATTCCGCCGCTCATCAGCATGGTAATAAAGCCGATTTTTTCGCGTTGCAGACGGTCAAACACGCTCTGCTGATCGTCTTCCACCACTTCGGTTTCAATATTCTTGAAGAAGGTTTCAATCTGCTGCTGCTCTTTCACGGAATATGACGTTTCGCGATAGAACAGTTTGGTGCAGATAAAGAACCCACCCGTGAGAACCAGATGCGCAACGATGTTAATGATGACGTTGATTTCGCTCAGTTCGCGTTTGGTAAACTCAATTCCCAGCAACTGGCCGAGCGCTTTCGAGGTCAACACATCCATACACATCCACGACACAAAAATGCCGAACACCACGGTTCCCCACGCCGCCCAGCGCGGAGTGCGCTTAATGAACATGCCGAAGAACAGCGGCACCAGGAGTGGAGCCTGAGCAAGGGTTGAAACCGACATCATCAGGTCAAACAAACTCATGCCTTCAAGATGACTGAAGAACAGCGAAACAATAATCACCAGCAAGCCGTTCACAATGCAGAACATTTTCCCGGCAAACAGCTCCGCACGGTCACTGATCTTTTTATTACGGCAAACCACCGGCACCCAGAAACTGCGTACGAAAATGCCGCTGTTGCGGTTCAAAGCAGGGTCCATTGTCGACATAGTTGCGGCAAATAAACCGGCAACTAGCAAACCAACGGTTCCCGCAGGCATTGCCCGTTCAACAAAGCTCAAATAAATAGTGTCCGAGGCTTTATTTCCGAGAGCGGCATATTGCGCAGTGGCATCCGGATAAAGGCTGGCAGAAACCCACGGTGGAATAAACCAAATCAGCGTACCTACAGCCATTAATATCATGGCAAAAAAAGCGGCCTTTTGGGCATTCTTCGAGTCTTTCGCATTCAGGAAACGGTAGGAGTCCTGCATGTTATTTATATTTTGTAGCTGTTTTACAATAAAGAAGATAACTGAACCTAATATCACCACTCCGTAATTCATATTCGGCCCCATAATAAAGCCAGATGGGAAGTGAGTGACCATATTTACTGGCCCGCCAACATTGACTAATGCAACAATGGCACAGGCAATAGAAATAACTGCGACAATTAAGGTTTGTACAAAGTCAGAAGCAACCACGCCCCAGGCTCCGCTTAATAACGAGATCATTAACACCACAATACCGGTAACCCAAATCGTGACCGAAAGATCCCAGTCAAAAACGGTGCTAACAAATATCGCCAGCGCATTCATCATTACCGCGCCGCTCAGAATACTCAGTGGGATAATCACCCATGTGAAGAAGTGTTCGTTCTGCGAACCAAAGCGATGACGAATCACTTCAGTGGCCGTGTCTACGCGCACCTGGCGGAAACGTTTTGCAAACCATAGCCAGGAAATTCCGTAGGCGATGGTATTCCCGAGGAATATGGCTGCTACCATAAAGCCATCGCTAAATGCTTTCCCGGCGGCTCCGGTAAATGTCCAGGCGCTAAACTGCGTCATAAACGCCGTCGCCCCCACCATCCACCACAACATGCGCCCACCGCCACGGAAATAATCACTGGAGGATTTACTGGCCATTTTTTTAAATATAAAACTGATCAACACCATTAAGATGAAATAACCACAGATTACAGCGGTATCATAGATCATAATCGTACCCTTAGGTCAGAGGATTACCAGTTCCAGAGCGTTCCGTCTTCGAGGCGGCTAACAGGAAGATAAGATCTGACATAGGGGTAATTCCCCATGGCGGCTTCATCTATATCTATTCCCAAACCTGGTTTATCAGAAACCAATAGCATTCCATCCTTGAGGGGCAGTTCGTATTTAAATATGCTGTTTAATTCTGGGGTGCCAAAACCAACAAATTCCTGGATGCCAAAATTAGGTGCCCAACTATTAAGATGCAAATGGGCCATTGTGGATATGGGTGATAAATCCGGTGCACCATGCGGTGCCATACGCACATGATAAAGGTCGGCAAATGCACTGAGCTTACGCATCGGTGTTATTCCCCCGCCATGTGAAACTGCGGTGCGGATATAATCTATCGATTGCGTTTCGATTAACTCTTTTGCATCCCAGATGGTATTAAATATTTCACCCACGGCCAGCGGCGTCGTGGTGTGCTGGCGAATAATTTGATAACCAGCCGGGTTTTCTGCCGTGACGGTGTCTTCTAAAAACAGCAAATCATACGGCTCCAGCAGTTTTCCTAACCGTGCTGCTTCTATTGGCGTCAGGCGACTATGAACATCATGCAATAAATCGATGCCGTAACCGAAACGTTCGCGAGCCGCTTTGAACAACTCAGGTATGAAATTCATGTATTTGCGCGTAGACCACGCTTGTTCCGGCGGCAACGGGCGATTGCCCTGCAACTCATAGTAATTTTTCTTCCCTTCCAGCGTGCCATAAGTGCCTTTGGTGGATGGAATCGCACATTGCAGACGAATGGCTTTGTAGCCCTGTTCAATAAAATTCGCCGTGTTATCCAGCACTTCATCGATACTTTCGCCGTTGGCATGAACATACACCGTCACGCCCTGACGGCTTTTTCCACCCAGCAGTTGCCAGACCGGCAGCCCCGCGTGTTTGCCCAGAATGTCCCACAACGCCATGTCGATTGCGCCGATCGCCGTCATCGTCACCGGACCTTTACGCCAGTACGCACCGCGATAAAGGTACTGCCAGATATCTTCGATATTGCGCGGATCTTTGCCGATAAGACACGGAGCAATGTGCTCTTCCAGATACGCTGCAACGGCCATTTCCCTACCATTCAGTGTGGCGTCACCCACACCATAAATCCCTTCGTCCGTTTCAATTTTTACCGTAACAAAATTTCGTCCAGGCCGGCTCACCAGCACTTTTATACGTTCGATCTTCATAGCAACTCTCGTAGGGTTGAGAAAAGACAGGGGGAGTAAATTGTTCTATTTGTCGTACTATAGTATTTATAAACTGACTATTGTGTGAACAATGTCGTAATTTTTAAGTTATCAGATGAGGGGTTATTTGTTGCCAGATAGTAAATATTAGCGGTATTTATGAAAATCCCTGAAATAAATATTTATAATACATTGATTTTGTTGAGTAATGTTAAAACTAATAACAATGATGAATTTACAGTTGCGACGGGGATTGTGAAATATTACGAATCTATTAGTATGACTAATAAAAATAAAGACGATTTCTAATCATAAAAAAAGCCCGTCGGTATTGCGCGACAGGCTTCGGGATTATTGTGCTTCGGTGTGTTATTCGTGCAAACCGCACTCGCGCTTCAAACCAAAGAAACGAGTCTCTTCTTCTGCCATCCCCTCTTCCCACTTACGCGTGGTATGAGTGTCGCCCACGGAAAGGTATCCCTGATCCCATAGTGGATGGTACTTCAGGCCATTGGCTGTGAGGTATTGGTAAACCTGGCGGTTATCCCAGTCGATGATCGGCAAGATTTTAAAGACTTCGCGTTGAATCGCCAGCACCGGCAAATTAGCACGGCTGCCAGATTGCTCACGACGCAGGCCAGCAAACCAGGTTTGCCCGTTCAGCTCACGCAGCGCACGGTTCATCGGCTCAACTTTGTTGATGTCATTGTATTTCTCAATCCCTTCAACACCCTGCTCCCACAGCTTGCCGTAACGCGCTTCCTGCCACGCCGCACTTTCCTTCGCGCTGAATACTTTCAGATTCAATTTCAGCTTCTCGGTCAGCTCATCAATAAACTGGTAAGTTTCCGGGAATAGATAGCCGGTATCGGTAAGAATGACCGGGATATCCGGGAACTGTTGAGTCACCAGATGCAAAGACACCGCAGCCTGAATACCAAAACTTGAGGAGAGCACAAACTCCCCCGGCAGGTTTTCCAGCGACCAGGTGACACGCTGCTGCGCCGTGAGTTTTTCGAGCTGGCTGTTGACCTCGCCCAGCGCCATTATGCGCTCGACTTTCGGCAGTTCATTCAACGCTTTTAGATCGAGTACCGACATACGTGCCTCGCTAGTTGCTTGATATCATGGTGGACGGCCCCTGCGGACTATCCACCCTACAACGATATTTCGTAGGTCGGATAAGCGTTAGCTTAATCCGACTTTAAAATGGCTAGTCCCACAAGTCCCGAGCTGGGTCCAACACCGGGCGAACAATCCCGCTGCGGATGGTGAAATCACCGAAGCCTTCGTCCGCTTCGCGCTCTTTCGACCAACGCCCAACCAGTTCATCAATAGAGGCCAGAATTTCTGGCTCAGTGATGTTCTCACGGTACATACGCGGAATACGCGTACCGATACGATTACCACCGATGTGCAGGTTGTAGCGCCCAGGTGCTTTGCCCACCAGACCGATTTCAGCCAGTAACGCACGGCCACAGCCGTTCGGGCAGCCGGTAACACGCGTAACGATGTGTTCATCCGGCACGTTGTGTTTTTCCAGCACTTCTTCAACTTTAGTCACAAACTGCGGCAAGAAGCGTTCAGCTTCAGCCATTGCCAGCGGGCAAGTCGGGAAGGAAACGCAGGCCATCGAGTTTTCACGCTGTGGTTTCACCGCGTTCATCAGGCCGCTTTCTTTGGCGATCTTCTCGATCGCTGCCTTTTCACTTGCCGGAACGCCTGCCACGATCAGGTTCTGGTTTGCCGTCAGGCGGAAGTCGCCTTTGTGGATCTTGGCGATCTCCATCAAGCCGGTTTTAAGCGGGCGACCCGGGTAATCCAGGATGCGGCCATTTTCGATAAACAGCGTCAGGTGCCATTTGTCGTCGATGCCTTTTACCCAGCCAATGCGATCGCCACGCCCGGTAAATTCATACGGGCGCGTCGGCTCGAACGTAATGCCCGCACGGCGTTCCACTTCGGCTTTAAACACGTCAACACCAACGCGCTCAAGGGTGTATTTGGTTTTGGCATTTTTACGGTCGGTACGGTTGCCCCAGTCGCGTTGTGTGGTCACAACCGCTTCGGCAACGGCCAGCGTGTGCTCCAGCGGAATGTAACCAAACTCGCTCGCGGTACGGGCGTAAGTCGCTTTGTTACCGTGTTCGATAGACAAGCCACCGCCCACCAGCAGGTTAAAGCCCACCAGCTTGCCGTCTTTCGCAATGGCGATGAAGTTCATGTCATTGGCATGAAGATCGACATCGTTCTGCGGTGGCACCACGACCGTGGTTTTAAACTTACGCGGCAGATACGTTTCACCGAGGATCGGCTCTTCGTCGGTTGTCGCGACTTTCTCTTGATCCCACCAGATCTCCGCGTAAGCACGAGTGCGTGGCAGCAAATGTTCAGAGAGCTTCTTCGCCCACTCGTAGGCTTCCTGGTGCAGTTCAGACTCCACCGGGTTGGAAGTACACAGCACATTACGGTTGACGTCGTTGGCGGTTGCCAGTGCATCCAGCCCGACTTCGTGCAGCATTTCATGTGCCGGTTTCACGTTCTTTTTCAGAATGCCATGGAACTGGAAAGTCTGGCGGTTGGTCAGGCGAATACTGCCGTAGATGGTTTTATCTTCGGCAAATTTATCAATGGCTCGCCATTGCTCGGTGGTGATAATCCCACCAGGCAGACGGCAACGCAGCATCATCGCATGACGCGGCTCGAGCTTTTGCTCTGCACGTTCAGCACGAATATCGCGGTCATCCTGCTGATACATACCGTGGAAGCGGATCAGCAAGAAGTTGTCGCCTCTGAAGCCGCCGGTCAGGCCGTCCTGCAAATCTTCCTGAATGGTGCCACGCAAATAGTTGCTTTCGCGTTTCAGGCGCTCGGCATCAGACAGTTTGCCTTCGACCACTAATGGTCCTGGGTGTTTTTCGCTCATTAGTAGACATCTCGCTGATAACGGCGCTCAACGCGCAGCTCACTTAAAAATTCATCTGCCGTTTCGGTATCCATGCCACCGAACTCAGCTACCACTTCCAGTAATGCCTGCTCAACGTCTTTTGCCATGCGATTTGCATCGCCGCAGACGTAAATGTGGGCACCTTCATTAATCCAGTTCCACAATTCCGCGCCTTTTTCACGCAGTTTGTCTTGTACGTATATTTTATGTTCCTGGTCGCGCGACCAGGCGAGATCAATGTTGGTCAGCAGGCCGTCTTTGACGTAACGCTGCCATTCAACCTGATATAAGAAATCATCAGTAAAGTGCGGGTTGCCGAAGAACAACCAGTTTTTACCACCTGCGCCGTCGTTTTCACGCTGCTGCATGAACGAGCGGAACGGGGCAATACCAGTGCCGGGGCCAATCATAATCACCGGGGTTTCCGGGTTAGCGGGCAGGCGAAAGTTATCGTTGTGCTCGATGAACACACGCACTTCGCCATCTTCTTCAAGGCGATCGGTCAGGAAGCCGGAAGCGCCACCGGTACGAGCACGGCCTTCGATGTCATAACGCACTACGCCAACGGTAATGTGCACTTCGGTTTCAGCTTCTGCCTGCGACGATGCAATCGAATACAGGCGCGGCGTCAGTGGGCGCAGCAGTTCAACCAGCTGCTCAGCGGTTAATTCTGCTGGCGCGTAACGCACCATATCGACAATCGGCGTGTTATGAGCAAAGTGTTGCAGCTTAGCTTTATCACCCGCCAAATCCAGCAGCGCGGCATTGCGGGTAATCTGGGCGTATTTCTCAACAATGTTCGCCGTGTTGACAGTCAGCTCGAAATGCCACTCCAGCGCTTCAGTAAGCGGCAGCGTTTTGCCGT
>Ga0105251_10004143_pt1 | contig 10107 bp, 7 predicted proteins | sample KBSS64metaG_FD_80424 | JGI IMG/M metagenome (GOLD analysis project Ga0105251, IMG submission 80424) | Switchgrass rhizosphere microbial communities from Kellogg Biological Station, Michigan, USA - KBS S6-4 metaG | ecosystem: Host-associated > Plants > Roots > Rhizosphere > Soil | place... | reverse complement strand
GCACCGCAGGCAGCACTACGCAAAGCATGCCGTTCACGTTGAAGCTTAACGGCTGCCCACCGGGTGCTGCGTCAATCACTTTTTCTGGAAAGCAAGCCACGGGCAACGCCGGTTTACTGGGGCTTAATAACACTAGTGGGGCGACAAATGTGGCCGTCGAGTTGCGCGATAAAGATAAAATCCGCTTGCCCCTTGAACAGGCAAGCCAGGATGTGCCAGTCGATGCCAACGGAAATGCGGAATTAACTTTTTTTGCAAATTACATCGCGCTTGCCGATAACCCACAAGCCGGGCAAGCCGACGCAGATGCCACTTTTATGATTAATTATTATTAAAAAGCCTATTCGGCATCATTAAACTAAATAAAAACCGGGCGCCAACCCGGTTTTTTAATTTCAAATAGTGATGGGGTGTGCAGTTATAATAGCTCTTTTACTCGGGCGTAATCGATAAGTTCGACAATCGATGAGACATGCAGCTTGGAAAATATATTAGATTTATGCGCGCTGATGGTTTTGTTACTCAGCAGCAGTTGTTCGGCAATTTCCTTATTGGATAAACCATTGGCCAAGTAACGTAATACGGTTATTTCTCTGTTTGATAATGGCGTATCGTCAGTAACTCCGTTACGTGAACCCGGATTACTGATTAACTCCAGCGTTTCAGAAGGGAAAAATGAATACCCTGCAAGCAACATTTCCACCGCATGATAGATATCCTCTTGCTCCTTCCTTTTACTGACAAACCCATTTGCCCCAGCCTGAATAGCACGGCCCGCATAAAACCTCTCAGACTTGGCAGATAAGAACAGTATGCGAGTGTCTGCCTGTATGCTCTTGATTCTTTTTAATAAAGTGAAACCATCAATAGATGGCAGTTCAATGTCGAGAATCACCAAATCGACAGAGTTGGACCGCATATAGTTAACCACTTCCCGGCTGTCATCGGTTTTCATCACCACATCAATATTTTTATTTTTCTGTAGCAGTACCTCTAGCGACATTCTGACAATAGGGTGTTCGTCCATAATAATTACGGATGCAGGTTTCATATTCTTGCCTCTAATTTTTTGAGGAACATATCGCATTGACGCAAAGTCACTGGCGGCGAAAGTGAAAAGGCGTTTCACTATTTCGTATTTTATAATGTATGCAAGATGCTCCCTTGAACTTAAAAACTTCCTTCATAAGTACTATTTGTTAATGGCTGCGAGTGAAATGAAGAGAATTATTTCAATAAGAAAAATAATCTATTCATATTAGATAAATGAATAGATTGATTATACAGCCATATTATTTAAGAAAAAGGCCACTGTTATGCTCGGAGAATAATGGTGTGATCAAATTCTAATTAAATTGGTTAATTAATTGTTATTTGGGGAATGCATCTGTGTTAAGTGAAACATTTGGGAAAAAAGATTGTTTTGAACATGAAGAATAGTGCGAAGTCTCGAATGTTTCTTATTTGTTATCCATAGCACAGAGTTATTACGTGGTTAGTCGCCGGGAAGCGGCATAGTTTGCGGGAAACTGATTTTCCAGGAATAGTTGTAATTGTTAATAACTTGATCTCATTTAACAAAATTGGAGCATTGAAAATAAGTTGTTTCCTAGCTTTCACTCGGAAGGTGGTTAGTAAGCGCGGCTACACTTTAGCGGATGACGCACAGGACAATTTATTCAGCAAATGTATTAGTGATTTGTTGTTCTCTAGTCCAATACGAGCGGCAACCCGCCCAAGTGTGTAAACCACGGAGTAGTAGGGTTTGTTAAATGACGCGGCAATGCTTTTCAGCGACTCTCCTTTTGCCACGGCCAGCAGAATATTCCATTCACGCTTTGAAAGTGGGAGTGAGTGTGACCCATACTGAGTATTGGACCTATCTTGACTGGCTCGCTTCTGAGTCAGCAGAATAAGCAGATCGGTAATTCTCAGTCGCCTTTCCACCACAGGGAAGATTGATGCCGCATCGATCAGTCGGGCGACTTCGATACAACGGCAGGCTGTCAGTTGCATCATATTCAGGCGTGGCCAAGTTTTTTGCCATTGCCTGATCATATTTAGCACATCAATTGCTGGCTCGCTTACGCCATCCAGATCGATGAACACTCGCGGTTGTGGGGTTTGTTGAAGCATCACTTCAGCCTCCTCCAGGTTTACGCAGACGTGAGTTCGCTGGAACTTAAAAAAATATTCAGTCAGTGCCAGCGACAAGTAGTAGTCACTGGTCACGAGGATGATATCGACTGGTTCCGGCAATTGCTTTGCATACATTTGTTGTTGTAGAGACTCAATGCGGTCAAAGACAATCGGGGCCAACCGGCTATGAAAATGTGTCAGATCGCCATTTTTGATGCGTCGAAATCTACGTTTGCGCGCGGCTATGTACAAATCTTCAGTAACCCGCAGCGCAAAGAAAAGGTTTGTGAATAGCGATTCGGGCGTGAGTCAGTGGTGCATCAATCATCATTTCCATATTTTTTCATCAACAGCACCTGTCAGTGCTGAAATAGACTCTCTGTCAATACCGCTGATAATCGTAAGTAAATTTTATATAGCTTACGATTATATCGTTGCAATAAATCTTGACATGAAAAAATGTGGTCGGATATTAGAATTGACTTAAGTAAATATAAGGGGTTTCTTAAAACAATAACCAAGGGAAGGGAGGAAGGTATTTATCCAGACGGTTACCGCCTGGATATAAATGCCTACAATAATGATGGCGTGAAATTTGGTTTAGGGTTCATGTTTTCGCAAGACAGGTACTCCTGCCATTGATTGCGACCATTATTTTTTGCTTGATACATAGCCTGATCCGCATATTTAAACAACGTCTCATATTTTTGACCTTCAGACCAGGTGACCATACCAGCGCTAATTGTCAGTGGGAACGGCTCATTATCAATAGTAAGAGGGTTTCTGGACAGTTCATTAACAATGGTAGTTGTTAACTCCTGGTGGTTTATCTCAGGAGTTTTAGCAAGTAACAGGGCAAACTCTTCACCGCCTACGCGTCCAAATAATTGATTTTTTGGGATAAATTGTTGTAACCTCTGGCAAAAAGCAACAAGCACCTTATCTCCCTTTTGATGCCCCCATACGTCATTTATTTTCTTGAAAAAATCAATATCAATTAAAACCATTGAACAGATATCTCCCTTGTTCAATGACGACGTAATAGCCTCAGCTGCTTTAGTAAATGCCCGGCGATTGAGAATACCGGTCAAGTCATCGTGATTAGCAAGTTGGGATAGCTTAGAAAAAAGTTTATCTCGTTCAGAAATGGCAACTGCAATCGTAAGCGCGCAGAGCGCCAGTACTGCGACAATAGTCCTGACAGCAGAGATGTAGATATTCTCAGAAAAATGTAGATAACCATGCGTAGAGTGAATGATCCACATAAAAAAGAATGCACCATTCATACTGATACCAAAGGTTGTAAGAAATAGATTTCCTGAAAGCGCTAGCCATATTATGGTTGGGATAATCAGTATTGATGCCATCAGGAAATATATTTTGTCCTTTATGAAGATAAAGGCGAACAATAATAAAATAGACGGGATAATATGTAAAAATGCATTTATAAAATCATTCGTGAAAGATTTAATTATTTTTGGAGCTGCCAAAATGACAGGTAAAAATACTATAAAATCAAGCGACTCATTTAAGTACCAATAAACTGCTGTTTGTAAAAATGCATTATTATAGAGAGCAAACAATGCCCCCGAACCGACTAACGAACCTATAATAAGAGAAGGTTGGCAGAGCAATAACCATTGCGGAACGCTATGCAAGCTACCAAGCCATTCACCTTCTTCAGTACGCGTAGCGAAGTGCTGTAGAGTTATGTAACCTATTGAAATTGTGATAATGTTGGCAGTGGTCATTAGCAAAACCTGGTTGAGGCTAGTACCGATTAATAAATCTGGCAACACCATTCCGGCGCAACAAATTAAGTAATGACGCCAGTTAACATGTCTGTAAAAGCGTAATAACACACCAATGGTTATAGCATTGGTCAACCAAACTAAAGAAAATGGGCCATTTACTCTTTCAATAATACCTATGACGGTTGTCAGCATAGTGACTATAAATAAGGTTATCATGGGATAACATTTATAGAAAAAATCCTTCAGCGTAAGTATCATTCCAGGTTACTTCCTAATCTAACTATCATCACAATAGCGCAATATATGAATTCAAGTGTTTATTAATTACGACCATAAAGACTCAATTGGGACAGGTTTCCCGGTATGATATCCCTGCAACCATTCTACTCCCATCGATATTAGCATCTGTTTTATTTCTTCATTTTCAACAAATTCAGCGACAACTTCGAGACTTTTAAATTTAGCCGCTTCACAAAATGACATCACTATTAGTCGATCAAAGCTATCGTGAACAACATTGCGAATGAAGGAGCCATCTATTTTTAGTATGTCGACTTCTAATGTCTTTAGACGAGAGTAACTGGATGCTCCTGTACCAAAATCATCAATCGCAATCTGACATCCAAGTTTGCGTAGTTCCTGTAAAACACTGGATGCATTAATATTATCAATAATATCTGACTCGATAATTTCAAATATTATCCGATCAGGGCGTATTGAATAGTTCTTTAAAAGAGCATTCAGTCTATTCAGAAAATCTTTTCTACTAAGCGACTGAGGCGTCAAATTGATGGAAAAACGAGTATCAGATTTAGATTGATCCAGGGATTGCATAAACTGAAAAGTTTGCTCAATTACAGTCAGATCTACTTGTGCAAGCAATCCTGCCTCCTCAGCCACCGGTAAAAAAGTGTCAGGGAAGAATATTTTGTTATTGATTGTCTTCATGCGAATAAGAACTTCATAATACTGGCTGCTGTTTTTAGTTGAAACTATTGGCTGAGCAACGAGCATAAATGATTTACGGTCTATCGACTTTTGCAGAAGATGGCGTATAGCTCCCGAACTGATGGCCTGATCGCCGAGGTTCAGGATGTTAAGTGCTTCTGCTTTACCTTGCTTTAGCGATACATAAGTACGGGCATTAAGCTGACCAACGACATAAGACAGATTATTGATACATTTCCCATATGCCATGTATGCCATGCCAAAATTAAGACCAAGCTCCATTTCTTCCCAGGAAAAGCGAAAAGATGACATCGCTTTATAGTAAGGGTGGATAATATCGTCATCAACTTTGTTAAGGCGTAGAAGCAGCCCATAACCAGGGCTGTAATACATTTTTTCATTATCCAGAAGCAATGGGCTTAAATAAGAAAAAACAGCCTTAACGAATTCGAAACGAAATATTATCCCATGGGATTGTGTTAGCGTATTTAATTCCGGGCATTGAATAATACACAACCCAGCATGCGGGTAACTAATTATATCATTTTTTAACGCAAGAAGATTAGGCAACCCGGTGTGCGGCTCTGATAAAGAAATTCGTTTGAGGCTTCTAATATACTTTAGAATGCGTGTCACCAGTACACCAACGATTACAATTGTTAGTGAAAAGGTAAAAATCATAGAGCAAGAAAGAGCCAGGTGGCTTACATAATGGCTAAAAGTAAACTCATTATTAATTGAAATGTAATTATTAATGTAGTCGCTCAATAAAATGAGCATGACAACCCAAAGGGGAGACATTAGTGCATGGCCGAGACAAATTGCACCCCAGAGCATAACGGGTAGAAGCCACACTATACTGTAATCAGTATATAATAAAGTATCGCCTTGCAAATAAATCAGGCAATACATAATACCAATCACCAATATTGCCCAGATTAATTGATAAATTGCACGAGGCCCAGAGGTGATTAATACTTTTAATTGGTGAAGATAACTGAAAAACCATACCGGTTTGTAGCAAGCCCTGAGAATGAGATAACAGAATGGAGTACCTGTAATACACGATGTCAACATCCATTGCACATTAATTAGTGTGGGGATACTTAAAATCTTTATATCGGATATAAAATGAAATTGCTGTAATAATAATTGTTGAAGCCCTGTAAAAACAAGGGTATTGAAACATATTAGCCAAAGTATACGCTGAGCGCTGAGGCTACTGCGCCCGAAACTGACGGCCCCACGCTTTCCAGTGAAATAGAAATAGACTTTTGTGCTGACTAAAGCCGCTATGAGCTGAGATGTTGTATCCAGGAACTGGGATAAAGATTGGGTGTGAAAACTATACAGAGCAAACACTGTGAGAACAGGAATGGCTTTTTTGTTATACAAAATTAGCAGCGCGGAAATCACTGGCAACGTGAGATCGTAGAGTCTGATAGTTGTCCCAGAAATCTCAATACTATGGCTCAGTTTGTCTGCAAATAAATAGAGGAGAACAAATGAAAGGCAGAGCACGATGTATTTTTTTAAGTTTTCAGGACGTGCTAAATGCATCAATGGAGAATTTTTCCATTGATTGAATGCTGTACTTTTTCTGATCCTTGAGTTTTTTTTAGCTAACTCAGTTTCCATGACCACAGGTGTGTCCATTTTTACAAAAAAACTTCTAAGCCCCATGGTACTTACTCACAATGATTTACTTTACGATTATAAACAGTCTAATGATAGCCATGATGTTTTTAATCTTATCCGTGATTCATTCAACAAACACTAAACCAATAAGTTGCTATTAATTTTCATATGGATTTTAGTGACGAGTCAAACGAAATGTATGATTATCAAAAAACAAATGTTATTAACATGCTGCGAATGTTGTTTTATGATGCTCATATGTTTTTTTAAGGTTTAAAAATGAGGTGATATATTTTTATTGAGTAATAGTGTGAAGCATAAGTAAGGGAGTTGAAAATATATCCTAAAATAGATATATCTATAGCAAGGCTAGGATTTTCATACATTCCTCAAGTCATCTGATGTCGCAGCCAACTAATAATTTATCGCCCTGTTCTTAAACAATCATCAAACGGCGTTAATGTTTTATCCATTTCTTTTGAATAAGGAGTTTGTAAGTTTAACTTTAAATAAGGAATCGGTTTATTAAACCAGATGTCATGAATCTTACCAAAATCAGGTGATTTTCTAATTTTACAAAGACTCTGATTTACCAGTGACTTAAATTCTTTGTCATCGTGCGGCAGTAATATGACAAAGAACTGTAGTTTTCCAACCCATTTATTGCTAATGGAGAATAAATTTTTATCGCTCTGAGCCTCAATGATTTCTTTTAATGAAATATCATTGATAAAGGCAGCCGATGTTTTTCCACTGCGCATCAGCTCAAAAGCTTTTTCCATGGTCGGAGTTTTAATGACGAATAAATTGAGACTTAACTCGCGATTGGTCTGGTTAAGAGCAAGAGCATCAACTGATCCCGAAGTTACACTGACAGTGTGCCCTGCTAATTGATCAATAGATGATATGTTTTTGTTCTTAAACGTTGCGAATCGGGTATATGAATAAGTGTAGGGGCTTGAATAGTCTGCAATCGTTTTCCATTCATTAACGTTAGCATTAACTGAGCAGATCATATCTACCTTTTTCTCACGCAATAATTCATCCCTTTCTGGCAGATATTTGTTCTCAATATAATTAACTTTTAAGTCAGGTATGTTCAGATGTTTACTGATATCACTAACGATAACATTACATAAATCGATAACATAACCAACAACTTTGCCATCCGATGCGGCATAAGAAAAGGGTGGAGCATCACGAAAGGCAATGTTTATTTGATGAGTTTTTGTAATGTTCTCTATTGTCTTTGAAAGCTGAGCTTGAGCCACAGAGACAAACAGCCCAGAAACAAGAAAAACACACATATTTAACCAATTGAATATTTTTGCACTACTGTTTTTATCAAGTAAAAATTTGTTTTCGATATTCATATAAGATGTTGAATTTATGTTTTTTATAAGAAAAGATCAAAGGTAATTATATTTTTCTAGTTATACACATAAAGCATGATATTGCCAATTTCATTATACTGAACAAGAGTAGTTTGATGATTGGTTTAGTATGTTTTAAATACATTGCGATCATTTAATAATCAAGTTATTTCAATGTATTAACAGTATTTGATGAGATCACAGAAACCATAGTAATAATTTTTACTGATTGGACAAAAATAATAACTGGTGATTTCGTTAACTATAATCAAGTGTTTTTTTAGATTTATGTTAATAGGTTTTGAGACGGTATTTTCATTAACAGTCAAATTCTGATAAAGATGATGCTGGTGAAAGTTGGTCATCATTTCACTGGGCGCAATTAGATTAAGAACTTGTTTGTCTGGCTTTCCGCTGGCATGATCCTGTGCAGGGATTGACGGAGCGTTAATCGCAAGTAGTTGATTTTCATTTAAATGACTCGGGGTGCCCTTCTTTGTGAAGGCTGAGAAATACCCGTACCACCTGATCTGGATAATGCCAGCGTAGGGAAGTCAGATGCCTGCCAGGTCATCCCTTCTTCACGCCGGGCAGGAGCTTTCAATATGCAGCCTGACCTGTTACCCGGCCACCTTGCCGCGTCGGTTTTACACAATTTACATCAAGCTTCCCCTTTGGTTCACTGCATGACTAACGATGTGGTGCAGAGTTTTACCGCCAACGTTTTGCTCGCTATTGGCGCGGCTCCCGCGATGGTTATTGAGCCAGAAGAAGCCGCACAATTTAGCCCTATAGCCTGCGCTCTACTCATCAATATCGGCACACTCACCTCTAAGCGCAGTACCGCAATGCTTGCAGCCATTCATGCTGCGAACCAATCTTCTACCCCCTGGGTGCTTGACCCTGTAGCCGTCGGTGGCCTGGAGTTTCGTACACAATTTGCACGCATGATCCTTGCATTAAAACCGGCCGCAATTCGTGGCAATGCGTCGGAAATCATGGCGCTTGCGGGCGAGCACAGTGGTGGGCGAGGTGTGGACAGTACTGAAGAGGCGCTTTCAGCTCTACCCGCGGCACTTAAGCTTGCCCAGATTACCGGTGCAATTGTTGCGGTAACCGGTGAAGAGGATTACGTCACTGATGGGGACAATGCCTGGAGCATTGCCGGTGGCGGCGCGTTGATGACGCGTGTTGTCGGCACAGGATGTGCACTTTCCGCGGTTGTTGCAGCCTGTTGTTCATTGCCCGGCTCCCGGTTAGACAATGTCGCTTCTGCCTGCCAGTTTATGAAATGTGCTGGCGAGCAGGCAATTGCTGCAAGCCGTGGGCCTGGTAGTTTCATTCCAGCCTTTCTGGATGAGCTTTACGCACTAAATGCGGAGGCTCTGGTATGAAAGAAGCAAAACGTATTAACGCATTAACTATTGCTGGAACTGACCCAAGTGGTGGCGCGGGTATCCAGGCTGACCTTAAAACGTTCTCGGCATTGGGTGCGTATGGCACCAGCGTTATTACCGCGCTGGTTGCACAAAATACGCGTGGAGTGCAGTCGGTTTATCGTATCGAACCTGAGTTTGTCGCAGCCCAACTTGACTCAGTGCTGAGTGATGTTCGTATCGACACTGTCAAAATCGGCATGCTGGCAGAAACAGATATCGTTGAAGCCGTGGCCGAGAGGTTGGCATTTTACCAAGTCAAAAACGTGGTGCTTGATACGGTGATGCTGGCGAAAAGTGGCGACCCGTTGCTTGCTCCTTCGGCGGTAGAAAGTTTACGTCGCAAGTTATTACCGCAGGTGGCATTGATTACCCCGAACTTACCCGAGGCGGCAGCTCTGCTGAATACGGTACAAGCTTGCAACGAACGTGAGATGAAAGAGCAGGGGGATGCATTGCTGGGGATGGGATGCAAAGCGGTGCTGATGAAAGGCGGTCATCTTGATGACGCTGAAAGCCCAGACTGGTTGTTTACCCAAAGTGGAGCACAGCGTTTTACTGCACCACGTGTGCAAACGCGTCATACGCATGGTACGGGGTGCACACTGTCCGCCGCACTTGCGGCACTTTATCCACGCTATAACGACTGGCCTCAAACTATCACAGCGGCGAAAAAGTGGTTATCCCAGGCATTAGAACAAGCGGATTCGCTTGAAGTTGGGCAAGGAATTGGGCCAGTTCATCATTTTCACGAGTGGTGGTAATGGCGTAAATCTCCGCCGGGCATAAAACGTTACACCATAAAACAAACCGAAAATG
>Ga0105251_10004139_pt1 | contig 10116 bp, 7 predicted proteins | sample KBSS64metaG_FD_80424 | JGI IMG/M metagenome (GOLD analysis project Ga0105251, IMG submission 80424) | Switchgrass rhizosphere microbial communities from Kellogg Biological Station, Michigan, USA - KBS S6-4 metaG | ecosystem: Host-associated > Plants > Roots > Rhizosphere > Soil | place... | reverse complement strand
GTGGAGTCCGATGCGCTGGGCTTGCGTGTGCTGCTGGCCGAAGACAACCCCATCAACCGGCTGATCCTGAAAGAGCAGCTCGAAGTTCTGGGATGCAGCGTGGATACCGCCAGCGATGGCCATGAAGCCCTGGCACGCGCCAACGCCGATCCGGGCGCGTTCGACGTGCTGCTGACGGACATAAACATGCCTGGGATGGGGGGCCACGCGCTCATCCGCCAGCTGCGTCAACAGGGCAGCACGCTTACCGTGATCGGCGCTACCGCCAACGCAACCCCCGAGGAGCGCGAGCGCTGCCTGGCCGGTGGCATGGACGGATATCTGGTCAAGCCGATCAACATCAGCGCCCTGCGCCAGGCACTTTCCGGATTGTCCAGTGGAATACAGGCATGACCGTCCACCACGTTCTGATCCTTGAAGACCAACCGTTCCAACGCGGCTTCCTGGCCAACATGTTCAGTGCGCTGCCCGGCGTGGAGGTGGAAACCTCCGGGGATGCGGCGCATGCCGTGGCGATGTGCCAACTGACATGCTACGACCTGGTGGTCAGCGACCTGATGATGCCCGGCATGGATGGCATCCAGTTCATCCAGACCCTGGCCACCCAGGAGCATCGCCCCATGCTGGCGCTGGTCAGCTCGGCGTCGGAGCGGATGATGGCGTCCGCCAGACTGATGGCAGAGTCGCTGGGGCTGACCGTGCTCGCCAACCTGGCCAAGCCGGTCCTGTCGAGCGATGTCGCCGGCCTGATCCACCAGCTCGGCCAGGCCCGCCGGGACAGCGCGGCCGGGCAACCCCGGGTGGAGCCTTCCCTGTCGGCAAGTCGCGAGCGACTTGTCCAGGCACTGCACAACGACGAAATCACGGCGTGGTTCCAGCCCAAAAAGTCGCTGGACTCGGGACTGGTCGTGGCCGCCGAAGCACTGGTCCGCTGGCGGCACCCTGAATACGGGAACCTGGATGCCGCCCGGTTCCTCCCATTGATCGAACGCCACGGGCTGGAAGCCGCATTGCTTCGCCATGTTCTGAAAGCGACGGTGCAGGCGCAGGCTCATTGGCGCGGCCTGGATTTCCGCATTCCGGTCTCGATCAACCTGCCGCCGCACCTGCTGGAGCAGCGGAATCTGCCCGATGAACTGCTCGAATTGACCTTGGCCCATGGTGGGACCGCTGCAGATCTCTGCTTCGAGCTCATGGAGAGCAGTACCACCCATCATGTCAGCGACTACTACGCCGGCGCATGCCGGCTCCGCATGAAGGGGTTCGGCCTGGCCCAGGACGACTTTGGCCAGGGCCTCAGCTCGGTCCATAATCTGGTCAACACCCCGTTTACCGAGGTCAAGATCGACCGCGCACTGGTACGCGGATGCGCGCGCGACCCGGCACTTCGCAACGCGCTGACCACCGTGGTCGCGCTGGGCAGCAAGCTGGGCCTGAACATCGTGGCTGAAGGCGTGGAAACCGAAGAGGAACTGGCCACGCTGCGCAAGCTGGGCTGCAACCAGGTCCAGGGCTTCCTCATTTCGCGCGCGGTGCCGGCGGACAGCTTTGCCGCGCTGCTGGATAGGGAGAAGGCCGCCCATCACCATGTGGAGCAATGCGAACCAGGAGCCGGCGCCAGGAAGTGAGCCGCGCCTCGCGAACGCGCGGGCTTCACGCGTCCTTTCGTGTTCGCACTCAACCATGGTCCACGCTCGCACCGCCTTCACGGCCCTGCAGGCTGGCCGTCTCCATCCTTCACAAGGGGCTTACATGCCGGTCGAGGCCATCCCCATCCACAAGCTGGCGCGGCGTTCCCTGCGCGTCTATGTGCTTCTCATCGGCGTGGTTGTGTTGGCAACCCTGCAGGCGGGCCTGGTGCTGTCCACGACCTTGCAGCTGCTTGGCCAGGAACAGGACAAGATGCAGTTCCATTTCCGACGGCTGACGGGCGCGGTCGAGGAGCAGGAGCAGTTCCAGCGCCAATGGCGTGCCCAGGACCGGAATCTCATGCCCGTCACCGCGGATGTGTCCATCACGCCGCGTCCGCTCCCCGCGCTCGGCCCCCCGCCCGGCTCGATAGCCGGCAAGACGCAAGGCTACATTCCCTTTGCGCTGCTCCACGACAAGGCGCCCCCACCCGCCACTGCCTGGGGACTGGGGACGCGGCTGGCGAACTTCTACGGCGCGTTCTGGGCCGATTCGCGCTACCCCTCACCGCGCTGCCTGCTGGTCAATGGTGAAGGGACGGTCGGAATCCTGGTGCCGTGGACGGTCGATGACGTCGACGCGGCCAGCGCGTCGGCAGCCCCCCTGCAGCCCGTGGTCGGCTACGTGAACGGCATCGCCGGCAGCGCATCGCTGCAGCGTGGCGAAATACGCTGGTTCCCGCGCGTACTTCGTCCCGGCGACCGACGCATGCTTTCGGTCGGTCAATCGCTGCACGATGCAGGAACATGGGGCGACGCCGCCGATGCACCTGCCCCGGCGATCGCCTGCCTGCTCGACGTCGATGGTCTCGACGACCATCGCCACGTACTGGGCGAACCCATTTATGACACGCTCTCGATAGTCAATCCACAGGGGCAGCTGATGTACGGCCCCGCAGTGGACAGCGCCGAGCGTCGGCCCCGCAGGTTTGAACGCGATGGGCTGGTGTACCGGATGCGGGCACCTTCGGGTTGGGAGGCCGAATACAGAGTCGCGTGGTCGCGCGTGTTGAGCCAGCCACGTGGCCCACTGATCGGTAGCGTGATCGCCGCGGTGCTGCTTGCGCTGGGTGGCATCCTGCTGCTGCGTGGCTACCGTCGCTCCGTCCTGCTGCCGCTGCGGGAACACCATGAGCGCCTGCTGGAAAGCGAAGCATTCAGCCGCACCATCCTCGATGCCGCGCCGATTGGATTGTGCCTTCTGCGCAGTGGGGACGGCAGCGTGATACTGGACAACGCGGTAGCGCGGGCATGGCTGGGCGAGAGCCACGACGCACCCGGCTGGCAAAGCACCTGGCGCGACGAGGCGCTGGCCGACGCCGGTGCCCAGCGGGCTTCGGGCCTTTCCTGCACCACGCCCGATGGCCGCCACCTGTTGGTTACCGCGACACCGACGCGCTTCCGCGGCGAGCCGGTCATGCTGTGCCTGTTCATTGACCTCACCACGCAGCACGAAGCCGAGCAGGTCCTGGAGCATGCCCGGAACTCGGCCGACCAGGCCAGCCGTGCCAAGAGCGCTTTCCTGGCCACGATGAGCCACGAGATCCGCACGCCGTTGTACGGTGTGCTGGGCACCCTGGAGCTGCTTGGCTTGACTCCCCTGGATGGGCGCCAGCAAGAATACGTCGGCGCGATCCAACGCTCATCCACAACGCTCATGCAGTTGATCAGCGACGTCCTGGACGTCTCCAAGGCAGAGGCCGGCCAGTTGACGCTGGAGCCGGCCATGTTCTGTCCCACCGAGTTGACCGAGGAAGTCCTGCGCGCGTACGCCGGCGCCGCCACCCGCAAGCGGCTGCAGTTCTATTCATTGATCGAGGGCAACCTGCCTGCGTCGGTGATGGGCGATGCCACGCGGATCCGGCAGGTGCTCAACAACCTCATCAGCAACGCCATCAAATTCACCCACGGCGGCCGGATCGTGGTGCGCGTGCGCACCGTGGCCGATACCGGCGATGCCGTGAGACTGGCCTGGCAGGTGGCCGACACCGGCATAGGCATCGCCCCGGAACACCAGAGCCGGCTGTTCGACCCGTTCTACCAGGCAAACCCGGGCGCCGATACGGTACGGGGTACCGGCCTGGGACTGGCGATCAGCGCGCATCTGGTGCAGCTGATGGGCGGCGAGCTGCGCGTGGTCAGCGAGATCGGGCTGGGCAGCAGTTTCAATGTCGAGCTGCCGCTCCAGCGACACCCGGGCGCGGGCGTCGAACGCCCCCGCTTCGACTCGGCGCTGGTCGTCCTGGTCCGGTCTTCCTCACCCGAACTGGCCGACAACGTCTGCGAACGGCTGCGCAGCCGCGGTGCGGCCGCCCAGGCATACCGCAGCGAGGCGGCGCGGACCTATGCCGACGGCACCGCGCTGTTGGACGTGGCCATGGATGAACCGTGTGAGCGATGGGCCGGACCGCATGTGGTGGCCCGTACCGATGGCGGCGACCATCCCGAGCAGATTGACGGTGAGTGGATAGTATCGATGCACAACATGGACGCGATCGTGGACGCCCTGCTGCTGGCCACCGGATCCGCAGCGCTGTCACCCGCGGCCACGCCAACCACCTCCTGGCGGGGGTTGGGCCTGCATGTCCTGGTCGCCGAAGACAACCCGATCAACCAGATGATCCTGCGCGAGCAGCTCGAGCAGCTGGGCTGCCAGGCAGTGGTGGCCGGTGACGGCGACGAGGCACTGGGCTACTGGGCGCAACGGCGCTTCGATGCGGTACTGACCGATATCAACATGCCCCACATGGACGGCTACGAGCTGACCCGCCGCCTGCGCTCGCAAGGGGTGCAGGTGCCGATCATCGGCGCCACCGCCAACGCTGCACCGGAGGAGCGTGAGCGATGCCTGGCCGTCGGCATGGTCAACTGCCTGGTCAAACCGATCACCTTGCAGGCGCTGTACGCCGCCCTGAGCAACGCTGTCGGCACGGTCGAGGCAGCAGATCCGGACGCCCCCCACGGCCCGCAGATGCAGGCGCCTGCCGACACCATCACTGTACCGCCGCACCTCCGCGAACTGTTTCTTCGCACCATGCGCAGCGATCTGGAAGGTCTTGAAACATCGATGGCAACCACGCAGCCAGAGCAGGTGCGGCATATTCTGCATCGCATGCGTGGCGCACTCGTGATGGTCTCGGCCCATCGAATGGTCGATGATGCCCATGAAATCGAGGAAGCGATCGTCGGCGGGGCCACGATGGCGGACTGCGAAGCAGCCTGCAGGAGCTTCATTACACGGCTTGAGCGGATCCTGGTACGGCTGGAACGCAGTCCACCGGAAACGCCTGATGTCCACTGACCCGTGCCGACGCCCCAGGAAGACAGCATGAAGACCACCGTCGTCATCGCCGACGATCACCCCATCGTCCTTGCCGGAGTCCTCGAATTGATCGGGCGCGATCCGCGCCTCGAGGTCATTGGCCACGCAACGGGCCCTTCGGCCCTGGTGGAACAGCTCCAGGTCCGGTCGGCGGATATCATCATCACCGACTACAGCATGCCCGGCGACGACACCTTCGGCGATGGAAACCGGCTGATCTCCCATCTTCACCGCACCTTCCCTTCCAGCAAGGTGCTCGTGCTCACGATGGTTTCCAATCCCGCGATCATCGCTGCGATGTACCGTGCCGGTGCGCGCGGCGTGGTGCGTAAGACGGGGGATCTTGGTGAACTGAGTACCGCCCTCAATGCATTGCTCGCGCAGCGCATCTATCGCTCGCCGATGCTGCCGCGTGAGGATTCCGTGCCGCAGGCCGGAGCCGACAACGCGGCTGCGTTGCTGTCGGCACGCGAGTTCGAGGTGATACGTCTGTTCGCGCGCGGCCAAACCGTGGGCGACATCGCCAACCGGCTGAACCGCAGCACCAAAACCATCAGTACCCAGAAGATCAGCGCAATGCGCAAGCTGGGCACCCGAACCGACCATGACCTGATCGCATTCTGCCTGGAATCAGACCTCTTTCAGTAGCGAGGCATCACGCCCGCCATCCGTGGGCAACGGGCGTCAGAGCTTGTACTGGCGGGCGTAGGCGAACAGCTCCAGGTCACTTCGCAGCCCAAGCTTTTCCATCGCCGCAACCTTCTGGCTGCTGATCGTCTTCACGCTGCGCCCGCATATTTCAGCGACCTGCGTGACCGAGTTGCCAGAGACGATGTGCTTCACCACGTCGAGCTCCCTGGCAGTCAGCCTGCCCAATCCCCCCTGGACCTCGACGTCGCCCAGCCTCAGCATCTCGGTAACGGCCTTGCTGATGTACCGCTTGCCCATCATGACCGAACGGGCCGCGATCTGCAGCTGCGCAACGGCATCGAGCTTGCTGACCACCCCCGCCACGTCGGAGTCGACGATGGACCTGAGAATTCCGGGGGTGGATGTCATCGTCAGAACAATGACGGGAAGATCGACCTGGATCTCCTTGATGCGGGCAAGCAGTTCCAACCCGCCGGAGAGGCCAGCGCCGGGCATGTTGAAATCGGTGATGAGCAGATCGATATCGCCATGAACGATCGCGCTCAGCAACGCATCGGCTGAGTCCACGGCAGCTACGACGTGCAGATCCAGATCCTCCTCAAGCAACGTACGGGTGCCGTTGGAAAAAATGGGATGGTCGTCTGCAAGTAGAATGCGTATGGACATATTCGGATCCTGGCGGCGACCCGCCGTCAGTCACAGCGTACGGAAGAGGCACGCGATCCAGAGCACCAGAAAGGCAATGGCAACCAGCGCGAATGACAACGGCGCGGACAACGCGATATACCCAAGGCGGGCGGCGATTCCGACGCCACCGGCCACGGTGGCGATGAAGAACATGGGAAAACTCGGCGGTGTTAGGCTCATCTGTAACTCCTTTCTATCCAGGAATGGTCCACAACGTCGTACCGTCGCACGGCGTGCGCAGGCTGCCTCGCTACGCCGTCAGGCTCGTTGCTGCAGTTCACGCCCGACGGGGCGACAGACGCATCCGGGTGGACAGCGTTCGGGGGGGGGGGGTGATCGGCGGGCTGCCGCCAAGCGACGCGCGCGTGGAAGAAGTCTGTCGACAGCCGTTTGACATTCGCCATCCTAACGATGTGCCGCTTGATATCGATAGGATATTTCGTAGCCAGATTGATGCGTTTCTGCTACCGCACGCACTACCGTTCCCGCGGTTGCGAAGCAGTCATGCCGCTGGCGCTGAACGTCAGGCCAGGAAAACGCTTTTCCAGCGCCAGGTGATCATAGCCAGGAGACCACCGGGAGGCACCCGATGCACGCGGCGCCACTGCCGCTGCCACAGTTTTCGGGTTTACCCGGCGCGCAATGTAACCCGTGACCCGCCATACCTGGTCATCATCGAGGTGGAAGGTCAGCAGCTCCTGGACATCGTCGCCGAATGCGTCCCGTGCGACGAACCGGGTATTGATGTAGCTCCCGGGCGGCACGCCGGCGCCCTCCGCGATGACATGCGATTCGATCGACATCCAGCGCCGTGTCTTCAGCCCGCCTAGCTCTGCGCGGGTGGTCTCGATTCCCTGCACGAACTCAGCCTGGGACACCGAAGACCGCATCACGGTTGACGCCCCCCGCCACAGCAGCGGGGCAAGTCCCACGTCGATGGCACGGAGCATCCTCAGGGACGCATCGCGCATCGCGTTCAGGTCAGGCGTGGACGATGCCCTCATCCCATCCTTCCCTGCTCGGGAGAGATCAGCGCGTCCCACCGGCAACGATCTCCACGCGCCGATTGGGCTGCAGGCATTCGATCAGGGCCGCACGCGGCTGATTCGCCTTGCACTGCTTGACTGGCTGGCTCTCTCCAAGCCCGACCGCGAATACGGTGTCGGCGCGCACGCCCTGGCCGACAAGATAGGCGCGCACGGTCTCCGCGCGCTGTTGCGACAGCAGCTGATTGGCCTGCTCGTCGCCGATGTAGTCGGTGTGGCCCACGATCCGCACGGATGCGGGAGTGGCCGCCAACAGCTGGCTCGCGATGGCATCAAGCTCCCCTCGCCCGCGCTTCATGATGTCCGCCGTGCCATGACGTCCGAAAGCAAACAGGGCATCGCCCGACAATTCAAAACGGCGTTCCTGAGCGGCAGGCACCGGCTGACCGGACTGCACCGGGATCGCGGCCACCGCGCGCACAGCCGGTGCATCTGCTGCCACCGGTTCACCGCACCGGTCAGGTGACCAATGGAAACTCTGCCCATGGTAGTCACGGTCGAAGACCACCTTGAACTGGCAGGTGGTGATGTGAGCGCCATTGCGGAAGTGGAACAGGTAGTCCCATTCGCGTGCGCGGAATCCTTCGCGGAAGTGCGGGCGACCCAGCAGGGCGTACAACTGGTCCTTGGTGATACCCGGACCGATCTGGGTCAGCGCCTCCCGGGTCGGGAAGGTTCCTTCCTTGAGGACCAGGCGTTCGGTGTCGGGGAACACGATCTCACCGGCAGCGCCCTGATCGGAGATGTCGCGGCTGACGTGCCGAGCACAGCCGGTGGCGAGCGTGATCGCCATGATGGTGGTAAGTGCAAGGGTGGTTCGGACATTCATGTTGATGTTTCCAAAAGTGGAGCGCCAACTGCGCGCTCGTAACTGCGAAAGCGTGTGGGCAGCGGCGGCCTGCGCGTGCAGGCCGCCGTGTTCGAGAGCGGTTACCACTGAATGCCGGCACCGACGGAGAAGCCCCAATCCCGGGCGGTGTTGCCGCTCAGCTGACCCTTGTAGACCCAGCGCCCATTGTCGGTAATGCCCGAAAGACCCACGGCCATGCCCGTTTCGCCCTGGTAGCCACCGAAGGCGACCGACAGCATGCTCTTGCCCGGCAGATACGCCTGCGGCAGACCCGCCATTGCCATCGCCGAAGCGGTTGCACCGCGGTAGCCCCGCTCCATCGCCCACATGTCGTCCTTCATCTCGACCACCTGGTTGTCCAGGTTTGCCAGACGATTGTCCGTGTAGGAATTGGCCTGGCTGATCGCGTGGCTGACGCCGGCATTGAGCTGGTTCACGTTGGTGGCGTCGGTACCCGCCATGCCCGGCGAAACTCCGGAGATGGTGCGGCCGCCAACATTCACTTCGCCCGTCGACGTGCTGCTGCCCACATAGGCCGCATCGTAGTTCGACTGCGCACCCACCGTCGTCGCCGAGCCCTGGCCCAGCGCAACGCTGTTGGCGTGGCTGGCCATGGCACCCTGGCCGATCGCCGTGCTGTTGTCCGCCGACGCACTGGACTGATTGCCGACCGCGAGCGCGTTGGCACCCGTTGCCCGGGCCCCGTTGCCGCCGGCGGCCGAGTTGGTACCGGTCGGCGCAGGCTTCTCGATCGCGGCCTCCTGGCTGACCTGGAACATGCCTTCAGCGCCCTGCTTGTACTTGTTGACGTCGCCTTCGACCGCGGTCACACGGTTGTCGTAGTTGTTGATCTCGCCCTCGATGGTGACCAGCTTGTTGTCGGTGTACTTCTTCGATTCGTCGATCGCGTACGTCACCCCCTGCTGCAGCTGGCTGACATTGACCGCATCGGTAGCCTGCTCACCGGCCGCAACGCCGGTGATCTTGCGCCCGCCCAGGTTCACTTCCCCGGTCGAGCTGCTTTCGCCTACGTAAGCTCCCTGGTAGGACGCCTGCGCACCTACCGTGGTGGCCGAGCCCGCACCCAGTGCGACGGAGTTGTCGTGGCTGGTGATCGCACCGTTGCCGACGGCCACGCTGTTGTCGCCATTGGCAACCGCCGTGGGTCCGACAGCGATGCTCTCCGCGCCGATCGCCTGGCTGTCGGCGGCAGTCGAGTTGGAATGGAAGTACTTGATTCCGCCACCCGTGGAGATGTGCGTCAACGCCTGGTTCGTGGCATACAGCTGCGAACCATTGATGGCGTCGGTGCTGTCTTCGGCGATGCGTCCGGCCGCTACATTCGTAATGGTCCGTTCTTCATCCTTGCTGCCTACGCTGACCGTGCTGGTCGGCGCAGCGCCGGCGAAGGCGTAGGTGGTGCCGTTCAGGGTGACATTGGCAGTAGCCACCGCAGCCTCCGTCACCGAGCCCGCACCCAAGGCGACATCACCTTCGCTTGCATTGGCCGTCGCACCATGACCAACCGCTACGCCACCGGCCACCGAGCTGCTTGCCGCCACGCCGGCGGCAAGGCTGTTCACACCGGTTGCACCGTCGTTCTCATAGTTGCCCGGCTTGGTAGCCGCACCACCATCATTGACGCTGTAGTAGTGGGTCTTGCTTGCAGCAACGCTCTGCTGCAGCTGGCTCACGTTCACCGCATCGGTGTCGGCCACGCCATTGGCCACGTTGGTGATCACCTTGTTACCGGCATTGATGCCGGTGGTGGTCACGCTCGGGCCGCCGGTGATGGTCAGGCCGGTGCTGTTCACCAGCGTATCGCCCATCGTCACGCTGCCGGTGGTGCCCAGGTCCAGGTTCTTGGCCAGT
>Ga0105251_10004135_pt1 | contig 10119 bp, 7 predicted proteins | sample KBSS64metaG_FD_80424 | JGI IMG/M metagenome (GOLD analysis project Ga0105251, IMG submission 80424) | Switchgrass rhizosphere microbial communities from Kellogg Biological Station, Michigan, USA - KBS S6-4 metaG | ecosystem: Host-associated > Plants > Roots > Rhizosphere > Soil | place... | reverse complement strand
CCGCAGACCGAAGGCATCATCATGGTCGGCGAGATCGGCGGCGCGGCCGAGGAAGCCGGTGCCGAGTACATCAAGCAGCACGTCAAGAAGCCGGTGGTCGGCTTCATCGCCGGCGCCTCCGCGCCGAAGGGCAAGCGCATGGGCCACGCCGGTGCGATCGCCTCGGGCGGTTCGGGCACCGCCGAAGGCAAGTTCGCGGCGATGGAAGCGGCCGGGGTCAAGACCGTGCGCTCGCCGGGCGACCTGGGTGCGGCGATCGCGTCGCTGGTGAAGTAAGCGCAACAGCACGTGTAGTATCGAAAGGCCCGCCCAGTGCGGGCCTTTCGATGTTTAGGGGTGCATGGGAGGTCAGGGGGTGAAGTTCCGTAACGGGATCGAAGGGCTGCGCGGCATCGCGGTGCTGATGGTGGTCCTTGCCCACGCCCGGCTTCCCTATCTGCCAGGCGGCTATGTAGGCGTCGACGTCTTCTTCGTCCTTTCCGGGTTCCTCGTCACCGGCGTGTTGCAGCGGGAGTTGCAGGCCAGCGGCCGCATCGATATCCGTGCGTTCTACGCACGACGGATCAAGCGATTGTTTCCGGCTTTCAGCGTCATGCTGGTCGCGAGTGCGGGACTTGCGCTGTGGTTGCTGCCGAGGAGCACATGGGGCGCTCAGGCCGAGGCCGCGCGCTGGGCCGCACTGTGGTCGTCGAACCTGTTTTTCGCTGCGTCCGAATCCGGATATTTCGATCAAGGGGCGGAAGCCAATCTCTATCTGCACACCTGGTCGTTGAGCGCCGAGGAGCAGTTCTATCTGGTCTGGCCTACCCTCATCGGCTTCGCATGGACGCTGGGGCGACAACGCGGCACTGCAGCTGCGGTGTGGGCGATGGTGGCGCTGGGCTTCGCGGCGACTGTCGCGATGACGGCGCTGCAGCCGTTGCATGCCTACTATCAGATGCCGTGTCGGTTGTGGCAGTTGGCGCTGGGAGCTGGCGTTCAACTGTCCTTCGGCCACGCCCGGCTTTCCCTTCGCGGGGTTCACGCGGCACGTGCCATCGGTTGCCTGTTGCTTGCGGTGGCGACGGTGTGGCTGGCGCCGGATCGGGTTTCTTATCCGGGTGCGTGGGCCTTGCTGCCGACGCTGGGCGCCGCGCTGCTGCTGTTGAGCGGGCCCGATCGGTGGCGGGATGTCTGGCTGGACACGAAGCCGCTGCGATTCCTGGGCCGGGTGTCGTACAGCTGGTATCTGTGGCACTGGCCGGTGCTGGTACTGGCCTTCGCCCTGTTTGGCCGCACTGCGCCGATCGGTATGGCGGCAGCGGCACTCTCGCTGCTTCCGGCATGGCTCAGCTGGCAGTGGGTCGAGCAGCGCGTCCGCTATATGGATCGAGGCAATTCCGCGATCTGGCTGCTGTCCGGGTTGCTGATGTCCGCTGTGCTCGCTTACGCCGCGATTGGCTGGGAGCGAGCGGCAGTGATTCCTCGTTCGGCGGAAACGCGGAGCCAGGCGTTGCTGGCGACGCTGGCCGCGCCCACGCTCTACCGGCAGCCTGGCTGCGACGAGTGGTTCCACGCGGACCGGCTGGTGCCATGCACCCTCGTCCATGCCCCCTCTGCGAACGGGCCGACGGTGGTGTTGGCGGGCGACAGCGTAGCTGCGCAATGGTCGAGCGCGCTCGAGCCCATTGCTATAGCGCGCGGCTGGAACCTGGTGGTATTGACCAAATCGTCGTGTCCGATGATCGACCATCCATTCGTCTATCCGCGGATCAATCGACGCTACGTGGAGTGCGAGCGCTGGCGGGACCGGGTTGTCGCGTATCTGCATCAGCGGCCAGTCGCGCTGCTGGTGTATGGCTCTTCTGCCGCCTATGCGATCGACCCTGGGGACTGGGAGCGCGGCACGCGCCTTTTTCTAGACAGGATCGAAGGTACGGCGCAGCGCACCGTCCTGCTCGCACCGACGCCGCTGTTGCCATTCGATGCAACGCAGTGCGTGCAAGCGCATCCCGCGCAGAGCGGCCGGATGGCGCCGGAGTGCAGTGTGCCATTGCAGCAGGTCAGCCCTGGTGCGTTGGTGGCGAGTCTCCAACGCGCAGTCGCGGGACGGCCATCGGTTCGGTTGGTCGATCTGTCGGAGTCCGTCTGTCCGGAGCAGATCTGTTCCGCCGAGCGCGATGGGCTGCTCCTGTATCGGGACGGCCAACATCTCAACGCGAACTATGTTCGGCGACTGGTGCCGGCGCTGCAGGCTGCCCTGGATCAATCCGCAGCGCATTGAGCCCGACTGGGCTTGGGCTGCGCAGAGCCTGCATGGCGTGGTCTGACGTCGCTTGCGCTTGGTATGTCGCGGAGCGCGGCCGCGATCCGCCCACCCGCCCAGCCACCGACGCGGACCATGCACCCTCTGCCCGAACACCTGCGCAAGAGGCCGGATGTCTGACTGGGCGCGCGCCATTCGTCCCGGTACGACCGCCACTGGTCACTCAGCGGACCGCTCCCGCCCCACGCCCGGCGTGGGAGACGCCGCGACGCCGCACACTCGTCGCTCCATCAAATCGGGAGCGGAACGGTGAGCAGCGGATGGCGGGTGGCAACGTGCGCGATGGGACTGGCGATGAGTGCGGGCGGCATCTGCGCGGCGGCGCCGGGCGACTGGTCCAGCTATGCCGGCGCGCCCGGCGGCGGCCAGCATTCGCCGCTGACCCAGATCACCCCGGACAACGTGGGACGGCTGCGCATCGCCTGGTCGTTCCGTACCGGCGAACTCGGCGCGGGCCTGCCCGATCCGGAACGGCGTCGCTTCGAGGCCAACCCGCTGGTGCTGGGCGGGCGCATGTACCTGGTCACCGGTACCGGCATCGCCTTCGCGCTGGATGCGGCCAGCGGGCGCGAACTGTGGTCGTTCGACGCCAAAATTTCGCGCGGCAAGCACTACAGCGATCCGGCCTCGCGCGGGGTGAGCTTCTGGCGCGACGCGCAGGCCGTGGACGGCGCGTGCCGCGAGCGCATCGTGTTCGGCACCCTGGACGCGCGGCTGATCGCGCTGGACGCGGCCGACGGCCGGCCCTGCGCCGGCTTCGGCAATGGCGGCAACGTCGACCTGCATGCCGGAATCGACGTGCACGACAGCCCCAGCGATGCCTGGGCCAACTATGCGGTGACCTCGCCGCCGGTGGTGGCCGGCGACGTGCTGGTGGTCGGCAGTTCGATCGGCGACAACCGTGCGCACACCCTGGAGCAGGGCGTGGTGCGCGGCTACGACGCGCGCAGCGGCCGCGAGCTGTGGCGCTGGGATCCGGTGCCGCGCGAGCCGGCCAAGGCCACCGCCGCCGGCTGGCGGCCGGAGCAGGCGGCCACGGTCGGCGGCGGCAATGCCTGGGCGCCGCTGTCGGTGGATCCGGCGCTGGGCCTGGTGTACGTGCCGACCGGCTCGGCCAGCCCCGACTACTACGGGGGCGAGCGCCTCGGCGACAACCGCGACACCGATTCGCTGGTGGCGCTGGACCTGCACAGCGGCCGCCGGGTGTGGACGCAGCAGTTGGTGCATCACGATCTGTGGGACTACGACCTGGCCTCGCAGCCGGTACTGACCACGGTGCAGACCGCGCAGGGACCGCGCGCGGCTGTGCTGCAGGCGACCAAGACCGGTTTTCTGTTCGCCTTCGACCGTCGCGACGGCACGCCGCTGTTCCCGATCAGCGAGGTGCCGGTGCCGGCGTCCGATGTGCCCGGTGAACGCGTCTCGCCGACCCAGCCGATGCCCGAGCCGGCGCTGCGCCTGGCGCGGCATACGCCGCTGACCGCCGCCGACGCCTGGGGGGCGACGCCGGGCGCGCGCCGCGAATGCGAAGCGCTGATCGCCGGGCTGCGTTCGGAAGGCCTGTTCACGCCACCCAGCGTACGCGGCACGATCGCGCTGCCCGGCTGGGCCGGCGGCGTGAACTGGGGCGGCATCGCGGTGGATCCGCAGCGGCAGTTGGCGATCCTGCCGGTATCGGACCTGCCGATGCAGGTGGCGCTGATCCCGCGCGATCGCTTCAGCGAGGCTGAGCGCGCGCGCCATCCGGACCAGCAGTTCAACGACATGGAAGGCACGCCGTACTACATGCGCCGCGGCATGCTGAGCTCGTCCGGCGGCGTTCCCTGCGTCAAGCCGCCGTGGGGGCGACTGGTGGCGGTGGACCTGCGCACGCGCAAGATCGCCTGGGAACGGCCGCTCGGCACGCTGGAAGAAAGGCTGCCGTGGCTGCCACTGGACGTGGGCACGCCGCTGCTCGGCGGCGCGGTGACCACCGCCAGCGGCCTGACCTTCATCGCCGCGGCCGCCGACTCCCGCCTGCGCGCGCTCGACAGTGCGACCGGCAAGACCCTGTGGGATGCTAAGTTGCCGGCCGGCGGCCAGGCCACCCCGTCGGTGTATGCGGTGGGTGGCAAGCAGTACGTGGTGATCGCCGCGGGGGGACGCGAGGGCATGGGCACGATGGGCGACTACGTGGTGGCCTATACGCTCGATGGCGAGGGCAGGGAGGTGGTGTTCCAGCATGGTGTCGCCGCGCGCATGGCGACGCTGGCCGCGGTCGCGCTGGCGCTGGTCGCGGGCGTGGTGGCGGTGTGGCGGCGCTGGCGCCGGCGGCGCCGTGCACGGGCTGGCAATCGCGGCAACGGCTGACGCGATGCGCGAAATGCCGCTCCTTGTAGGAGCGGCTTCAGCCGCGACACGCGGTCTGCCGGCGGCCGACTTCGGAGCCAGTCGGGACGGAAGTCCCTCCCGAAGTGCAGTCAACGGTCATTTCGCGTGCCGCTCCACCGGTGACGCGCACGGCGTGAGTGGGAGAGCCGGATCGTCGGCCGCGGTGCAGCGCTACACTGCGCAGTGTCGCCGTGCGCAGGTAGGCCCGTTGCCGCGGGCGCCGCGCCGCGCGCGGCCGGCGCCCGCGCGATCTCCGCGCCTTCCCCCTCCCGCTCCTGCAAGGTCGTCCATGTCTTCTTCCCTTCGCATCGCCATGGCCCAGTTCGATTTCCCGGTCGGCGCCGTGGCCCAGAACACCGATCGCATCGTCGCGATGATCGAGGAGGCGCGCGACGAGTACGGCGCCGACATCGTGCTGTTCCCGGAACTGGCGGTCAGCGGCTATCCGCCGGAGGATCTGTTGCTGCGCCCGGGCTTCCTCGCCGAGTGCGAATTGGCGCTGCAGCGCATCGCGGTGCGCGTGCGCGGCATCGTCGCGGTGGTCGGCTGGCCGCAGAGCGCCGGCAGCGTGGTCTACAACGCGGCCAGCGTGCTGCGCGACGGGCGCATCGAGGCCACCTACCGCAAGCGCGAACTGCCCAACTACGCGGTGTTCGACGAGCGCCGCTACTTCGACGTCGATCCGGACGGCGGCAGTTGCGTGTTCGAGGTCAAGGGCACGCCGGTCGGCGTGGTGATCTGCGAGGATCTGTGGTTCCCCGAGCCGCTGGCCGATACCGCGCGCCACGGCGCCGAACTGGTGCTGGTGCCCAATGCCTCGCCGTTCGAGCGCGGCAAGCACGCGCAGCGCGATGCGCTGCTGGCCGAACGCGTGCGCGAGACCGGGGTGGCGCTGGCCTATCTCAACGTCGTCGGCGGCCAGGACGCGCTGGTGTTCGATGGCGCCTCGGTGGTCGCCGACGCCGACGGCAGCGTGCATCCGGCCGCGGCCGCGTTCACCGACCAATGGCTGGTGGTGGAGTACGCGACGCAGACCCGCGCCTTCACCCCGCTGCGCTGGATCGACGACGGCGACGAGAGCATGGACGCGCTGGCCTGGCGCGCGGTGGTGCGCGGGCTGCAGGACTACTGCCGCAAGAACCGCTTTTCCAAGGTGTGGCTGGGGCTGTCCGGCGGCATCGATTCGGCGCTGGTGCTGGCGATGGCGGTGGATGCGCTGGGCGCGGACAACGTTACCGCGGTGCGCCTGCCGTCGCGCTACACCGCCGGCCTGTCCAACGATCTGGCCGACGAGCAGTGCCGCGCGCTGGGCGTGAAGCTGGAGACGGTGGCGATCGAGCCGGCATTCGAGGGCCTGCTGCAGGCGCTCGGGCCGCTGTTCGAAGGCACCCAGCCCGACGTCACCGAGGAGAACCTGCAATCGCGCAGCCGTGGCGTGATCCTGATGGCGCTGGCCAACAAATTCGGCGGGCTGCTGCTGACCACCGGCAACAAGAGCGAATACGCCGTCGGCTACGCCACCATCTACGGCGATATGTGCGGCGGCTATGCGCCGCTGAAGGACCTGTACAAGACCGAGGTGTTCGGCCTGGCGAAGTGGCGCAACACGGTCGGTGGCGCGCCGGTGATCCCGCCGGCGGTGATCGCGCGGCCGCCGTCGGCGGAACTGCGCGCCAACCAGACCGACCAGGACTCGTTGCCGCCCTACGACGTGCTCGACGGCATCCTGTACCGCTACGTGGACCAGGAGCAATCGCGCGACGAGATCGTCGCCGCCGGATATGCCGCGGACGTGGTGGACCATGTGGTGCGGTTGGTGCGCATCACCGAATGGAAGCGGCACCAGGCCGCGCCGGGGCCGAAGGTGTCGCGGCGCGCGTTCGGCCGCGAGCGGCGCTATCCGATCACCAATGGGTATCAGGGTTAGCAGGGGCTGCGTGGCGTTCTTGGTGGGCGGTGGATCGGCTGCGGTGGGTGTCTGTCGCGGCTGAAGCCGCTCCTACAGAAGCGGCAGAAACGCTGCTACCTCGATAGCGTGCCAGCGCGGCGCGCTATCCGCTCGCCAATCCCCAATCCCGATTCCCCACTCCCGGCTCTTCAGACCGCCTGCAGCAGGCGCAGCCCGAACGCATCGCCCTGCGCGTTCCAGCCATGGCTGACGCGCAGGCCGGCGGCGGCGGCCATCTCGCCGAAGCTCTGGTCGGTGTACTTGTGGCTGTATTCCACCTGCATCGCTTCGCCGGCGGCGAAGTCGAAGTGGCGTCCGCCCACGCTGACCCGCTGCGCGCACTGGCTGACCAGGAACGTCTCGATGCGCTCGCGTTCGCGCGCGTACACCGCGCGATGGCGGAACTGTTCCAGGTCGAAGTCGCTGCCGATCTCGCGGTTGAGGCGGCGCAGCAGGTTCACGGTGAACGCGGCGGTGACGCCGGCGGCATCGTTGTAGGCCGCTTCCAGCACCGACACGTCCTTGACCAGGTCGATGCCGATCAGCGCGCAGCCGTCCTGGCGCATGGTGGCGCGCATCGACGCCAGCAGTTGGATGCCGTCCTCGCGGGTGAAGTTGCCCAGCGTGGAGCCCGGGAAGAACACCAGCGTGCGGCGCGCGCCGCGCTGCGGCGCGGGCAGCCCCACCGGTGCGGTGAAGTCGGCGCACACCGGCAGCATCTGGATGTGCGGGAAGCGCTCGGCCAGGCGCGCGGTGCTGGACATCAGCATGTCGCGCGAGATCTCGATCGGGGTGTAGGCCACCGGCGCGCGCAGGCCGTCCAGCAGCAGTTCGGTCTTGCGCCCGCTGCCGCTGCCCAGCTCCACCACGTGCGCGCCCACGCCCACCGCCTGCGCGATCGACGGCATGCGTGCCTCGAGCAATTCCAGCTCGGTGCGGGTCAGGTAGTACTCCGGCTGGCGGGTGATCGCCTCGAACAGGCGCGAGCCTTCGGCGTCGTAGAAATACTTGGACGGCAGCTGCTTGGGGTTGCGCGACAGGCCGGCGATCGCGTCGGCGGCGATGTCGCCCGCTTGCGGATGCAGGTCGGTGAGGGCGGCTTCGGTCAATGCACGGGCGGTCGCGGCGTTCATACGGTGTCCTTGGCCAGGCGCACGCCGGCGAATTGCCACCGCGCATCGGAGGGGAAGAAATTGCGATAGCTGGCGCGGATGTGCGCCTGCGGCGTGGCGCAGCTGCCGCCGCGCAACACCCATTGCGCGTTCATGAACTTGCCGTTGTATTCGCCCAGCGCGCCCTCCCACGGGCGAAAGCCGGGGTAGGCCAGGTAGGCGCTGCCGGTCCACTCCCAGACGTCGCCGAACAACTGCTGCAGGCCCGCATCCGCGTGACTCGCGGACCGCGGATGCAGCGCATCGCGCTCGACGAAGTTGCCGGCGATGGCGACGCCGGCGGCGGCCTGTTCCCATTCGGCCTCGGTCGGCAGGCGCGCGCCGGCCCAGCGTGCGTAGGCGTCGGCCTCGAACAGGCTGATGTGGCAGACCGGCGCGTGCGGATCGCGTTCGCGCCAGCCGCCCAGGGTGAATTCGCGTGTGCCGTCGGCGTGCCAGTACAGCGGCCGTTGCCAGTCCTCGGCGCAGCGCTTCGCCCAGCCGTCGCTGAGCCACAGGGCCACGTTGCGGTAACCGCCATCGGCGATGAAGTCGGCGTACTCGGCATTGCTCACCGGGCGGCTGGCCAGCGCATGTGCCGGCACCAGCACGCGGTGCCGCGGCGATTCGTTGTCGTAGGCGAAGATGTCCTGCGCCGGCCAGCCGGGCGCGCCGATCTCGCACACCTGCTCGTCGCGCTGGATCCAGCGCAGCGCGGTGGCCGGCGCGTGCGCCGTGGGGAGGTCCTGGCGATAGGCCGGCGCCAGCGGATTGCTCCAGAACGCATGCTTGATGTCGGTCAGCAGCAGTTCCTGGTGTTGTTGCTCGTGCTGCAGGCCCAGCTCCAGCACCTGCAGTGTCTGCGCCGTCAGGTCGCCGGCCTGCAGCCGCGCCAGCACGCGCGCCTCGACCTCGGCCCGGTAGTCGCGCACCTGCGCCAAGGACGGGCGCGACAGCACGCCGCGGCGCGGCCGTGCATGCATCGGGCCGACGCTCTGGTAGTAGCTGTTGAACAGGTAGTCCCACTGCGGATCGATCGCGCGGTAGCCGGCGTCGGCGGCCAGCACGAAGCGTTCGAAGAACCAGGTGGTGTGCGCGAGGTGCCATTTGGCGGGACTGGCATCGTCCATGCTCTGCACCATCGCGTCTTCCTCGCTCAGTGGCGCGGCGAGCACGTGAGTGCGGTGGCGCACGCTGCGAAAACGCGTCGCCAGCGGCACGCTGGACGCTGCGGGCGAGGGGGATGCCGCCAGAGGGGTCGCTTGCATCGGCCAAGCTTAGGGGAAGGCCGTGAATGTCCCGTCATGCGTGGTGGAACGTCGCGTTACGCTTGCGCCTGCTCCGCGATGGGGAACCTCCCTCTCCCGATCGCGCCAACAGGACCGACCGTACATGGCTACGCCAGACGCATCCCACGCATTCATGTCCGCATCCGCGACCGGCGCCGCCGCGCCGGTCGGCGTGTTCGACCTTGCCGAGGCGGCGCACGCCTTCGTCCTTCCCGAGGGGGTGCGCTATCTGGATACCGCCAGCAAGGGCCCGCGGCTGGCCAGCGTGCTCGCCGCCGGACAGGCCGCGCTGGCCGATGCGATCGCGCCATGGACGCTGTCCTTCGACGCCTGGCGCGCACAGATCGAGGCGCTGCGCGCGCTGGCCGCGGCGACCGTGTTCGCGGGCGACAGCGAAGGCGTGGCGATGGTGCCTTCGGCCGCCTACGGCCTGGCCATCGCGGCGCGACAGGTGCCGCTGGCGCCGGGCGAGGCGGTGCTGCTGCTCGATGGCCAGTTTCCGTCCAATTTGCTCGCCTGGCAGCAGCGCTGCGCCGAGACCGGTGCGCATCTGGCGGTGGCGCGGCGCGCGCCGGGCCAGGATTGGACCGCGGCGGTGCTGGCGACGCTGGAGGCGCAGCCGCGGGTGCGCGTGGCGACCTTGCCGCACGCGTATTGGCGCGACGGCAGCCTGCTGGATCTGTCGATGCTGCCGAACGAGCGGCGCCGGTTCCTGGCCGCGTCTTCGCCAGCGGCGACACTCCGTTCGGCGTCGCCGTGCACCTGCTGATGCTCGATCAGGCGTTCGTGGTGGAGGAGACGTCGGACGAGGTCCGCGCCGCCCTGCGGACGATCGGCTGGCGCGCCGCCAGCGCCTGCCCGGGCTGACGAGCATTCTCCTTGCCATACTATAGTCAACGCTGTTGACAGCCCGCCTTGCGCAATTTGATCTTTAAAACACATCGGAAAACAGCAACTACCAACCCAGCTCCAACGCCGGCAGGGGAGCGGGACTTGATCACAAAACGCGCGGGGGCTCGGGTTTCGTCCAGTCGAGGGTGTAGCGGAAATGTAGCT
>Ga0105251_10004134_pt1 | contig 10120 bp, 8 predicted proteins | sample KBSS64metaG_FD_80424 | JGI IMG/M metagenome (GOLD analysis project Ga0105251, IMG submission 80424) | Switchgrass rhizosphere microbial communities from Kellogg Biological Station, Michigan, USA - KBS S6-4 metaG | ecosystem: Host-associated > Plants > Roots > Rhizosphere > Soil | place... | reverse complement strand
GGTCGATGGTATCAGCGCGCAGCACCGCGTCCAGCACCAAATTCACATATTGATATGCCGGAGTAAGGGCGTCGATTAAGGGTATACGAGCGATTTCACTAATCGTAATTGGTTTTACCATTCGTAAAACATCGCGACAGCGTGCCGCGCTCGCCGTCGTCGCCTGACCGCCGCATTTTTTCGCCGAGGATTTCGACCATGCCAACGTTCGAGACGCACACGGACGCGAATCAGCACTATCAATCCGGCTTCGCCAACGATTTCGCCACCGAGGCGCTGCCGGGCGCGCTGCCCGTCGGCCGTAATTCGCCTCAGCGCGTGGCCTACGGCCTGTATGCCGAACAGCTTTCGGGCACGGCGTTCACGGCGCCGCGCGCCCACAATCGCCGCTCGTGGCTCTATCGCATCCGGCCGGGTGCCGTGCACAAGCCGTTCACCCGTATTCCCGCCGACACGATGCGCGCGAAGCTCGTCGGCAATTTCGGCGCGGGTTCGCCCGATGTGCCGCCGACGCCGCCCAACCAGCTTCGCTGGGACCCGCTGCCGATGCCCGCCGCGCCGACCGATTTCATCGACGGATGGGTGACGATGGCGGGCAACGGCGCCGCCGAATCGATGACCGGCTGCGCGATTCATCTCTACGCCGCGAACCGGTCGATGCAGGACCGTTTCTTCTACAACAGCGACGGCGAGCTGCTGATCGTGCCGCAGCAAGGGCGCCTCGCGATTTCGACGGAGCTCGGCAAGCTCGACGTCGAGCCGTACGAGATCGCGGTGATTCCGCGCGGCGTGCGCTTCTCGGTTGCGCTGCCCGAAGGCGCGGCGCGCGGCTATATCTGCGAGAACTTCGGCGCGCTCTTTCAGTTGCCCGATCTCGGTCCGATCGGCTCGAACGGGCTCGCGAATCCGCGCGACTTTCTCACGCCGCAGGCGGCCTATGAAGACCGCGAGGGCAAGTTCGAGCTCGTCACGAAGATGAACGGCGTGCTGTGGCGCGCGGATATCGGTCATTCGCCGCTCGATGTCGTCGCGTGGCACGGCAACTACGCGCCGTACAAGTACGACTTGCGCCATTTCAACACGATTGGCTCGATCAGCTACGACCATCCCGATCCGTCGATCTTCCTCGTGCTGCAATCGCCGAGCGACACGCCGGGCGTCGATACGATCGACTTCGTGATCTTCCCGCCGCGCTGGCTCGCGGCCGAGGATACGTTCCGGCCGCCCTGGTTCCATCGCAATGTCGCGAGCGAGTTCATGGGCCTCGTGCATGGCGTCTACGACGCGAAGGCCGAAGGCTTCGTGCCGGGCGGTGCGAGCCTGCACAACTGCATGTCGGGACACGGGCCGGATGCCGGAACGTTCGAGAAGGCATCGAACAGCGATACCTCGAAGCCCGCGAAGGTCGACGCCACGATGGCTTTCATGTTCGAGACGCGCACCCTCATCAAGCCGACGCAGTTCGCGCTCGACACCGCGCAACTGCAGGCGAACTACTACGAGTGCTGGCAAGGCATCACGAAACACTTCAATCCGGAGCAACGATGAACGACGCGCTGAAGGCCACACTTGCGCCTGCCCTGAAGAGCTGGATCGAATCCGCGAACGATCCCGCGAGCGACTTCCCGATCCAGAACCTGCCGTTCGGTATTTTCAGCGACGCGGTGAACGCGCAACCGCGCGCGGGCGTCGCGATCGGCGAGTGGATCGTCGATCTGGCCGCGCTCGAACGGGCGGGTCTCCTCGAAGCGCAAGGCACGTTCGACAAGCCCCGCCTGAACGACTTCATCGCGCTCGGACGTGAGACATGGCGCGACGTGCGCATTGCGCTCTCCGCCTTGCTCGCGCAGGGCGACGCGACACTGCGCGACGACGAATCGCTGCGCCGCCAGGCGCTCGTGCCGCGCGCCGGCGCGACGCTGCATCTGCCCGTGGAGATTCCCGGCTACACGGACTTCTATTCGTCGAAGGAGCACGCGACCAATGTCGGCTCGATGTTCCGCGATCCGAAGAACGCGCTGCTGCCGAACTGGTCGGAGATGCCGATCGGCTATAACGGGCGCGCGTCGTCGGTGGTCGTGAGCGGCACGCCGGTGCGCCGCCCGAACGGACAGATCAAGCTGCCGAATGAAGATCGCCCGGTCTACGGCGCGTGCCGCAAGCTGGATATCGAGCTGGAGACGGGCTTCATCATCGGACGCGGCAATACGCTCGGCGAGCCGATCGCGTGTGAGGACGCCGAGGCGCACATCTTCGGCATGGTGCTGCTGAACGACTGGAGTGCGCGCGATATTCAGCAATGGGAATACGTGCCGCTCGGCCCGTTCAATTCGAAGGGCTTCGCGACGACCATCTCGCCGTGGATCGTCACGCTCGATGCGCTCGAGCCGTTCCGCACCGCGACGCCGCGGCAGGAGCCGGCGCCGCTTGCCTATCTGCGTCATGAAGGCGATCACGCGTTCGACATCGAACTGGAAGTCACGCTGCGCGCTGAAGGCGCCCGCACGGCCACGACCATTTCGCGCACCAACTTCAGGCTGATGTACTGGTCGATGGCGCAGCAGCTCGCGCATCACACGGTCGGCGGCTGCAATACGCGCGTCGGCGATCTGATGGGTTCCGGCACGATCAGCGGACCCACGCCGGAGTCGTGCGGCAGTCTGCTCGAAAGCACGTGGAATGGCCAGCGGCCGCTGCAGCTGGAAGAGGGCGGCGAGCGCGTGTTCCTGCAGGACGGCGATGAAGTCATCTTGCGGGGATGGTGTCAGGGGGAGGGGTACCGGGTTGGCTTCGGCGCTTGTGCCGGGCAGGTTCTGGCGGCGCGTGGTTGACGAACGAGCGGCCGGGGTCAGAGGTGGCTTCGAGATTTCGGACGGTTCGTCGTTGAGATGGAACCGGAGGACATCATCGAGGCCCACGAAGTTCAAGTTGATTTGGATACCGTAGAGTTGCTTATTCGCTAGCTGGCGATCCACTGCACGCGTGCAGAGATAAGCTCGCGTAAAAATGACCCTGCGGTACGAAAAAGGTGGAGCAGTTCAAGCAGCCGGAGGCGCCGGAGCGGCCGCCCGTCGATCGACATGTACGACGTTCACTCCGATACCCGCGCGGACGACGCACGCCGCTCCCACCACGCCGCCACCAGAAACGCACCCGCCGCCACCGTCAACACGCCGATCAACGCATCCGCGCCGACGCGCTGCATCAGCGTCCCCGCGATCATCGGTCCGCCGAAACTCGCCACGCTCCACGACGCGCCGACGATCGCCGTCGCCGACACGAGCATCGGGCCGCGGAAGCGCTCGCCGCACGCGACGATCGAGAGCGTGTAGATGCTGCCCGCCGCCGCGCCGATCACGAAGAGCAGCGGCCAGCAGATCCACGGGTGCGGCATCGCCCACGGCAGCAACGGCAACAGCAGCACTACGACCACGCCCGCGCCCGCATGCACCTTCGCGCGCCCGATGCGATCGGCGAGCCAGCCGATGGGAAATTGCATCGTCGTGTCGCCGAACAGGATGGCCGAGGCGAATAGCACGCCGACTTCCTCGTTGATGCCGTGCGACATGGCGAAGAGCGGCATCAGCGAGAGCGCGAGCGTGTCGAAAAGGGCGAAAAAGCCCGTGCCGATCACGAGCGCGGGCATGCGCGGCAGCACTTGCCGCCAGTCGCCATGTTCGCCGTCGCCGGATGCGAGCGTGTGCGGCGTGCCGCGTATCGACGCGAGCGCGGGCAACGCCAGCAGAAAGATCGCGCCGCAGATCGCGAAGCGCATCGACGGCAGACCGCCGATCACGCTGACGAGCACCGGGCCCGTCATCTGGAAGAGCGTGAAGTTGGTCGCGTAGATCGCGACGACGCGCCCGCGCGTCGAATCGTCGGCGAGTTGCGTGACCCACGCCTCGCCGATCGTGAAGAGCAGCATCAGCGCGGCGCCGCACAGCAAGCGCAGCACGGCCCACAGCCAGAGATCGACGGTGAACTGCATCGCGATGGTGGAGAGCGCCGCGACGATCACCGTGCCCACGATCGTCTCGCGCGCACCGCACCGTGCGGCGACGCGGCTCGCGAACGGCGCGACGGCGAGACCGCCGCCCGCCTGCATCGCCGTCATCAGCCCGACGATGCCGGTGCCGTAGCCCGCCTGCGTGAGCGCGAGCGCGGTCAACGGCAGCGTCGCGCCCAGCCCGAGGCCGACGACCGCGACGCTCAGGATCAGCGCGAGAAAGTCACGCGAGAGAATGCCGTTCATGCAACGTACCGCGCGCCGGAAATCAGGCGGCTTGTCCGATCGAAAGACGGCGCCCGCGCTTGTCGAGCGTCGCCGACAGCAGCGTGAGGCCGAACGCGCTCACCGCCATCAGAATGCCGACCCACGGCAGCGACGTGAGCGGCGCGCCCGCGCTGATCACGCAGCCGCCGAGCCACGCGCCCGTCGCGTTGCCGAGATTGAACGCGCCCTGATTCAGCGTCGATGCGAGATTCGGCGCATCGCTCGCGCGATTCACGATCAGCATTTGCAGCGGCGGCACGATCGCAAACGCGAGCACGCCCCAGAAGAAGATCGTGATCATCGCCGGGATAGGCTCGTGCATCGTGCCGGCGAAGATCGTCAGGATCACGACGATCGACAAAAGGAACGTCAGCAGCGAGCGCAGCAGCTTCCAGTCCGCGAGCTTCCCGCCGAGCGTGCTGCCGACCGTGAGACCGAGGCCGAAAAGCAGCAGCACGTAGGTGACCGCGTGCGGCGAAAAGCCGGTTATGTCTTCGAGGATCGGCGTGATATACGTGAACACCGAGAACAAACTGGCCGACGCGAGCACGCTGATGCCGAGGACCATCAGCACTTGCGGGTTCTTGAGCACGTCGAATTCGCGCAGGATGCTGGTGTCGCGCATCTCGATGTGCTTGGGCAGGCACACGGCGAGCGCGCCCGCCGCGGCGACGCCGATCAGCGTGACAACCCAGAAGGTCGAGCGCCAGCCGGCAGCCTGGCCGAGCGCGGTGCCGAGCGGCACGCCGAGCACGTTGGCGAGCGTGAGTCCGGTGAACATCAGCGCGATGGCCTGCGCGCGGCGGTTCGGCGCGACGAGATCGGCGGCGACGACCGAGCCGATGCCGAAGAACGCGCCGTGGCAGAAAGCGGTGACGATGCGCGCGCCCATCAGCACCCAGTAGTTCGGCGCCAGCGCGCACAGCAGGTTGCCGACGATGAACACACCGATCAGGCTCATCAGCGCCTTCTTGCGCGGCATCTTTGCGGTGACCACCGCCAGAATCGGCGCGCCGACCGTGACGCCGAGCGCGTAGCCCGACACGAGCATGCCGGCCGCCGGAATCGACACCGCGAGATCGCGCGCGACGTTGGGCAACAGTCCCATGATGACGAATTCGGTCGTGCCGATGCCGAACGCGGCAATGGCGAGAGCGAAAAGAGGCAGAGGCATGGTGGAGGCGGACGAGGTGTCACGTCTGGGCGCATCGTCGGAGTGAGCGATGCAGGCGCCGAGGCGGAGTTGAAGGCTCGAATTGTACCGAAAGGTCATTTTCGATGCTGGTATAAACCCTGATACCGACCGGCCCGAGCCACGCCTCGTCTGAACGGATATTCTTCTGCACGCGCCGGCGGCGCACGGGTCTTTCGGATGCCACGCCGCCATGCGTCAGATGTTTCCGGTAACACGCGTGCGGCCGTGCAATCCTTGCGTGTCGCAGATGTCGGAGAGTGTTGGAAAAACGCAGCAACAAGAACGCATCAACTACCGAACACGAAGATGTCACTGTCAAAAATCTATATTCGCTTCGCACTCGCATCCACGTTGCTGCTCGGCGCGCTCGCGCATGCCCAGAGCGACGCCGCCGGCCCCATCGCCACGAAGGCGGGCGCGCTGCATTTCCTGCGCGACGAATCCGGCATGGCCGCGCTCATCGACACACAGGTGTTCGATCGCTTCGATGCCAAGCGCATTGCGCATTTCGATGAAACGTCCGGCGGAAGCGCCACGGTCACGCGCATGCTCGTGCAGTCCGACACCGGCCCGGTGCTCTACGATTTCCGCCGCAATCCGCCGCTCGTGCAGCGCGTGAGTCAGCGCATGACGGTCAGGCGCGTGTTCTGGCAGGGCGAGGAAGTGGTGATGCAGTCGAATCTCGGCTGGTACGGCTTCCAGCGTGGCAAGCTCACGAAGCTGCAATCGTCGACGACGACCTATCACTGAGCGGAAACACGCGCTCGCCGGCGATCACGTACAGCGCTTCGGCGCGCACTGCGCCGTTCACCTCGAAGCCGCCCGTGAACGCGCCGAACGCGGGCAGCACGCCCGCGCGCGGTCCGAAGCGAAAGCAGGGCAGGCGCACGCTGTCGACGCGCGTCGCGAGCCGGTATACAGGATGCTCGTGTCCGGCGAGCGCGTAAGCGCCATCGACCGTCTGCGGATGATGGCAAAGCGCCCACGGCCCGAGCACGTGCGGTTCCTTTACGACATCGACGCCGAACATGGCGGGCAGCGCGCCCGCATGTTTGTCGTGATTGCCTTCGACCAGCACGAGTTCCAGCTCGCGATGCTTCGCGCGCCACGCGGCCAGCGCGTCGAGCGTCTCATCGGCGTGGGATTCGCGGGCGTGCAGCAAATCGCCGAGAAAAACGATCGATTCCGGCCGATGCGCCGCGACGAGCGCATCGAGCCGCGCCAGACTTTCGCCGGTCGTGCCGACGGGCACCGGAATGCCGCGCGCGCGGAACACCGCGTCCTTGCCGAAATGCGCGTCCGCGATGAACAGCGTGTTCAAGAGCGGATCGAAGGCCGCGCGGTCTGCCGATAAAACGAGCGCGTGGCCGTCCAGGTCGATGGTCAGGGCTTCGACTGCCATTAAATTGAGCGTGGATTGATGTTCAGATGCCGGCGTCTGCCCGCAGGACCGGCGCCCCGCGAAGCGCTTCGCCGAGTACCTTGCTTACCGATGCGCCGCATTCCCGCGCGTGATGCGTCGATGAGAAAGAGGCGTCGCCTTCGGCCCGCACTTCATACGCGGGTCCGGTCTCGATGCGCGTGCCGGAGGGTTGCCGTTCACGGCGGCGAATCGCGTGATCGACACGTCGTCGACTTCCAGCCGCCAAGTGTAGCTGACCGGGCATCCGTTCACGGACGAGCTCCCCGCCGGCAGAATAGGGATGACATGGCCTGGCCGGAAATCAAACAGCGATTGCCTCAGCGGATTGACCGACCTGCTCAACGTGATGTCGATGAGTTGTGCCGGAACGGGCTTCAGCGCGTTCTGCATCGCCGTGCTCATTGCACTCCCTCTTTCGACGAAGTTCGAATTCGCCGCGCCGCCAGCACGAAAAGCATCAGGGACGCAGCGCCGCCTTCTCCAGATCCGCGAGCATGCGCTCGACGCGATCCGACAGCTTCTCCGTGCTCACCTTCTCGCGCAGCCGCGCGACGATCAGCGGAAACGCGAAAGGCGTAGGCTTCTTCGGACGCGTGAGCACGAGGCGGCTCGCGCTCATGCGCTGCAACGCGGCGCGGATGCGGCCCAGCTCGAGCTCCTGCAGCATCACTTCCTGATCCGCCTGCGCGAGCAGCAGATTCTCGCTGTCGTGCTTGCGGAAGACCTCGTAGAACAGTCCGCTCGACGCCTGCAACTGCCGCGCGCTTTTTTGCTGCCCCGGATGGCCTTGATAAATCAGCCCCGACACGCGCGCTATCTCGCGAAAACGCCGCGCCGACAGTTCGGAGGCGTTGAGACTCGCCAGGATGTCGTGCTCCAGATTCTGCGGCGAAAAGAGGCCTTGCGCGATGAGCGTTTCCCAGTCGAACGGCCGCGCCGACAGCAACTCGAAGCCGTAGTCGTTCATCGAAATGGAGAACGTGCCGGGCTGGTCGCGTGACGCCCGCCAGCCGAACAGCGATCCCAGACCGATATGCGCCATGCGGCCCGCGAACGGATAGCAGAAGAAGTGATGACCTTCGCGCGAGCGCACCAGTTCGACGACGAGCACGCCCGGCCCCGGCAGCGCGGACCACTTCGCCTGCAGGTCGAGCAGCGGCTTGACTGCGCGCATTTCGGGCTCGTCGTAGATGCCGTCGCTGGCGCGCGCGAGCATCACGAGCGCGGCGTCCGCGAGTTCGGACGAGAGCGGCATTTTGCTGCCGGCCCATTGCGGCATCGCGCCGCGCGACGAGCTCGCGCGTTTCACATAGGCGGTCATGTCGCGCACGCGCACGAGTTCGAGCGCGCGTCCGCCGAAGGTGAAGACGTCGCCGGGCTTCAGGCGCGAGATGAACGATTCCTCCATCGCGCCGATGCGCCCGCCCGTCATATACGCCACGTTGATGGTTGCGTTTGCAACGATCGTTCCGACGTTGTTGCGATGCCGGCGCACGAGATCCTCGCGCGGCACGCGATAGACGCCGTCATCGCCCTTCACGACGCGATGAAAGTCCGGATACGCCTTGAGCGACGTGCCGCCGCGCTCCACGAACGCGAGCGCCCAGTCGAACTCGTGCGCCTTCAGATCGCGATACGCATAGGCGGTGCGGACTTCGTCGAGCATGTCGGCGGGCGTGAAGCCGCCGCCGATCGCCACCGTCACGAGATGCTGCACCAGCACGTCGAGCGGCTTCAACGGCATGTCGCGGCCTTCGATGCGATGCTCCTGAATCGCCCAGCGCGCCGCCGCTGCTTCGACGAGTTCGAGCGCATGCGTCGGCACGATCGTCACGCGCGAGACGCGGCCCGGCGCGTGGCCGGAGCGCCCCGCGCGCTGCATGAGCCGCGCGACGCCCTTCGGCGAGCCGATCTGGAACACGCGATCGACCGGCAGAAAATCGACGCCCAGATCGAGGCTCGACGTGCACACGACCGCCTTCAGTTGCCCGTTCTTCAGGCCGAGTTCCACCCAATCGCGCACCTCCTTGTCGAGCGAGCCGTGATGCAGCGCGAGCAGGCCCGCCCACTCCGGCCGCAGGTCGAGCAGCGCGCGATACCAGATCTCCGATTGCGAGCGCGTGTTGGTGAATACGAGCGAGCTCTGCGCGTGATCGATTTCATCGGCGACGGGGCGGACCTGCCGCACGCCGAGATGCCCGCCCCACGGAAAGCGCTCGATCGTCTCCGGTATCAGCGTATCGACGACGAGCGTTTTCGGCTGCGCGCCGCGCACGACGACGCGCGGCGTTTTCACGGGATGCAGCAACGCATCGTGCGCGAGCGCGAGGTTGCCGAGCGTGGCGGACAGGCCCCAGATCTGCAATTCCGGCCGCCAGCGCGCGAGCCGCGCGATCGCGAGTTGCGTCTGCGTGCCGCGTTTGTTGCCGAGCAACTCGTGCCATTCATCGACGACGATCATGCGCAGGTGCTTCAGTTCCTCCTGCGCATTGGCGCGCGTGAGCATCAGCGTGAGGCTTTCGGGCGTCGTCACGAGCGCGGAGGGCATGCGGCGATTCTGGCGCGCGCGTTCCGTCGACGACGTGTCGCCGGTGCGCAGGCCGACCGTCCACGGCACGGACAGCGCGCTCACCGCGCTTTGCAGCGCGCGGGCGCTGTCGGCGGCGAGCGCGCGCATCGGCGTGATCCAGAGGACGGTCAGCGGCGCGGGCAATGCGTTCGGCTTCGGCGGCGCGTGGGCATACGCGGCGAGCGCGCCGAGCCACACGGCCCAGGTCTTGCCCGCGCCGGTCGTCGCATGCAGCAGGCCGCTCGCGCCGCGCGCGATCTCGCGCCACGCTTCGCGCTGGAACTCGAACGGCTGCCAGCCGCGGTCGTCGAACCAATGCGCGATGCGCTCGTCGATCGGCCTGACGGCTTCGTTCTCGTCGTAGGCGAAAGGCGCGGGCGTGAAAATCTCGGCTGCCGCGTCGAGCTTCGCCTGCGCCGCACGCGTGCGCGGCACGCGGCGGGGACGCGGCGCGCTCATGCCGTCGCCTCGTTCAGGAAGCCCTTCAGCATGTCGAGCGTATCGGCGTCTTCGATCTTCTTGTCGGTGCGCCAGCGCAACATGCGCGGAAAGCGCACGGCGATGCCCGATTTGTGGCGCGGGCTCGCCTGTATTCCTTCGAAGCCGATCTCGAAGACGAGCGTCGGCGTGACGCTGCGCACCGGCCCGAATTTCTCGATT
>Ga0105251_10004130_pt1 | contig 10129 bp, 7 predicted proteins | sample KBSS64metaG_FD_80424 | JGI IMG/M metagenome (GOLD analysis project Ga0105251, IMG submission 80424) | Switchgrass rhizosphere microbial communities from Kellogg Biological Station, Michigan, USA - KBS S6-4 metaG | ecosystem: Host-associated > Plants > Roots > Rhizosphere > Soil | place... | reverse complement strand
GGCTCGACCCACAGGCTCGGACGCTTGTGGTACCAATCGACCGTATCCTGATAGTTGCTGAAGTTGTGGTCGGTCTGGATCAGGCCGAAGCCTTTTGGATCGACATCGGCAAAAGCGTTGAAACGCACGCGGTCCGGGTTGTTCAGCGGTCGGCAGATCCATTCGCCATTGCCGCGCCACATGGCCAGGCGATCCGAATCGTGGATCTGTGGATGGATGGTGTCGCACATGCGCCGCTCGTGGTTGCCGCAGCTGAACATGCTGGTCATCGGTGCCACACCCAGCTGCTCGATGTCCTGACGCGCGTTGATGTGCGCATCGATGTCCATGACCACGCGCTCGGCCTGGCAATCGATGTCGAAGCGATAGGCGCCGGTGGCACTCGGTGAGTCGAGCAGGGCGTAGACCACGAAGCGGGTGCTGTCCTTGCTTGGCGTTTCGAACCAGAACTTGGTGAAGTCGGGAAATTCTTCCTGTTTCTTGGCATAGGTGTCGATCGCCAGGCCGCGCGCGGACAGACCGTACTGGCCGGTGGCATCGACGGCGCGGAAGTAGCTGGCGCCGAGGAAGGACACCACGTCATGGCGTTCGAGGTTGGGCGCCTTGAACAGCTTGAAGCCGGCGAAGCCCAGGGCGCCCTTGAGCTGCGAGGTGTCGACCGTGGTGTTCTGGTAGTTGAACAGCGGCGGATGGAAATGCACTTCGCGCGCCTGCTTGCGATCGGCATCGACGCTGTACATGCGCACCGGGGTGCGGAAGCCCATGCCCACGTGGAAGAACTGTACGTCCAGCTGGCCATTGAGGTCGTTCCACAACGAATGGTTGGCGTCGTAGCCAATCGCATTGAATTGCTGTGGCGTCATGTTTGCCAGGGTCGGGGGCAGGGTCTGCTTGTTGCTGACATAGGCCTGTGCGGCCAGGCTCTTGGCCTGGGCCTTGAGCATGTCGAAGCTGAACGGCTCGGCTTCGCCATCGGCGGTGGCGGCCAGGGCCTGGGCGGCGAACAGCCCGGTGCCGGACAGTCCGGTATAGGCCGCGAGGGCCATCGACGCTTTCAGAAGGTGTCTGCGGTGCATAGCTAACCTGTTCTGAATCAACCTCGGTCGCTCCAAGCGACCTGCGAGGCTCAAATGGGAAGGTTTGGGCCTGCCTTGTCCAAACGCAGCGAACTGTACACAGATACCGGAATGACCGATGTGTTCGCAAACTCCTGTAAAAAAGTTTTCCGGATATGTCCCCGTCGGCCCCTCGATTGACCGTTGTGGTCGAGCATTTGCGCAACATCCCGAAGCAAATCACCATTCGAGCCAAGCAACGGAATGCCCTTACTCTCGTCAAACGTTTCTCCCATTGACGAGACCAAAAAATGAACACGCGTGGCTTGCTCGACCAGTTGTTCAAATCCGGCCAGGAGCTGCTGAAGAACAAAAGCGGCGGTGGCTCTTCACCCCTGGGTGGTGCCGGTGGTGTCGCCGGTGCACTCGGCGGTCTGCTTTCCGGCAAAGGCGGCGCGGGCGGCGCGTTGGGTGGCCTGTTGTCCGGCGGCAAGGGCGCGCTGACCGGTGGCGCCATGGGCCTGCTGCTCGGCAACAAGAGCGCACGCAAGTACGGCGGCAAGGCGTTGGCCTATGGTGGCCTGGCAGCGTTGGGCGTCATTGCCTACAAGGCCTATGGCAACTGGCAGGCCCAGCAGCAGAGCGCGCCACGTGGCGAGCCGCAGACGGTCGACCGGGTGCCGCCCCAGCAGGTCGAGGAACACAGCCAGGCCATCCTCAAGGCGCTGGTTGCGGCAGCCAAGTCCGACGGCCATGTGGACGAACGCGAACGTGAACTGATCGAAGGCGAGTTCACCCGTCTGGATTCGGACAACGAGCTGCAGCAGTGGCTACACGCCGAATTGAACAAGCCGCTGGACCCGGTGGATGTGGCACGCGCTGCCAAGACCCCGGAGATAGCCGCCGAGATGTACATCGCCAGCGTCATGATGGTGGATCAGGAGCATTTCATGGAGCGGGCCTACCTGGACGAACTGGCCAAGCAGCTGTCCCTCGACCCTGCGCTGAAGCTGGAACTGGAAAAGCAGGTTCGTCAGGCCGAAGCCGAGGTCGTGTAAGGTGAATAGACAGGTTGAACGGAGGGCGTCACCGTTCATCCGTCGATCGCGACGTCGGTCGGCAATAGTCATGCATTGATCACGCGGCAACTGGCATTACCCTCGCTGATGAACGAAAGTTGAGCAACAGCGCGAAATCGCCTGAGGTAGGGCTATACTCAGGCGATTTTTCGTTTGTGCTGTAGGAATTTTCGAGGGTTGACTGTGAAGAACTGGTCCTTGCGCCACCGCATCCTGGCGAGTTTCGCCGTTGTCATCGCAATCATGTTGTTGATGGTCGTGGTGTCCTATTCACGTCTGCAGACCATCGAGACCAACGAAACCAAGGTGCGCACCGACAGTGTGCCGGGCGTGGTATTCAGCTCCATGATCCGCAGTGCCTGGGTGGACAGCTACGTCTATACCCAGCAGCTGGTGGGCCTGAGCTATCAGCGCGAGCTGATCACGGCCGACGAGGACCAGTACAAGAGCTTCGCCGAGCGCCTGACCCAGCAGATGGCCAATTACCGCAGCACCGTCCAGGACAGCGAAGACCAGGCCGCTTTCGAAGAGTTCGCGCGGATGCGCGTGACCTATGAAAAGACCCTGGCCGACGTGCTGGAAGCCTATCGCCTGCGCAAGTTCAGCGAAGCCCAGCAGATGGCCATCGACGACCTGACGCCAGCCTGGGTCGCCGGTCGCAAGCAACTCAACACCTTGATCGATCGCAATCGCGAGGGGGCCGAGAAGGCCACTTCGGCCATCGACTCCTCGGTGGCCGCGGCCAAGGTCAGCCTGGTGATCTCGCTTCTGGTGGCAATCATCGTCGCCGGTGTCTGCGGGCTGTGGCTGCTGCGTACCATCATGGCGCCCATGCAGAAGATCGTGCGGATCCTGGAGGTCATGCGCAACGGCGACCTGAGCACTCGCCTGAGCCTGGCGCGCAAGGACGAATTCAACGAGGTCGAGCTGGGCTTCAACGACATGATGACCGAGCTCACCGCGCTGGTGGCACAGGCGCAGCGATCGTCGGTGCAGGTCACCACCTCGGTGACCGAAATCGCCGCAACGTCCAAGCAGCAACAGGCCACGGCGACCGAAACCGCCGCCACAACTACTGAGATCGGCGCTACTTCGCGAGAGATCGCTGCCACCTCGCGCGATCTGGTGCGGACCATGGGTGAGGTCACTTCGGCAGCCGACCAGGCGTCCTCCCTGGCCGGCTCCGGTCAGCAGGGTCTGGCGCGCATGGAAGAAACCATGCATCAGGTCATGGGCGCTGCGGAGCTGGTCAACGCCAAGCTGGCGATCCTCAACGAGAAGGCCGGCAACATCAACCAGGTGGTGGTGACCATCGTCAAGGTGGCGGACCAGACCAACCTGCTGTCGCTCAACGCCGCCATCGAGGCCGAGAAGGCCGGCGAGTACGGTCGCGGCTTTGCGGTGGTCGCCACCGAAGTACGCCGTCTCGCCGACCAGACCGCCGTGGCCACCTATGACATCGAACAGATGGTGCGCGAAATCCAGTCGGCCGTCTCGGCCGGGGTCATGGGCATGGACAAGTTTTCCGAGGAGGTGCGCCGCGGCATGTTCGAGGTGCAGCAGGTCGGCGATCAGCTGTCGCAGATCATCGGCCAGGTGCAGGCATTGGCGCCGCGCGTGCTGATGGTCAACGAGGGCATGCAGGCGCAGGCCACCGGTGCCGAACAGATCAACCATGCGTTGGCGCAGTTGGGCGATGCCAGCAGTCAGACGGTGGAATCGCTGCGTCAGGCCAGCTTCGCCATCGACGAGCTGAGCCAGGTCGCCACCGGACTGCGCGGCGGCGTCTCGCGCTTCAAAGTCTGATGGGCGCGATGCCGATCGCCGCGCGCAACAAGCTGTTCCTGCTGTTTCGCATCGCACAGGAGCGCTTCGCGCTGGATGCGCTGGAAGTGGCGGAGGTTCTGCCGTTGCTGCCGCTCAAGCCGGTCCCGCAGGCGCCGGCATGGGTGGCCGGTGTATTCGCCCATCGCGGTCGTGTGGTGCCGGTGCTGGACGTCAGCGCGTTGAGCTTCGGCGTCGCGGCGGTGCGCCGTACCAGTACGCGTCTGGTGCTGGTGCACTACCCGAATGACCAGGCCGGTCCGCAGGCTCGGCTGGGGCTGATCGTCGAATTCGCCAGCGAAACGCTGCGCTGCGATCCACACGACTTCAAACCCAATGGTGTGCATAACCGTGCCACGCCCTACCTGGGGCCGGTACGCGAAGACAGTCAGGGTCTGTTGCAGTGGTTGCGCGTGCAGGATCTGCTCGAACCGGCCGTGCGCGAACTGCTCTTTGCCCCGCAGTTGGCGGCCTCGGTCGTGGAGGAGGGCGCGCGATGAGTGACGACCAGCGCTTCGTGCGTTTTCTGCGTGACCGCATCGGTCTGGATGTGGCGTCGGTAGGTCCGGCGTTGATCGAGCGCGCGGTCGCGCAGCGCAGCCAAGCCGCGCATGCCCCGAACCTGGATGCCTACTGGACGCTGTTGCAGGGCTCGGCAGCGGAGCAGCAGGCGTTGATCGAGGCGGTCATCGTTCCGGAAACCTGGTTCATGCGCTACCCCGAATCCTTCGCCGCGCTGTGCAAGGTCGCCAAGGCGCGCCTCGCCGAACGGCCCGGCGTGCCGCTGCGTATCCTCAGCCTGCCCTGTTCGACGGGCGAGGAGCCTTATTCGATCGCCATGGCCTTGCTCGACGCCGGGCTGGCGCCGGAGCAGTTCAGCGTGGACGGTGTGGACATCAGCCCACTCTCCGTGAGCCGGGCCACGCGGGCGGTCTATGGGCGCAATTCGTTTCGCGGAGCGCCGCTGACGTTTCGCGATCGACATTTTGCGCCGACGGATGAGGGTTACCTGCTCGCACCGCAAGTTCGCGCGCAGGTGCGCCTGCAGGTGGGCAACATTCTCGATCCGCTGTTGCTCGGCGGCGAGCGCGCCTATGACTTCGTGTTCTGCCGCAACCTGCTGATCTATTTCGACCTGCCGACCCAGCAGCAGGTGTTCGAAGTGCTGAAGAAACTGACTCACGAAGACGGTGCACTGTTCATCGGCCCGGCCGAGGGCAGTCTGCTGGCGCGGTTGGGCATGCGCCCGATCGGCATCGCGCAGTCGTTCGCCTTCGTCCGCGATCGTCAGGTTGCGCCTGCGCCCACGCCCTTGGCCCCTGCGCCGGCGCGGTTGCAGATGCCGATCAAGCTGCTGCCCGAGCCTGGTCGGCAGCCGGCCCGTCCCCGCACGCGAGTGCTGGCGCTGCCGGTGGCCAACGCTGCCGAAACGGTGGCGAGCGACGGCGCAGCCTTGCTTGCGCAGATCGCCAGGCTCGCCAACGAAGGTAAAAGTACCGAGGCCCAGGCGGCGTGCGATGCCTACCTGCGCAGCCATGGGCCCGATCCCCAGGTGTTCTACTGGCTGGGCCTGCTCAGTGACGTCGGCGGCCAGATGTTGCAGGCCCAAGGTTACTACCGCAAGGCGTTGTACCTCGATCCACAGCATGCCGAGGCGCTGGCTCACCTGGCCATGCTCCTCACTGCCCAAGGCGACATCGCCGGTGCGCGGCGCCTGCAGGAGCGTGCCGCGCGCAGTGACCGGCCGCAGGCGCAGGAGCATAAACGATGACGGCCCCGGACCTGATCGACATCGATGCCCAGCAGATCGATGACTGCTGGAACCGCATCGGCATTCATGGCGACAAATCCTGCCCACTGCTGGCCGAGCACATCCACTGCCGCAACTGCGCGGTGTACGCCTCGGCAGCGGTCCGTCTGCTGGACCGCTACGCTTTGGATCGCCAGCACGCGCCCCTGCATTACAGCGAAGCGGTAGGAAGGGTCGAAAGCAAATCACTGGTCCTGTTTCGCCTGGCCGATGAATGGCTGGCGCTGGCCACCCGCTGCCTGGTGGAGGTGGCGCCGGTGCAGGCCGTGCATTCGCTGCCGCACCAGCGCTCGCGAGCGTTGCGCGGCGTCGCCAACGTGCGCGGCGCGCTGGTGCCGTGCCTGGCGTTGGAGGAGCTGTTGGGCATCGACACCCAACAAGCCACCCCAGCCGTCTCCGCGCGGGTCATGCCGCGTATGCTGATCATCGCCATAGACGGCGGCTCGGTGGTGGTGCCGGTGGAGGAAGTGGACGGTATCCATCGCATCGATCTGGTCGAGCTCGAACAGGCTTCCACGGCCACGACCCAGGCCGGCGCACGGTTCACTCAGGGCGTTCTGCCATTTCGCGGGCGCAGCGTGCGCCTGCTCGACGACACGGCGCTGCTGCAGGCCATGAACCGGAGCCTGACATGACCCCGGAGCAGATGCGCGACGCCTCGTTGCTGGAACTGTTCAGCCTGGAAGCCGAGGCCCAGACCCAGGTACTCAATGCCGGGCTGTTGGCCCTGGAGCGCAACCCGACCCAGGCCGATCAACTGGAAGCGTGCATGCGCGCGGCCCACTCGCTCAAGGGCGCCGCGCGCATCGTCGGCCTGGACGCCGGAGTGCGCGTGGCCCATGTCATGGAAGATTGCCTGGTAGCGGCCCAGGAGCGGCGCGTGTACCTGATGGCCGAGCACATCGATGCGCTGCTGCTGGGCACCGATTTGCTGATGCGTATCGGCACGCCCGGTCCTGGCGCGCCCGGCACGCACGATATCGATGCCTACGTGGCGCAGATGGCGGCGGTGATGGATCCCTTGGCCGCCGCCGCGGCGCAGCTTTCGCCCACGGTGCCACCGGCTGCACCTGCGCCGGTCGAGCTACCCATGGAGACCCCGCCCGAGCCGCCCTCAGTCAGCGAACTTGCAGACGCAACGCCCGCCTTGGACGATTTCGTGGCCGAACTCCCGGCGAACCGGGCACGCCGGGTCAGTGACACCGGCGAGCGGGTATTGCGGGTCACGGCGGAACGTTTGAACAGCCTGCTGGACCTGTCGAGCAAGTCGCTGGTGGAAACCCAACGGCTCAAGCCCTATCTGCTGACCATGCAGCGTCTCAAGCGCATGCAGGCGCAGAGCATCCGTGCGCTCGGTGGCCTTGCCGAACAGTTGCAGCTCGAAGGGCAGAGCGCCGAGGTGCGCGACGCCTTGGCGCAGGCCCAGTCGCTGCTGGATCAGACCCAGCAGATGCTGCTGCAGCAGACTGCGGAACTGGATGACTTCGGCTGGCAGGCCAGCCAGCGCGCGCAGTTGTTGTACGACACGGCGCTGGCCTGTCGCATGCGCCCGTTCGCCGACATGCTGGGTGGTCAGGAACGCATGGTCCGCGACCTGGGCCGCTCGCTGGGCAAGCAGGTGCGGCTGGACATCGAAGGCGAGAAGACCCAGGTCGACCGCGACGTTCTGGAAAAACTCGAAGCGCCGCTGACCCACCTGCTGCGCAACGCCGTCGACCACGGTATCGAAACCCCCGAGCAACGCCTGCTGGCCGGCAAGCCTGGCGAAGGCCGAGTGCTGCTGCGCGCCTCCCACCAGGCAGGCTTGCTGGTGCTGGACCTGAGCGACGACGGCGGTGGGGTCGATCTGGCTGCGCTGCGCCGCAGCATTGTCCAGCGCGGCTTGTCGGCCGCCGATACGGTGGAGCAGCTCAGTGAAGAGGAGCTGCTCAGCTTTCTGTTCCTGCCCGGCTTCAGCATGCGCGACACGGTCACCGAGGTGTCGGGACGAGGCGTCGGGCTGGATGCGGTGCTGCACCTGATTCGCCAACTGCGTGGCTCGGTCGAGCTCATCCAGGTGCCGGGGCAGGGCAGCCGTTTTCACATCGAGGTGCCGCTGACCCTGTCGGTGGTACGCAGCCTGGCGGTGGAAGTGGGGGGCGAGGCCTACGCGTTTCCGCTGGCGCACATCGAACACACCATGGACCTGCCGGCCGAGGACATCATCCAGCTCGAAGGCCGCCAGCACTTCTGGTTTCAGGACCGTCATGTCGGCCTGGTGGCCGCCAGTCAGCTGTTGCAGCGGCCGCCCAGTCAGGGCAACGAAGCGACCGTCAAGGTCGTGGTGATCCGCGACCGCGAGGCGATCTACGGCGTGGCGGTGGAACGCTTCATCGGCGAGCGCACGCTGGTCGTGCTGCCGTTGGACGCGCGGCTGGGCAAGGTCCAGGATATTTCCGCCGGTGCATTGCTCGACGACGGTTCGGTGGTGCTGATCATCGATGTCGAAGACATGTTCCGCTCGGTGGAGAAACTGCTCAATACCGGTCGCCTGGAGCGCATCGACAAACGCAGCCAGCAGGCCGAAGCGGCGCGCAAGCGGGTGCTGGTAGTGGATGACTCGCTGACCGTCCGCGAGCTTCAGCGCAAGCTGCTCAGCCATCGCGGCTACGATGTGGCCGTGGCCGTCGACGGCATGGATGGCTGGAATGCCTTGCGCAGCGAAGACTTCGACCTGCTGATCACCGACATCGACATGCCGCGCATGGACGGCATCGAACTGGTGACCCTGCTGCGCCGCGACAGCCGCCTGCAGTCGTTGCCGGTCATGGTGGTTTCCTACAAGGACCGCGAAGAGGACCGCCGCCGCGGCCTCGACGCCGGTGCCGATTATTACCTGGCCAAGGCCAGTTTCCACGATGATGCCTTGCTCGATGCGGTGGTTGAGTAGATTGGAGGAGCGCGGGGATGAGGATTGCCATCGTCAATGACATGCCCATGGCCGTGGAAGCGTTGCGCCGGGCGATCGCGCTGGAGCCGTCCCACGAGGTGGTGTGGGTGGCCAGCAACGGTCGCGAAGCGGTCGAGCGCTGCCAGACCGTGACTCCGGACCTGATCCTGATGGATCTGATCATGCCCGTGATGGACGGCGTGGAAGCCACTCGGCAGATCATGGCCAACACCCCGTGCGCCATTGTCATCGTCACGGTGGACCGCCAGCAGAACGTTCACCGTGTCTTCGAGGCCATGGGCCACGGTGCCCTGGATGTGGTCGATACCCCAACCCTGGGTGTGGGCGACGCTCGCGAGGCTGCTGCGCCACTGTTGCGCAAGATCTTCAACATCGGCTGGCTGGTAGGGCAGCGCAGCCCGGCGGTGCGCAGCGAGTTGCCGCTACCGCGCGCAAGCGGGATGCGACAGAAGCTGGTGGCCATCGGCTCGTCGGCCGGCGGCCCCGCCGCGCTGGAAATCCTGCTCAAGGGATTGCCCCGCGATTACCCGGCGGCCATCGTTCTGGTTCAGCATGTGGACCAGGTGTTCGCCGCCGGAATGGCCGAATGGCTGAGCAGTGCCTCGGGCCTACCGGTGCGCCTGGCAAGGGACGGTGAGGCCCCTCAGGCTGGCACTGTGCTACTTGCTGGCACCAATCATCATATTCGTCTGCTGAAAAATGGTACCTTAACCTACACGGCAGAACCGGTGGATGAGATCTACCGGCCTTCCATAGATGTTTTTTTCCGTAGTGTGGCGCAATTCTGGAACGGCGACGCCGTGGGCGTGTTGCTCACCGGCATGGGCCGCGACGGCGCGCAGGGCTTGAAGTCGATGCGTCAGCGCGGTTACCTGACCATCGCCCAGGACCAGCTCAGTAGCGCCGTCTATGGAATGCCGAAAGCGGCGGCGGCCATTGATGCAGCTGTTGAAATTCGTCCGCTCGAGCGGATCGCACCCCGACTGATGGACGTATTTTCACGATGAACTCGAGCCACGGCGCAGGCAGTATCCAGGTGACAACCCATGATTGATCTACAGATCGAAGCCTTCAGATCCAACGACAACAACAAGTCGATGGTACTTCTGGTGGACGACCAGGCCATGATTGGTGAAGCCATCCGTCGCAGTCTCAGCGACGAAGCCAATATCGACTTTCACTTTTGTGCCGATCCGCAGCAGGCCATCAATCAGGCCATGCGAATCAAGCCGACCGTCATCCTCCAGGACCTGATCATGCCGGGCCTGGATGGCCTGTCGCTGGTGCGCGACTATCGCAATCACCCGGCGACCCAGGACATCCCGATCATCGTCCTGTCGACTAAAGAGGACCCTCTGATCAAGAGCGCCGCCTTTGCCGCAGGCGCCAATGATTACCTGGTCAAGCTGCC
>Ga0105251_10004125_pt1 | contig 10144 bp, 9 predicted proteins | sample KBSS64metaG_FD_80424 | JGI IMG/M metagenome (GOLD analysis project Ga0105251, IMG submission 80424) | Switchgrass rhizosphere microbial communities from Kellogg Biological Station, Michigan, USA - KBS S6-4 metaG | ecosystem: Host-associated > Plants > Roots > Rhizosphere > Soil | place... | reverse complement strand
GCGCCCGTCCACGCCGTCGAGGACGGTGTCGCGGTCTTCGCCGACTGAGCCGCCGGAAGGGCGATGTGAGGTCCCGTCACACACGGGCTCCGGGATCGCTCAGTCCAGGGCGACGGACCTGCGCAGCGGATCGCGCAGGTCCGTTCCTCCGTTCAGCCAGCGTTCCTGGAGAGCGCCCGCGCCGTGGACGCGCTTCCAGGCGGCCTCGTTGGGCGTCATGGGGAGCAACGGCAGGAAACGTACGGGGTCGGCGGGAGCGTCCAGCTCCAGGTCCTCCACCAGACCACCGGACTCGGCGACCAGCACGGAGGTGAACGGCGCGCCGGGCCACAGGGGTTCACCCACGTCGAGCGAGGCACCGGGGGCCACGACCAGACCCTCGACCTGGGGGGAGGCGGCGAGCACGGCCAGCGGGCGGAGCACCTTGTCGGTCTCGGCCCCGGCCGGCCGGACGGAGAGGACCAGCTCGGCGCGCGGGCCCTTCACCGGATCGGCGAGCACGGCGGTGGGGTCCGCCATCGGCTGGGCGGACATGCCGAGCGTGGCGTAGCGGACGATGTCGCCCTCGGTGAAGCGAAGCACCTCGATGCGGTCGGTGCCCAGAAAGGTGACCGCGGCCCGCGCGTCGGGTTCGCCCAGCGCGGAGCGCAAACGGGCCTCGACCAGAGGAAGAACATCAGTCATGGATCGAGCATAGGCCGCGTCAATTCAGCCAGGGCGCACCGGACCCCGGTCAACAACGCGCAAAGCGGAGCCTTGACGTATCGGTGCGCTGATACTCTTGGCCGCTGGTCGGAGCAGTGCATGACCGAGGGTCTCCAGACCCTCTTGGCACCGCGGGAGTTGCTCCCGCGCTCCGGCGCACTGAGACTGATCCGACTCCCCTCGGAGGGAGCCGGACTCCCCCACGGGGGATGGATCGTCCCCCACGGGGGACCGACCGGAGGAGGTGGGGCTGCAATGGATCGAAGTCGATCGTGCAGTACCACCCGCTCTTCCGGTCGCTGAGTTCACAGCTGGTTCCACGGGGCTTTCGGCCCTTCCGGCTGCCGCCTCCCGCAATCGTGTGCGCACGTGTCAGCGTTGCCCGGTGCACCACGGAAGAGCGCTTCGTTTCCGCCTGATCTGTCCGATCTGAACCCCTGATCTGTCCGATCTGAATCAGTAGCGAAGCTGCCACCGCGACGGTGCGGTGCTCCCCGCTTTGTGGACGTGCCAAACATCCGCAGTCAGGACGTCCCCATTCCGGGTGGTTCCAACCGTCGTCCGGCCGCCTCCGCCGCGAGAAGGAGCCTGCCATGTCGATGATCCGTGACCTGCGCGCCGCGGTCCGCCCCCGCCCGTCCCTGCGCAAGGACAGTGGCTCGTACGACACCACCCGTGACCCCGCCACCCCGTCGGCCGTGGTCGACTGCGCCGTCTACCGCGACGGCGCCCGCGTCGCCACCCGCACCCCGCTCACGCCGCAGGAGGCCATGCGCCAGGTGCGGCGCGACGGCGGCTTCGTGTGGATCGGCCTGCACGAGCCCACCGAGGACGAATTCGCCGGTATCGCCCGCGAGTTCGGACTGCACCCGCTGGCCGTGGAGGACGCCGTCCAGGCCCACCAGCGGCCCAAGCTGGAGCGCTACGACGACTCCCTGTTCACCGTCTTCAAGACCGTCCACTACATCGAGCACGACCGGCTGACGGCGAACAGCGAGATCGTCGAGACCGGCGAGGTCATGTGCTTCACCGGAGGGGACTTCTTCATCACCGTCCGGCACGGCGGGCAGGGGTCGCTGCGCGGGCTGCGGCACCGCCTCCAGGACGACCCCGAGCTGCTCGCCAAGGGCCCCTCGGCGGTGCTGCACGCGATCGCCGACCACGTCGTCGACGGCTACATCGCGGTCGTGGACGCCGTGCAGGACGACATCGACGAGGTCGAGACCGAGGTGTTCTCGCCGGGCCGCAAGGGCACTCCGCGCGGCACGGACGCCGGGCAGATCTACCAGCTCAAGCGCGAGGTGCTGGAGTTCAAGCGGGCGGTCTCGCCGCTGCTGCGCCCCATGCAGCTGCTGAGCGAGCGCCCGATGCGGCTGATCGACCCCGACATCCAGAAGTACTTCCGCGACGTCGCCGACCACCTCGCGCGCGTGCAGGAGCAGGTCCTCGGCTTCGACGAACTGCTCAACTCGATCCTCCAGGCCAACCTCGCACAGGCCTCCGTGGCGCAGAACGAGGACATGCGCAAGATCACCTCGTGGGCCGCGATCGTCGCCGTGCCGACGATGGTCTGCGGCATGTACGGCATGAACTTCAAGCACATGCCCGAGCTGCACTGGCGCTACGGCTACCCCATGGTCATGGGCATCACGGTCGGGCTCTGCCTCTCGATCCACCGCATCCTCAAGCGCAACGGCTGGCTGTAGGGCGGGCTGGATAGTCTGGGCCCATGACGCAAGAGCTGCTCGACCAGGCCCTCGTCGAGGAGGCCACCAAGAAGTCCGGGCTGATCTGGGTGCGGGGCTCCGGCACGCCCGCGCCCGCCGGCCCGGACGGGACGGTGCCCGCCCGCGCGCTGTGGCACGTGTGGCACGACGGCGCGGCCTGCCTGGTCGGCGACGGCCCCGGCGAGCAGCCGCTGCCGGGACTGGCCGACGGGAGCCACGCGGTGGTCACCGTGCGCAGCAAGGACAAGGGCGGACGGCTCGTCACCTGGTCGGCCGCGGTCGTGGAGCTCGCCGCGGGCACCCCGGAGTGGGAGGCGGCCGTCGGGGAGCTCAAGGGCAAGCGGCTGAACGCCCCGGACGGCGAGGCCATGCCGGAGCGCTGGGCGCGCGAGTGCCGGGTGGTGCGCCTGGAACCGACGGGCGCGACCGAGGAACTGCCCGAGGGCTCGCTCGCCGAACCGCCGCTGCCGACCCCGGTGACGACCCGTCGGCCCGTCCCGGCGGCACTGCCCCGCCTCCTGCTGAAGCGGCGCGGGCGCGGCTAGGGGCGTGCGGGGCCGGGCCGGGCGGGGCTACGACGAGGGGAGCTGCTGCCCGTAGTCGACCGTGTCGTTCGCGGGCGGTTCCGCGAGCGGGAAGTCCGTGCCCCAGTCTTACAGGCGGAGGGTGCCCGCGTTGCCCGCGCGTCCCAGCACGACCGGGTACGGTGTGCCCTGCAGCGAGACGTCGAGGGTTCCGCCCGAGCCCTTGCCGCCGGTGATGCGGATGGTGCGGACGCCGGACTGTTCGTGGTGGCCGTCCTTGGCGAGGACTCCGTGCAGCCCGAGCAGCCCGTCGAGCAGGACGTTCTTGTCGGTGAAGCCGCTGAAGCGCTTGTACGCGGGGTCGCCGGTCGGCACCTTCACGTACATGCCCTCCAGCTTGTCCGCCGCCGCGGTGTCCGCCTTGCCGCCGTCCTTGCCGTCCTCATGGGCCCAGAACTCGGCGTCGGCCTTGAGGAAGAGGTGCTCGCCGACCCGCAGCAGATGGAAACCGGCCCCCTTCGAGGTGACCGATCCGGTGCCGCCGCCGGACTTGAGGCGCATGTCGAGGGTGTACGTGGTGCCGCCCGAGACCACGGTCCCCGAGAGCCGCACGGCCGGCGCCTTCGCGGCCGCCTGCTTCGCCTTCGCCTGGATGGCGGCGGCGGACAGCTTGCCGACCCCGTTCGTGCCCGCGTCCGGATCCTCGCTGCCGCACCCCGTCAGTCCCGTCCCTGTCACGGCCAGCGCGCACATCGCGGCCACCGTCACGGCTCTGCGGGTACGGCCCTGGGGAATAGCGGTCACAGGTGGGGTGCCTCTCGTGCGCGGTCCTCAAACGGCGTACGGCAGCGTACCGGTGCGGCACCCGTCCGGCGGAGGCAGTCCGTCCGGACCGCCCACCAGGGCGTACCCGACCGGGACGGGCTAGCCTGAAGCCCACCCGAGCGGACAGACCCGCACAGAACGCATCGAAGCGAAGGAGGCGCGGGCATGGCCGCAGCCGCCCCCCGGATCTTCGTCTCGCACCTGTCCGGCGTCGCCGTCTTCGACCCGAACGGCGACCAGGTGGGCCGGGTGCGCGACCTCGTCGCCATGCTGCGCGTGGGACGGCGGCCGCCCCGCATGCTCGGCCTCGTCGTCGAACTGTCCACGCGCCGCCGGATCTTCCTGCCCATGACCCGGGTGACCGGCATCGAGTCCGGCCAGGTGATCACGACCGGCGTCCTGAACGTGCGCCGCTTCGAGCAGCGGCCCACCGAGCGGCTCGTCTTCGGCGAGCTGCTCGACCGGCTCGTGACCCTCGTGGAGACGGGCGAGGAGGTGACGGTCCTGGACGTGTCGATCCAGCAGCTGCCGGCCCGCAGGGAGTGGGAGATCGGCCGGGTCTTCGTGCGCAAGGGGCGCGCCGGCGCCTTCAGGCGCTCCAAGGGGGAGACGATGACGGTCGACTGGTCCGCCGTCACCGGCTTCTCCCTGGAGGAGCACGGACAGGGCGCGGAGAGCCTGCTCGCCACCTTCGAGCAGTTGCGCCCGGCCGACCTCGCGAACGTGCTGCACCACCTGTCGCCGAAGCGGCGCGGCGAGGTGGCCGCCGCGCTCGACGACGACCGCCTCGCCGACGTCCTGGAGGAACTGCCCGAGGACGACCAGATCGAGATCCTCGGCAAGCTCAAGGAGGAGCGCGCGGCCGACGTCCTGGAGGCGATGGACCCCGACGACGCGGCCGACCTGCTCGCCGAACTGCCCACCGAGGACGTGGAGCGGCTGCTGGCGCTGATGCGGCCCGGCGAGGCGGCGGACGTCCGGCGGCTGATGGCGTACGCGGAACGGACGGCGGGCGGGCTCATGACCACCGAGCCCATCGTGCTGCGGGCCGACGCGACCGTCGCCGAGGCGCTCGCCCGGGTCCGCGACCCCGACCTGTCCCCCGCGCTCGCCGCCCAGGTGTACGTGTGCCGCCCGCCGGACGAGACGCCGACGGGCAAGTACCTGGGGGCGGTGCACTTCCAGCGGCTGCTGCGCGACCCGCCGTTCACCCTGGTCGGCTCGCTCGTCGACGACGACCTCCAGCCGCTGGCCCCCGAGGACGAGCTGCCGGTGGTCGCCGGGTTCTTCGCGACGTACGACATGGTCGCGGCCCCCGTCGTCGACGAGAGCGGCTCGCTGCTCGGAGCGGTGACCGTGGACGACGTACTGGACCACATGCTGCCCGAGGACTGGCGGGAGACGGAGTTCCACCTCGACGAGGACATGCACGAGAGCGTGCACGCGGAGAGCCACGACAGCGGCGGCGGGCACGGGACCGGCCGCGGGGGCGTTCCCGGGGACGGCCCCGGCCCGGGGAACGGCCGCCGGGAGCCGGACGGGCCGCGGGACGGAGAGGGCCGCCATGGCACCCGACCGTGAGGCCCGGGAGCGGGCCGCCACGGGGGCGACGGCGACCACCCGCCCGCGCACCCGGCTCGACCAGCCGAAGCCGCCGCGGATCAGGTTCCTGCCCGAGTGGGACCCCGAGGCCTTCGGGCGGCTCTCGGAGCGCATCGCCCGCTTCCTGGGCACCGGACGGTTCATCGTCTGGATGACGGTCGTCATCATCGTGTGGGTCGTCTGGAACATCTTCGCGCCGGGCGACCTGCGCTTCGACAACTACCCGTTCATCTTCCTGACCCTGATGCTGTCGCTCCAGGCCTCCTACGCCGCCCCGCTGATCCTGCTCGCGCAGAACCGGCAGGACGACCGGGACCGGGTCAACCTCGAACAGGACCGCAAGCAGAACGAGCGCTCCATCGCCGACACCGAGTACCTCACCCGCGAGATCGCCGCGCTGCGGACGGGCCTCGGCGAGGTCGCCACCCGCGACTGGATCCGCAACGAGCTCCAGGACCTGGTCAAGGAGCTGGAGGACCGCCGTCCCGACGGTCGCGGGGACGGACAGGTCGTATTCCCGGCGGAACGGTCACCGGGACGTGACGTAGAAGACCGGTGACAGGGCTTTCCGGGGCACACGGGTCGCGCCGTACCATCGTCCCTATGGCTACGGAAGACGCGGTGCGCGAGGCACTGGCGACGGTGAACGACCCCGAGATCAACCGACCCATCACCGAACTGGGGATGGTCAAATCGGTGGAGATCGGTGCGGATGGCGTGGTCGCGGTCGCCGTGTACCTGACGGTCTCCGGCTGCCCGATGCGCGACACGATCACCCAGCGGGTGACGGAGGCGGTCTCGCGGGTCGAGGGCGTCACGCGCGTCGACGTCGAACTCGACGTGATGAGCGACGAACAGCGCCGCGAGCTGGCGACCGCGCTCAAGGGCGGCACCGCCGAGCGCGAGGTGCCCTTCGCCAAGCCCGGTTCGCTGACCCGGGTGTACGCGGTCGCCTCCGGCAAGGGCGGCGTCGGCAAGTCCTCGGTCACCGTGAACCTCGCGGCCGCGATGGCCGCCGACGGGCTCAAGGTCGGTGTCGTGGACGCCGACATCTACGGCCACTCGGTCCCGCGCATGCTCGGCGCGGAGGGCCGGCCGACCCAGGTCGAGAACATGATCATGCCGCCGTCCGCGAACGGTGTGAAGGTCATCTCCATCGGCATGTTCACCCCGGGCAACGCGCCGGTCGTCTGGCGCGGCCCGATGCTCCACCGCGCCCTGCAGCAGTTCCTGGCGGACGTGTACTGGGGCGACCTGGACGTCCTGCTCCTGGACCTCCCGCCGGGCACCGGCGACATCGCGATCTCCGTCGCCCAGCTCGTCCCGAACGCCGAGATCCTGGTCGTCACGACCCCGCAGCAGGCGGCGGCCGAGGTGGCCGAGCGGGCCGGCTCCATCGCCGTGCAGACGCACCAGAAGATCGTGGGCGTCGTCGAGAACATGTCGGGGCTGCCCTGCCCGCACTGCGACGAGATGGTCGACGTCTTCGGCACCGGTGGCGGCCAGAAGGTCGCCGACGGCCTGACCCGCACCACCGGCGCGACCGTCCCGGTCCTCGGCTCCATCCCGATCGACGTCCGCCTGCGCGAGGGCGGCGACGAGGGCAAGCCGGTGGTCCTGACCGACCCCGACTCCCCCGCCGGCTCGGCCCTGCGCGCCATCGCGGGCAAGCTGGGCGGCCGTCAGCGCGGTCTGTCGGGCATGTCGCTGGGCATCACCCCGCGCAACAAGTTCTAGGGCTCCGAGGAGTCCCGGGATCCCGGAGCGTCCCCCGAGGAGGCTCCGGCGCCGTCCCTACGAGGAAGGGGGCGCCGTCCGTGCGGACGGCGCCCCCTTCCTCGTAGGGGCTGCCAGGGCCCCTGAGCGGCTCGTGGGCGCCCGTGGCGGTCCCCCGGGCCCTCGTGGCCGCCCGCGGCGCCCTACCGGTCGTACGCCGCGATGTCCTTGATCATCGCGAAGCCGAGCCCGTACGCGCTCATCCCCCGCCCGTACGCGCCCACGTGGACGCCCTCCGGGGTGGAACCCGCGAGGACCCAGCCGAACTCGGACTCGCGGTAGTGGAACGGCGTGGGGACGCCGTCCACGGGGAGGGACAGGGTGGACCAGTCCGGGCCGTCCAGGTCGTCGGCCAGTACCCACGCGGTCTCGGTCTGCTGGTCCAGCCAGTCGTCGCGCAGGGTGTGGTCCATCTGGCCGGGCCAGGTGAAGGACAGCAGCCCCACACCGGCCAGCCACGCCGCCGAGGACACCGAGGTGGCCTCCAGCAGTCCCGTGCCGTCCGCGCTGCGCCGTACGGGGTTGGCGGCCACGGTGACGACCACCGCGAACCGCTCCTTGTCCTCGCCCGGCTCGGGGCGCACCGAGGGCTCGTCCCCGTGTCCGACGGAACCGTGCTCGACCACGCCCTCCGCGGAGGTGCCCACCTGCATCAGCCAGCGCGGCCCCGTGAAGGCCTCGTCGAGGCCGTACCAGGGAAAGGGCGCCAGCAGGTAGCCGTCGACCGTACGCCGGGCGGAGGGGACCTGTTGTCCGCCCTCCGCGGCCGGCGCCTGCGCGCCTACCCGACTTGTCGTCTCCATCTGCCGGACGCCTCCTCGCTCTCGTCGGACCGGGCGGCCCACCCCCCTCGGGCGACCTTGTCGGTCCGCACAACAACTGGGCAGCATAGCCACCCCGCTCCGAGCGGCGGCGAAAGCGCCCGGCGCGTAAGGCGCACGAACGGAGCATTCGGACCGCGCGGGGCCGTTCGCGGGCACTCCGGCGGGACGGGCCGCGGTGCTCCTGCGGATCAGGTGGCGTCGGCGTCGTAGGGAGGACGCTCGTCGGCTTCGGGCTTCTTCGTCATGTCGACGGTGCCGCCGGCCGTGCCGTCGGAGGACCCGCCCGCCGCGGCGGACTCGGCCTCTCGGCCGTGCACCGCGTCCGTGACCTCGGCCATCTCCTTCTTCAGGTCGAAGCCGTTGCGGATCTCCTTGAGCCCCAGCTCGTCATTGTCCAGCTGCTTGCGTATGAACGTCTTGGGGTTGAGGTCCTCGAACTCGAAGTCCTTGAACTCCGGGCCGAGTTCGTCACGGATGTCCGCCTTGGCGCTCTCCGAGAACTCGCGGATCTTGCGGATCGTGCGCGTCACGTCCTGGATCAGCTTCGGGAGCTTGTCGGGACCGAAGACGAGCACGGCCAGGACGACCAGCGTCACCAGCTCAAGCGGTCCTACGTCGTTGAACACCTGATAGCTCCTCGCGATGCCCTCGGTCCTCGGCCCTCGGGGGTCTTCCGCGGTCCGGGCCGCGTCCAACGGTACCCGGCGTTCCCGTCCGTCCGGAACTGTCCCAGGGCCTCCGGCTTCGCGCGCACCCCGGGTTTTCCATGATGTTTGCCGTCCGGGACCGCGGCATCGTCCTCGACTGTGAGGTTCGCGTCACTCGCGGACCCCGGCGCCCTCGGGCTCTCAGTCACCGTCCGCCGAACCGAGGACCAGGGTGACCGTCCTGTCCGTGCCGCCCCGCCTGACGGTCAGCCGCAGACGGTCGCCGGGCCGGTGGGCGCGGGTCTTCACGATGAGTTCCTCACCGGAGTGGACCCGCGTGCCGTCGACCTCGGTGATGACGTCGCCCGCCCTGATGCCCGCCCTGGCGCCGGGACCGCCGGCGGTGACGGGCGCCCCGCCCCCGGCCGCCTTGACGGCGACCCGCGCTCCGTCACCCGCGTAGTTCATGTCGAGCATGACACCGATCACGGGGTGGGTGGCCCTGCCGGTGTTGATGAGCTCCTCGGCGACGCGCTTGGCCTGGTTCACGGGGATGGCGAAGCCGAGCCCGATGGAACCGGCCTGACCGGTCCCCGGGTCGGAGCCGCTGTCGGCGGAGCGGATGGCGCTGTTGATGCCGATGACGCGGGCCCGGGAGTCGAGCAGCGGCCCGCCCGAGTTGCCGGGGTTGATCGGCGCGTCGGTCTGGAGGGCGTCCACGTACGAGACGTCGGTGCCGTCGCCCTTCTCGCCGCCCGCCGTTATGGGCCTCTCCTTGGCGCTGATGATCCCGGAGGTGACCGTGTTGGCGAGGTCGAAGGGCGCGCCGATGGCGACGACGGGGTCGCCGACCTGGACGCTGTCGGAGTTGCCCAGCGGCATCGGGGCCAGACCGTGGACCCCCGAGACCTTGACCACGGCGAGGTCGTAGCCGCTGTCGTGCCCGACGACCCGGGCCTTCGCGCTCTGGCCGCCGCTGAACGTCACGGTTATCGTGCCGCTGCCGCCGGCGGGCTCGATCACGTGGTTGTTGGTGAGGATGTGTCCCTCGCCGTCGAGGACGAACCCGGTGCCGGTGCCGTCCTCCTCGCTCCCGTGCACGTGCAGGGTGACGACACTGGGCAGCGCGTGCGCCGCGATGCCGGCGACGCTGTCCGGGGCGCGCCCCGGGGCCTCCTTGGCGGCCTGCGGCAGCTCGATGTCCGTCAGTCCCCCGTTCCGCTCCAGATACGCCCCCACGGCGCCGCCCACGCCCCCGGACACCAGCGCCAGCGCGACGGCGCCGAGCACCAGGGCCTTCCTCGCCCGCCTGCGCCGCTCGGCCGCGGTGGGCACGGCGACGCCGTTCTGCTGGAAGGGAGCGTTCTGCTGGAGGTCGCCGTACTGCCGCGGGGACCCGAGCGCGGCCCAGGGGTCGTAGTTCCGCCACGGGTCGAGGGGGGCGGGCTCGCCGGGGCCGGCGGACTCGGCCCCGGCGGGCGGGGCGGCGGTATCGCTGGCGAGCAACAACGCTT
>Ga0105251_10004122_pt1 | contig 10145 bp, 8 predicted proteins | sample KBSS64metaG_FD_80424 | JGI IMG/M metagenome (GOLD analysis project Ga0105251, IMG submission 80424) | Switchgrass rhizosphere microbial communities from Kellogg Biological Station, Michigan, USA - KBS S6-4 metaG | ecosystem: Host-associated > Plants > Roots > Rhizosphere > Soil | place... | reverse complement strand
GGGCGTCTGGATATCGACACCACCGGACTGGTGCTGCTGACAGATGATGGCCAGTGGTCACACCGCATTACCTCGCCACGTCATCACTGCGAGAAAACCTATCGTGTCACCCTGGAATCGCCGATCAGTGACGATACGGCCGCGCAGTTTACAGCGGGCGTGCAGCTGCACAATGAGAAGAGCCTGACGAAACCGGCACAGCTGGAGGTGATTACCCACACAGATGTGCGGCTGACACTAAGCGAAGGTCGTTACCACCAGGTGAAACGGATGTTTGCAGCCGTCGGCAATCGGGTCATTGAGCTGCATCGTGAACGCAGCGGTGACATCGTGCTGGACGAGGATCTGGAACCGGGCGAATACCGTGCGCTGACAGAAGACGAGATCGCCAGTATTGGTCTGCCGAAAGAGCTGCAGACAAAATAACCGGGCGGGCCAGGCGGCCCGCCCCAGACTCATTTGTGCAGGAGAAGGTGTGCGTAAGGAAAAGAACTCGCCAACAGGACTGGTCGTCATCCTCGGTCTGTTAGCCATGCTGATGCCGTTGTCGATTGACATGTATCTGCCTGCCATGCCGCAGATTGCGCGTGAGTTCGGGGTGTCAGCCGGTAGCGTGCAGATGTCGCTTAACCTCTACATCCTTGGCTTCGCGATTGGCCAGCTTATCTATGGGCCGCTGGCAGACAGCTATGGGCGTAAGCCGGTAATTGCACTCGGCACGCTGATCTTTGCCTGCGCCGCTGCGGCCTGTGCACTGTCACAGACCATCGATCAGCTGATTCTGATGCGCTTCCTGCACGGACTTTCTGCCGCCGCAGCCAGTGTGGTGATCAACGCGCTGATGCGTGACAGTTACTCGAAAGAGGACTTCTCGCGCATGATGTCCTTTGTGATGCTGATTACCACCATCGCGCCGCTGCTGGCGCCGATCATCGGTGGCTGGCTGCTGGTGCTCTGGAGCTGGCACGCAATTTTCTGGGCGCTCGCGGGTGCGGCATTAGTGACCACTGTGCTGGTAACCACACAAATCCGCGAAACCCTGAAGCCGGAGCAGCGACAGCGTTTTCATCTGCGCACCACGCTCGGCAATTTCGTGACGCTGTTTCGCCACAAACGGGCGTTCAGTTACATGCTGTCGAGCGGCTTCTCCTTTGCCGGGCTCTTTACTTTTCTCAATGCCGGCCCCTTTGTTTACATTGAGCTGAATCACGTCTCACCGCAAAACTTTGGCTACTACTTTGGTCTCAACGTGGTGTTTCTGTTTGTCCTGACGCTGATTAACAGCCGTGCCGTGCGCCGCTTTGGCCCGGTGGCGATGTTCCGGCTGGGGCTGCTGATACAGTTCTGCATGGGCATCTGGTTGCTGGTTGTCAGCGCCTTCAGCCTCGGCTTTTTGCCGCTGATGATGGGAATCGCGATGTTTATCGGCTGCGTGTCGATGGTCTCATCGAATGCGATGGCGGTGATCCTGGATGAGTTTCCGCATATGGCCGGAACGGCATCCTCTCTGGCGGGCACGCTGCGTTTTGGCGTGGGTGCTTTTGTCGGTGCACTGCTGTCGCTGGTGAGTTTCAACAGCGCCTGGCCGATGGTCGGCACAATTGCCCTGTGCGCGACAATTTCTCTGCTGCTCTTCTTCTACGCTTCACGTCCCCGCACTGCGACCCGTTAACCGGGCGCAGTGGTTTCTTCCCCGATTGCCCGCAGTGATGCATATCCTGACGGTTTTGTTTCTTTATTGTGAAAATTTTTAGTTAAAAAAGTAATCACAATGCGTCTAAAATGATTGTTAACGGTGAGTGAACGCGGTACATATAGGCTGAAGTGCGATGTAAGTCGCAAAAATGCGCTTCTGCAATCCGCACGGATGGGCCATTAATGCCTGTCCGGTCTCAGCGGTGATCAGCCCGTTTTCAGCCGGGCTGCGGTGTTGCGACATAAACTCATCCGGGGAAAGTAAACTATGCTGCAACTTTCAATTGTGCATCGTCTGCCACAGCATTTTCGCTGGGCCAGCGATCACCACAGCGCCATTGATTCCGATGATGGAACGCTGGATGAGCAGGATTTCGTGGCGCTGCGATTGATCAGCCATGACGGCATTCCGGCGTGGGAGATTCTGCAGCAGTTAAAAGAGGTTCTGGCGGATATTCAGGTTGATTGCAAAGTTGCTGAGTGCGAAGGGCAGCCCTGCCTGTTCATTCAGCGTCGTGACAAAAGTGCCACTAACTGCTGTTTGAAAAATCAGGGCGTGGCGATAGCAGAAACCTTTATTGGAGGTTAAGCTGCGCCGACTGCAGTAGCTCGCGGGTATAATCTGCCACGGGTGAAGCAAACAGCCTTTCACACTCGCCCTGTTCCACGACCTCTCCCTGGCACAGCACGATAAGCTGGTGGCACAGCGCGCGAACCACATCCAGGTCGTGACTGATAAACAGATAACTGAGCTGCCGCTGCTGCTGCAAACGGCGTAACAGCGTCAGAATTTGCTTTTGCACCGTGCGATCCGGCGATGAAGTCGGTTCATCCAGCACCAGCAACTCCGGCTCCAGAATCAATGCCCGCGCAATAGCAATACGCTGTCGCTGACCGCCAGAAAATTCGGCCGGATAACGATGGCGACTTTCCGCTTCAAGCCCCACTTCCTCCATGACGGCGATAACCCGCTGCGTCTGCTGCACACTGTCGAGTTCAGGCTGATGTACCGCCAGACCCTCAGCAATAATCTGCTGCACCGTCATGCGCGGATTGAGTGAGGAGTTAGGGTCCTGAAACACCACCTGAATACGCTGACGCAGCGGCAACAGTTGCTGACGCGACAGTTGATGCAGCGGCTGACCGTCAAACCAGATCTCGCCGCGTGAGGCAATCAGCCGCAGCAGTGCCAGCCCGGTGGTGCTTTTACCCGAGCCGGACTCACCCACCAGGCCCAGACTTTCGCCACGCCGCAGGCTAAAACTCAATCCGGAAAGCACCCGCTTTTCATTGTTCTGGCGACGGAACAGCCCGCGCCGCTGTGTAAAGCTCACCTGAAGCTGCTCGACACGAAGAAGAATGGGCGACGCTGCGGGCAGCGGAACGGCTTTTCCCTCCGGTTCCGCAGCCAGCAACTGCTGGCTGTAAGGATGCTGCGGCTGGTTCATCAGGGTCTGGCAGCGATTCTGCTCCACGATGTGACCGTTGCGCATCACGCTGACATTATCTGCCAGCTGACGCACAATATTCAGGTTATGCGTGATGAAAAGCATGCCCATGTTCAGCTCACGTTGCAGTTCGCGCAGCAGCGTCAGGATCTGGGCCTGAACCGTCACATCCAGTGCCGTGGTCGGCTCATCGGCAATCAGCAGCTGCGGCTCGGTCAGCAGCGCCATGGCAATCATCACCCGCTGGCGTTCACCGCCGGAAAGCTGGTGGGGAAAATCATTGAGCCGGGTGGCGGGCTGCCGGATACCGACCCGATCGAGCACGCTGAGAATCTCCCCGCGTGCGGCCGGACGACGCATCCCGCGATGCAGTGACAGCACTTCATACAGCTGCTTCTCCACGGTGTGCAGCGGATTCAGTGACACCATGGGCTCCTGAAAAATCATCGCGATCTGGTTGCCGCGAATACCCCGCAGACGCTGCTCGCGGGCGCGCAGCAGATCTTCACCGTTAAACAGAATCTCGCCGCTGGGATAAATCACTGAAGCCTCATGCAGCAGTCGCATTACCGACAGCGCGGTGACGCTCTTGCCGGAACCAGACTCACCCACCAGCGCCAGCGTTTCACCTGCGTCAATGCGCAGCGACACGTCATTCACGACCTGTCGAAGCTGCTTGCCCTGACGAAAGGCGACTGAGAGATGATTGATAGCAAGCAATGGCGTCGTCATTCAGGCTCCTTTGCCCGGATCAAAGGCGTCGCGCACCGCTTCGCCGATAAAAATCAGCAGCGAAAGCAGGATCGCCAGCGTGAAAAAGCCTGCCAGACCCAACCAGGGAGCCTGCAGGTTGTTTTTGCCCTGCAGCAGTAACTCGCCCAGCGAGGGCGAACCCAGCGGCAGGCCGAAGCCCAGAAAGTCGAGTGAGGTCAGCGTGGTAATCGATCCGCACAAAATAAACGGCAGAAAGGTCAGTGTGGCTACCATCGCGTTAGGCAGCATATGGCGCAACATAATCCGGCCATCGCTCACGCCCAGCGCCTGCGCGGCACGAATGTAATCAAAATTTCGGGTACGGAGAAACCCTGCCCTGACAACACTTACCAGACTCATCCAGCCAAACGCCACGGTGACCAGCAACAGCCACCAGAAGCCAGGCTGAATCACGCTGGAGAGAAGAATCAGCAGAAACAGCGCGGGCATGCCAGACCAGACTTCAATCATCCGCTGCCCAATCAGGTCAATTCTGCCGCCGAAATAGCCCTGCACCGCGCCGACCACAATCCCGATGACGCTGGAGAGAAGCGTCAGCAGCAGACCGAACAGCAGAGAGATACGTGTGCCATAGAGCAGCCGAGCCAGTACGTCGCCGCCGTTGGCGTCCGTGCCGAGCCAGTTCTGCGCAGAGGGCGGAGAAGGGAAGGGCACCTGAGTAGCAAAATTAATGGTTCCGTCGCTGAAACGAATCGGTGCCCACAGCGCCCAGCCATTCTGCCTGATGCGCTGCCGCAGCCAGGGATCCTGATAATCCGCCGCTGTCGCCAGTACACCGCTATAGTCGGTTTCGCTGTAGTCAAACAGCAGCGGCACCGTCCAGCGTTGGTGGTAATGCACCAGCAACGGCTTGTCATTCGCGATCAGTTCAGCACCCAGCGACAGCAGAAAAATGATCAGAAAGATCCAGAGCGACCAGTAGCCGCGGCGGTTGTGACGAAAGCGCTGCCAGCGCTGCTGATTCAGGGGTGAGAGCGTCATGAGCGGCTCCCGAAGTCGATGCGGGGATCGACCAGCGTATAAGTCAGATCGCTGAGGATGTTCATCAGCAAACCGATCAGCGTGAAAATATAGAGCGTGCCAAACATCACCGGGTAGTCGCGTTGCAATGTCGCGTCATAGCCGAGCAGCCCAAGCCCGTTGAGCGAAAACATCACTTCGATGAGTACCGAACTGGTAAAGAACATGCTGATAAACGTGGCCGGGAAGCTGGCGATCACCAGCAGCATCGCATTGCGAAACACATGATGATAGAGAATGCGTCGCTCTGGCACCCCTTTGGCGCGCGCGGTCACCACATAGAGTTTGCGGATCTCGTCCAGAAAGGCGTTTTTGGTCAGCATGGTCAGCGTGGCGAAGCCGCCGATCACTGTCGCCAGCACCGGCAGAGCGATATGCCAGAAGTAGTCCAGCACTTTGCCATACCAGGGCAGTGTATCGTGCTGCGCAGAGGTGAGCCCACGCAGCGGAAACCAGTCGAGATAGCTGCCACCGGCAAACAGCACAATCAGCATGATGCCGAACAGAAAGGCCGGAATAGAGTAGCCGATGATAATAAAGGCGCTGCTCCAGACATCAAAGGCGCTGCCATTGCGCACCGCTTTGCGGATCCCCAGTGGAATCGACACCAGATAAATAATCAGGGTGCTCCAGAGTCCCAGGCTGATCGAGACTGGCAGGCTCTCTTTGATCAGCCCGATCACCGAGGCGCTGCGAAACAGGCTGTCGCCAAAATCCAGACGCAGGTAATTCCATAGCATCTCGCCGTAGCGCTGCCAGAGAGGTTTATCGAAGCCGTAACGCTTTTTAATCTCAGCAATCACTTCAGGATCCAGCCCGCGTGCGCCACGATACTGATTATCGCCAGGATTAATGTGACTGAAGCTGGCGCGTGAACTGGCGCTCTCCGCCCCGCTGCCGGGCAGGCCGGTTGTCTGACCAAACTCAATATTTGCCAGCGCCTGATCGACCGGGCCGCCGGGCGCGATTTGCACGATAAAAAAATTAAGCGTGATGATCGCCCACAAGGTCGGGATAATCAGCAGCAGGCTGCGCAGAAAGTAAGCGGCCAACGGTGATCTCCTTAGCGTTTACTGGCCGGCAGGCGTCCGGCTTTGTTTGTGTCGTACCACCAGTTTTCCAGCCCTGTACTGTAGGCGGGCTTGCGTGCAGGGTGAGAAAACTTATCCCAGTATGCCAGCCGCTGTTCAGCGTTGTACCACATTGGGATCATATAGGCATTCCACAGCAGCACCCGATCCAGCGCCTGTGCCAGCGGGCGAAGTTCAGCAGGATCGTCCTGATGCGCCACAATCTGTTTCACAAAGTGATCCACTATCGGATCTTTAACCCGCGCACTGTTCCACGACGAGTTGATGTAGTCGGAGTGCCAGAGGATCTGCAGGCTGGACGTCGGGATGGGCATCGCTGAATAGGCGGTGGCAATCATATCGTAGTCACCTTCCCGTTTGCGCCGCAGGTACTGCGAGCTGTCGATCTGCCGCAGATTCAGCGTAATGCCAAGCCGCGAAAGATTGTGCTGCAGCGGGAGTGCCCAGTCGATGTCAGAACCGCTGCGTAACAGCAACTCTGCGGTTAACGGCTGACCGGTTTTATCATTGACCAGGCGGCGATTTTTAATCTGCCAGCCCGCCTGTTTTAACAGGTCAAATGCGGTTAACAGACTGGCGCGGTCATAGCCGCTGCCATCCGTTTTGTGTGGCTGATAGGGCTGGCTGAACAGCTCTGGCGGCAGTTGTGCGCGCCAGGGTTCAAGCAGCGCCCGTTGCTGTGCATCCGGCACACCACTGGCAGCATACTCCGTGTTCTGGAAATAGCTGCTGGCGCGATGCCAGGCTCCGTAGTAAAGCGCTTTGTTCATCCACTCGAAATCGAACATCAGTGAGAAAGCCTGACGCACGCGTCGATGATGAAACAGCGGTTTTTCATTGTTAAATGCCAGCCAGCGGGTATCAATAGCAGCGTCGTTTGGCGTAGTCTCTTTGATGATGCTGCCATCGTCGAAATGGCGGCCGCGATACTGGGTGGCCCATTTCTTCGCCGAAGTCTCTTCACGCCAGTCGAAAGCGCCAGCCTTAAAGGCCTCAAACGCCACATTGTCATCCAGATAGTAGTCATAGCGCATGCGATCAAAATTAAAACGTCCGCGGTTTACCGGCAGATCGGCGGCCCAGTAATCTTTTACCCGACTGAACTCAATAAACTGACCCAGTTTCCAGCGGGTGATGCGATAGGGTCCGCTCGACAACGGCGGTGCGCTTAACGGTTCATTAAACTTTTTATCGTGCCAGAATGACTCGGCGATCACCGGCAGCGTCAGTAATCCAAGCAGCAGATCTTTATCCGGCTTCTGTGCTTCTATACGCACTTTGAGGTCGTTCAGCGCTTTTACGCTAACGCCACGGTAGGCGACGCGGAACTGGGGCACGCACTCAGTCATGAATTTTTCAAAGGTGAACGCCACGTCGCGGGCGGTGATCGGTGTGCCATCCTGAAAGCGAGCGCGGGGATTCATCTGGATCTCGATCCACGAAAAATCGCTGGCGTAGCGCGCCGACTCGGCAATCAGCGGATAATAGCTGCCGGGTTCATCGTCTGAACTGGTGTAAAGCCCGTCATAAAGCGTGCCGGTGTTAATGCCTGGATTGCCGCGTGAGGCATAGCGATTGAAGTTGTCATAGGTACCGATCACCGCCAGCGTGATGCTGCCTCCTTTGGGCGCGCTGGGGTTGGCATAGTCGTAATGGCTGAAACCGGGCGGATATTTTGCTTCACCAGCCTGGGTGAATGCATAGCTTTGCTGGACAGAAGCAGCCAGCAGCGGCGCGCTGAGCAGGCCACACAGCAGTATGAGTCCAAAGCGAAACAGCATGATTCCTCCAGTCAGATGTCCGGGGCGTTTCAGGCCAGGTCATGTCAGGCCTTATGACGACGGAAATAGTCTATCAGCGTTTCTGGCCGTAACGGACGGCTAAAGATATAACCCTGCAAATGCGTTACACCACGATTAATTAACCAGGTGGCCTGCTCACCGGTCTCAACGCCTTCGGCCACACTCTTTAAGTTGAGTTTCTTCGCCAATTGCAACACGGAATCCAGAACCGGTGAGGTCAGGGTGTCTGTACCGATGCTCTGAACAAAACCGCGATCGATTTTGAGGTAATCAAAGTCATAACGTTCCAGATAGATTAACGCGCTATGCCCGGTACCAAAATCATCAATAGCAATATGAATCTGCTGCTGATGCAGCCAGTCAAACAGTTCTCCGACGTTTTCATCCCGCACCATGGCTCGCTCAGTAATCTCAAACACATAGTTAAAGTGTCCCGCAGGCATGGTATCGAGCCAGTGCAGCACATCCTGACGGAAACCACTGTCAGCCAGATGCAGGGGCGAAATGTTGAGACTCAGGCTGGCATGACGGGGAATGGTATGACACAGAAGATGTGCATCACGGGAAACCAGCTGAAACAGATGCCGCGTCAGCGGAATAATCAGATTCTGTGATTCTGCAAAATGAATAAAGACATCGGGCGGAACCGGGCCTTTCGTCGGGTGAGTCCAGCGTAATAATGCTTCCATACCATAAGGCTGGCCATCATGAGACGTCACCAGCGGCTGATACTCAACGTGAAACTCACCGCGTTTCATGGCCCGAATCAGCTCTCTGCCGGGACGCTGATACACCGACAACAGTAGCTACCATCCCCCTGCAAACAGCAGCGACAGCAACAGGCCACTTAGCAGGATAGTTTGATAGTCGCTGACTGCCAGAGTGGAGCCGTACACGACAAACTGGAGCGGATATCCTGTCAGCGCCTGCTGGTGCAGGGGCGTCGGCAGGGTTTTATTCTCAATGAGGCCGGGCTGCCAGCTGGTTAAGGCGCTGCGCTGTGCCACGAGTGCCATGCCGGTGATTTCCGGTCGCCGGGACGCCAGCAGCTGATAAGGCGCGAGAGTGATATTGAGCGTCGCGAAAACGCCTGACTGCAGGCTGCCTGGATTTTTGATCCACAAGGCCAGCACCGGTTTATTCGGCTGCAACGGCGTGCCTGGCATCAGTTGCAGGTCGGTATCGCGAGAAATGTCACTGTGCGGCGCAATCACATTAAGTGGCAGACTAAAACTGCCGGTCGCTGACGAGCAAAAGGCTGTACCGTTATCAACCAGCAGAATGGCGCGAAGGTTTCCGGCAAAGGCGGCGCGTGAGGTCAGTTCACGATCTATGTTATGGCAGGCAGTGTGGGTAAACGGAAGCAGGGGAGTGAGAGTGCTGTTAATCAACGTGGAGAGCGTTTGCTGCAATGCCGTGCGACTGTTCTCCAGCAGTTGCTGATGCTGCCGTTCGCGCTTCTGCCAGGTCTGGTGAAAAGAGAGTACGGCGAACAAAAGAAAGAATAAGCCGCCAGCCATCGCGCTACTGCATGCGATACGGCGAGGAGTAGTGTCACGGCGCCGTAGTGCCCCCGACAATGGCATGAGGTGCTCCTGATAAATTATTATTATGTTATTGCGCACGACTGCTTCGGTTTAAGCGACCGAGAATATAACGAGAGAGTCTGAAATGTCTCGTTATTTATCTGAAATACAATGCTTTTATCTGATAAAAATCTGCCTGCCATCTTCAGGCACGAAAAAAAACGCTGCACAGGCAGCGTTTCTTATTCTCTGGCGAGAGAAAATCGAAGGTGATAATCAGGTCGGGTTACGACTTAATACACGACGCCCTTCACGGTAACGCTTTTTCCAGTAGTCATCATTGAGACTGGAGATCATCACGCCACTGCTGGTAGATGCATGAACAAAGTTATCGTTACCCAGGTAAATGCCCACGTGGCGGCCCGTTGAACCGGCACGGAACATCACCAGATCGCCAGGGCGTAATTTACTGCGGGTGATCTCTTTGCCTGTGTCTTGTTGCTCAGAGGTAGAACGAGGTAATTCTAAGCCAAACTGATCGCGGAAGGTGCGTTGTACAAAGGCGGAACAATCGATCCCGCGTTTGGTATCGCCACCGAGGCGATAGCGCACACCTTTCCAGACGGCGTATTGTTCCATGATGCGCGACTTAACATCGACGTTACGCACCATTTCTTCAAACTCATCCTGAGACGCCTGAAGTAAAAAACCATTGTGGTTGTTAACTTCATGATTCTCGTTATTCGCGTTTTGACTGCTATGGGTACTGCTACAAGCTGAGAGGAGTGT
>Ga0105251_10004121_pt1 | contig 10145 bp, 7 predicted proteins | sample KBSS64metaG_FD_80424 | JGI IMG/M metagenome (GOLD analysis project Ga0105251, IMG submission 80424) | Switchgrass rhizosphere microbial communities from Kellogg Biological Station, Michigan, USA - KBS S6-4 metaG | ecosystem: Host-associated > Plants > Roots > Rhizosphere > Soil | place... | reverse complement strand
GGATCCAGCCGGAGGCGATCTCCGCCGAGTTGTCGTCGCTCCAGCGGTAGCCTTCCATGAGCACCCGCCAACCGACCTCCAGCACCTCGGCGGACGGGCTGATGGGACCAGCCAGCCGGGTCCGCTCATCGAAGATCACATGCATGGGCAGCCGCGGGAACAACTCGTAGCGACCATGCAGGCGGGCCTGGCCGTGCCCGGTGGGCGGAGTCTCGTTGACGAAACGGCTCCCGTCCGGGGCCACCCACAGATACCCGTTCGCGTGCAGGAACATCGCGAAGAAGCCGTGCCGGGAACCAGGTGGCGCCATTCCGTTCACGGCCATCATGTTGTCCATGTGCCACAGGTCCGCGCCTGCCTTCATCGCCATGCGGTGCCCGTCGCCGGTCGCGGCCAGACTCCCCCACAGCGGCGGGTCCGCGAGTCCCAGGTGGGTGCGCACCATCTCGGGGTCGGCTTCGAACCCGCCGGTCGCCAGCACGACGCCACCGCGTGCGTCGACCCGCACCTCCTCCTCGCGACCGGCCACGACGCCTGTCACTCTCCCCGAGGCGGGGTCGGTGACCAGTCGGCGGGCGGGCGTGCCGTAGCGGACGTCAATGCCCCGGCTGCGCACCTCCTCGGACAGTAAGTCGTACAACCTGCCCCCGCCGAGAACGCCATCGACGCAGAGATAACCGCCGTAGCAGTCACTTCCGTCGAGCTCCGGATACTCCGGCGGGTAGCTGCCGGTCGGCTCGACCTTCCCACCGATGCTCTCGATCCACCCGGAGATATGACGGGTCTGCTCCGCCCAGGTCCGCACGACCGGCTCCGGTAACGGCCGGTCACCGGACAGCGCGCGCAGGTAGGCCGCCGCCTGCTCCGCGTCGCGATTGTCGAACCAGGCGCCGCCCGAGACCCTGGTGTTCCCGCCAGCCTCGTCCACCGATTCTTTCTCCAGCAGGACGACGTTGACCCCCTCGTCATGCGCGGAGATGGCGGCGGCGCAGCCCGCGGCACCGCCACCCACGACGGCGACGTCGGCACTCAGCCTGACGACCTCTTCACGGGGCATGAAGAACCTCCGGACTCTGCAGCTGAACGGATGCGGACTTTAGACCTACTCCCTAAATCGACCGGCGAGCTTCCCGCCCAGTGAGATTCGGCGTAACGGCCCTTTCCGCAGTGACTGGGCGGAAGGCGGGGCCGTAGCTATTCCGGTCTCCGGGCTCCGGGCTTCAGGTGCTGGCGGGGGCCGGCGTGGGCGCCGTCACGCCGCTGGCGTGTTTGGCCGCGATCAGGCCGTATACGAGACCCTGGCCGATGGTGGCACCGGCGCCCGGGTACACCGTGCCGAAGGCGTTCGCCGCGGTGTTGCCGATCGCGTACAGCCCCTCGATCGGGGTCCGGTCGGAACGCAGAACCCGACCGTGGCCGTCGGCCCGCAGCCCCCCGCAGGTACCGAGGTCACCGAGGACGAGCCGCACCGCGTACAGCTGCCCGTCCAGCGCTCGCAGGTTCGGGTTGGGCACCACGGTCGGATCACCGTAGTAACGGTCGTAGGCGCTGCTCCCCCGGCCGAAGTCGTCGTCGGAGCCGACGGACGCGAGATCGTTGAACCGCCGGAACGTGTCGACGAAATCCTCGACCGGCAACCCCATGCTCCGGGCCAGAGCGGCCGGGTCCTCGGCCTGGTGGGCAATGCCCGCCTTATACCAGCTTTCCGGCAGCCGCATCCGCGGGAAGAACGCGCCCGCGAACACATAGCTGTTGCGATACTCCTGGTCGAACACCAGCCACATGGCGCCGACGGGATCCCCGTCACGCTCACGCCGCAGCACACGCTGGCCGATAGACATGTAGTCCGTCGCCTCGTTGACGAACCGCCGCCCACGCCCATCCACGATGAACGACCCCGGCAGGGCCCGCTCCGCGAGGAGCACCAACGGGTCCCGGCCCGGCATCGGCGCGACAGCCGGGAACCACCAGGCCTGATCCATCAGATCGACATCAGCCCCGACGTCCTGACCCACCCGAATACCGTCACCGGTGTTACCCTCCGCGCCGAAGCTCCAGCCCGGCTCCAACGCCTCCGACTGGAACTTCCGGCGCTGCGCGATGTCATGGTCGAATCCACCAGCCGCGAGAATCACCCCCCGCCGCGCCCCGACCGTGACCTCACGCCCGTCCTGCTCAACGACGACACCGCTCACCCGACCGTTCTCGGTGGTCAACCGCCGGATCGACGTCTGGGTCCACACCGGGATCTTCGCCCGCAGAACTCCCGCGTACAGGCCAGCCGCGATCGCCTGCCCCCCAGCGGTGTACTCCCGGCCGATCAGCTTCCCGCCTATGCCCAGCGCCGCCCGACGCAGGACACGCGGCAGGCCGCGACGGGGAACCTTCGCCATAAGGTTCATCCACTTGTAGTCCGAACCGGTGATCGGCATCGGAACCGGCGACTCCAGCACCGCCGGACGTAGCCGGCGCCGTTCAGCGCCCAACACGCTGACATTGAACGGCCGGCATTCACAGGTACGGCCGGTGGCGGCACCGCCAGGCAACTCGGGATGGTAGTCCGCGTAGTACCTGCTCCACATGAAACGCATCGGTGTCGTCCGTCGCAACATACGAACGGTCTCATCGCCAGCGCGCAGAAAAGCTGCCCAGCGCTCCTCAGGCGCGCTGCCATCGACCACCGCTCGCAGATATCTGCCAGCGCGTTCCGGCGTGTCGATCGCGCCCTCCTCAGCGAGCAGAGAGCTCGCGGGGATCCAGAACGCCCCGCCGGAGCGCGCCGTGGAACCACCGACATAGCCGGTCTTCTCAATGATCAGCGTGTCCAGGCCGAGCTCGTGACCCGCGAGCGCGGCGGCCATCCCGGTCCCGGAGCCGACGACAACCAGATCAACCACGGTGTCGTGCGCGGGGACGGGAGCAGGTGGGGCGCTCGAAGCCATCAGCGTCTCCTCATTCTGGATGCGGTGAGCTGGAACCGCACTGGGCTCAGCTGAAGCAGGTGTCGGCCTGTTGGCTTTGGGGTCTCGCCGACCAGCGGGAAAGCACCCACCGGCCACTTCACCAGATGTTTCCACTCTGGGCTCGTCCGACGGTCCTGACGGGAACGCAGACATGCTATGGCCGCGCTTGCGCCCTAGTCGAACCAGTCCCAGTCAGTGGGACGCGCTCGCCGTCGACTGAGCATCCGGCTCGTGAGCGTGACGGGTGAAGCGCCACGCTCGAATAGCTGACTACAAAAGCTCCCCACCTCAGACCGCCAGGCCGCCGCGACACCCGCGGAACCAGTCTCACTCACCGGGAACGGGCCGGTGATGGCGTGCATGGCTACCTAGTATCCGATACGTAACACGACCTCATCGAGATGGCGTCGAGGAGTGAATCAAGTCGCGATCGGCGGCTGCGCCTTCCCGATGGTGCCGGCGCGCCTTTCGGCGAGGCCGTTCCAGGCGGCCTGGGGTGGCCTCGCTCCCCTGTTTCGATCGGTCAGGAGACAGAATGATCGGCGGGAAAAGACTGCTTGTCACCGGCGCGAGCGGCGCGTTCGGCTCGGCGCTCGCCCTTGCCTTAGCCGCGGAGAACGAGGTGTGGGGGCTGGCCCGTTTCACCGACCCCGATTCAGCGAAACGCCTCGCCGCGGGCGGCGTTCGCGTGGTGGTCGCCGACCTGGCGGCCCTCGCCCGAGGGGAGCAGCAGGTGGCCCTCCCCGACGTGGACCATGTGCTGCATTTCGCGGCCGACATCTTCGGCGAGCCCGACTTCGAGCGGGCGTTCCGCAACAACGTCGAGCCCGGCGGGTTCCTGCTCTCGCACTACCGGGACGTGGAGTCCTTCCTGTACTGCTCCACGACGGCGGTCTACGCGGCGCACCTCAAGGCCCGGCGGGAGACGGACCCGCTCGGCGACTATATGCGGTCGATGCTTCCGACTTACAGCATCTCGAAGATTTCCAGCGAGGCCGTGATCCGCACCTGCGCGACGCTCTTCGGGGTGCCCGTCACGATCGCCCGGCTGAACGTGCCGTACGCGGACACCACCGGGCTGCCGGCGATGCACCTCCAGAGCATCCTCGCCGGCGATCCGGTGGTGGTACATCCTGACTTCCCGGACCTCTTTGCACCGCTGCACGTGGATGACATGGTCCGGACCCTGCCCGCTCTGCTCGGGGCCGCCTCCACCCCGCCCACGATCGTCAACTGGTGCGGCGACGAGCCGGTCGGCATCACCGAATGGAGTACCTACTTCGGTAAGCTCCTCGGCCGGGACGTCGTGCTGCGGCGCGACGAGGCGGGCATCATCGGGATGCGCCCGGACGCAAGCAGGCTCGCCGAACTGGTGGGTGGCCCGATCTGCACCGTCGGCTGGCGTGAGGCCTTCCGCCGCATGGTGGAGACGGTCACCGCGGCGCAGGGGGCCCGGTCATGACGTCCCGCGGCGGCGGGCGGACATCGGGCCGGGCCAGCCAACGGTCACGGCCGAGCACTTTCGAGCGAAAGGGGCGAGTCGGTTGTCCGATCGACTGATGCGGGCCTATCGGATCACGGAATGGGCCGGTCCGGTGTTCCTGACCGAGGTTCCCGTGCCAGTTCCGGGACCGGGGCAGGTGCTGCTCAAGGTGGCCGGCTGCGGGCTGTGCCATTCTGACCTCGGCATGATGCAGACGCCCGCCGAGTTCGGTGCGCGGCTCGGCTGGTCGATGCCGTTCACCCTGGGCCACGAGATCGCCGGCTGGGTGGCGGAGATCGGCCCGGGCACCGCCATCGACGTCGCCGAGGGCGACGCGGTCGCGCTGGCGGCCGCGGCGTCCTGTGGCCGCTGCCGGTACTGCGTGACCGGGCGCGACAACGCCTGCCAGGCGGGTGCGGCCGGACGCGGCTACGGCCGCGACGGGGGCCTCGCCGACTACGTGCTCGTCGAGGACCCCCGCGACATTGTCCCGCTCGGCGGCCTCGACCCGGTGACGGCCGGGACGCTCACCGACGCGGGCGCGACCAGCTACCACGCGGTCCGCCGGGTGCGGTCCCGGCTCCTGCCGGACACGACCGCCGTCGTGATCGGAACGGGTGGGCTCGGCACGTTCGCGGTCCAGTTCCTGGACGAGCTCGGCGCCGCCCGGGTCGTCGCCGTGGACGTCTCGGCCGAGCGGCGTGAGCGGGCCGTCAAGCTCGGCGCGGACGAGGCGATCGACGGCGTGGACGAGACGACCGCCGAATGCCTGCGTGACCTCGGCGACGGTGCCGGGGTCGACGTCGTGCTCGACTTCGTCGGGACCGACCAGACGATCGCCGCCGGGCTCGCGGCACTCGCCCCGGGGGGAGCGCTGGGGCTGGTCGGGGCCGCCGGTGGCGGTTTCGGCGCCTCCTGGTTCTCCGGGCTCCCGCGGGACGGTGAGGTGTTCACCTTCCAGGGCTCCGACCTCTCCGACACCCGGGCGGTGATAGCGCTGGCCCGGGCGGGTGCGATCACCAATCCGACGGAGACCTTCCCGCTGGACGAGGTCGAGGAGGCCTACCGCCAGCATACCGCCGGCACGCTGCGCGGCCGCGCGGTGGCAGTGCCCTAGACCACCCGGTGGCGGGGCGGGCGGAGCGGCCACCCCGGCCACCCCAGCCCCAGCGATGTATGGAGCAGTACATGTACCCGACCCACCCTGTTCTCGACGCCCTCGCCGACATCCACGACGAGTTGTGTCGCCTTGAAGCGGAGTCCTGCGAGTTACGTCGGCTGGCGCCCGACATCGTCAAGCGGTTCCGTGACATCGGGGTGATGCGGCTTCTCCAGCCGAGCCGGTACGGCGGCTACGAGGCGGATCCGCGGGTGTTCAACGAGGCCATGTACGCGATCTCGCGGGCGTCCAGTTGCGCCGGTTGGGTGACCGGCGCCACGCCCGGACTACACGGTCGTCGACGTCTGGCACGCCTCCGGGCTGATCGGCACCGGCAGCAACGACATCGTGGTGAGCGAGCAGTTCGTGCCCGAGCACCGGTCGCTGAACGTCGCTGACACCCTCGAACGCAGGGTGCCGGGCACGAGGCGTTGCAGGTGCACCGGGAGAAGGTCGCGGCCAATCCGGCGCTGATGCCCGGCGACCTCGCCCTCAGCCGGTTCGCCGAGGCCTCCGGCGCGATCGACCTGGGCCGGGACCTGCTCCTGCGCAACGTCGGCGACCTCTACGAGACCGCCGCGGCGGGCTGGGCACCGACCGCCGCGCAGCGCCTGCGCGGCAAGCGCGACCACATGCTCGCGGTCGGCCTGGCGGTCTCCGCCGTCGACAGGGCCTACCAGCACGGCGGGCCCCGGGCGGTCAGGAGCTCCAGCCGGTTGCAGCAGCTGCAGCTGTGGCGGGACGTCCACGCCGGCGAGCACCATGCCATGAACCTCCCGGACGGGGCGCTGCCTGTCTACGGCCGCTATCTCGTGGCGGGCGAGGCCGGGCTGGCCGGGATTCCCGCCGTGTACTGAAAGTCCGGCACCCGGGATCCGGACATCCCGAAGTCCGCGTCCCGGAATCCGTGTCCACTGCGGCGGAACACCTCGGGTACCGCCGTCGACCGAGGAAAGGTACGACCGTGCCCATCCACTCTCTCGGCTATCTCCGGATCGCCGTCACCGATGTCGACCGGTGGCGCACATTCGTCCACGACTTCCTCGGCTTGCAGGAGGTGGCCGGACCGGACGGATCCGGTGACGGCACCCTCCTCTACCGCATGGACGAACACGACCACCGGCTCGCGCTGATCCCGGCGGAAGCCGCCGGCCTGGGCGCCGCGGGCTTCCAGATGAGCAACGCTCGTGACCTCGCCGCCGTGAGCCGGCGGCTGGAGGCCGCCGGGGTGACGGTCCGGCAGGGTGACAAGGAGGAGTGCGCGGCACGCCGGGTGGCGGGGTTCGCGAGCTTCAACGACCCGGCCGGCAACCCGATCGAGCTGTTCCACGGCCCCAGGTACAACCATTCCGAGGTGCTCACCCCTGGGGTCTCCCGGTTCGTCACCGGTGATCAGGGGATGGGCCACATCATCCTCAACGTCACCGACATCGAGGCCGCCTACGACTTCTACACGGACCTGCTCGGCTTCGAGGAGCGCAACACGACCGAGACCCCGGCGGGGACTCTCTTCTTCCTCGGATGCAACGCCCGCCAGCACACTCTCGGGCTGGCGCCCTCCGCCGGGCCGGGGCTGTTGCATTTCATGGTCGAGGGCAGCACCCTCGACGATGTGGGCCGGGCTCTGGACCGCGCCTACCGGTTCGATGTGCCGATGATGCAGTCACTGGGCCGGCACACCAACGACCACATGGTCTCGTTCTACGTCTGGTCGCCGGACCTGAACGCGGTCGAGTTCGGCTACGACGGGGACCTCGTCGAGCTGGGACGGCCCAGCTACGACATCACCGAGGGCGCGTACTGGGGGCACCGTTTCACCCCGCCGCCCACGGTCTGACGTCCCACCCCGGACGACGGTGCCCCCGGGCGGTTTCGGCAACCGACCCGGGGCACCGTCCGTGCGGGCCTGTTCAGGCCGCGCTGAGGAAACGGGTGACCAGCGCCTCGAAGTCGGCCTTGCGCTCGGCCTGGGCCCAGTGCCCGCAGTTCGAGAAGATGTGCAGGTCCGCGTTGGGCATCCGCCGGGTCGCGAAGAACGCCCCCTCCAGCGGAAGCATCCGGTCGTCACGGCCCCACGTCACCAGGGTGCGGTGCGCGATGCGTCCGGTTCGGGTCCACATCGGGCCGTGTAGCGACGGGATCGCCAGGCTGGCGAACACGTTCCGCATGCGCTCGATGGCCCCGGGCGCGAGCGCCCGTTCGGTGCGCTCCCGGATGATGTCGACGGGCACGCTCGTCGGGTCCGAGACCATCGTGTCGACCCAGGCCCGCATCGCGGCTTCGGACGGCGCGGCCATGAACTCCCCGAGCCGCCGGGCCCCCTCCGACAGCGGAGGCGCGAACGTCTCCGCGTAGATCCCGCCCGGGCCCATCATCACCATCCGGTCGACCCGGTCCGGGTAGGCGTAGGCGGCCTCCAGGCCGACGAACCCACCCATGGAGTTGCCGACCAGGTGCGCCCGGTCGATCCCCAGATCATCGAGCAGGGAGATCACGGAGTCCGCGGCGTGCTCCGGGTATGGCTTCGTGTACGGGACCTCCGGGCTGTCCCCGAAGCCCGGCATGTCGACGACAATCACGCGGAAGTTCTCCGCGAGCGGGGCGAGGTTCGCCTCGAAGTTCGACATCCCGGAGACCCCCGGTCCGGAGCCGTGCAACATCACCAGGGTCGGGCCGGATCCGGCCTCGTGGTAGGAGAGCTTGTAGACACCGCTGCTGGTCCGTGCGGTGAGATCCAGTGTTGTCGTCATCGGCTGGTGTCGCCTTCCACGTCGAAGCGATGCCCAGGGCCCTGCACACCGGACATGGTGCGACTCTGGAAAGGCCCCGCCCACGGGCAGGCCGCGGCTCCCGCTGTCCGGGATCCGCGGCCGTCGATCACGGGTGCCCGGTCAGCACCTCCGTCCGGAGTCGGGTGCGCTGGATCTGCCCGGTCGCCGAGGTGCGCGGGATGCTCTCGACCGTCACGATCCGCCGCGGGTGCTTGAACCGGGCGATCCCGTCCAGCCGGGTCCGCAGCGCGGCGACATCCGGAGCCAAGACCCCGAGGGCCGGCACCACGACGGCACACACAATCTCCCCCCACTGCTCGTCCGGCAGACCGACGACGGCGACGTCCGCGATCTCGGGCAGGCAGCGGAGCGCCTCCTCGACCTCCGCCGGCGACACCCACTCCCCGCCGGAGCGGATGATCTCCCGCTTGCGGCCGACGATGGTGAAGAAGCCGTCGTCGTCGCACTCGCCGACGTCGCCCGAGTGGTACCAGCCGTCGCTGTCGAGCGCCTCCTCAGTGGCGTCCGGCCTGCCGAAGTAGCCGTTCATGACAGTAGGCCCACGGAAGAGGATCTCGTTGTCCCCGGCGAGCGCCATCACCCCAGGCGGGACCGGCCGGCCCACCGAACCCGGCCGGTCCGCGAACTGCCAGGGGTGCAGGCCCGCCATCGGGCCGGCCTCGCTGCTGCCGTAGAGCACGCTGGTCGTGGCGTTGCGGGCCCGGCTCCGGATCCGCTCGACCAGGTTGGAGGAGATCCGCGAGGTGCCGGTGTCCGCGTGCGTCAGGCAGCTGAGGTCGCCCGGCGCGGCGAGTACCCGCTCCCACACCGCCGGAATGCAGTACATGGCGCTGGGGCGTCGCAGGGCGAGCGCCGCGTGCAGATGCTCGGCGTCCGCGCGCGGCACCAGGTGCACCGTCGTCCGGTGCAGCCAGGCGTCGACGACGAAGGCCCAGCCTCCGTAGTGGTGCAACGGGAAGCTGCACAGCACGCCGCGGTCGCCGCTGAACCGCCCGCCGCCCGCGATCGAACGCAGCCAGGTCGCACGGTGGCTGACCAGCACCCCCTTCGGGGTGCCGGTGCTCCCGCTGGTCAGGTACATGATGTGGGGGTCGGTCTCGGTGACCCCCGAGTGGACCGGGGCCGCGGCGGCCGACCGGGCGAGTTCGAGCAGGTCGTCCGGGCCACCGGTGCCGACGGTCCGGAGGGGGACCGCTAGCTCGGCGGCGGCCTCCCGCCGCGGCGCGTCCACGACCAGCAGGCGCGGGTCGACGTAGCCGATGACGTCCTTGACCTCCGCCGGAGTGGCGACCGGCGGAAGCGGAGCGAAGATCGCGCCCAGCCGGGCGCAGGCGAGCATCGCGGCGAGCGCGTCCATCGTGGTGTCGGTCCACCAGCTGAGCACGTCACCACGGCCGAGCCCGAGTCCCGCCAGCGTGTGGGCGACCCGGTTCGTCTCCGCGTCAAGCTCGGCGAACGTGACGGTCCGGTCCCGCATGGTCGCCGCGAGCACCCGCGGTGCCGCGGCAGCCGCCTCCTCGACTAAGTCTCCGACCAGCAGACCCACGGGCTTCCTCCTCGTCGACGGGCCGCGCCGTCCGCGGCCGACCGCCGGTACCTGCCCTTCGTCCCGGCCCACCGGCCGTTGTCACCGCCGCGCCGGCTCATCCGGCGCCACCCGGGGCGCGGTAGGCGCGGTAGGCGCGGTAGGCGCGGTAGGCGCGGTAGGCGCGGTAGGCGCGGTAGGCGCGGTAGGCGCGGTAGGCGCG
>Ga0105251_10004117_pt1 | contig 10153 bp, 8 predicted proteins | sample KBSS64metaG_FD_80424 | JGI IMG/M metagenome (GOLD analysis project Ga0105251, IMG submission 80424) | Switchgrass rhizosphere microbial communities from Kellogg Biological Station, Michigan, USA - KBS S6-4 metaG | ecosystem: Host-associated > Plants > Roots > Rhizosphere > Soil | place... | reverse complement strand
CGTCAATAAACACAATGCATGTGCATTTTCTACTGCTTGGTATTGATCATGACATAAAATCAAATCAGCGCGTTCGCCATAGAAATTTGCTACCCGCTCTAAGGCTTGTGGATCGTGTAACTGTACAATCGCTCCTTGTGCCCAAAGTGCTGCAAGCATGGCATGAATTGGTGAATTCTCAATACTCGAGGTATTTTCTTTAAAAGAAGCTCCCCAAATCGCCACAAGTTTACCTGTTAACTGCCCTTGATAGTAATTCCACAGTTTTCTAAATAAAATTTCTTTTTGTTGTTCATTGATATTCCAAACCTGATCCAGCAACTGGCTTTTGATCCCTGAACCCGCCACTGTACCTGTTAAGGTTAAAATATCATGAGAGAAATTTTCTCCACCGAAACCCACACCTGCAGATAAATATGATGCGCCAATTCGACTATCAGATGCTAATCCCTGTTTAACATTATGAATATCAATATTTAATTTTTCAGCGACTTGCGCCATATCATTCATATAACTGATGCGTGTTGCCAACATGCCTGAAATACTCAATTTGGTAAATTCAGCATCTAAAAACGGCATAAACAAATATTGATGTTTTAACTGAAAAAAAGGTCTTAATAATTCTTTGATGATCTGCTGTGTTTCAGATTGATCGACCCCCACAATTACTTGCTTTAAGTCGATAAAACTTTGAATCGCATTGCCTTCTTGAATGGTGTCTGGCAAATACGCCCAATGATCAGCCATTAAAATTTGTTTCAGTTCTTCAGTACCTTGTAAACCGAATGTAGAACCATTGATCATCAGTCTTGGATGAATAATAGGAAAACGTTTTAATTCTTCAGCCAAGCGCTTGGCTTGATCAAATTCAGAAGGATTAAAACTAAATAAAAAAACTTCACTTTGTAATTGAAGTTGTTTTAACCCGACCAATTGAATTGCATTATTTTTAATCTGTTTTTGAATGAGTTGATTTAAATCTTCATCTTGATAGTGTACTGAGGATTGATCATCAGCGCCTACTCGGGGACACCAATACACGTGGTGCCCATATTCAGCAAACAAGCCAGCGAGTACGCCAGCTTGGAGTGTTGTGCCAAATACACAAATATTCATATCAGATCCAATTATTATAAATTCAATTCTTTGATAAGCTGTTTAAATTCTTCACCCAACTTAGGATGCTCCACGCCATAATGCAATACTGCTTTTAAATAACCAATTTTACTACCACAGTCGAAAGTCTGACCTTTCATACGATAGGCTTCGACATTTTCTAATTTTTGTAAAGCTGCGATCGCATCTGTCAATTGGATTTCATTGCCTGCACCTTTAGGTGTCTGTTCTAATAATTGCATAATTTTAGCAGGCAGTACATAACGACCTACCACAGATAAATTTGAAGGTGCTGTACCTACAGCAGGCTTTTCGACAATCCCTTTCATCACGATACTTTCACCCTCAACAGGTGAAGATGCAACATCTACAATACCATATTGATCCACAAGATGATCAGGAACAGCTTCTACCATAATCTGCGATGCTTTAGATATATTAAAACGATGAATCATTCGCGCTAAATCATTTTCTGTACTTTTTTCTTTGACTAAAACATCTGGCAATAACACAGCAAAGTCATCATTCCCAATCACAGATTTCGCACATAAAACAGCATGACCCAAACCCAGCGGTTGAGGTTGACGGACACTAACCACACTAACGTGTTTTGGTAAAATTTCAGTAATTTCTTTAAGCAGATCAAATTTTTTCTTATTTTCTAAGGTTGTTTCCAGTTCAAAATTACGATCAAAATAATTTTCTATCGATGCTTTTGAAGAATGAGTCACCAAAATAATTTGTTCAATACCCGCTGCCACAGCTTCTTTGACCACATACTCAATAGCAGGGCGATCAACCACAGTCACCATTTCTTTAGGAATAGATTTGCTTGCAGGCAAAAAACGTGTACCGAGACCAGCAACAGGGAGGATGGCTTTTTTAATCATAACTAACTTTCACAACAATATTAATGATTGGTAGATTTAGTATCTGTAGATTCTGTACCAGAAAAACGGCTCGCACCAACTGCTTGATCTGGAGAATCGATACCCTCTTTTTTCAGCATGACTTCTACAGTTTTAAACATAATTTTAAAATCTAGAAGCATTGAGCTTTTTTCAACATATTCAACATCTAAATCAAATTTTTCTTCCCAAGAAAGATTATTTCGCCCACTGACCTGTGCCAGACCTGTCATACCAGGTTTAACATTATGGCGGCGTAATTGATGAGGGGTATAATGTTCCACAAACTCAGAAAGCTGGGGCCGTGGCCCAACGATACTCATATCGCCTTTAAGAACATTAAGTAACTGTGGCATTTCATCTAAACTTGTTGAACGCAGCTTTTTCCCAAAAGGCGTAATACGCTGATCATCAGGTAAGGGTTGACCATCTTTATCAAAAGCATTTTTCATAGAACGAAACTTCATCATTCTAAAGTGTTTACAATCTTTTCCAGGGCGCTCTTGATAGAAAAAAATAGGAGAGCCTAAGTTTTTACGAACCTTATAAGCGACCAGTAAAAAAATGGGGGAAAGTAGCAAAAGTGCGATAGAGGCTATAATAATATCAATAAGTCTTTTCATTACTTGATAAACCACTCTATTTTTTAACTTTTTTCCGCAAAAAAGTATTATATGTTTTTTCTAACAATGAACTAGGTAATAACCTAAACGCCGACCTTATAAGAAATAGCATATTAGCATACATAGAGGATTGTAGTTTTAACTTTTTCTTTAAATCTAGTAACTGTTTTTCACTTTTGATATATTCTAAACCTTTACGTCTCGCATGCATACCATTCCCAACTCGAGCATAAAGCAATATGTCAGAATGATTTCCTACTCTGTATCCCGCACCAATTACTCTTAACCATAAGTTATAGTCTTCCATAAACAAATGATGTTGATAACTACCAACTTTTTCAATGATAGATTTTTTATATGCTACAGTCATATGATTAAATGGGCTACGCTTTTGAGCAAACTTTAAAATTTCCTCATAATCAACTGGTACAGATTTAAGTACAGAGGAATCAAAAGGTGTTTTATCAAACTCCAAAATTTGCCCACTAAATAATACTACATCAACATTATCATGAATATATTTTAATTGTTTTTCAAAGCGATCTGATAAGCAAATATCATCAGTATCCATACGAAATACCCACTCATTTGAACAATACTTAAGTCCTTGATTTAAAGCTTGACCCAGACCTACATTTTGCTCAAGAGAAACTATTTTTAGTATTTGACCAATTTTATTTTGCCAAATATGAACACACTCTTGCAATTCATTTCCTATAGGACCATCTAAAACCAAAACAATTTCATTTGGTTTAATAGTTTGGTTATCCCATATACTAAGAAAACACTCATAAAAAAAGTTCGGGTTTTCTTTAGAATATAAAGACATTAAAATACTAAACTTCATATATTAAACTCTTATACAATTCATAATATCGTTCTACCATTTTTTCTGAAGTATATTCTTGCTGATATCTTTCAAACACTTTATTCTCATATTTATATTTATTATGAGACAAATTCTTAATAGCAGATGTCAGACTTTTAATATTATCTAAAATAAAAAAAGCGACCTCATCATCAGAAAACACATCACGATTAACTGGAATATCTGAACAAATAATTGCCTTTTTTGCTGCTGCGGCCTCTAGTAGCGCTATAGATATACTCTCAGAATACGAAGATTGAGAAAAAATATCAAATAATTTCAAATAAGCAGTTGCATTTTTCCTATACCCCAAAAACAGACAGCGATCGGTTACATTTAATTGATCTGCAAGTTGCTGTAATTCATTTAAATACTCTCCATCACCAATTAATACAAAGCAAAATTCTTTCAATTCTACTAAAGATTGTATTATTTGTTTGTGACCTTTGCGTTTAATTACTCTTGTACAAGTACCAATACATACATAATCTTTTATAAATTTCGTTATCAACTTTAAATCTTCTTCAGGAATTTCATCCGCTTGAAGTAAAGTTCTTCCATTGGGGATATTTATTACTTTATTATTAAAAGAAAAAAAACTCTTATAATATGCTTTAGCAGTTTCTCCAATTGCGACTACCGTGTTTTTATTTAAAAGAGAAAAAAGCCAAAGTTTTTCAACAAATTTTGATTTTATATATGAGTTATTTACAATATACTCCTCGAAAATAATATTATGTTGTGTCGAAATAGTTATTTTACAAGTTTTATTGAAAAATGTATAAATATCTGGTCGTAGACCATGTGAGTGCACAATATCAAAGCTACTAAAATCGCACCTACTAAAAAAAGAAACTCTCTCACATTCCACATCAAAATCTAGAATATCATTTTGAAAAAAATCAAAATAAAAGATTTTTATCTCGACCCCTTTTATTTCTTTTAATAGCCTAACAAGATCATGTAAAACAATGACAGGACCGAGATTTCTTAATGATGGAGTAATAAATGCTATCTTCATATAATCATCGCAAAGGGGTGAAATATAAATTTAAAAAGTCATTGAAATCTATTTGTATAAAATAAGCAGGAATAAAAAGACCAATTGCATACAATACCAGAATAATAAATGAAACTGTTTTAGAGAAATTTAACTGCACCAACTTTACCATTAGCAAAACTTCAGCAAATATAAATGGTGCCGTCAATCGACCACTTAAAATATCAATATCTAACATACCAAATTTCATCCCTATACCTACAGACAATGCTATGAATAAGTATTGAATTTTCTTATCATTATACTCAAATTTCTTTATAAATAAGAAAAACAGGACTAAATAACAAACTATTAATCTAATATTGTTAAATCCAATAAATGATACTTCCCCACCATATATACTTCCAACATAACCCTCTACACGATCAGAACTAAGTATTAAATAATTAATTAAAAAAAGTTTTGCAATGAAAAATGATACTATTGCAGCAAAAAGATTAATAATAATAAAATTTAGTCTATTTATATTAAAAGCCGCTAAAAATGCATATACAGCTATGGCAAAACACACAGGTAAAATAGCAGATTGATGAATAAACATTGCAGCAAAAAAACCTAGAATAGCTAAAAAATATTTCTTATCAAATAAACACAATGAAGCATAAAGAAAAACAAATGTACTCAATCCTTGTCTAATCTGCATAAATTGTTGGAAAATAAAAAATCCACTACAGATATAAATCATTAACAACAACAATGGGTTTAACTTTAGATTTCGACTAATTAATAAGTACAATATAAAAATTAAAAAAGAAATCACTGAAAAAACAAAAAAAGATGACTGAGAAAAAAAACCAATTACATTAAATAAAAAGCCAATTCCTGGTTCCATTCCTGTATCTTTGTAAAAAGAAACAGGATCATATATATTATAATAATTTACATCCCTGAACAAATCATAATATGCTTGGGTATCGTTTGTACGACCTCGATTTCCAACTATCAATGAAAAAAAAATAACTACTATCATCGAATACAAAGTATTTCTTTTGACAACAAGCTTATTATTAGACATCAAATTATTTTTTCCCAGCGCAGCAGTATACTTTCTAAATCAAAATGAATCGTATTTTCTAAAGCATTTTGACTCATCCTATTATAACTTAATGAATCTAATAACATCATTTTTTTTAATGAATTAGCTAATTGATCTACATTTAGATAGTCTACAAGATAACCATTTACATTATCCTCTATAATCTCAGCTGGTCCTGTATCACAATCAAAAGCAACTATTGGAAGACTGTAACTTTGAGCTTCTAATAGAACCATAGGTAGACCTTCAAAACGGGAACTCATACAAAAAAAAGAGGCAGAGCGATAAAAAGGTGCTACATCATTTTGTTGACCTTTTAGAACGATCGAATCAGCTAAGCCATATTCATCTATCATATTTTGTAATAAACTTTCGTCTTCTCCAGAACCAACAATAATGATTTTCCAATTCTCAAACTCGTGAACTATTCTAGACCATGAATCTATGAGTAAGTCAAATCCTTTTTGTTCAGTTAATCTTCCAACACATAAAATAGTTTTCATCTCTAATGATGGACTATGTGCTTGCTGCTGACATGTACTTGGATTATTGATCGTATGTATCATGTCTTTTACTTTAAATCTACTACACCAATTCAATTTATCCCTTTGAGTCAAAGTCACTATATGGTCACACCATTGTACAGCCATTCGACGCCCCAAAGATCGAAATGATGAGCCTAAATTTACGTTTAAATTAAAATGTTCCCAACAAATATGATTGATATTTAACCCTATACTAGCAATAGTGGTAAAAACACAATTTATACTATCTACTACAATTAACGTTTCTATTTTTTCCTTTATTAAGACTTTTCTGATCCGTGATATAAGACCTAATGCATTCTTTTTTACTGACACACTTTCTGGAAATATCGAAATCACGTTTATTCTATGATCCAACTCAAAGAAAGGAGACAGTCCACCAATTGAACTCATAATACATACATTAAAGCCACGATTAGCCAACGAATTCGCTATTAACGTTGTAACACGTTCAGTTCCACCTGAGTGATCTAAAGCGCTAATTAAAAAACAAACATTAATCAATTTTCACTCCAAATTTTTATGTATTCTTGAGTTACAATTTCAAGTGAATGATGCTTTTCCACAAAACTTATCGCTTCAACTGAAATTTTCTCCATAAGCTCAGGGTTTAAAATGAGTTTTTCTAATTCTTTAAATATACTCACTTTATCTGGAAGAGCATTAACTAAACAATCACTATTATGAATATTAAAGTATTCTGCAACTTCTCGCTCAAAACCACTTAATACTATCTTTCCAGCTCGCATTCCTAAGATAGCATTCATCCCTTTATCTAAGCTGTAGCATTGATCAATATATATCACTGATTCATTAAATCTTCGAATGTACTCATCATAAGAAACACCACTGACAATTTGATACTCCACCTTAGTGGGATACTCCTTCATCAATATCTGTATCGCTTCATCTAATAAATCACTTCCCTTATCTATTTCTCTGCCTACCTGCCAACCATGAAATATCTTTATTGGGTATTGATTGAATTTAAATGGAATCGCTTTTTTTTCTAAATTTTCTATTGGCAGAGGTAATATCTCAGTCACTTTTTCTTTAAAATCAGTAAACTGATATGCTAGGAAATAGTCATACAGCCCAGGTATAATCTTAGATGATTTTTTTATTACATATCGATCTAATATTTTAAAACCAATACCATATATATAAAGAAATGACCACAAAAAATACCTAGTCTTTTTTAAATTATATCTATCGAATTTAGAATACTTAGGATTTTTCTGCAAACAGGACTTAACCCAAGCATAATCATCACCCAATCCACATAAAAAAATTTTATTATTTTGTTTAAATAAAAAGTACAGCAATAATAAATTTCCAAACGAACTTATACTAGAAAATGGTTTAGTATTAATCAGCTGAACGACATCATAGTTTTTAATTTTTTTTATTTCTGAAATTTTGGTTATAGAATAAAACAAACCTTTAATACCTAAAAAATCAAGCAAAATATAATATAATGTTAATAGCAGATTAATCGCACGAAAGCGACTATATAATCGTTTTTTAAAAATAAATAAATCTGGTGAGCCAATTTTTTTATAACCATCAGTGTCGCCAATGACATAAACCTCATGCCCTTGTGCTTTCAGCCCCTTTGCTAAATTTGTATGAACACCTGAATACTCACCTACCAATAGTACTCTCATTACACTCTTCCCAAGGCTCTAAGCACAAAAAAACTAACAACCATCCAATATATTCCATAATTAATCAAATGGGCGATTGAAACTCCTTCAAATCCAAAAAACTGCGAACAGATATAAGTAAATAGAATTGAAGTTGCTGCAAATATAATTTCAGTTATTATAAAAATTTTTGTCATAGCTTTACTTAACATCAAATATGCCAATATCCAACTACCTATCTTTAAAGAATCCCCAATCATCTGCCAAAAAAACAAATCACGCATAGGCAGAAATGTTTTACTAAATAGCAATACTATGACCCAATCCCTCAAAAAATAAACAGCTAGACCACAAATAACAGCTAAAGGAAAAATAAATTTATAACCCAAATAAATTTCAGCTTTTATATCCTGAATTTTAGATAGCTCAGAAAGCCTAGGTAAGTAATATACACCTAAAGTTGTTGTTACAAGCATTAAGTAAGCCGCACTCAAACGGATCATCGCTTCCCAATAGCCTGCATATACCAAGCCGTATTCTTGGGTCAAATAACTTCGAATCACCATTTGCGAAAGTGGAACACATATCGCACTCACTAAAGCCATTACAGCAAAAGCTAAAAACTTTTTTGCTATATTTTTATCTATACTACCAAATAAGTAACTCAGCTTAAACCAATGTGATTTATAACATAAAATAAAAGTAACAAAAAAAGATAAAGATTGATAAAGTGAAAGAGCAACTAATGCACCATATAAACTATATTTTATCGCCAAAATACCAGTGACGACTAAAGAGAATATACTGCCTATTATATTGGCTATTACCAGTCTTATGACTTCCTTTTTTCCATTTAATATTGCTAAAAATAATGCATTAAATGTAAAAAAAGTCAAAAATACTGCAAACCATATAAAAACAGATTGATATATGTCTGTATGAAAAATATAAATTGAGAGCTGCTTTTGAAAAATTAGTATAATTAATGAAAAAAATAAACTGAAACTTAGAACAATACTACCTGCTGTTTTCCAGATAGTTTGCTGCTTAGTCTCATCTTCATGATATTCCGCAGTATATTTTATGACGGCTGTATTAATTGCACTCCCTGCGAAAGTCGTGATCATTTGTATAAAATTTTGAAACTGCCCTATAGCAGCATAACCTGCAGGACCAACATAGACAGCCAATATTTTATTTAAGACAAACATCGTTGCTGTCTTGATAAGTACAGCAACTCCGTTTAATACACTGGTTTTTAATAAGTTCATTTTAAATATTAAAACTATTACAAAGCTGAATAATTTTTTCAGCTTCATGCAAACTCAGAGTCGGTCCAATAGGTAAACTCATAACTTCAGCATGAATTTGTTCAGATATAGGATACCTCAAATCATTCCATTCCTTATATGCTTGTTGCTGATGGGGTGGAATAGGGTAATGAATTAATGTTTGCACACCATTATCAGCCAAGTATTTTTGTAAAGCTTTACGATGCTCTGTACGAATCACAAATAAATGCCATACATGTGCTTGATATCCTTCGGCATTGATATCAATGATCGGCAGTTTAATTAAAGGATTTGTAATGCTGTCCAAATATAAATTTGCAATCTTTCGTCTGTGCTGTGTTTCTTCATCTAAAAATTTTAACTTTATATCAAGTATGGCTGCTTGAATTTCATCAAGTCTGCTATTTACACCTGGCACTAAATTTTTATATTTCTCATGTGATCCATAGTTACGTAACGCACGTAGCATGTGAGCAAGCGCTTCATCATTAGTTGTTACAACACCAGCATCACCAAGTGCACCTAAGTTTTTGCCTGGATAAAAACTAAAACCAGAAGCATCACCCCAGTTGCCTGCCTTTTTGTCCTCAATTTGAGCGCCATGGGATTGAGCTGAATCCTCTAAAACAAGTAAATTATGTTTTTTTGCAATCTGCATAATTACTGGCATATCAGCAAGTTGACCATACAAATGCACTGGTAAAAGAACTTTGGTTTTGGCTGTAATTGCAGCTTCAATTTTTGCAGGATCAATATTATAACTTTGGATATCTGGTTCAACTAAAACTGGCGTTAAATTATTTGCTGTAATTGCCAAAATACTTGCAATATAAGTATTTGATGGAACAATGACTTCATCACCATCTTCTAACTTACCTAATTCTTTCCATGCACGAAGTGTTAAAATCAGTGCATCTAAACCATTTGCAACGCCAATCGCATGTTTTGCTCCACAATAATATGCAAAATTTTGCTCAAATTTTTCTAATTCGTTCCCACCAATATACCAACCAGAATCAATCACTCGTGTACAAGCTTCGATCAACTCTGCTCTATATT
>Ga0105251_10004115_pt1 | contig 10160 bp, 9 predicted proteins | sample KBSS64metaG_FD_80424 | JGI IMG/M metagenome (GOLD analysis project Ga0105251, IMG submission 80424) | Switchgrass rhizosphere microbial communities from Kellogg Biological Station, Michigan, USA - KBS S6-4 metaG | ecosystem: Host-associated > Plants > Roots > Rhizosphere > Soil | place... | reverse complement strand
TCGCAACCCACAGCGGTGACATGAAACCTATCCCAGTTGTATTTTTAAGCCGCGAATTCTAGGGGCTTAATTCCACATAATCAATGCTTATTAGTTGTTTATTTAGTTTATTATTTATAACCACATTATTAATGCTGCTATTGGGCTCTGACGTGCAAGGGACGGCTCCTGTTGGCGATAATGGGAGAAATCAGGACATAGGTTTACCCGCGAGGGAAACTCAGGAATCTTCGGTGGGGGAAATTGTTCGGCGGCCGTATTGGCGAAGCGGAAGAACATAATTCCCCACTGCTCGCGGTTGCCCAATTAATCGGATAATTTGAAAGCCTTTGGCAGATATAATATGTTGGTAGGCCCTGGAGAAAGTGAGGAGAGAGAGTATGAGTTTTTGGCGAATCGTATTTACCATTATTCTACCGCCGCTGGGTGTGTTGCTTGATAAAGGTATCGGCGGGGCTTTTATCCTCAACATTATCCTGACTGTGTTGGGCTATTTCCCTGGATTGATTCATGCCTTCTGGATCCAGACTAAACAGTAGTGGCGCCATCATCTGGCCCAGCCGTTTTGCACTGGGGGACATGTTCATGTAGTCCGAGACTCTCAACCCTGGTATGCGTTCGCATGCCGGGGTTTTTTACGCCGTTCAGCCGTCTAATAAATGTTGAGGCCGTAGACAAACAACCATGAAAAAAGCATCGCCAACAGACTTACGATGAAAAGGATGGAGATCATTTCCTTCACGTGAAAATTCCCTTTTGATGTTTGGTACTTTTACTTCCCATTGTTTTTACATGGGATTTTATATCCTAATGGGTAAAAATCCTAGTTTTAAAGTGGTTTTCATGCTGATTTGCAACTGCGTTTAGGTTTGGTTATGGGAGGTGTCTGCGTGGGCATGTCGTCAGACATCTGGGAAATGACGCGGGGTGAATGGAACGTCAGGAGGAGGTGCAGCCAGCCGCGTTAACTATTCGTAGCTATTGCCGGAATCTGCTGGGGTGAACTATATATCATAGGTCTAAACGGCGTTTGACCTTGCACAGGCGGGCCGGCGTAACGCCGTCATCTTAAAGAAGGAATCAGGTATGAATACAAAACCTACAGTAGTCCTGGTGCATGGATTTTGGGGTGGGGCCGCGCACTGGAGTAAGGTGATTAGCGAATTGTCACGTAAAGGTTATCACTCGATACACGCCGTAGAAATGCCGCTGACATCGTTGGCCGATGATGCCGAGCGTACGCGCAAAATGGTGGCTCAGCAGGCAGGGCCGGTTTTGTTGGTTGGTCATTCGTATGGTGGTGCGGTTATTACCGAAATGGGTAACCAACCCAACGTGGTCGGGCTGGTGTATATCGCCGCCTTTGCGCCGGATACCGGGGAAAGCCCTGGCGGTATCACGCAGGAACATCCTCCGGCGGCGATGGCTAACCTGGTGCCGGACAGCGACGGTTATTTATGGATTAAACCGGACAAGTTCCATGAAAGCTTCGGCCAGGATCTTTCCTCTGATGAGGCTCTGGTGATGGCGGTGACGCAAAAGGCTCCGCTGGCCAGCACCTTCGGTAACGTTATCAATGAGCCTGCGTGGAAGCACAAACCTTCCTGGTACCAAATTTCCAGCGACGATCGGATGATCTCGCCTGAGAATCAGCAGCGCATGTCGGCCCGGTTGAACGCTAGAAAAGTGATTATGTTGAATGCCAGCCATGCGTCGCTTGCCTCGCACCCACAAGAAGTGGTCGCTTTGATTGATGAAGCGGCGAGCACCTCATGAAATATCCTTACCAAGGCCTTGCAACAGCGGTTTTTTGCCGCAGGCCGCTTAAACCGGTTTGCTGTGTTCGGCCGCATGCATCGCCAAATAGGCTTTAAGATTCTCGTCGTTAAAACCAAGCACGCCAAGGATCGCGGCCATAAAGCTGACGGGCGCGGTGCCGGGCGCGGTGATGACGCGTTGATCGGCAACGGCATAAGGCACATCCTGATAGTACGCGGCTCCCGCATAGTTCAGTTGCGACAGATTTTCCGCTGAATTGGAAGTATGGCGGAGATTATCGAGCACGCCCGACTGTGCCAATACGCGAGTTCCATCGCAAATACCGGCGACGACGATGTTTTTTCGGTGAGCCTCGGCGACCAACGCGGTGATGTCTGGCGCCTGTCCACTTTGCCATGCCGTGCCGCCGCAGACGATCAACAGGTCTACCTCGTCGAGGTTGATGGCTTCAATGGATAGCTGCGGGGTAACAAGCATCCCTCCAGAGGAAACGATGGGGGTGGCTTTGGGCGAAGCAAAACGGGTATCGAAACCGTAATAGCCTCGACAAGTGGAGTTGATCAGAGCGGTTTCCCAATCGGAAAAATTATCGGTAAGAACAGTTATGGTACGTGTCATTGGCGTGTATTTCCCTATGAGGTTGAAATGGCCCGCGGAATTGTTTGCCGCAGGATACCAAGTTTAATGGGTGCTACTGTCAATTTCTGGCAGGGGTGATTTTTCCTGGCGTTAAAAAGATCCCGCACGACGGCGGGATTAAGGGATGATAGCTAGCTATTGGATTTATTCTGGTTATGAGGTGGTGTGAACCTTCAGAAGGTGACACTAACCCACGTAAACTTTATGGACAAGTGAAAGGTTCAAGGTGTTGTATGTATCAGAATATCCTCAAAGAGGGTTTTACGCGGTGGTGGGGCGGCTTGTAAGCGTTACTGTTGGACCACGTCCTTGTGGATAGTCGTCCTAACGTCGTTTCCGCTTGGTGTTGAAAGTACTTGTTCTTCTTTGCCGCCAATAGAGGACAAAGGAAAATACGACAACTGCCATCAAAACGACGATGATTGCGATTGGAAGTAGTTCCATAGCTCTCACCTAAGATTGCAATTTGGCAATCCATTAAATAGGAATATTCCTAATCCAGGCAATGAGTAACGCGTAAAGAAAACGTAATTAGGATTTACCTTAGCGCTGATTGTGCTAATGGCAAGAAAGACTAGGATGGGAAAAATGATTTTTCGCCTTGCGACAACGCAGGATATTAATGTGTTGATCGGTTTTGATACCCTTGCATCGCATGATCTGCACCGTCACACCGAGATCCGTGAGTGGTGCGAGGCCGGTGTCTGCCATGTTGCAGAGCTTGCTGGTGAAATAGTGGCTTATGGCGTGCTGCACTATCACTTTTACGGTTATGGGTTTATCGACATTCTTATGGTCGATGAGCGGTTCCGACGCAGAGGCGTGGGGCGAAAGTTACTCGAACAATTAAAATCGCTTTGCGAGCGGCCCAAGCTGTTTACCTCAACTAACGGTTCGAATTTACCCATGAAGAGGCTGTTACTGGAAGCCGGCTTTACTGAGAGCGGTTGTATTGAAAACCTGGATGAAAACGATCCTGAGAGGGTGTTCTTTTTTCCTGTAAAAGGAACAGCCAGCTAACAAGATTAACTGGCTGTTTTAATAAATATTATGCCGTTTGCTTATGGAAAAGCTCGCGGAATACCGGATAAATATCGTCCGGCTCGCGGATATGCTGCATGGCAAAGTTATCGAATTTGGCCTGCAGGTCTTCATATTCACGCCACAGCGTCTGGTGGGCACGGCGGGTGATTTCAATGTAGCTGTAATAACGCACCATCGGCAGCAGTTTTTTTGCCAACAGTTCGTGGCACAGCGGTGAGTCATCGGCCCAGTTATCGCCATCCGAGGCTTGTGCGGCATAAATGTTCCATTGAGCCGGGTCGTAACGATCTTCAACCACTTCATTCATCAGTTTTAGCGCGCTGGAAACGATAGTGCCGCCGGTTTCCTGCGAGTAGAAGAACTCCTGTTCATCCACTTCCTTCGCCTGGGTGTGGTGGCGGATATACACCACGTCGACGTTTTTATAGGTTCTGCTCAGGAACAGATAGAGCAGGATATAGAAACGTTTAGCCATGTCCTTGGTTGCCTGATCCATGGAGCCGGAAACGTCCATCAGACAAAACATTACCGCCTGGCTGGAAGGTTCAGGACGACGTTCATAGTTTTTGTAACGTAAATCAAAAGTATCGATAAAGGGCACGCTTTCGATTTTTTTGCGCAGTTCGGCAATTTCTTTGCGCAGCCGCTCCTCTTCCAGCAATTGCACCGGCTCGGTGTTTTCCAACTGGGTGAGCTCGCCTTCCAGCTCATGCAGGGCACGCCGCTTTCCGGCAGTCATAGCGGTACGTCGCGCCAGTGAGTTTTGCAGCGAACGCACCACACTGATATTGGCCGGCACGCCGTTGGCGGTGTAGCCGGCCCGATGAGTTTTGTACTCGGTAAGCTGCTTATACTGATTTTTTTTCAGGTTCGGCAGCGCCAAATCTTCAAACAGCAGATCAAGGTATTCGTCCTTGGATATCTGAAAGACGAATTCATCCTCGCCTTCGCCATCCTGGCTGGCGTTTCCCTGACCGCCACCCCCGCCGCTGCCGCCGCCCTGAGGGCGTTCGACACGGTCATTCTGCACAAAATGGTCGTTACCGGGATGAACGCGGTGGCGAGTGCCACCGCGGCCTTGATGAAACATAGGCTCGTTGATATCGCCATTGGGGATTGAAACCGACTCCCCGCTGTCCACGTCGGTGACCGAACGCTTGTTGATGGCTTCGGCAATCGACTGTTTGATTTGCGACTTGTAGCGGCGCAAGAAGCGCTGGCGATTCACCATGCTCTTGTTTTTGCCGTTAAGCCGTCGGTCAATAAAATACGCCATACTTCCCCCAAACGACGTTGCCAACTTTCTACGCCATCTTCATGACGCTAATTCTCATTAGCTGTTATGAAGACTTTCTGACCCGCAGATACCATTCACACAGCAGGCGAACCTGTTTGCGGGTGTAGCCTTTTTCCATCATGCGGTCGACGAAGTCGTCATGTTTCTTCTGCTCATCCGTTGAGGTTTTAGCGTTAAACGAAATCACCGGCAGCAACTCTTCGGTGTTCGAGAACATTTTCTTCTCGATCACGGTACGCAGCTTCTCATAACTGGTCCAGTTAGGGTTACGGCCACTATGATTAGCACGGGCACGCAGCACGAAGTTGACTATTTCGTTGCGGAAATCTTTCGGATTGCTGATGCCGGCCGGTTTTTCGATTTTTTCCAGTTCAGCGTTCAGGGATTCGCGATCGAACAGCTGGCCGGTATCCGGATCACGGTACTCTTGATCCTGGATCCAGAAGTCTGCATAGGTCACGTAGCGGTCAAAAATGTTTTGACCGTATTCCGAGTAGGATTCCAAATAAGCGGTCTGGATCTCTTTACCGATGAATTCGGCGTATTTCGGGATCAGATAGCCTTTCAGGTGTTCCAGATATTTTTCCGACTGATCCTGCGGGAACTGTTCACGCTCGATCTGCTGTTCCAGTACGTAGAACAGGTGCACCGGGTTGGCGGCTACCTCGGCGTGATCGAAGTTGAATACCCGCGACAGGATTTTGAACGCGAAACGGGTGGACAGGCCATTCATGCCTTCATCGACCCCAGCGTAGTCGCGGTATTCCTGGTACGACTTGGCTTTTGGATCGGTGTCCTTCAGGCTTTCACCGTCATAGACGCGCATCTTCGAGTAAATGCTCGAGTTTTCCGGCTCTTTCAGGCGAGAGAGCACGGTAAAGCGTGCCAGCGTCTCCAGCGTACCGGGGGCGCAAGGTGCATGGGTCAGTTCACTGTGATCAAGAAGCTTGTCGTAGATTTTCATCTCTTCCGACACTCGCAGGCAGTACGGCACCTTGACGATATAAACGCGGTCGAGGAAGGCCTCGTTGTTTTTGTTGTTACGGAAAGTCACCCACTCGGATTCGTTGGAGTGAGCCAGAATAATCCCGCTGAACGGCAGGGCGGAGATGCCTTCGGTACCGTTGTAGTTACCTTCCTGGGTAGCCGTAAGCAGAGGGTGCAGCACCTTGATCGGCGCTTTGAACATCTCTACGAACTCCATAATCCCTTGGTTGGCACGGCACAGAGCGCCTGAATAACCGTAGGCATCCGGATCGTTCTGGGCGTGGTTCTCCAGTTTACGGATGTCCACTTTACCGACCAACGCAGAGATGTCCTGGTTATTCTCATCACCCGGTTCCGTTTTGGCGATGGCTATCTGTTCCAGAATGGAAGGGCGCACTTTCACTACTTTGAATTTGGTGATGTCGCCACCAAATTCATGCAGGCGTTTTGCGGCCCACGGCGACATGATAGTGCCGAGGTAGCGGTTCGGGATGTTGTATTCTTTTTCCAGAATATTGGCATCTTCCTGCGGATTAAACAGGCACAGCGGATGGTCGTTGACCGGGCTGCGTTCGCCGTTGGCGCTCAAAGTGTAAATCGGCACGCGTTGCATCAGCGCTTTCAGACGTTCTGCCAGCGATGATTTCCCGCCGCCCACCGGGCCCAACAGGTAAAGAATTTGTTTCTTCTCTTCGAGCCCCTGCGCGGCGTGTTTCAGGTAAGAAACTATTTGTTCTATAGCTTCTTCCATACCGTAGAACTCTTCGAAAGCCGGATAGCGTGCGATCACGCGGTTGGAGAACAGGCGTGACATGCGTGACTCAAGCGCGGTGTCGACCATAACAGGTTCACCGATAGCCATTAGCAGACGTTCGGCCGCATTGGCATACGCACTGCGATCTTGCCGGCAAATGGTAAGAAATTCCTGCAGTGTGAACTCTTCGTCCTTGGCAGCTTCATAGCGCTGGCGATAGTGGTCAAATATGTTCATGATGCCCGTCCTTTTCGTTATTAGCACAGGTTAAAGGGAGCTGGTGATAGTGTTTTGGCTCCCGAAAGAAGAAGTTATTACCTGAGTACAGCAACCCGTATGCCAACTTGATACGCTTATTATCGCGAGTTGCGTTGTATTGCCACTGGGCTCAGGATAAATTCGCCTTCTGATTAAGCTTAGTTGGCATACCGGAAAATTTCCTGCGTCATAAAAAGCTTTTTTTAAGTCATATCAATGACTCAGTTGTGACAAGGATGAGCAAACGCCTTGTCTGGCGCGGCTTGCGGCAAAAAACGTCATTGTTCCGCCATGATTAATTCATATTTCTGATCTAACTTATTCGATCTTGGTTGTTTTCTATTGTAAAGATTAGGCGCGTAACGGCATTTTCACATAAACTAAGTCGGCAATTAACTCTGTTATTTATGGAAAAAGAACCAGTGAAAAATTTTCAACTCAAAACGTTAGCAATTGTCGCTTCCGCAATGGTTTTTGCGCAAAGTGCTCAGGCAGGAACCTGGTCACTCGGTGCTGCAGCGCTGGTTAGCCCTGACGTGTACCGTGGTTATAAGACTCGCGTCTATCCGATGCCTGTCATTAACTATGAAGGCGACGACTTCTACTTCCGTACGCTGACAGCCGGTTACTACCTGTGGAAAGATCAGGAAAACCAACTGAGCGTAATGGGTTATTACTCGCCGTTTGGTTTTCGTCCCGGCGACAGCGATGACGACCGCATGAAGCGTCTGGATAAACGACGCGGCACGCTGATGGCTGGCCTGGCTTATACCCATAATGCCGATTGGGGCTCGATCCGCTCCACCTTTACCGGTGATACTCTGGACAACAGCAACGGTCTGGAAGCGGATGTCGCTTATCTCTACAAATTCGATTTAGACGCCTTGACCCTGATTCCTGGTGTGGGCGTGATGTGGAACAGCAAAAACCAGAACAAATACTACTACGGTGTCAGCGATAACGAATCTCGCCGCAGTGGTCTGGACAGCTACAAGCCGGGCGACAGCTGGGCACCTTACGTTGAACTGAGCGCCAATTATCAGATCAACAAGGACTGGGATGCTTTCTTCACCGGGCGTTACATCCGGCTGTCTAATGAAGTGAAAGACAGCCCAATGGTGGATAAATCTTACACCGGGTTGCTGATGGCAGGTGTGAGCTACAGCTTCTAAAAGAAAATTGCACGAATATTGTGCAATGACTGCATCATAAAGGGGCGCTTGCGCTCCTTTTGCACATCCGTGGTGCGCGCGCAGTGTGCGTTAAGTGCGGGCATAACGCGGGTATAGTGCGATATGTCGTTCGAGGGGGGGCAAGGGGGGAAACAGGGCGACTGGCTCGCCGCCCTATAAGCGTCAAGCCTTTTTACGGCTGCGGAAGGTTACCGCCAGCCGGGCTGGTTGTTCGCCAGCGGCCACCAACGGCTTACTGACGCGGCCGGTTTCCACGCAAACCATGGTTTTATAACCGTCATTCGCCATGTCTGCCATGCTGCAGGACAGCTCCACGCCTGGGTTCCAGGCAATCACATCGCTCATATGATGGTGATGAACCTCAATGGTGCGTTGCAGAGAAGGATCTTTGATCAGGCTGAAAGCGTCCGGTTGGGTATAGACCCGATCGGTTTGACCAATAAATACCAGGTCTCCGGTCTGACGAGCTTCTGCTCCACCGGCCACTTTGTCGATATAAGGTTCGCCGAGGCCCGCCACTTTTACTTGTTCAATATCCCCAATCTGGAAATAAGTATGCAGCGCTGCGGTAGCCTGATAGTCGCCGTGTGACTCCAGCTCAATCTCGCATTCTTCACCCAGCTTGAAACGGGCAATCAGCGTAAAGGCATGCGGCCAAAGCTTGCGGGTTTGCTCATTGTCTTTCAGGGTAAAGGTCAGAATGACACCGTTGTCGTCTTCATCGTGCGCAGTCAGGTTCCAGGGCTGATTGCGGGCGAAACCGTGCGAGGGTTGCGCTACCGGGCCAAACCAGGGCCAGCAAATAGGCACACCGCCGCGAATGGCGCTGCCTTTTTTAAAGGGGGTATTGTTGCTCAGCCAGATAACCGGCTTATCACCGGCAGGTTGCCAGGCTAACAGGTGTGCGCCTTGCAGCGCAACGGCGGCGCGGACTTTCGGGTGGGAGACGATCACTACCGGCAGTTCTTCGAGCTGACGTTGACTGATGTAAGGTGAAATTTGTTCGGTAACGGGCAGGGTGAAAATTTTTTCGTTCATTAGGTTGCCTTTAGTTCGCCGCAGAAACAAAAAAAGGGCGACAAAAAATGTCGCCCCTCATTATCAGCTTTCCATCATTCCATTATTTGGAGATGTGAGCGATCAGATCCAGAACCTTGTGGGAGTAGCCAGTTTCGTTGTCGTACCAGGAAACCAGTTTCACAAAGTTGTCGTTCAGCGCGATACCCGCTTTGGCATCAAACACGGAAGTCAGGATTTCGCCGTTGAAGTCAGTAGAAACCACTTCGTCTTCAACATAGCCCAGAACGCCTTTCATAGAGCCTTCAGAAGCGGCTTTGATGGCTTTCTTGATTTCTTCGTAGGTCGCTGCTTTTTCCAGACGAACGGTCAGGTCAACTACAGACACGTTTGGAGTTGGAACGCGGAACGCCATACCGGTCAGTTTGCCTTTCAGTTCTGGCAGAACGATGCCAACTGCTTTAGCTGCGCCGGTAGAAGAAGGGATGATGTTCTGGGATGCGCCGCGGCCGCCGCGCCAGTCTTTATGAGACGGGCCATCAACGGTTTTTTGAGTAGCGGTGGTCGCGTGAACGGTAGTCATCAGACCTTCGACGATGCCGAAGTTGTCGTTGATAACTTTAGCCAGCGGAGCCAGGCAGTTGGTGGTGCAAGATGCGTTGGAAACGATATCCTGGCCAGCATATTTTTCAAAGTTTGCGCCACGTACGAACATTGGGGTCGCATCTTTTGAAGGGCCGGTCAGAACAACTTTCTTAGCGCCTGCAGTGATGTGTTTACGTGCGGTTTCGTCGGTCAGGAAGATACCGGTCGCTTCTGCAACAACGTCAACACCCACTTCGTTCCACTTCAGGTTAGCCGGGTCTTTCTCTGCGGTAACACGGATGGTTTTGCCGTTAACAACCAGATGGCCGTCTTTGACTTCTACAGTGCCTTTGAAACGGCCGTGAGTAGAGTCAAATTTCAACATGTAAGCCATGTACTCTGCGTCCAACAGGTCGTTGATTGCAACGATTTCGATGTCAGAACGTTCTTGAGCAGCACGGAAAACAATGCGACCGATACGGCCAAAACCGTTGATACCTACTTTGATAGTCATATATTCCACCAGCTATTTGTTAGTGAATAAAAGGTTGGTTGTAAAATTACAAAAACCTTACCAAGCGTCAAGCGGAATCGTGTCAATTCTTGC
>Ga0105251_10004110_pt1 | contig 10170 bp, 5 predicted proteins | sample KBSS64metaG_FD_80424 | JGI IMG/M metagenome (GOLD analysis project Ga0105251, IMG submission 80424) | Switchgrass rhizosphere microbial communities from Kellogg Biological Station, Michigan, USA - KBS S6-4 metaG | ecosystem: Host-associated > Plants > Roots > Rhizosphere > Soil | place... | reverse complement strand
TCGGCATGGAAGTCCTCGTCACCTTCCTCGAAGGCGACCCCGACCAACCACTGGTCACCGGCTGCCTGTACCACAAGGAAAACCCGGTGCCCTACGCCTTGCCGGCGAACAAGACCCGCAGCGTGTTCAAAACCCTCAGCTCCCCGGGCGGCGGCGGTTACAACGAACTGCGCATCGAAGACAAAAAAGGCGCCGAGCAGATCTACATCCACGCCCAGCGCGATTGGGACGAGAACATCGAGCACGACCAGAAAATCCGCGTCGGCAACGAACGCCACGACACGGTCGAGAAGAACAGCTACACCGAGCTGAAGGCCGAAGAACACCGCACCACGATTTCCGATCGCAAGGTGGAAACGAAGCTGGACGACCACCTCACGGTTGGGCAGAACCAGCATGTGAAGCTGGGCACGGCGCAGCTCACCAGCGCGGGCAAAGAGATACACCTCAAGGCGGGAGACAAGATCGTCATCGAAGCCGGCAGCGAACTGACCGTGCAAGGCGGCGGGAGCTTTATAAAGCTCGATGCTGGCGGCGTGACGGTGGTTGGGCCGGTGGTGAAGATCAATGCCGGTGGTTCGGCTGGCTCGGGTACTGGCATCGGGATCAAACCGCCGGTGCTGCCGGGGGCGGCGGATAAGGATAAGGCAGGGAGTTTGATGGATCAGGCGTTGTTGAATGCGCCGCCTGAGAAGGTTAAGCCGAAGGCTTTTTTTGTGTTTTCTGAGTGATGAGTTCGTGATGACGAGGAACAATCGAGTGCGTCAATTCAAGCTGCAGTGTTTGGCGCTGCTGGCGTTCGGGTTGTGTTCAGGAGCTTTTGCGGCGCAGTCGAGCACTGTGCAATGTCCGAGCGACAACTTCACAGATTTTGTAAAAGCCTTCTCAACCAGGCCTGAGGTACAGCAAGCGTTTATCGCCTCGCCTTTGGTCGAGCAAACGGTCATTGCCACCGCGTCGAAGCCGCGAGTGGTGGAGCGAAAGTCGCAGGCATTTGACCTTCAATCGCTGGCGATGCTTGCTCCCGACAACATCGCGAAGTCCGGGTTGAGCATGCAAGTCCAGCTGCCGAACTACGTGATTGTTCGCGATGACAACGGTGAAGTGTTGAAGATCTTCACGTTCAAACATAACGACTGTTGGCTATTGACCCGTGCTGAAGACTGGTCGCTTGAAACTGTACTTGACGTCCAATCCCCGAAGTCAAAGACCTCGCCGGGTGAGCGCGCACTGAAAAGAGGGGCGTTGTACAACCAACTGGGGAGTGACACCGAGTCCTCTTCTTCCAGTCAGTTGTACATTTCCGCTTTGAACAGTTACTTGCATGGGGCCGATCAAGGCTCGGCAGAGGCAGCCTTCGCAGCGGCGGGGATCAGCCTTTCAGGTCAAGCCCCACGGTTGGAAAATGCAAGGATCCTGCAGTTGCTGGAATTAGCTGCCAAAAGCGTACCTGAAGCGGGGATCGCCCTTGCCGATTTCTATTGCGACGAAGGCAATTACGAAGAGACGCGCGCCTGTGTCAGTCCAGAAAAATCATTGGGTGCTCTTGTGAACTCAGCCCAACTCGGCTCCGCGGATGCACGGGTTCAACTAGGCGGCGCCTACGAGACCGGCGCGATCGTCCCTGTCGATTTGCCGCGGGCAATGGCTTGTTATCAAGAGGCCGACAGAAAAGGCAATGAGGCGGGTGCAAGAGGCGTCGAACGCCTGAGCACCCAAGGCATTACCGCAAATAATTCAATTCATTGCCTTTAAAGCAGGATGCTATCGATGAGCACGGGACTACTCGAGCAGCGGGTCAACTACCCCAACAGCGGATATGAATACGGTTACGGCAAGGGAGGAACTGCGGACGAAGACGGTGACGGCCGGAAGGAGATCGATTGTTCACACTTGCTCAATCTCATGCTCGGCGATGCGGGGTACAACATTCCGTACCGGACCACAGGCCAACTTGCGACAGACACCACGCATTTCGAAGTCATTCCCCTTACCGGTGTTCAGCCGGGTGATATCGCGCTTTGGACAGGATTGCACCATACCGGTGTAATCGAGGACATGGACGTCAACCGGACCAAGGGCAACTTCTTCGGCTCGCAGACTTCGACTGGACCGAAGTCTGCGAAGTACGGTGCCGGCAGTGGTTACTGGCCGATGCCTGACAAGTACTTGCGGCCGAAGGCAGAGTACCGGAGCGGTGCGCAACCGGCGGCTGCTCCTGCCCCCGCGCCGTCCCCTGCTCCAGCAGGGTCACCGCTCATGGGTTTTCAGTACCCATTCAGGAAAGCGGATGGGAAGCAGTTTGAGAGTGCCGACGAAATATATAAAGCGCTGGAAAAAGAAACGTCGGGCCACTACCTCCTGGGCAGTAACAAGTTCTGGCATGGTGGTATTCACATCAGCGATGCGAGCGCACCCCAATGCATCTTGAATGAGCCGATCCGCTGCATGGCCGACGGTGAGGTGGTGGCCTATCGACTCAATGAAGACTATCTGGAGTCCACGTTCGGTGTTGACGAGAAAAAGCTGAAGTATTCCAACTCGTTCTGTCTGGTACGACATGAGTACAAATCTGCGCCAAACCCAGAAGAAGGGCCGAATAAAGGCAAGCAAAACAAGCTGAATTTCTACAGCCTGTACATGCATCTTCTGCCCTTCAAGCGCTATCCGCTGACTGAGGAAGAAACGCCGAAACCGCAAGTGACCATGAAGGTAAGTGACTTCAACGCTTACGATGATTGCCCGGAAACCAGCAGTATCCAGAACGTTGGCAAGCTCGTTACGGGGACAAGACTTGAGATATTGGATCAAAAGGACGTAGGTACCGTTACCTACGCGAAAGGCAAAATCCTCTCGGGTAGCGTGAAAAAAAACGGTCACAAAGTTCGCGAGGCTGGCAAGGAGGTCTGGTTCGCTTACTTGAAAGATGCAGAACCCTACAAAAACTCCAAACCCGCCCGTATATGGTTGGCGGATCCGATTCCGGAGCGCTTGAAGCCCAAATATTGGCAAGGCAAGGTCAAGGGGACTGCGTTGAAGCGACTGGACCTTTATCAGGATCCTGCCTCGGCTCAAAATGGGCAGGCTGCAGGTGCCAGGATGGGGTCGCTGCAGCTTACCCCTCAAAGCCCGGTTGAGTTCGACAGCAAAGAGGTACTGAACCTCAATGTGTCAGGGACAATTCGTCGAATGGCGAAATGTACGAGCAGCGGTAGCTTGGCGGGCGCGGGAAGCCTTCCTCCCAGCTTCTGGGCGATCGTGGAAAACGATTTTGTTGCCTGGGATGTAATCCCGAGCAATTTCGGTTCTGTACAACCCGCAAGCACCGGAATCAAGGCGGGAGACCCGATTGGCTATCTGGGATTGACTGAAAACCTGACCGGCGAAGATGGCGGTGTAGCGAGTAAGTATCAAGTACATGTCGAGATATTTACTGCTGAAGCAGACGTAAAAGAGTTCCTCAAGAATACGGCGGGCTTGAAGATCGGCAAGCAATACCTGCATTTGCCAGCCGGAAGTGATCTGAAGAAAAAAGCACCTGCAACAGACAGTACGGTGTTGAAAACGGGACATGCGGTAGATCTGAATAAGGCTTCTGTCATCAAAGTAGGCGCTGACGAATATTACGATGTGACCGTTACTGACGATGCTCAGGCCGTTAACGGTCTGGTCAAGAAAACCGGTGCACAAATCATCACTCAGCATGATTGGGAAAAGCTGGGATTTCAGATCGTCGAAGAAACCAATGCAACAGCGGACGGTTTCCTTGATCCTAAGGACATGCCCGTATTCTTTAAGGACCTGTTTACGAAGATTGATAAAGACGAAAGCGGAGACGTCGACCCGGCGGAATTGGCTGATGCCTTGAAAAACCCAGATACGCGTTCGCAATGGTCCAGGCTGGTTGCACACCATCCGACAGAGTGGAAAGACAAAGCAAATGCTCCAAAATGGAGCCGACTTGATATTGAGCTTAAGCACGCCCCCAAGACACTGGATCACGAAAAAGAAAGAATAAACAAGTACGTGTTTTGGGATGAGTTATCGGGAAAAGCACAAATGGCTGATAGCCAAATATGGCATTTCCATCCGGTCGCGTTTGTAGATAATTTCTTGGGCGCGGGATGCTGTGAGTTAAATGAAGCGAATTTCAAGAAGATTTTTGGAAGCGCTCCTTTGTTTACTGCGCAGAACATGCCTCAGGGTTGTGATGCTCGTAATGTCGAACCGCAGAAATTCATTAATTTGTTGAATGCTGCATTTAAAGCTAATAATTTTGACAAATGCATATATAAGATGCACTTCTTGGCGCAGTGCTATCACGAAAGCGATCACTTCAGGACAACCAAGGAGTATGCCAGCGGTAATGACTATGATCTAAGTGTTCACCCAGCATCGGTGTGTATAACTGAAGGGCAGGATAGTAGAACCTGTAAGCGTCATCATCAGATCATGCAGGAAGGGAACACTACGATTGGCGACGGGCCAAAGTATAAAGGCAAGGGCTTGATCCAGATTACTTGGAAGAGTGCGTATCAAAAGTATAAAGAGCACAGTGGGGTAGACTGTGTAGCAAACCCGGAGGTGCTATCTCAAAGCATTGAGCACGCAGTGAACGTTTCGTTCTGGTTCTGGACCGTGTTCAAAGGGGAAAATCTCAATAAAAAAATAGACAGGTTCTATCAGGAGTTGAAGGCACAAGGGGGTATGACCGTAGAACAAATGGATGCTGAAGTCGTCAGAAAAATAACCAAAGTTGTGAATGGCGGGGCCAACCATTTGGCGGAAAGGCAAGAGCTGTTCAGGAAGATTAAAGGGGAGCTGAAGTGAAGATATTTGTTGGCCTGTTGGCAAGTGTTGCGTTTTTTTCTACGGCAGCAGAAGCGAATTTTAAAACAATCCTTCTCGAACCTGATAGTGAGATTTCATTGCCTTTGACCTGCAAAGGTGCGGATAGCAAGATTCAACTTAAAGATGGACAGGTAGGGGTGATTGGTAGTCTCGGTAAAGCCTATAGTCTGAATCTCGATGAGCAGCTGGAGAAATTGCCGATAATGGTGGGTTCGAGCGGCGATTCAGGTGAATGTGTTCTGGCAGTGAAATATGCCGAAAATGACGTAAATGAAAGCTACTCGTTGTTTGTTTTTGATAGCGTGAACGGTAAATACAAAAGTTCTGCAGTGCCTATTGTTACCAACCCTGAATTCTCCGCGGGGAAAGTGCTGAGTAATTATCGAGACGGTGCTGTTACGCATAATGATACTTTGTGCTTTTCCAGTACCAATAAGGATTATTACGTCTGCGAGAAGCGCGAGCAATTTACCGAAGGTTTGGAAAGAATACAGAAATGCAATGAGTCCAAGTGTCTGGACACTGCGGTCGTGAAAGAAAATACGTCCAGTCCTATTGGTGCTGTTGTTGTCTCGCCAAAGGTCTATTTATCCGATCGAAATGAGGATTCGACATTTTCTCAGCGAAAAGCTTATTTAGTTGTTGGTGACAAGGTTGTTTTGACCGATTTCTTCTCTGGCGATGAGGGTATGTATTACAAAGTGGTATATGAGGGGAAGTCCAAGACAGTCGGATGGCTTTCATCTGAATCTGTGCGAGTCAATGAATAGACCTTTTATGAGAAGCCATGAACTGGGCGCGGAAGGGTGCAGCCAGCATTTTTCTTGTCGCGCATTCATGGCGATCACAGGGCACCCAACCAATCACGGCGAGTCACTGCATTTGAAATTCGGGGTCCTGTCGGGTGCGCTTGCGTACGTGTTCGGTCAGAGTCCGTCACGCGAAAACGTTTAACGCTTGTGCATCTGACCACCGCGATTTTCCTTTAAACTCCGCACCTTCAAGGAAAGCGCTCAGGACATGGAATGCCAGCCCCCTCTACCTCGCTTCGCCCAGCGTTAGTGCTCTGGCTATACGCCGCCGCCATCGTGCACATGCTTGCCGGCCTCGCCCTGACCTGGGCCGGGCACTCCGGGCTGCTCGACGGCTACCTGCAGACCCTCGAACGTGCATTCTGGGGCGCCGATGCGGTGCCCGCTGCAGGCCGTGAACAACAGGTCTGGTGGCTCGCGTTGTTTGGCGCGACGTTGCAAAGCTATTCGCTGTTCATGCTTGCCCTGGTGCACATTGGCAATCGCCTGAAAACCCCGCTGGCCTGGGGCGGCTTGATGGCCGGTATCGTTGTGTGGGCACCGCAGGACATGTTGCTCTCGGCACACCAACAGGTCTGGTCGCACTTGTGGTTCGACAGCGCCGCGCTGCTCGTTCTGCTGCCGCCACTGCTCTGGCTCTATCGTCACGACCAGCGAATTTCCTCTTCCGACACGTCCTTGAGTGAGCCAAACCATGCCTGATTTTTCGCTGCTGGATTGGGCGCTCACCTTGCTGATTGCCCAGGCCTGCCTGGGAGCGCTCGACACCCTGTATCACCACGAACTGACGGTAGCGTTGCCGTATCGCCACAGTGCGCGGCTGGAGTTGTCGATTCACGCGCTGCGTTCGTGTTTCTACGGCGTCCTGTTTCTCGGCATGGCGCACCTCGAGTTCCATGGCGCGTGGGCGGCGGTCGTTGCGCTGTTGTTCGCGCTGGAAATCGGCCTGACGCTGTGGGATTTCGTGGTCGAGGATCGCAGCCGCAAGCTACCGGCCATCGAGCGCATCATGCACACCGTGCTGGCGGTGAACGGCGGAGCGTTTTTTGCGTTGTACGGCGTGCAACTGGCGCAGTGGGCGAGTTTGCCGAGCGGCCTGAGCGCTGTGGATTTCGGCTGGAAGGGCTGGGTGCTGACGCTGTTTGCCGTGGGCGTGACGGCGTCGGGGATTCGCGATGGTCTGGCGGCGTTGCGCATGCAGCGCGAGGGCAAGCCGGCCAACCCGTTTGCCGGCGGCGCTTTCAAGCGTGTGCTGGTGACGGGCGGCACCGGGTTTATCGGTGAAACGCTGGTCAATCAATTGCTCGATGCCGGCCACACCGTCAGCGTGCTGGCCCGCGACCCGCTGAAAGCCGCGTACCTGTTCGACGGCCGAGCACGCTGTGTGCGCTCGCTGAGCAAACTCGGCTATGACGAAACCTTTGACGTGGTGATCAATCTTGCCGGCGCACCGGTTGCCGGGCCACGCTGGAGTCCCAGGCGGCAGGCGCAGTTGCTCGCCAGCCGAGTCGGCACGACCGAAGCGTTGCTGAGCTGGCTGAAAAACGCCAGGCACAAACCCGCGCTGTGGATTCAGGCCTCGGCCATCGGTTTCTACGGCGTGCGCGATGCCAGCGAAAGCCTCGATGAGCAGGCGAGCAAGGGCGACGGTTTCATGGCCGAACTCTGTGCGCGTTGGGAGGCTTCAGCGCAGCCCGCCACTGAGTTTGGCGTTCGCCAGGTGGTGCTACGCCTCGGTGTTGTGTTCGGCCCGGGTGGTGCGTTGTTGCCGCTGCTGATCCCGTTCCGCCTGGGCTTCGGCGGACGCATGGGCGACGGCAAACAGATCATGAGCTGGGTGCACCGCGACGATGTGATTCAGGTGATCGCTCGATCCTTCCACGATGAAAGTTTGCGCGGCACCTACAACATGGTCGCGCCCGAAACGGTCAGTCAGGCAGTGTTCGCCGAGCATGTCGGCAAGGTCCTCAAGCGCCCGGTGTGGTTCCACGTTCCAGCGGCACCCGTACGGGCGCTGGCGGGGGAGATGGCGCAACTGTTCTTCGACGGCCAGCGCGTGGTGCCGCAGCGTTTGAGCGAGGCGGGCTACACGTTCCGTTATCCGACCCTCGACGCTGCCCTGCGCGATCTGGCCTGAGGATCGCCCATGAGCAAGCCCCGGATGTACCTGCTGGCCGGCAACGGCAGCGCCGCCGATTGGTGGGACGACGCGCTGCCGCATTTTCAGCGTTACACCGTGGTGCCGCTGGAGTTGCCGGGCTTCGGCGCCAACCCGCAGCCACCCTGCGCGGATCTGGCGGACTGCGCGCAGACCTTGCTGGCGATGACGGCGCCGGGCAGCGCAATCATGGCGGTCGGGGTCAATGCCTTGCTGGTGTTGCATGCGCTGCAACGGCGGCCCGGGCACTTTTCCCGCAGCGTGTTGTTGGCGCCGGTCGGGGCGTTTCTGTGGCAGCGGCGCTTGCCGGCACTGATGTCACCGCTGCCGATCCGCAAGACCATTCACTGGCTGCTGTCGAACAAGCCCACGCTGTTCGCGCGTAAGTTCTCCAATCAGACCTGGACGCCCGCGCAGTACCAGCGCATGGGCGCCGGCTATGCGCGCTGCCGGGCGTTCGTGCCGCACTGGCAGCTGATTCGCGCCGACACCGCGCTGCCGCTGCTGGAGTGGATCACCGATCCGGTCGAGCTGGTCTGGGGTGATCAGGACGCCGTACTCGGCATTGAGCAGGCGGCGGCGTGGTCGGCGATTCTGGCTCGCGCCGATCTGACCATCAGTCTCAAGCCCGGTTGGGGGCATTACCCGTGGATCGACGCGCCTGCGCAATTCGCACAGTGGCTGGAGTCGGGCGAGCGCGGGTTCGTCGCGCACACCAAGGGCGGGCGTTTGCGTCTGGCGGAGCTGGCCCGGCAGGCGGTGCCGGCGGCGCTGACGCTCAACGATTGCACCGATCCGCGTCTCCCGGCATTTCTCGCCGCCCAACCTGATGTGACCTGGGCGGTGCGCTCCTCCAGTTATGGCGAAGACCAGGCCGATTCGGCGAATGCCGGTTTGAGCACGACCTATCTGCGCGAGCCCGCCGCCCATGTGCCGAAACGCATCGCCGAACTGACGGCCGCAGGCGTCGAGGAAGTGGTGGTGCAGCGCTTCATCACCCCGGTGGTTTCCGGGATCGCGTTTGTGCGACATCTGTCGGTCGAGCTGGAATGGGTTGCAGGCCATCTCGAATCGCTGGCCGACGGTCACGTCAGCCCCTCACGAGCAACGCTGTCGCGGCTTGGCGATGCCTGGCGCAGCGGCACGTTCACGCCATCCCACGGTTTGACCGAGGACCTGCTGTGGCGCTTTCTGCAAGACGTGTTGCGCGTGTTCCACTACGTACCCGGTGACGTCGAATGGGCCTGGGACGGTGCGCAACTGTGGTTGCTGCAATACCGACCGATCAGCGACTACGGCTGGCGCCGCCACCTGACCGCCGCCAACATTGCCGAGATCCTGCCGCCGCAACCGAGCGTGCTGGTGGAGTACGCCCAGCGCCGAGCGGCAGCAAGTATTCCGGCGATCATGGCGCGTTGGGATGCGCGGGTGTTGCAGGACAACGAGCCCTTTACCGCAGTGTTCGGTGGCGCGTCCTACATCAACAATGATCTGTTCCTCGCCCGGTTGGCCGACTGGGGCATCAGCGCCGCTAACTACGCCGGTGAAGTTGGCGGCGCGACTCCGCATCTGCCGTGGCGACCGCTGCAGATGCTGCGTTCGCTGCCGCTGTTCCTGCGTATGCAACGCAAGGCTCGCGGCCATTTGCTGAACCTTGAACACGGCTTGCAGCGCTTCGATCGGGAACTGGCCGAACTCGTCGCCCAGGGTGCCGATGGCCAGCAATTGGCCGACTGGTTCACGCGGTTCTACGTCTTCGTCGTGCAAGGCAACCTGTGCATCGCCACGGCGCTGGCCAGCAGCGGCGGCGACGTGCTGGGCCGACCGCCCACCGCTTACGACAACCTGGAAAACAGTCCTCATCGACTGCCGTGGGAGACCGATCCGGCTACGCCCCGGCCGCCGGCGGGCGACCTTCCCTTGCAGGCGTTCCCGCAATGGTCCCGACTGATCCGTCTCGCGCATTCGACCGGCCTGCCGGGCCTGCGTGGTTACTACCTGCAAGTGCGCGAGTGGTATCGCGATAACCTGATGCGCATCTTCTTCCGTCTGCATCACGCCATGCCCGTGGCTGATCGCGAACATTGGTTCGCGCCGCACCCCGACATCCGTACTCGTGACGGCAGCTTCTGGCAGGACGGCCGCGAAGGTGCCGAGCAGGCTACTGGATTCATGATTTATCCGGGACAGGTGCGGGGCATCCTTGGCGTCGACATCCTGCTGGAAGACACCCTCGACCCGGGGCGGCATGCGCACTATCAAGCGGCGCGGGCAGTGATTGCGCGGATGGGTGGGCGGTTGTCGCATGGTTCGACGTTGTTGCGGGAACTGCGCAAGCCTTCGGCGGTG
>Ga0105251_10004107_pt1 | contig 10178 bp, 10 predicted proteins | sample KBSS64metaG_FD_80424 | JGI IMG/M metagenome (GOLD analysis project Ga0105251, IMG submission 80424) | Switchgrass rhizosphere microbial communities from Kellogg Biological Station, Michigan, USA - KBS S6-4 metaG | ecosystem: Host-associated > Plants > Roots > Rhizosphere > Soil | place... | reverse complement strand
GAGGAGGGGGCCTTCGCGCTCAATGTCCTGTCAGCTCATCTGACGGGACAGCGCGCCCCGGTCACATGAGCGACTGTTTCTTCGATTTGAGGGCGTGCGCAACGCAACCTTGCGCCTTGGCATTCAAGCCAATGACGGAAAAGTTGAAGGTCGTTGCAGACATTGAGGACACACCCTGAAGAAGACGCTCATCTTTATGGATTATTACAGGGTGTGTCAACTCACAGCGATCAGTCGCGGTTCAACCCGTGGCGTACGAAACGCACCGTTGGGTTTAACGCGGGGAGCGTGCCAGGACGCGAGCGCATTCTTGTCGGTAGCGGTACTACACTGCAAGTCCGAACCTCCACGCTGGAGAACACTCATGCTCAGCAAAAATACGGTGTGCCTTTGGTACGACGGCAGTGCACTGGACGCTGCCAACTTCTACGCCAAGACCTTCCCGGACAGTGCGGTGACCGCAGTCCATCACGCGCCCGGGGACTATCCGGCGGGCAAGCAGGGCGATGTGTTGACCGTGGAATTCACGGTCATGGGCATTCCTTGCCTTGGCCTGAACGGCGGCTCTGGCGTGCAGCACAACGAGGCGTTCTCGTTCCAGGTGGCCACCGATGACCAGGCGGAAACCGATCGCCTGTGGCACGCAATTGTCAGCCATGGCGGCCAGGAAAATGTCTGCGGCTGGTGTCAGGATAAATGGGGCGTGCGGTGGCAGATTACCCCGAGGGTGCTGAGCGCGGCGATCACCCATCCCGACCCTGCAGCGGCCAAGCGGGCGTTTGACGCGATGATGGGAATGACCAAGATCGATGTCGCGGGGATTGAGGCGGCGCTTAAAGGTTGACGCGCCGATTGAGTCAATCAGCGCTCACCGCAGTCCGGTCCACCAGACGAATACGGTTGCGTCCGCCACGCTTGGATTCATAAAGCGCTGCGTCGCCTTGCTCGATCAAGGCGGCAAGGCTCGCGGGCGGTGTGTCGAACAGGCTGGCGCCGATGCTCAATGTCACCGCCTCGGGCGTGGCGAACGCCTGTGAGGCGGCCTGATGAAACTCTTCACGCAGGGCGCTGCCCAGCTCGACAATGCGCGCGTTCGAGGTGTTGTTGAGCAGGATCACGAACTCATCGCCGCCCAACCGCGCCGCCAGCGAATCATCGGGCAACTGCGCGCGGATCATCTCGCTCAGCGCCACCAGCAGCCGGTCGCCTGCGGTATGGCCGTACAGGTCGTTGATCAGCTTGAAATTGTCGATGTCGATCAGCAGCAGGGCACCTGGCCGGGCCTGCGAGACCTTGCTCAGCAGGCTTGGCGCTCGCACTTCAAGGGCGCGGCGGTTGTACAACGCCGTCAACGGATCGCGGGCGGCCAATCGTGCAATCTGTTCCTCACGGCGATAGCGCTCGGTGCCGGTCATCGACAATGCAATCAGCATGATCGCCATGGTGCCTTCCACCAGCGACACCTGAATAATCTCGCCACGAAACGCCGTCAGGTCGATCAGCGTACCCGGCACGATCGCCACCAGCGACTTGGCCAGATAAAACAGCCCGTGGGCCAGCAGCACATAACGCAGCTGCACCGCCCCCACGCTGAGTGACCGGCCATGGGGGCGCAGCAGGAAACTGGCCCGCAGGGTCGGCAGGGCAACCAGCAGCGAGTTGGCCAGCAGCATGGCCTTGGACCACGACTGTCCTTCCGGCAACAGCAGCATGGCAAACCAGGCCACGAAGATCAGGTACCAGGCGCGAGACAGGCGCACTTGGGTGAACCGCGCGACGCCCAGCAAAAACAGCCAATGAGCGGTGATCAGCAGCCCGTTGGCGAACCAGATGCCGATCAACACCAGGCCGCTGGCCCGCAGCAGCGCCAGGGTGCTGCCCACGCTGATGATGGCGAAACCGGCGGTCCAGTACAGCAGCGACGGTTCGCGAACGTTGCGCCACTCGACCGCCAGGTACAGCGCGGCGGCGCCTGCGAGGGCGATGGTGAGGACCAGTATGGTGATGGGGTCGAGCGCCATGGGCGAACTGGCCTGCCTGAGTTGCGGTGAGACGGCGATTGTAAGCGTTTTGGCCAGTTTTTCGCAGTGCTCAGGCCTTGCGCGCCATCAGCAATACCGTCGCGGCGGCCGACAACAACCCCGCACAGCACCGGTTGAAAATCCGCTTGCCCCGAGGCTGCGCGAACCAGCGGCGCATATGCAAACCCATGTAGGCGTAGGCGCTGATGGCGATCCATTCCAGGGCCAGGAACATCGCACCCAGCAGGGCGAATTGCGGTGTGATCGGCTGTGCCGGGTCGACGAATTGCGGCAGGAAGGCGGTAAAAATCAGGATTGCCTTGGGATTGCCGGCGGCCACCAGGAACTCCTGTCTTGCCAATGCCCACAAACCGGCCTTGGGCGCTGTCGACTCAGCCTCCGCTTGCGGGTTGGCCCGCCACAGTTGATACGCCAGATAAAACAGATACGCCGCCCCCAGAATCTTGATCCCGTAGAACAGCAATTCGGAAGTTTGCAGCACCACCGCCAGCCCGGCGGAGGCGAGGGCGATCATCCCGGCGAAGGCCAGCAAGCGCCCGACGCCCGCCAGGCACGAAGTACGGTAGCCGTAGCGGGTGGAGTTGCTTACGGACAGCAGGTTGTTCGGGCCGGGCGCCATGTTCAGGGCGAAGCAGGCCGGGAGGAAGAGGGTGAGGGTGGCGAGGTCCATGAGGGCTCCGGCGGGCGTTGGCAGGTAAGGCCACGAGGATAAGGGATGTGAGGCGGTTGAACAATTTGCGCTAATGGGTAGAACCGATGTCGCTCTGCCCATGTCTGTGAGTCGCGGATAAATAGATCGTTACCCGTGACGCTCATTCGTTAATATGCCCGGCATGCCTATCGGGTAAAGGAAGTTGGCGTGAAGCACGAAGCGCTTTTCCCGGGAATTAAAAATAGAGTAGGCAGGGAATGGAATATCCTTCATTTGAAAATAAATCAAAGAAAAGAACCTTGTTGTTGGTGGTGTGTCTGGTATTTGGAGCATGGATTGCTTATATGCTCTGGGCCGCTCGTATTGGAATGCGAACGGTTTTAATGCCATCGATTCCCGAGTGGACGACCTATATAGTCATTGGTTGTCTGGTTGGACTCTTTTTTGCTGCAAGGGCCACCTACTATCGTCCGGCTGTAAGAAACCCGAACCGTGTTGGAGAATCTTTTTTTGGTGGTTTTTGCCTGGGTCTGATTTTGTCCTTACACAGTTATGACGTCGTTACGTACCTGTTGCCCGGCGACATTGTTCAGTATGCGTCACCTTACGAGCTGGATACTCCGGGGCCCTACGTTGGAAAGTTCAGTCGTTGTGAGGCGGGTCTGCGGATTAAGGATTTAAAGACTGAGCGCTGGGTTGAGCTTTGTACCACTCAGTCGGAATTTAACGATCAAAGAAAGAAAGGCATGAATGCAGTGTGGGTGACTGCTCATTCAAACAAGATAGGTTCTTATATTGAGGCGTATGAATTTATTTATAAATAAATCATGTTGCCTGGGTGTTTAGGTAGATCCGACCGTGGTGCCAGCGTCGCTGATGAGCTACTGGCACCGCGGAATTTGTGGATCAACGCTTCATGGCATCACACTCGGCACGCAAGTTACTGTCGCTGATATTGGCACAGCTTTGGCCATCGACTTTGGCCTTGCAGTAGGCGCGTTGATCGTTGTCACTGATATTGCTGCAACTTTGACCTTCGATTTCCGCCTTGCAACTTGCCCGAAGGTTGTTGTCGCTGATATTGGCGCAGCTTTGGCCATCGAATTTGGCTTTGCAGTAGGCACGTTGATCGTTCTCACTGATGTTGCTGCAACTTTGACCATCCATTTCCGCTTTGCAACTTGCCCGGAGGTCGTTGTCGCTGATATTGGCGCAGCTTTGGCCGTCGACTTTGGCTTTGCAGTAGGCGCGTTGATCGTTGTCACTGATGTTGTTGCAATCGGCATATGCATAGCCACTCAACATCAATAACATTGCAATGATGACTCTCATCACTCTCTCCCTGTTTTGTCAGGAAATGGCCTGACGCTGACTGATCCAAAATATCTCGCTCTTGTGAAGAGCTATCAAATTGACATCATTCTTTTGATAAGTTCCATGGTGGGAGTAGTACGCCGCAAAAAAAGATGCACTGCCCGAGGGTCTTGGTCGTGTAGAGCCACATAAAGTTCTAGGCACCCGCGCTCATTTGCCGAGAAGACCGCGCTCCGTAGTCGCGCCGCGTAATCGGCGTCGATCAGTTCGTTGAAAGCCTCAGATGCATAGATCCGCCCCTTTCCTATCAAAGTGCCGCATAGACAAGGGATGAAAGCCGGCCGGGACGGGGATCAATCATCGAATGGCTGCCCGAGGTGGTGGTGACAAAGCCAAAGCTCACTTGCCTTTCGGGATCGGCGAAACTGATCGGGCCGCCAAGCCCGATATGGCCAAAGGTGTTTGGGCCCATCGCATGGGAAGCCGTCGGGTCGCGTTGCTGCTCCAGCATGCAACCCAATCCATAACGCATGGGGCGCATCCATACCCGATCCATGCCATGACTGTGCTCTCGAGTGAACTCACTGAGCAGTTCGGGACCGATAAAGGTTCCCGCCATCAATGCACTGTAGAAACCGGCCAAGCCGTGAGCCGAACCGTGTCCACAGACGGCGGGTTGCCGGTAGGCCCACCAGCGCGGGTCACTGGTTCGTCGGGGCACCATTCCGGGGTTGGTGAAGGCAAGTGTCGCGATATGCGACGGCTCGTTTTTCACCACGGTTCGCAATGCTTGCGAGTAAGGATCACCGACCCGTCCCGTGGCACTGTCGAAACGTGCGATACGATGAAAGTGTTCTTCGTCCACGCCAAGGTGCACGTCCAACTCATGGGGATCCAGAATCTCTTCGTGGATAAACACACAAGGATCTCGCCCGTCCACCCGACGAATCAATTCACCGAGAATCCAGCCAAACGTGGTGGTGCCGTACCCCAGGTCTGTTCCCGCTTCCCACCAAAGCGGCTCGGCTTCCAGGACCCGCAGCATATGTTCCCAGTCATACATCATGGGATTATGGTCGGGTGCTCGCAGCGCCGGCAGGCCTGCGGTGTGGTTCATCACTTGGCGCAAGGTGACCCGTGCTTTTCCGCTCTGGGCGAATTCAGGCCAGTAACGGGCCACGGGCGCATCCAGCTCCAATTTGCCGTCCTCGACCAACATCAGGACGGCCACCGCGACATAGGGTTTTATAACGCAAAAGGTATTGGCCAGCGTATCGCGGGTCCAGGGCTTCGTGCCTGCCAGATCCGCCATGCCCGCCCAGAGGTCGACAACGGTCTCTGCGCCTACCTGCACGCATAGGCCGGCCCCACGTTCCTGCGGATCATCAAACATGTCCTCGAAGGCCTGCCTGACCGCTTCAAACTGCTTCGCACACATCCCTTGCGCTTTCATACCTCAATGTCCTCGTATTTAAAGTGCGGCCCTTGATACTCGGCGAACACCGATAATGGGCGTGGGGAACTTCACCCACGAGATCGAGTTTGGGAGTGCTCCATGGAGAAGCGGTTCGCTCGCTTGTAGGTGCCGAAGTCATTGAACCTGACACCGGCCTGGGCCATGACTTTATGAGCATAAGGTGCCGTCATCTGGCGCAGATAAAACGGGTCTCTCACCACGAAGTGATGGATGCTGTGGGTGCTGCCAAAGTTGAAACAGAACAACTGGAACGGCCACAGCCACCAAGGGTTCATCACCTGGGTTTGTTGTAATGCGTTACGCGGGGCCACATCGCCGTAATAGTGCATATTTGAACTTATAAAGAATAGGCAGAACTGCCGTATCATATTGGGCGCTATAAGAATAACTACGGCGCTATTGACGATGCCCATTAATTCCATCGTCGTGGCAGAGCTGTGAACCTCCATCCCAATCATTGACCCAAACCCGACATACAGGTGGTAGCCGAGGAACACATACCAGCACCCCCAATACAGAAGCCCGAATGGTGTATTGAGTCGAATAATCTTGCCTAACAATTTTACCTTTTGCCGCCATCCCGGGGCAAAAACCGCATTTAGAAAACCAAATACAAATCCGTCCACCAGTTTCAATAATCGCAGTATTCCCCAAGGGCTGCCGCTCGTGGTGATCCAGGCCTCGACATCCGAATCAGTTCCAGACTCCTTATGGTGATGAAAGTGCAGATTGCGCCTTAGCCACGGACTGGGCATTCCCGGCCGTGCCAGCCAGCAGAAGAGCATCATGGCATTATGGGCCAGCGGCTGCTTTCTGAAATAAAGACGATGAATCAGGTCATGTTCGATTTCATGAATGAACGAAGTCAGCAGCGCATTGACCAAAATACACGTCCATGCGGGGATAAAACCCTTTATATAGAGCCCTCCCGTAATGACCATCCCTAGCAGGGAAAACGCCATGACACTCGCGCCCAGCGCATCCTGGTGCTGCAGCAGCGGATAACGCTTTCGCAGGTAGTTCCCATGATCCGTAATACTCCGAGTTACCTTGTCAATCTTTTGCTGATCGGTAGTTGGGTGATCAATTTCGATGGTGTTTTCCAAGACCTTCATCCATTCATCCTCTGATTGCATCGATAAATACCAGCGCGTCAAGTCGGTCAAGTCAATTGTTGAGGCTATAAAACAGTAGTTGCTCATATTGTTTGCTTGAATTGCACGGGTCATTCAAGAAATACGAAATCGACTTTTTTGCGAAAAGCTTGTTAGAATTCTATGCTTCAAAATGATAAGGCAAGTTCAACTCTTTGCAACTGTGTATTTTGGGTGGGTTCAATGTTACAAGTGTCGGTGTAAGGAATTGATGATTTAGTTACAGTTTGTACAAGTATAAAATAGCGCTGTACAAGTATTGCCAAGGAGGCACCATGAGATTGCATCGCATCAAATATTTCCGGCGCGCTCTAAAAGAGCCCGAGATCGCCGTAGAGAAAATAACAAGCGATTATGTATTTGATGCCGTGTTTTGCGATGAGCCGGCAGACAATGCCGCGAATCCTGCAGGCCTGGAAAGGCTACTCCGCCACCTGCAGTGCGGGGATACGGTGGTGGTGGACAGCATGGCAGCGCTCACCTCCAGCACGGACCAGTTGTGCACCATCATTCGCCGGCTGATTGAAAAGCAGGTCACGCTGGAGTGTTTGAACGAAAACCTGGTGTTCCGGCATGACTGTCTTGAAGTCGTGGAGTCCATCATTGCGGTAATGGAGCTGATTGCAGAGTTCGAGCGCGCTGCGATGAGGGAAAGACAGGCGGCGGGAATTGCCAGCGCAAAGAATCGTGGGACTTATAGAGGTCGCAAGAAAAAACTGTCTGACAATCAGGTTGTAAACTTAATTGACCGGGCCGGTGCTGGAGAAAGTAAATCCAAGTTGGCGCGTGATTTTGAAATCAGTCGGCAGACGCTCTATCGGTACTTGAGATCTGGATAGGGGCTTCTTCAGGTCGCACGCGGGAGCGGGTGCCAACAAGCCCCTACCGTTGAAAAAACCTGTCAGGACGGCATGGCCCGAAAGCGGCGGAGGTCTTGCCATCAGTGATTTCTTCACTGGCAAGGCGTCCCACTATTGCGGCCAACGCAACCCCAGGGTGCATCACACAGATGTACACGCCCTCGACGTTGGGTAGATAACCGATGATGGGGAGGTTGTCTGCGGGGATGGGCCTGAGGCCGATACACGCCAACTCCGGCTCAATCGAATCAACGCCATGGAACTCGTGCCGAATGGTGTTGGCCGTGCGTAGCGCGATTGCCATCGGCTGGTTTTCCACGGCATCGCCCAGGTAATCCTCTGCCGCCAGCAACGTACCGTCGGCCGCTTGCCTGACTTCCATTTCCGGGCTGGAGATAAGTGTCTGCACCAGGTTGGATTGCGCGGTGTAGCGGATGAAAATGGAGGGCGACGCGTGTATGGGAAGGGGCGCCCCAAGCATGTCTGCCAGCGTCGAGATGCCCGTCCCGGCGGCCATTACCACAACGTCGGCATCGATGATGCCCTTGGCGGTTTCGACGCCCGTCACCCGGCCATTCGCGGTTTTGAAGCCGAGAACCCGAGTTTGTGTGTGTACCTTCGCGCCCAGTGCCTGGGCGCCAGCGACCAACGTATGGGTGGCGTGCACCGCATCCAGGGCGCCTTCTTCGGCGACATACAGGGCATGCTCAGGAGGGTTTTTCAGGTTGGGCTCAAGGTCGAGAATCTGCGAGCGCGACAACCGGTGCGCCGAAGGCTGCTGCAACGCCCTTGAGTTCGCGCCGTAAGACAGGGCGCCTGTCCAACGAATGTTCAGGCCCGGCAGTTGGGTTTCAAGACGGTGATAGTCGTTGATGGCCTCGCCACGCAAGGCGGCGATCGGGTCCGGCCCTCGGTGTGAAGTGGTGATCCAGGCAAATGAAGTGGCCGTCACGCCGGAGGCGACTTCTGCAGCCTCGACCAAGGTCACGCTCGCGCCTTTGACGGCCAGGTGATACGCCAGGGAAGCGCCGACGATGCCTGCGCCAATAACCACGACGCGCTTTTCTCCTTGCTCTTTCATATCCTGCTCCATTTATTCAAGGCAGCCTGCAGAGGCTGCGGGCAAACCGTCGAGGAATTCGGCGATCTGCTGGCCACCGCGCGAGTGCACCACGGGCACCGACGGACCTGCTGCCAGGCGCACCGCCTCGATACTGGGGCGGTAGCTGCGATCAAACGTCCACACGTACTTCAGGAATGTCAGGAACTCCCGGTCGAGTTTCTCGATACAGCCTGCGGGAATGTCTGGGCGCTGGCGGATTTTCCGCTGCCGGCATTGCCGAGAATCACGATGCGTTGCATGAGGGACGTCCTGTCGCGGAAAAGCCCGCAATTGTGCAGGTTTTGCATGACCGGTTAAAGCCATATGCGGTAGGTTGACCACCCAGAGAACGGACCCTGTCGACCAAGGAAGCGCCTTCATATGCCAACCGCCTTTTCCCGAATCAGCGAACGCCTGAACAATCGCCGCTTTGTCGTAGCGGGCAATACTCACGGGCTGTCCGGTACGGGCACCGTGTTTGAATATCACGTCGATGGAAATGCTATCTGGGGCACTTACCAGGGCGGCCGGATTCGCATGGGCAATCAGGTCGGGCGCGCCACAGGCCCCGATACCATCGAGTTGCTGTATCAGTGCCTGACCAGCGAGGGCGAGATTCTTGCCGGCTGGTCTCGGGGTACCGTAGGCGTTGATGACGCCGGGCATACCACTCTGGCCTTCGTGTGGGGTTGGCTGTCAGGTGCGGAGGGCGGCGGGGAGTCCAGCTACGTCGAGCTTGTTGCACAGTCGTGACGGATTTCGCCAGCTGGACCCTGGAACAATCGGCGCCGGCTATTGTTTTGCCCTGATCATCAAATCCAGGTTTTGCACCGCGGCACCTGCGGCGCCCTTGCCGAGGTTGTCGAATATCGCCGCCAGCAGGACCTGGCCCGTCTCGTGGTTTTCACACACGATCAGGCGCACATCGTCCGTGCCGTTCAGCGCTTGAGGGTCAAGGTAGGTCAGCTCCTTGGCGGCCTGCATCGACAGCACCTGGACGTGATTCGTATCGCGGTAGTGCTGAGTCAAACAGTCATGCAACCGCGAGCCATCCACACCCGGCGCCAATAAACGAAGTTGCAGGGGGATGGTCAATACGATCCCCTGGCGAAAAGCCCCGTAGGCCGGCACAAAGGTCGGCCTTTCCGTCAGCCCGCTTTGCAGCTGAATCTCCGGCACATGCTTGTGTGCCAGCCCAAGCCCATACACCAGGAAGGCGGGCGCTTGTGAGGCGTCGGCGCCCTCATGTTCCTGCACCCCGGCGCGGCCCTTGCCGGAATAGCCCGACACGGCATGAATGGTCGTCGGATAGTCCTTTGGCAGCAATCCGGCCTCAAGCAAGGGGCGCAACAGTCCAATCGCTCCGGTGGGGTAGCAACCGGGATTGCTGACCCGCTGCGCCGTGGCAATGCGTTGCGCCTGTTGCGGGCTGATTTCGGCGAAACCGTAGGTCCAGTCAGGATGAGTACGGTGGGCCGAACTCGCGTCGATCACCCGCACGGCCGGATTCTGGATGCTGGCGACGGCATCGCGTGCGGCGTCGTCGGGCAGGCAGAGAATCGCGATGTCGCAGGCGT
>Ga0105251_10004104_pt1 | contig 10189 bp, 10 predicted proteins | sample KBSS64metaG_FD_80424 | JGI IMG/M metagenome (GOLD analysis project Ga0105251, IMG submission 80424) | Switchgrass rhizosphere microbial communities from Kellogg Biological Station, Michigan, USA - KBS S6-4 metaG | ecosystem: Host-associated > Plants > Roots > Rhizosphere > Soil | place... | reverse complement strand
TGGTCGCAGTATTCAACTGCATTCCACGCCGAACGGACATCTTCTCAACTCCTTGCACATATCGTTATGACTTCTTTCATGGTATGTGTGCAAAAGTGTTTTGGTCAGGGCATGTGCTAATATACATTTTTTACGAATAGGGACTTTTGTAGAGGGTTCCTATATCGGTATGACATATAATGCATGCAGGATCCTGATCAAACAAACAGTAGGCTTTGATGCGGCTGCTGAAGGGAGAGCTTATGGCATGGGTGTTGATAAATTGCAGCCATTAAGAAGCAAGTGGTTAAAAACAAAATTGATTATTAATAATGAATCTATTAAACCGTTTATCCCAGACACACAGAAATTTAACAAAACGAATCTGAAATCCATGATGAGCAAGTATGGAATGGTCTATGTTAAACCCGAGAGAGGTACTTTCGGGATGGGTGTCATTAAGGCTGAAATGGAAGATCATCAACATTTTGTCTATCAGCATGATCAAAAACGTCTGACCTTTAACAGCTTTGAATCGTTCTATACCAGTCTGACACGTTTGGTGAATAAGAGAAGCTATCTGATTCAGAGAGGAATCCATCTTCTTAAGCACAACAAGAGACGTTTTGATATCCGAGTCATGATACAACTAAGCCCGACCAAACAATGGGAAGCTACCGGAATCATCGGCCGACTGGGTCATCCAAAGAAAATCGTAACCAATTATCATAGTGGTGGTACACCGATGGATGTTCACAAGCTGCTAAACTCTCATGCATCCACAAAACGCAGAAATGAACTGATTCAGGAGATGAATGAACTTAGCCTGCGCATAGCTCGTCATATGAAGAAAAAGTACTCTTATCTTAATCAAATAGGTGTGGATATCGGACTGGACCACACTCTAAAACCCTGGATTATTGAGGTGAATGTCAAACCTGACCCATTCATATTCAATCAATTAAAGGACAAGACGATGTATCGCAAAGTCATACGATATCATCGCCATGCTGCAAAAAAACTAACAAAATAAAAGACCGGATTTTTCATGAGAAATCGGCTGGAGATGGTTACCGGCCCAAGAGTCGCCAATGTGGCGACTTTTTTGTTGAACTGCATTTCAGCTTCCGTATGTGGGATTGTAATTAAGTTTCACATTTAAATTGACTTGTGAAATTTTGTGTCATATACTGAGTGAAATATGAGCAGGACGGGGCGGGATAAGCATCCGGTCCAGGGGAGGCTGGAAAACAATATGGCTGTTCGCAGGGAGATTGGCAGTTATCCGATGTGGGAGGCGTACCGTTCTAAACGGGAGCACCTGGTGATTGGATTGATGTCTGGCACATCGCTGGACGGAACGGATGCAGCACTGGTACATATACAGACAGATGAGCACGGAGCGATGCAGCGAATGGAACTCGTTGATTTTATCTGTACGCCATATACGAATGAGCTCAGAGAGAGGCTGATTCGCTTATGCTCTCCCGAAACAGCGCGTGTTGATGAGCTGACAACAGCCCATTTCGGTGTATCCGAATGGTACGCACAGAGTGTACAAGAGCTGTTGCAATCAGCTGGTGTCTCAAGCGGACAAGTCGATGTAATCAGCATGCATGGGCAGACAATCTGGCATGCACCTGTTCCTTCTGCGTTTCCAAGCCCGTTGGGTACCGGCAGTTTGAAAGTAAGTTCTACACTGCAAATCGGCGAGTGTGCTGTAGTGAGAGAGCGCACAGGGCTGCCTGTCATTGGCAACCTGCGTGCCAGAGATATGGCGGCAGGCGGGGAAGGTGCTCCGCTCACTCCCTATGCTGACGCATTAATGTTCCGTAGTGCTACGGAAGGACGTCTGGTGCAGAACATTGGCGGGATCGGCAATGTGACTGTGCTTCCGTCAGGATCATCCGAGACGGAGGTTTCGGCTTTCGACACAGGACCAGGGAATATGGTGATAGATGCACTGGTTCGTCATGCTACCGAAGGGAAGCAGCATTACGATCCGAACGGGAGCATAGCAGCGAAGGGAACCGTGCACCCCGAGCTGGTGGCCTACTGCTTGAATGATGACTACTTCCGTCGCCACCCCCCCAAGAGTACCGGACGTGAAGTTTATGGTGCAGATTATGCCAAGCGACTTATGGAATTTGCGGCATTGCATGATCTGTCACTGGAAGATCTGTTAGCTTCCGCAACTTGGCTTACAGCAGAGACCATAGTGCGGGCCGTTGAGGATTTTGTGTTACCCAAGACGTCAATCTCGGCAATGCTTACCTGCGGAGGCGGTACGTCCAATGACACATTAATGAAGATGATTCGGTTAAGACTTCCAGAATCCATACGTCTGGAGCGTACAGCAGATTACGGTGTTCCGGATGATGCCAGGGAAGCGATGGGGTTCGCGCTGCTTGGACATGAGGCTTTGATGGGCAGAACAAATACACTTCCTGATGTAACAGGTGCGGCACATGCCGTTATTTCAGGACATCTGACTCTGTAGGCCATTGAATTGTCAAGGTAAGCTGTATCTCCAATTAGACGTGGCAATAAATATAAGATAAAATGCTTGTACAGATAACAGTACGGAGAGGAGGAGCGGATGGAAGGTATGAAAGGTGGACTTGTACGTTTACGCGCATTACTGGATGATCTGACTCCGTCAGAACGAAAGATCGGAGCTTACATTCTGGAACACCCCCAAGAGACAGTGCAGTCGTCCGTTGCGCAGCTGTCTGAACGAAGCGGAGGCAGTCCGGCCGCCATTATCAGGTTGTGTAAATCCCTTGGTGTAACCGGTTTTCAGGAGCTGAAACTCAAAATAGCGGGGGATTTACAGACCAATGAGCAATATCAATATACAGAGATTCGTCCTAAGGACTCGGTAGAGAGTATTATTCAACATGTGTCTACAAACAATATTCAATCGATCAAAGACACGGTTCATATTTTGGAACCAAGGCTTGTAGATCAGGCGGTTAACATGCTGGACAAAGCCAATCGCATTTTTTTCTTCGGCGTGGGCGCCTCTAATTTGATTGCACTGGATGCACACTACAAGTTCATGCGGATTAACCGTACCAGCTTTTCGTTCGCCGATCCACATATGCAGATTTCGTCTGCAACGACGTTGCGTGAGGACGATGTTGTGGTCTGTATCTCTTATTCAGGCGAGACCTCCAATGTGATTTCCTGTTTGGAGCATGCCCGTGAAGGTGGTGCAGGAACGATCAGTATTACCAAGTGGGGCAGTAACACGCTGAGCAGTCTTGCGGATGTTCCTCTCATGATTACGTCGATGGAGAGCGATATTCGCAGTGGAGCTACCTCTTCACGCATTGCGCAGCTTAACGTCATTGATATTCTTTACCTGGCTATTGCCAGCCGGGATTATAATCAGTCGGTGCAGTATCTGGAGAAGAGCAGACAAGCGATTCAGGAGCATAAATGAGCAACGAAATTGTGGTGTGTTTAGGAAATAAAAACGTGGAGAATCCCGTACAGTCATATGTACCAGGGATTTTTTTGATGAGGAATACAATTGTACGCTATGAAAAGTAAAAAAAGAGAAGCCAACCGGGCAGGTAGGCCTTCTCTCATGTAAATAACCATCTCTCAGCGCCAGTAAAGCTGCCTATAAGTACCAAATGACTTGCTGCCTGTGCTTCTTTATCACAAACAAGCTGCCGCACAATCTCCAATGATCCTTAAACAGGTAGAAGATAAATGGTACAGAAACTAGCTAGGGTACCGTTCTAATCAGCCTGATCCGGCAATAGCATGACGTACAAAACCATCTGCATTCTCCAGCCGGCGCCCGGCTTCAGCTGCATCGACATCAGCCATCAGCATCACGATCGCTGTTTTGACATGCCCATTCGCTGCGGTAAAGGCTTGTTCAATTTCGTTTTCCTGTGCTCCAGTTGCAAGCTGTATCATGCGTTTTGCTCGATGTACAAGCTTTTCATTGGACGGATTCAGATCCACCATGAAATTACGATACACCTTACCTAAACGGATCATCGCGGTTGTCGTCAGCATGTTCAGAATCATTTTCTGGGCGGTACCGGCTTTCATGCGAGTCGACCCCATCACGACCTCCGGTCCCATAACCGCTTCAATGCTCACATCCGAGAGTATGCTCATGGGTGTATCAGCATTATTGCTCACCCCGATGACTACAGCACCGAGCTGCCTGGCATAATTCATGGCTCCAAGCACATAAGGAGTGCGTCCACTTGCTGCAATGCCAACGACAACATCATTAACACGTAATTCGTGCTGCTTCAAATCGGTTTCCCCGGCTTCTTCGCTATCTTCTGCGCCTTCTACCGGATCCTTAATTGCCCGAAACCCGCCTGCAATAATACCTTGCACCATAGAAGGTGGAGTACCATACGTAGGGGGGCATTCCGATGCATCTAGAATACCTAGCCTGCCGCTTGTACCTGCACCTACATAAAACAGTCTTCCCCCCGATTGAAAACTGGCTACAATGCGGTCTGCGGCTTGAGCAATGACTGGAATTAGTGGCTGAATAAGCTCAGCTATGCGGCGATCTTCCCGATTGATGAGTTCCATAATTTCCGCTGAAGGCAGTTGATCCATATCATCTGTCTGTGGGTTAGGCTGTTCCGTTACTAATGAGTTAAGGGTATGATTCATCCGTAAGCCCTCCTTTTTTTGTTTAGAATGATTTATCCAAGTGGCATTGTAGTCTTGCTAACTGTGCCGCACCCACGGCCGGGACAGGAGCATTTTCCAAGCAGACAACCTGCTGTTGATCGTGCACTTCGGTAAGATGGTGAAGGAATGTATTTCGAAACAGGCAAGAGTAGCGAAATATGGAACCGGAAAGTGCCATAGGAGCCGTGGCGAAAGAAACATGTTGGCGTATTAGCGCTTTAGCGGTATCGGCCAGTTGCTTGGCCTCATCCATGAGAAGGAAACGTGCTACCTCATCCCCTCCAGCAGCGGCTTCTATCGTCAGGCGAGCCATGGAAGCCATGCTTGATTTGTTCCAGTCCGCTTGGTATACCACGTATTTTAATTCCGGTGGATGCTTGACTTGCAACTCCTGCAATACGAGTGATGTCAAAATGGTTGTAGGTAAAACGCCATCATGGCTCTTCATAACGCTTTGCAGTGCACGCTGTCCAATTCGATAACCGCTCCCCTCATCTCCGAGTAGATGTCCCCACCCGCCCGCCCGGTTCACTTCACCTTCCGGTGTGATTCCATAGATGATCGATCCGGTTCCTGAAATGGCGAGCAAACCGTGCGGTTGCCCAAGCGAGGCCATTAGTGCAATTTCTCCCTCCGTGACAATATGGATCGTACAGTTCGCATGAATGGAATCAGCCGTGTTTTTCTTGCTTTTCATATAGTCATCAACGTGAGCGGTGATCCATTGTCGCTCCTGATCTTCAGCTATACCTGACATTCCAAGACATATACTCTCACAATTAGACAAAAATTCTACATTGGATGAAAATAGAACATCTAAGAGATGTAATAATTCCTTTACAGCTTCGTGAGGCGGCACACTATGTGGATTCGTTGCACCGCCACGAGCTGTTGCCAGAATGTCCCCAGATTCAGAAATGATTGCTGCATCAGTTTTGGTACCGCCTCCATCAATTCCTGCGTATACTCGCAAGCGTGCTCACCTCGTTAGGGCATATTTTCTTTTTTTCATAGTATAGAGGCTTAAAACGAAAAAGTAAAATTAAATTTTATGAATAAATTTATTGTTGAATTTTTATTTTACACCTCATATAATGAATTCAATCCACAATTTTGGAAGGAATCGATACGATTGATGTTACATTAATTAACGTTTAAGTTTCATTAGTAACACTAGACCTTGCCGAACAGGTCGATCTTCAAGGAGGTGTAGATTTCGGCTCTGTGCCAAGCTGTGAGCGTAGGGTAACGAAAGGGAAAGGTAGTAGAAGGGCACTAGCAATAGACATTCGTAATGGGCGTAGGACAAGAGAAGACGACATACAAAGGAGATGAAGGGTATGAAAAGGAAGGGTCTTGTTTTGGCAATGGCGTTATTGATGGTCTGGATCACAGCCTGTGGCAACAGTGGTGGAGCAGCTTCGAATGATCCGGGGGCGAATGATACGGTGACGGTGTGGACATACCCGGTTCATGGCACATACGAGGATGAGTTGAAGGACTTAATTGCTGATTTTAATAAGGAACACCCCAATATTACGGTGAAAACGGAAATGCTCTCTTGGGCTGAGGGGCCCAAAAAATTTGATGTCGCTTTAAACGCGGGGAATCCGCCTGATCTGTACTTCCATAGTGTGGACGGTACGTATGTGAATACCGGACTGGCACTGGAACTGGACAGTTATCTGACCCCTGAGATCAAAGATGACTATCTGCCGGGCACTTTGGAACTGGGGCAGATTCAAGGGAAACAATACGGTCTGCCTCTCTATCAATTCCAGTGGGCCTGGGGCGGTAACAAACGTATTCTCGATGAAGCGGGCATTGATTGGAAGACCATCCAGAAGAATGGCTGGACCTGGTCCGAGTTTAACGAAGCCGCGGCCAAGTTGACGAAAACGCTGGATAACGGAAGTAAACAATATGCCTTGGTGACAGATGGTACTTCGCTTGATTTTATTGAAATGCTCTCCCGTAACAACGGCATGATTGATGTGCTGGACGAAAGCGGGAAATTCCAGTGGAATGACGGCCGCATTCTGGACACGCTCTCTTTTATCAAAAATTTGATGGATCAGGGATATATGCCGAAGGAAACGGCAGCACTTGCTCCGGCGAAGCGGACAGACATGTTCTATGCCGGTGAAACGGCAATCATCTCGAAGGCGATTCCTTATTATGATGTCATGATCCAGAACCGCAGCAAAGATATCGATGACGGCAAGGTGCAGGGGGAGAAAATTGATTTTGTACTGCTGCCTGTACCGCACAATGACAATCAACCTGCGGCAACAACGATGGGCGGCGAGGGTTATGTGGCTTTCAAACAGAAGAAGGACAAAGGTGAGCAGCATGCCAAAAATACCTTCCTCGTTATGGAGGCACTGAGTGGTGCCAAAGCGGGTAACTCGGCTAATGAGCTGGCGCTTCCTTTTGTAAGACAATCTCAAGCCGATCTGTTCAAAGGCAAGGAACTGGGACAGCAGGTCAATCTGGATGCGGCCAAAGAGATGGCGAAACACATCGCAATGCCAGTCGTGCTCAAGCTGGATATCGACAAGGCTTCACAGCAGAAACAGTTCAAGGAACAGGTCGTGAAGCCTAACATTCAGGCTCTGTTCTCGGGTGAGAAGACACCGGAGCAGATTGCGGAAGATTTTAAAGGCAAAGGTCAGCAGATGTTCGGACAATAACCAACTACGCAGTGACACATTGATTCGGAGAGGAGGATTCGCCATGCAGACCGCCCTTGCGCCGGAGCCTGCGCCCCGGCATTCCCGGGTTGTCCGGTTCTGGCGAGATTACGGGTGGGCGTATTTGTTTATTTTGGCGCCTGTCCTGCTGTTTCTCGTTTTTACACTGTACCCCGTATTAACAGCTCTTGTTATGAGCTTTCAGAAATACAACATCATGAACTCCACGTGGGTGGGACTGGATAATTACGAACGTCTGGTGAAGGATGAAACCTTCTGGAAGTCGATTAAAAATACCGTCATTTTTACACTTGGAACAGTACCCGTCAACATCCTGATTACGTTTGTGCTCTCGTATTTTATCTTCCAGATGAAAAGCAAATGGCAGACGTTCTTCAAGGCCACACTTTATCTGCCTGCGGTAGCGTCGGGAGTGACAATCTCGATCGTGTGGCTCGCCATTTTTGACCCGACGGATTCGGGACTGCTCAATCGCTTCCTGAGCTTTTTCGGCCTTGACCCGGTCATCTGGCTTGGTCAGTCAGGCACAGCCCTCTTTTCTCTAATCTTGATGAACTGGCTTGGATCCCATGGTGCGGGCATCATTCTGTATCTTGCGGCTATGGGAGGTATCCCAAAATCGCTGTATGAGGCTGCCGATATCGATCATGCGAGCGGATGGACACAATTCAGCAAGATTACATGGCCCCTTTTGAAACCGACGACGCTCTACTTGCTTGTAACTGGCGTCATTACGTCCTTCCAAGTGTTTATTTCTGTATACCTGATGACCCAAGGCGGGCCAAACTTTGCGACCACTACAATTGCTTATTTAATTTATGAGACGGCCTTTAAGTTCTACGAGTTTGGATTAGCCTCGGCACAATCCTTTGTACTGGCAGTCATCATTATTGTCATCTCCGTGATTCAATTCAAATATTTCTCCAGTGATATCGAGTATTAAACAAGGCTTTCATTAGGCATCCGGGGGTGAATACAACGTATGAATTCAACACGAAAAAAGATTCTGCTTGTTATAGCGTCTGTTCTGTTGGCTGGCTGGGCACTGATTACGATTATTCCTATGTACTGGATGCTCGTCGGATCGGTGCAGGATACAACGATGTCAGCTTCGTTCAAGCCACAGATGATACCAGAGCAGCTGTCCATGTCGCCGTATGAACGTTTTTTTGCCAAAACGGATGCATGGCGCTGGCTCTATAACTCGTTACTGATCTCCGTTATATTGACGGTCACCAATGTGTTCTTTGCTTCGCTGGCAGGATATGCGTTTGCTAAATTAAAATTCCCGGGCAGTCAGGCCGTGTTCTGGGTGTTGCTTGGAACGATGATGATTCCTGCACAGGTGACGCTGATTCCACTCTACATTTTGATGGTCAACGTGTTTGATCTGGGGGATACGTACACAGCGATTATCCTCCCCGCAGCAGTCAGTGTTGGCAACATCTTTCTTATGAAACAATTTATGTCCACCCTGCCGACTTCACTCATTCATGCCGCTCGAATTGATGCGTGCAGTGAGTTCGGCATCTTCTGGAAGGTCATTCTACCTATGGCAAAGCCAGGTATAGCAGTGCTGGCGATTTTCACTTTTGTTGCCTCGTGGAATGAATTTTTCTGGCCGTTCCTGATCACCAATTCGAATGAGATGCGCACGGTACAGGTTGGACTCGCATCCTTTGTTTTTGCTGAATCCACCGACTTCGGTGCCATGATGGCTGGAGCCACAATCGGTGCATTGCCGATGATCATTCTCTTCTTCTCATTGCAACGTTATTTCTTGCAGGGTATCACGATTGGAGCTGTGAAAGGATAACCATGCAACATTTGCAAGTACAGCAGGTGACAATGTAAAGGGGGATTAACCTATGGCACGCGTGGAGTTTCGCCAAGTGCGCAAAGAGTTCAAAGACGACCATAAAGGAACGTTCACGGCGGTCGCCGGTTCGGACTTTGTAATAGAAGATAAGGAATTTGTCGTGTTTGTTGGGCCTTCGGGCTGTGGTAAAACAACCTCACTGCGAATGATCGCGGGGCTTGAGAAACAGACCAGTGGGGACATCGTAATCGGGAATAGGATTATGAATGATCTGCATCCCAAGGATCGGGATATCGCCATGGTCTTTCAGGATTATGCCTTATATCCGCATATGACCATTCGGGAGAATCTGTCCTTTGGTCTGAAAAATCTGAAGAAACCCAAAGCCTATATCGATGAGCAAGTACAGAATGCTGCTTCGATTCTGGGGCTTGAGGCTATGCTGGAGCGTAAGCCGCGCGAATTGTCCGGAGGGCAGCGCCAGCGTGTTGCCGTGGGACGTGCAATTGTGCGTGATCCGCAGGTCTTTCTGTTCGATGAGCCGCTCTCAAACCTCGATGCCAAGCTGCGTGTGCAGATGCGTGTAGAGCTTGGCGAGCTGCATAAAAGGCTGGGCGCGACGATCGTTTATGTTACACATGATCAGGTCGAGGCTATGACGCTTGGCGAGCGCATTGTAGTGATGAATCATGGGGACATTCAACAGGTCGCATCACCGAAGGAGCTCTATGCCAGCCCGCGCAATATGTTTGTGGCCGGTTTCATCGGTTCACCTGCAATGAACTTCATTGATGCCCACATCGAAGGTACACAAGTGAAGATAGAGGGTACATCCTTCACGTTATCAGCCAATGTGTTAGAGCGCTTAAGCAATTATCAGGGTAAACGGGTCATTCTCGGACTGCGTCCAGAGCATATTTTTGGTGATGATGTGGCACCCAATATTCCGCAAGATCACATGCTTCAAGCACGTGTTCAAGTGGTGGAGCATCTA
>Ga0105251_10004101_pt1 | contig 10190 bp, 7 predicted proteins | sample KBSS64metaG_FD_80424 | JGI IMG/M metagenome (GOLD analysis project Ga0105251, IMG submission 80424) | Switchgrass rhizosphere microbial communities from Kellogg Biological Station, Michigan, USA - KBS S6-4 metaG | ecosystem: Host-associated > Plants > Roots > Rhizosphere > Soil | place... | reverse complement strand
TGCTGCTGCCACTACGCGCCGAAGCCGGCGAAGAGATTCCGCCAGTACCCCCCGTGGCGGCAGGTACCGGACAGTCGATCCTGGTGGTGGACGGCGAGGCGACCCGCCTGTCGTTGCTGGGCAATGCGCTGTCCAGCCAGGGGTACCAGCTGCAACTGGCCTCCGACGGCGGCGCCGCGCTGCGCTGGATGCAGCAGGAGGCCATGCCGGCGCTGGTGATCGCCGATGCCGGCGACCGGCTGTTGTCGGCCGGTCACCTGCTGGGGGAAATGGCCGCGCTGGGGTACCACGGGCCGGCCCTGGTGCTGGAGGACGTGGACGAACCGGTGCCGCTGCAGGGTTTCCCCGGCGGTGTGGAGGTGCACGTGCTGCGCAAACCGCTGGAAATGCAGCAGGTGTTCCGTTCGGTGGCCGACGCGCTGGGCTGATCGCGGGTCGCCGGTTCCGGCCAACGGCCGGGGCTACTCCCAGGGAAACTTCGGCAGCGATGCCACCGCCTGTTCCAGGCGTCGGGACCAGTTGCCGTGGATCTCCGCGTACAGCGGACTATCGCCGGCCAGCCGCATGCGATGGCTGATCCGCAGTTCACCGACACGCATCAGCACCAGGTCGACCGGCAGGCCCACCGAGAGGTTGGAGCGGACGGTCGAATCCAGCGACACGATGGCGGTGCGCGCGGCGTCGTCCAGGTGCGTCTGCGGGCGGATGATGCGGTCGAGGATCGGTTTGCCGTACTTCGATTCGCCGATCTGCAGGAACGGTGTTTCCGGCGATGCTGAAATGGCGTTGCCCAGCGGGTAGATCATGTACATGCCGGGGTGCTCGCCGCCGACCTGTCCGCCCAGGATCAGCGTGGCCTGGGTGTTGACCCCGTCATGGCCATGTTCGGGGTGGCTGCATTTGACCTGGCTGTCGACCAGCACCCGGCCCACGTACTCGGCGACCTCGAACAGGTGGCGGTAAGCGAGCAGGTTCTCCGCGCGCTGCTCTTCGACATCGCGGTGCAGCCGCGAGATCAGCAGCTGCGTGGTGGCCAGGTTGCCGGCGGCCATGATCACGAAGCTGGCCTGGCCCGGGAACTCGAATTCGTGCAGCTTGCGATGCACGCGCACGTCGTCCAGCGACGCGTTGGTACGGGTATCGGCGGCGAAGACAAGGCCTTCGTCCACCGCGATTCCGACGCAATAGGTCATGTCGGTGTCCTATGATGTGCACCCCGATTCTATGCGGTGGCCATGTTGGCCCCGTGTGGATTCGCCCCACGTACGCTGAATACCATGACCACTGTGCTCCTGAGCCTGGGCAGCAACCTGCAGCCGCAACAGCATCTTCACGCCGCGGTTGCCGCGCTGCGCGGGCATTTCGGCGCGATCCGGGTGTCTCCGGCGTACCGCACCGCAGCCGTAGGCTTCGACGGCCCGGCGTTCCTCAACAACGCCGTGGCGCTGGAGACCGGGATGCCGTTGGAAGCGCTGGACGCCTGGCTGCATGCGCTGGAGGACGCCCACGGCCGCGACCGCAGCGGGCCGCGTTTCAGCGACCGCACCCTGGACATCGACGTGGTGTTCTACGGCGACCTGATCGTCCAGGGCCCGGGCCACCTGCGTATTCCCCGTCCCGAACTGAAGCACGCCTTCGTGCTCAAGCCACTGGCGGATATCGCCCCGGATTTCATCGACCCGGTCAGCGGCCTGGACCTGGCCACGTTGTGGCGGGCGCACAGGCAGTTCGACGACGAATTCGAGGTGGTCGAGGTGTGACGACCAACGGTCGTCACCTACCCGGGGTGGGCGGTGGTCGATACGACGCCGCGGTGGGCGGTGGTCGATACGATGCCGCGGTGGGCGGTGGTCGATACGATGCCGGGGTGACCGATGGTAGGTATCGACCGTTGGTCGATACGATGCCCGCAATCAGCTCAACTGCCGGCCCCCATCCACCCGCAGCGTATGCCCGGTCACGAACGGGGCGTCGTTGACCAGCCAGTACACCGCTTCAGCGATCTCTTCCACGGTGCCGGTCCGGCCCAGCGGGGTCCGGGCCAGCAGCGCTTCGCGGGCGAAATCGTCCTTGCCCTGCTCGGGCCACAGGATCGCGCCCGGCGCCACCGCGTTCACCCGGACCTTGGGCGCCAGTTCCAGCGCCAGCGAACGGGTGATCATTTCCAGCGCGGCCTTGGCGGCGGCGTAGACCGGGTGGTCGCGCATCGGCTGGGTGCCGTGCAGGTCGGTGAGGTTGACGATGCAGCCCTGGTGCCGGCGCAGCTGCGGCGCGGCGGCCTGGGCCAGCAGCAGCGGCGCGCGGGCATTCACCGCGAACAGGTCGTCCCACTGGTCGGCGGTGATCTGGCCCAGCAGGGTGGGGTAGAAGTTGGACGCATTGTTGACCAACGCATCCAGCCGGCCAAACTGGGCCACGGTCTGTTCCACCAGGTCCGGCAGGGCCCCGGCATCGCGCAGGTCGGCCTGCAGGGCCAGCACGCTGCCGGGGCGCAGCATGTCCAGATCGAAGGCCATCTGCTGCAGCTCGGTACTGGAGGTGTGTGCATGCAGCACCACCGACCAGCCACAGGCATGGAACTGGCGGGCAATGGCCGCGCCGATCCGGCGCGCGCTGCCGGTGATCAGCACGACGGGTGTGGTGGCGGTCATCGGGGCTCCTTCCTGCTCGGCTATGCTGTGCATTGTCACCGCAATTGCCTGCACCATGCATTCCTCACTGCCCACGCCCGACACCGACGCCCTGGCCCACAGCGACGAACTGGCCGCCGCGCTGCGCGCGGAGATCCTGGCCAACGGGGGCGCCATGCCATTTGCCAGGTTCATGGAACTGAGCCTGTATGCGCCCGGATTCGGCTATTACAGCGCCGGTGCCAGCAAGTTCGGCAAGGACGGCGATTTCACCACCGCCCCGGAAATGGGCCCGCTGTTCACCGCGACCCTGGCCAATGCGATCGCCCCGGTGATGCAGCAGCTTGGCCCGCAGGCGCGGTTCCTGGAACTGGGCGGTGGCAGCGGCGCCTTCGCCGAGATCCTGCTCAAGCGCATGCTGGAGCTGGACGCGCTGCCCGAGCGCTACGCGATCCTGGAACCCAGCGCCGATCTGCGCGAACGCCAGCGCGAGCGCCTGGAGCGGGCGCTGGTGCCGCCGCTGTTCGCGCTGGTGGAATGGCTGGATGGACCGTTCGACGACGACTGGGACGGCATGGTGTTCGCCAATGAAGTGATCGACGCGCTGCCGACGCCGCGCTTCCTGGCGCGCGATGGCATGGTCTACGAAGAAACCGTGGAGCTGGACGCCGACGGTGCGTTCATGCGCGGCGCGCAGCCGGCCGATGCCATGCTGACCGCGGCCGTGCGTCACCTCGAGCGGTATCGCGAAAAGCCGTTCGCCGATGGGTATCGTTCCGAGCTGCTGCCGCACCTGCCGTACTGGATCCAGGCGGTGGCCGGTGGCCTCAAGCGTGGCGCCATGCTGTTCGTCGATTATGGCTACCCGCGCAACGAGTTCTACCGCGACGACCGCGACGACGGCACGGTGCGCGCGTTCTACCGCCACCATGTGCACAACGACGTGTTCCTGTGGCCGGGGTTGCAGGACCTGACCGCCTCGGTGGACTTCACCGCGCTGGCCGAAGCCGGCACCCATGCCGGGTTCGAACTGGCCGGGTACTGCAGCCAGGCCAGCTTCCTGCTCGGCAATGGCCTGCACGCCCTGCTGGCGCTGGCCGAAGGCCGGGCAGATGAGATCGGCAAGCTGGGCCTGCGCGACCAGGTCAAGAAGCTGACCCTGCCCAGCGGGATGGGCGAGCGCTTCCAGGTGATGGGGTTCCAGCGCGACGTGGATTTCGAGCCGGCGTTCGCCCTCGGCGACCTCACCTGGCGGCTCTGAGATGCGCGGCACCGGGGTGTTGAAGCCACTGCGCTTTCCGCGCCTGTGGTGGGGCCTGTGGTGGCTGGCGATCGTGGCGACGATCGTGGTCTGCCTGATCCCGCCGCCGCAGCTGGACCTGCCGCAAAACAGCGACAAGGTCGAGCATTTCCTGACCTACTTCCTGCTGGCGTCGGCTGCGGTGCAGATTTACCGCACGCGTGCTGCGCTGTTGTGGGCCGGTGCCGGGCTGGTGCTGCTGGGCGTGGGCATTGAATTCCTGCAGGGTGCGCTGACCACCGACCGCATGGCCGACCCGATGGATGCGCTGGCCAACAGCATCGGCGTGCTGGCTGGAATGGCGGTGGTGTTCACGCCACTGCGCGATCTTCTGCTGCGGATGCGCGGCTGACATCCCGGTGTCGTGTGGGTGCCGGCCATGGGCCGGCACCCACCCTCGATCAGCGCGGAACCAGGGTCAACTCATCCAGCACCCACATCGTGGGCCGCGTATCGCCGGTGAAGCGCACGCACAGATCCTGGCGGCCCTTCAACGAACGCGGCAGTTTCGCTTCCAGGCTGATGAACCCGTCGGCGCCCGGCGTGGCGGGCAGCGGAACGCTGGCCAGCGGCGTGCCGTCGCACTGTGCGTTGAGGATGTCCATCTCACCATGCGCGCTGCGCGCCTTCACGAAGCGACGCTGCGGCTCGTCGTGGGCCAGCTGGAAGTAGTACGGAATCTGCCCGGCGCGCACGCGCACGCTGGCGATGCCGTCGAGGTCCGCCTTCTCCCACAGCCAGCACGGGTTGAAGATGTTGACGTTGAAGATGGCGCGCGCGCCGTCGGCCGGGCCGTCGTCTTCCAGTCGCAGCAGAAGCTTGCCTTCACCCGGGCACATCGCGAGGTGCTCGTCGTTGCGGGTCAGCAACGACTGTGCGGTGATGTCGAAGCGGCTTGCGGCCTTCGCAAGCGCGCGGCCGTCGAAGAAGGTGGCGGCCTGCACGCCTGCCGGCAGTGGCTGGGTCAGCGGCGTGGTGTAGCGCGGCGACGCCGGCGTGACCGGGGTGCCGTCCACGCTGTAGCGGATCTCGTAGTTGAGCGGGTTGCGCAGGGCCAGCGTGGCGGTGCCGGCCTTGCGATCGTCGGTGACATCGGCTTCCACTTCGAACGGCGTCTGCGCGTACGCGATGCCCATCGCCTGCCAGCGCTGCAGCTGCGACGGCAGCCGGGCCAGGAAGTCGGCGAAGTCGCGGCGCGAACGCGGCGACCAGCCGGTCTCGGCGACTGCGGCCAGGCGCGGGAACAGGTTGTGGTGCAGACGCGCGACGCTGCGGGTGTGCTCGGTGAACATGTTCGCCTGCAGGCCCAGGATGTGCTGCTGCTTGTCGCGGGCCAGCGCGTCCGGCACCGGCTCGAAGCCGTACACGCGGCCCAGCGGGGTGGTCAGCGGACGGCCCGGCGGCTCGTGTTCCGAGTTGGTCTGCAGGTAGTCCATGTACATGTCGGTGACCGGCGACATCACTACGTCGTGGCCTTCGCTGGCCGCCTTCAGGCCACCCTCGGTACCGCGCCAGGACATCACCGTGGCCTCCGGCGGCAGGCCGCCTTCGAGGATTTCGTCCCAGCCGATCAGGCGGCGGTCGTGCTGTTCCAGGAATTTCTCCAGGCGCTTGATCAGGTGCGCCTGCATTTCATTTTCAGTGCCGGCACCCACTTCGCGCATGCGTTCCTGCACGCGTGCGGACGCCTGCCACTGATCCTTCACCGCTTCGTCGCCGCCCACATGCACGTACTTGGCGGGGAACAGCTCAATCACCTCTTCCAGCACGTTTTCGAGGAACTGGAACGTGCTTTCCTCGGTATTGAACAGGTTCGGGAACACGCCCCATTCGCTCAGCGGCTGCAGCGGCGTGTTGATCGTGCCGAGCTCGGGGTACGCCGCGATCGCGGCGGTGGCATGGCCCGGCACGTCGATTTCGGGAATCACCTGGATGTGCAGCGCGGCCGCATAGGCGATCACTTCGCGGATCTGGGCTTGGGTGTAGAAGCCGCAGTAGGGGCGGGGCGCACCGCTGGCCGGGTCGCGGCCGCCATCGCCGGCCGGAATGCGGCAGCTGCCGATGCCGGTCAGTTTCGGATAGCGCTTGATCTCCATGCGCCAGCCCTGGTCATCGGTCAGGTGCCAATGGAAGGTGTTGAGCTTCTGTTCGGCCATCGCGTCGAGCACGCGCTTGATCTCGTCCAGGCTCTGGAAGTGGCGGGCCGAATCCAGCATCAGGCCACGCCAGCTGAAACGCGGTGCGTCGTCGATGCGCAGCGCAGGCACGGCACCGGTACTGCCGCCGGTGAGCAGCTGCGACAGCGTGGCCGCGCCATAGAACAGGCCGGCTTCGGTGGCGGCCTGCACGGTAACCCCGCGCGCATCGCTGCGCAGCTGGTAGCCCTCGGCGCCGGTCTTCAGCCCGGCATCGAGCACGAAACGGATGCCGTCGCTGCCGCGCGCGCTGGACGGCTGCAGGGTGGGGCCGCCACTCTGGCGCAGCAGGGTGGCGAACTGGCCCGCCACGCGCTGTGCGGCCGCGCCCTGCGCGCGCACGGCGGTGGATGCGGTCACGGTGTAGTCGGCGCCGTCCAGGCGTTCAACCTGGGCGGGCGCGGGAATCAGCGGCAGTGAGCCGGGCTGGGCACGCGGGCCCTCGGGCGCCTGTGCATCGGTGGCGTGTGCCAGCGGGGCCAGTGAGAGCGCCAAAGCCAGCGGCAGCAGGGAAAGCGAGGTACGACGGGTGCGGGTGTGCATCGGGTCATTCCTTTGGTGCGGTTTAAAAAAAACGGGCCCGGATGTCCGGGCCCGTTTCAGGTGTACAGCTTTACCACATGGCGTGGACCGATCAGTACTTCACGCGGAAGTTCAGATAGTACTGGCGGCCGTTGGAGTAGAACGAGGTCGGGATCGACGCGCTCTGATAGTACTTGTAGGTCGGGTTGTTGAGGTTCAGGCCGTCCAGGGTGATGCTCAGCCACTTGGTCGGGGTGTAGCTCAGCGAGGCCGACAGCGTGCCGAAATCATCCTGGTAGTACGGGTTGGTACCGGACAGGCTGATCAGGAACGAAGAGCGGCGGGTGTAGCTGACGCGCGCACCGAAGGTTTCGTTCTCGAAGAAGGCGCCCACGTTGTAGGTGTTCTTCGAGGTGCCCAGCAGGTTGTGGCTGCCGTCGGCCCAGGTGTGCGCCGAGCTGCCGTCGGCGTAGGTGTAGTTGGCGTTGAACCCGAAGTTGTCGCCGATCGGCTGTTCGTAGGCCACTTCCACGCCGGTGACCTGGCCGTCGGCGTTGATCGGGGTCGAGACCGCGTAGGTTTCAAGCTGGTTGGTCAGTTCGCTGAACAGCTGGCGGTTGACCACGTCGAAGGCGATGTAGTCCTTCAGGTCGATGTGGTACGCGCCGACCGAGACCAGGCCGCGCGGCATGAAGTACCACTCCAGGTTGGCGTCCAGGTTGGTGCCGATGGTCGGCTTCAGTTCCGGGTTGCCGCCGCCGCCGGTCTTGTTCAGGTCAGAACCCCACGAGGAAGCGCCCAGGGCCGAGTAGTCCGGCAGGGTCTGGGTCTGCGACGCGGCAACGCGCAGGACCAGGCTGTCGTCCAGGTCGAACTTGATGTTGGCGCTCGGCAGCACGCGGCTGTGCTTGTTCTGGAAGGCCTGGCGCTGCCACATGCCGAACAGGCTGCTGACGTCGGCGCGGGCCGGATCGCTCACTGCCAGGTAAGTGTCGATGTCCTGCTTGATGTCGACGTAACGCAGGCCGACATTGCCGCTCCACCAGTCACCGGTGAAGTTGGCCTGCACGTAGCCGGCGAAGTTCTTTTCCTTCACCTTCCACTCGGCGCCGTAGTTGTGGCGACCGGTCGGGCCGTCATTGTTGGACAGCCAGGTGGAGTTGTTGATGATTGCGTTCTTCAGCGAATCCGGGGTGTAGTACCACACGTCGCGCGGGAAGTTGCCGCCGATGCCGCTGGCGAAGTTGCTCGGGTAGTTGCCGGTGGCACTGCCGCGCAGCGCCGACCAGATGTCGCCCGGGCTGGCGCCTTCCGGCGACATCGCTTCACGCTCGTGGTCGGCGAAACGCAGGCCGAAGTCGATCGAGCTCAGCGCACCGCCGTTGCCGAAGTACTGGTTGAAATCGAGCGAGGCCCAGTCTTCGGTGTCTTCCGCCTTGACCTGCTGGTTGCCCCAGGTGCCGAAGCTGCTGACGCCGCTCGGGCTGGTGTCGCCGCCGACCGCCCAATCCACCGGCGAACCGGCGCCGTGGGTGGCCCAGGTGGCGCCGCCGCCCTGGCCCAGGGTCACTTCGGCGATGAACTGGCGCGGCGTTTCGCCGGTGCCCTTGGTGGTGCCTGCCTGGAACTTGGCACCGAGGTTGTCGTTGATCTGCCAGTCGGCGTCGAAGGTGACGTAGCTGGTCTTGGCCGTGGCTTCACGGTAGATCATGTCGTACACGGCGTAGTTGGTGCCCGGCACGCCCGCGTAGGTTGCGTTGCTCAGCACGCCGTCGGTGATGGTGTAACCCGGGTTCGGCGCCTGCGACGCGGCGAAGTTGCCGCCCCACATCATGTAGTTGCGGTTGTAGTTGTTCGCTTCCAGTTCCGAGGTGAACCCGCTCAGGCCGAGGGTCAGGTTGTCCATCGGCTTCCACTGGAACGTCAGCAGGCCGCCCTTGCGCTCACGGGTCTGTTCGAACAGGGTCGAACCCAGCAGGCCGGGCACGCTCACGCCGATCAGGTCGGGGTTGGTCGCGGCGACCGGGTCGGTGGCCTTGATCTTGAAGAAGCCACCCGGAATTTCCTGCGCTTCGCGGCGCAGCTCGCGCTTCTGGTAGAACGCCTGCAGCAGCACGCCGAAGGTGTCGCTGTCGTTCTTCCAGTTGACCAGGCCCGAGAACTGCGGATCGGTCGAATCGGCCTGGTCCGAACGCACCGCGCCCAGCGAGGCTTCGGCGCTGAACGGCTTGGCGAACTGCAGCGGCTTGCGGGTGATGATGTTGACGGTACCGGTGGTGCCGCCGTCCTGCAGCTTGGACTGCGAGGACTTGTTCACTTCGACCGAGCTGACCAGCTCGGACGGCAGCAGCGAGTAGCTGACGCTGCGGCCGACGTTGTTGCCCTGGCTGAGCACGAACCAGTCCGCCGAACCGACGCTGTGGCCGTCGATGAGGGTCTGGGTGAGGCTCGGGGCGGTGCCGCGCAGGCTGACGCGGTCGGCTTCGTCGAAGCCGCCTTCGTCGGCGCTGGCCGAGCTGATGTTCACGCCCGGCAGGCGCTGCAGGGTGTCGGCCACGTTGTGCGCCGGCAGCTTGCCGACGTCTTCGGCGGTGACCACTTCCAGGCGGGCGTTGGCTTCACGCTTGGTGTCGAGGGACTTCTCCATCGACCCGCGGATGCCGGTCACCGTCACGGTGTCCAGGTCGGTGGCGGTCGGCTGTGCGTCCTGCGCATGCGCGCCGAAGGCGATACAGCTGAAAATGGCTGCCGAAAGCAGGCTCTTGCGGTGGTTCATGATGTCTCTCCTCATCAATCGTGTGTGCGCCAGCGACGGCGTTCGGTTAGAGATGCGTACGACCTTGCACAGCGACCGTTGCCGGTGCGCGACCTACTTTCCAGAATCAATCAAGCGTCCGTGCGGCCGAGGTACCAGCTGGCGGCGCCGATGACGCCCAGCTGCCCGTGCTCGACCACCTTCACGGGAATACGTTCCAGCGCCTCGCGCATCGGCCCCTTGTTGAGGTAGCGGGCGACGAAGGTGCTGTTCAACAGGAAGTCGCGGATCTGCGGCAGGATCCCGCCGGCAAGGTAGACGCCGCCCTGGGCGCCGTACTGCAGGGCCATGTCGCCGATGGTGCTGCCGAGCAGTCCGCAGAACACTTCCAGGCTCTGCCGGGCCAGCACGTCCTGGTTGCTCACCGCAGCCGCGGTGATCGCATCGGGCGTGGCCAGCACGGCCGGCTGGTCTTCGATGGCGCACAGCGCGCGATACAGATTCATCAGGCCGGGACCGGACAGCGCATGTTCGACCGACACGTGCGCGTGTTCGCGCTGCATCTGCCGCACGATCGCCATCTCCAGTTCGGTGCTGACCGCCAGGGTCGGCTGCCCGGCCTCGGTGGCCAGCACCACCGCGCCGTGCGCGGTGGGGATCCACAGCGCCGCGCCCAGCCCGGTGCCGGGACCGACCACCAGGGTCGGACCGCGCGGCGCAGTGGCCGGACCGGTCAGCTGCAGCACGCCACTGGCATCGACCTGGGCGGCTGCGTAGGCCACAGCTTC
>Ga0105251_10004094_pt1 | contig 10210 bp, 8 predicted proteins | sample KBSS64metaG_FD_80424 | JGI IMG/M metagenome (GOLD analysis project Ga0105251, IMG submission 80424) | Switchgrass rhizosphere microbial communities from Kellogg Biological Station, Michigan, USA - KBS S6-4 metaG | ecosystem: Host-associated > Plants > Roots > Rhizosphere > Soil | place... | reverse complement strand
TGGGGCCAGGCCCGTAACGGGGTGTGGGTCACCCGGGGGTGCCGTGCCGAGTTCATCGCCGAGCGCGGCCGCCCGTCGCATGGCGGCGGTTGGGGCAACAACGGCAACAACGGCAACGGCTGGGGCGGTGGACGCGGGCAGATCATCAGTTGCGATTCCAACGACCAGCGCATGCGCCGCTGCAACGTGAGCGTGCGCCGCGACGTGCGCCTGGTGCGCCAGACCTCGCGCACGGCCTGCGTTGAAGGCCGCACCTGGGGCCACGACCGCGACGGCGTCTGGGTCAACGGCGGCTGCCGCGCGGAATTCGAGATCCGGTAACGGCGCGTAGAGCGGGGCTCTGCCCCGCTTGCATCCTGTAGAGCGGGGCTCTGACCCGCCCAAGCCGGGCAGAGCCCGGCGTTACGCGCTCAGGGCCTGGTTGCCCAGGTTGGGCCAGCGCCTCAGCACTGCTGCGCGGATGCCGGCGGCATCGATGCCCGCTTCGGCCAGCAGATCCTCGCGGCTGGCGTGGTGCTGGAAACTGTCCGGCAGGCCCAGGTGCAGGAACGGGCGCAGCACGTCTTCGGCATTGAGCAGTTCGGCCACGCCGGATCCGGCGCCGCCAGCCACCACGTTGTCTTCGATGGTGACGAAGCCCTGGTGGGTCTTGGCCAGCTCCAGCAGCAGCGCACGGTCCAGCGGCTTGATGAAGCGCATGTTGACCACGCTCAGGCCCAGTTCGCGGCCCACCGCTTCGGCGGCCGGTACGGTGCTGCCGAACGCGAGCAGCGCAATGCGGCTGCCCTGCACGCGCAGGTCGGCCTTGCCGATTTCCAGCGTGGCCAGGCCGGTGCCGGCATCCACGCCGGTGCCGCTGCCGCGCGGGTAGCGCACCGCCGCCGGGCCTTCGTACTGCAGGCCGGTGCTGAGCATCTGGCGGCATTCGGCTTCGTCGGCCGGTGCCATCACCACCATGTGCGGCACGCAGCGCAGGAAGCTGAGGTCCAGGTTGCCGGCATGGGTGGCACCGTCCGGACCGACCACGCCGGCGCGGTCGATCGCGAACAGCACGTCCAGTTTCTGCACGGCCACGTCATGCACCAGCTGGTCGTAGGCACGCTGCAGGAAGGTGGAATAGATCGCCACCACCGGCTTGGCCCCCTGCGTGGCCATGCCGGCCGCCAGGGTCACCGCATGCTGCTCGGCGATGGCCACGTCGAAGTAGCGCTCCGGGTATTCCCTGCTGAAACGCACCAGGCCGGAGCCTTCGCGCATCGCCGGGGTGATGCCGAGCAGGCGCGGTTCGGCCGCGGCGGCATCGCACAGCCAGTCGCTGAAGACGTCGGTATAGGTCGGCTTCTTCGCGCCGCCCTTGGCCACCAGGCCCTTGTCCGGGTCGAACGGGCCCACCGCGTGGTAACCGATCTGGTCGCCTTCGGCGGGCTCGTAGCCCTTGCCCTTGGTGGTCATCACGTGCAGCAGCTTCAGGCCCTTCAGGCCCTTGAGCGTTTTCAGCGTGGCGACCAGCGCGGGCACGTCGTGGCCGTCGATCGGGCCGGTGTAATGGAAGCCCATTTCCTCGAAGAACGTGGACGGCACGAACATGCCCTTCCAGTGTTCCTCCCAGCGCTTGACGAAACGCGCCGACGGCGATTTCTTCTTGTCGCCCAGGATCTTCTTGCCGCCCTCGCGCAACGCGTTGAGGGTGCGGCTGCCGGTGGCACGGCCCAGGATCTTGGTCAGCCCGCCCACTGCCTCGGAGATCGACATGTTGTTGTCGTTGAGGATCACCAGCAGGTTCGGTTCGTTGTCCATGCCGCCGGCATGGTTGAGCGCTTCATAGGCCATGCCGGCGGTCATCGCGCCGTCGCCGATCACCGCCACCACGCGGCGGTCGTCGCCTTCGCGCTGGCGCGCGATGGCCATGCCCAGCGCCGCGGAGATGGACGTGGAGGAATGGCCGACGCCGAAGGTGTCGTACTCGCTTTCCTCGCGCTTGGGGAACGGCGCCACGCCGTCCTTCTGCTTGACCGTGTGGATCTGGTCGCGGCGGCCGGTCAGGATCTTGTGCGGATAGGTCTGGTGCCCCACGTCCCAGATCAGCTGGTCGACCGGGGTCTGGTACAGGTAGTGCAGGGCAACGGTCAGTTCGATCACGCCCAGCCCGGCGCCGAAATGGCCGCCACTCTTGCCGACCGATTCGATCAGGTAGGCACGCAGTTCATCTGCGATGGCGGGCAGTTCGGATTCATCGAACCTGCGCAGGTCATCCGGGTTCTGGATGCGCGACAGGCGGGGATAGCGTGCGGAATCGATCATTTTTATCGCGCTTCTTCTCAAGCGCCTATTTTCGCCCCCAAACCGGGGTGGGGCAAGCAAACCGCCACACCGGTGAGCATACGGTGAGGGTGGCTGCGACAACCGGTCGCAGGGTCAAGCCGCGAGCTTGGAGCGTTTGGGCAGCTGCGCCTTCAGGAACGCCATCTGATCGGCCAGGATGTTGCGGTTGGACAGGATCATGTGTTCGATCCAGCTGGGCCGGTACGGCACTGCCAGCAGCGGCATGCCGGCCTGCTGCGGGGTGCGGTCGCTCTTGCGCGAATTGCAGTGGAAGCAGGCGCTGACCACGTTTTCCCAGACGTCCAGGCCGCCCTTGGACAGCGGCATGACGTGGTCGCGGGTCAGCTGCGGGCGGTTGAACTGCTGCCCGCAATACAGGCACAGGTGGGCGTCGCGCGCGAACAGGGCCTGGTTGGACAGGTTCGGGGTGGGGTCGATGGCACGCGATCGGGCATGCCCGCGCGCGGCGATGATCGGGTGCAGGTCGATGCCGCTCTGCAGACCGGTCAGGCGGCTGGTGCCGCCATGGATGTGCAGGCACGGGTCGCCCAGGGTCCAGGCCACGGCACCGCGGGAGTAGAGACAGGCGGCGTCCTGCCAGTTGATCCAGTCCAGGACGCGACCGTGGGCGTCCAGCGACAGCAGCCGGACGCTGCCGGGCCGATGCAGCATGGCAATCGGCGATACCTCGTCGACCGGGGCTGACGAGGCTCCGGTATCGATCAGACCTAAGCGTGTAGTGTCTGTCTCCATCGGGAAAACAGCTTATACCGGATTCGTTGCAATTTGGGTATGGGCGTTTGCGCCCATGCCCAAATTGCAACGAATCCGGTCCGGGGCATTCCACCTATACCCCGCGCCTGTCGGCGCGCCCCCTTTAACTAAAGGGGGCTTTCCTCCAGAAGCATGGTCGGTGCCTGCCGAGGCTCGGCACGTCACGGGTAGGTGCCGACCGTTGGTCGGCACAGGACTGGCACGCCATCATTGCCGGCACGTCGTCACTCGCCGAAACGCGCGTCTTCCATTGCCATCAGCGACTCGGCACCGCTCTGGATGGCGGCCGCGTGGCTCAGCGTGCGCGGCAGCATGCGGGCGAAGTAGAACCTGGCCGTTTCGCGCTTGGCCTGCTTGAACGCCTCGCTCTGCGCCGAGGCGTCGGCGGCGGCAACGCTGCGCGCCCACCAGTAGGCCAGTACCACATAGCCGGAATAGAACAGGTAGTCGAAGCTGGCGGCGCCCAGCTCATCCGGGTTGGCCGCTGCGCGCTGCAGGGTGGCCAGGGTGAGCTTGCCCCATTCGTCGGCCTTGGCGCGTAGCGGGGCGATGAACTCGGCCAGCGCCGCGTTGCCGTCGTTGGCCTGGGCGAAGGCTTCAATTTCGGCCAGCATCAGCTTGAGTCCCGCGCCCTGGCTGGCGGCGGTCTTGCGGCCGATCAGGTCCAGTGCCTGGATGCCGGTGGTGCCTTCGTACAGGGTGGTGATGCGCGCATCGCGTGCCAGCTGCTCCATGCCGTGCTCACGGATGTAGCCGTGGCCACCAAAGCACTGCAATGCGTTGTAGGTGTTTTCGATGCCCCACTCGGTCTGGCAGGCCTTGGAGATCGGGGTCAGGAAGCTCACCAGGGTCTCGGCGCGTTCGCGCTCGGCGGCGTCTTCGGCGTGGTGGGCGACGTCGATCAGGGTCGCCGCGTGCAGTGCCAGCAGGCGGCTGCCTTCGACCAGCGATTTGACCGAGAGCAGCATGCGGCGCACGTCCGGGTGCACCAGGATCGGGTCGGCCGGCTTGTCCGGATTCTTCGGGCCGCTCAGCGAACGCGACTGCAGCCGCTCGCGGGCGTACTTCAGCGCGTTCTGGTACGCGCGCTCGCTCAGGCCGATGCCCTGCAGGCCCACGCCCAGGCGGGCGGTGTTCATCATGGTAAACATCGCCTGCAGGCCCTTGTGCGGCTGGCCGACCAGGTAACCTTCGGCGCCGTCGAAGTTCATCACGCAGGTGACCGACCCCTTGATGCCCATCTTGTGTTCGATCGAACCGCACCGCAGCGCGTTGCGCGCGCCGACGTTGCCGTCGCGGTCGACCTTGAACTTCGGAGTGACGAACAGCGAAATGCCCTTGGCGCCGGCCGGGGCATCCGGCAGCTTGGCCAGCACCAGGTGCACGATGTTGTCGGTGAGGTCGTGCTCGCCGGCGGTGATGAAGATCTTGGTGCCGGTGATGGCGTAGCTGCCGTCGGCATTCGGTTCGGCCTTGGTCTTGAGCAGGCCCAGGTCGGTGCCGCAATGCGGTTCGGTCAGGCACATGGTGCCGGTCCAGCGACCTTCGATCAGCGGCATGAGGAAGGCGTCCTGCTGCCAGGCTTCGCCGTGCTGCTTGAGCGCTTCGATCGCGCCGTGCGACAGCAGCGGGAAGTTGCCCCACGCCAGGTTGGCGGCGTTGATCATTTCGTTGAGCGGCACGCCCAGGGTGTGCGGCAGGCCCTGGCCACCCAGCCCGGGTGCTGCGGTCAGGCCGGTCCAGCCACCTTCGACGAACTGCGCATAGGCCTGCTTGAAGCCGGGCGGGGTGGTGACCTCGCCCGTGGCCTGGTCGAGCACGCAGCCGATCTCATCGCCCACGCTGTTCAGCGGCGCCAGCACGCTGGTGCTGAAGCGGCCGGCTTCTTCCAGTACCGCATCGACCACGTCGGCGGTGGCGTCGGCGAACCCGAGGCGCGCGAACAGGGGTTCCACCTTGAGCACGTCGTGCAGGGCGAAGCGGATATCGGAAAGCGGGGCGGTGTAGCTGCTCATCGTCAGGTCTCGATCAGATGCAAACGGGTGTGGGGTTCAGCGCAGCACGCCGGGCAGGCCGGGGGCCTGGTTGAGGGTGCTGCGGCTGTCGATATCGAAGCTGCGCTGCTTCTTTTCCTGCGGCGTGGCAGCGACCGTGCCCTTGAGGGAATAGGCCAGGGTGCGGTTGCCGGCCAGGGCATCGGCCACCACGATGCGCGCGGCGGAAGAAGGCTGAAGCTCTACGTTGATGACGTCGGCAGCGGTGCCGCCGATGGAGATGGCCGGGCGCGCGCTCAGCCTGCCGGCATCCTGGTCGCCGACCTGCATCTGCAGGTCCACGCTGTCGAAGGTCATCGGCATGGAACTGAAGTTCTGCAGGCGCAGGGCCAGGGTCCAGTTGCCGTTGGCGCCCACGGTCAGCTGCTGCACGCTGGCGGCCGGCGGCGAAACCCGCTTGACGTTGGTGCTGCAGGCGGCCAGGCCAACGGCAACGCCGGCCAGCAGGGCCACGGTCAGGGCGGTACGGAGGCGATGGAACATGGGTGCGATCCTCGTGCAGGTCATGAGCATACTACGGCGTATGGTGTTTGGGTGGGGGGTAAGCGTCGGATGGTCGGCCTGCGCTTATCTGGCACGGCTTCGGGGACTTGGGCCGCGCTGATTTCAATCGATGGGTGCCATCACCTTGAGCGGCGCCAGGTCGTAGCCCATGGCTTCGGCCCTGGCCTTCAGGCTGGCGAACAGGGTGGCGTCCATGGTCGGGGAGCGCGACAGGATCCAGAGGTACTTGCGGTCCGGATCGCCGACCACCGCCCACTGGTAATCCGGGTCCAGCGCGATCACCCAGTAGTCGGCCCAGACCAGTGGCACCCAGGCCAGCCAGTCGGGCACGAACCGTACCTGCAGCTGGCCGGGTTCGCCTTCGACCGTGCGGGCCACGCCTTCGGCCGCGATACGGTCGCCATTGCCGGTGCGGCAGGCGTTGTGCACGCTGATCCGGCCGTCGCCGCGCAGCGCATACGTCGCGGTGATGTCGCCCACGCACTTTTTCTGGAACGACACCGGCAGATGCGCGATCTCATGCCATTGCCCCGCATAGCGCCCCATGTCCAGGGCCGGCACCGAACGCACCGGTTCTGCAGCGTGGGTGGTGAAGCTGGCCAGCAGCAGGCTGGCAACGATCAGGGCAGGGCGTAGCAGCATGGACGGGTCTCCCGACAGGAGGCCCGAGCTTAGGCAACGCCGCGCAGTCAGGTGTAAAGGTTTCGTCAGCCGCGTGCGGTCAGGGCGCGAACCGCACCTGGCGTGGATCGGTCACGCTGACCTGGGTCTGGAAGTAGTACTTGCCCGACGGTTTGCCGTCGGAGATGAAAGCGATGGTGGTGCGGTGCGCGGTGCCCTGGACCAGTACGCGGCGGTTGACCAGGCGTTCCAGCGGCATGCCCAGCTGCGTCTGCAGCGCCTCCCGCTGTGCGGCATCCATGATCACATTGAGCGCCAGCTGGTGGCGGTAGTCGCGTTCGCTGTTGAGGTAAAGACGGTCGTCTTCAGCGTCCACGTTCTTTACCGTGAACACGAACGTGCCACTGATGCCGCGCTGCGGATCATCGTTGGCCGCATGCACGGCTTCGGCAGGCGTGATCCAGCCCGGCTGCATCGGCGGCGGCGCCATCATTGCGGTCTGGTGTGCGCAACCGGCCGCGAGCATGACGAAAGGAAGGAGCAGGGCAACGCGCATGAGACATCCTTGTTCATTGACGGTGCTGCATTGTGCCTGCGCTGGATGGCGGCGCCAACCGGTTGCGTGCGGCAGAGCCACAGCAAAAAAAAGACCCGCATTTCTGCAGGTCTTTTTGAAATCATGGTGGCCGAGGACGGAATCGAACCGCCGACACGGGGATTTTCAATCCCCTGCTCTACCAACTGAGCTACTCGGCCACTTCATCGCTGCGTTGCCGCTGGCGAGGACGCGAATAATACGGAGGTATGCAGGGTTCGGCAAGCATTTCGTACAAAAAATTTCACATTCGTTGCTGCGGCTGGGATCTGTGGGCTTAAGTGCTTGATCGTTGGTGTGCAGCGCGCATGAATCGGCGTTCATGCGCGTTCGCCGCGCGCGCTCATCCCTGCGCACGATCACCGGAATTGGCGGGCATGGCTGCCAGCAATGCGATGCCGATCGCCATGAAGATGGCGGCCAGCAGCAACGATGCCTGGTAGCTGCCGCTGCTGCGGGCCAGGGTGCCGGCCAGGGCGGGTGCCAGGATCTGGGCCACGCCGTAGCTCAGCGTGAGGTTGGCCATCGCCTTGGCCGGGTTGTCCGGGTAGTGGCGCCCGACCACGGTAAGGGTGAGGCTGACGATGCCGGCGAAGGTAAGGCCGAACAGCAGCGCGCTGCCCAGCCCGGCGCCCAGGCCGTCGTCCAGCAGCGGCAACACGAACGATATGGCCTGCAGGGCGAAGGCCAGCATCAGGGCGCGGATCAGCCCGATCCGGGCGGCGATGCGGTCCCAGGCGAAGGTGGACGGCACCGCAGCCATGCCCACCAGTACCCAGACCGCGCTGCCGTGGCCCTGGAAGGCGGCGGTCTGTTCGAGGATGGCGACGATGAAGGTGGCGCTGACCACGAAGCCGACGCCGGCGCAGAAGTACGCCGCGATCAGCAGCTGGCGCCAGCGTCGGCTGGGCGGCGGCGGTGCCTGGGCGACGTGGCGGGCGGAGGGCGCCGAAGGCCGTGGCATCCAGGCCCACGCCGGCAGCAGGAACACGCCGCCGAGCAGGCCCAGCCAGATCCACTGCGCGCTGGAGCCTGCGTGCCCGGCGAGTAGTCCGGTGGCGACCCCGGACACCACGATGCCCAGCCCCAGCCCGGCAAAGTGCAGGCCCAGCCGCGGGCGGTGCCCGTGCGCCAGCAACCAGTTCAGCACCAGTCCGGACGCCAGCAGCAGCCCGGCGGTGCTGGAAAGCCCGGCCACGAAGCGCAGCAGGCTCCACAGCCACGGCTGGGTGGTGACGCCCATCAGGGCAGTGGCCCCTACCGCCAGCAGCAGGCCAATGCGGTAGAAGCGGAATTTCTGCTGCATGTCGCCCACCCGCGCCGCCAGCAGGGTGCCGAGCAGGTAGCCCAGGTAATTGAAGGTCGCCAGCCAGCCTCCCTGCGCTGCGCTGAGTCCGGCATCGACCCGCATCAGTGGCAGCAGCGGGGTGTAGGCGAAACGGGCCAGGCCGATGGTCAGGACCAGCGCGCAGATGCCGGCGCCGATGACCTGCCAGGGCCTGGGTGAGGCGGGGAGTGGAGCAGGGCTGTGCATGGAACGCGGCCAGTGGGGGACCGGGCCATGATGGCCAGTGTTGGGGTGGATGTCTCTCGATGACCCCTGCATCACGCGCGCATCGCTAGGTTGTCGCGATGCCCATCCAGGGCAGGCCACTACGAGCAGGCAGCATGAACACCGAGAAACAGACCGAAAAGAAGCAGGGCGTGGACGAGGTCCAGCAGGACCGCAAACAGGACGAGGTCGCCAAGACCCGTCCCGGCCAGAACGACGAAAAAGTCCGCCAGTCCGAAAGCCGCCGGCCGCCGACCAAGGACAACCCGGACGCCTGACAGCCCCGGCGCAGGCGCAACAAACGAAAAAGCCACCCGTCGGGTGGCTTTTTTGCTGCTGGCGTCCAGAAGGACGACAGCCGGAATGTGGTGGAGCCAAGGAGGATCGAACTCCTGACCTCGTCATTGCGAACGACGCGCTCTCCCAGCTGAGCTATGGCCCCGTGTGTTGCTACGCGACGTGGGTGACGCGATGACGGAAGTGTAGCGCCGCGTACCCCGTGCTGCCAAGACCCGCAGCGTTACAGGGTGATCGCCAGGCACCTGCGGCCAAGGCGGTTGCTCTCTGACCGCACTCGGCGACCGACGTGCTCCTTGTCCCTGGCTGCCGCACGCGGCAGGTCCCTCCTGAACTTTAGAAATCCCGCTCGCTTTCTGAACGAAAAGCCGGCTTCGTGAAGATGCGACGGAAGACATTGCTTGAATATCAAGCACTTGCAGAAAACGAAAGGCGCGAAGATTTTGTCTTTTTTTACGTAAAGAGGACCACTTCGGTGCCGATAAGAAGTGTGACGCATCTCTCAAACCCAACCCCCCCCTCCGAGCCCCAACGATGACGACCCGTGCCGCCACCGTTTTCTCCACTTCCCTTGGCGCGCGCCTGGCGCTGCTGATGGGCCTGATCACCACCCTTGCCTTCGTGGCGCTGGCGGTGCTGATTTACCGCCAGGCCGCGACCAGCTACCAGCAGCGGGTCGAAGCAGGCCTGCAGTCGTCCACCGAGCTGATGCGCGATTCGGTGGAGCTCTATGACCGCAGCCTCAGCGACAGCACCGAGCGCATGGCCGGTATGTTCCGCGCCATGCTGCCGGCGGGCGAGGTCAGCGTTGACGCGGCCAAGCGCGTGGCGGTGGGCGACCGCGAGGCGCCGACGCTGCGCCTGGGCAAGGAGGTGCTCAACCTGCAGGAGGCAGCCGTGGACCGCTTCGCCGACGCCACCGGCGGCGGCGTGGCCACCGTGTTCGTGCGCGATGGCGACGATTTCGTGCGCGTGTCCACCTCGGTGCGCAATGCCGAAGGCGCACGCGCCATGGGGACCGTGCTCGACCATGCCAGCCCGGCCTACCCCAGGATGCTTGCCGGTGAAGGCTTCACCGGTCCGGTGAAGCTGTTCGGGGTCGATTACATGACCCATTACATGCCGATCAAGGATGCCGCGGGCGAGGTGGTCGGAATCGCGTTCGTCGGCCAGAACTACAGCGATGGCCTGGCGGCGCTGAAGGCGCGCCTGCGCGACTCGAAACTAGGGCGGCAGGGCCACTTCCTGGCGGTCAACACGCGTGCGGGCGAGCAGTTCGGCGCCGTGGTGGCTGCTGCGGCGGGCGAGGGCGCGATGCTGTCCAGTCTGGTCGAGCCGGCCGACCAGGCGGCACTCGAATCCCTCCTGTCAGGCAAGGCCACCCAGGCGACGCTGCGCCTTCGCGGCGCGGACGGCAGCGCGGCGCAGCCGTACTTCGTCAGCGCGCAGGCCTACGGGCCGTGGCAGTGGACCGTGCTGGGCCTGGAGCCC
>Ga0105251_10004093_pt1 | contig 10210 bp, 8 predicted proteins | sample KBSS64metaG_FD_80424 | JGI IMG/M metagenome (GOLD analysis project Ga0105251, IMG submission 80424) | Switchgrass rhizosphere microbial communities from Kellogg Biological Station, Michigan, USA - KBS S6-4 metaG | ecosystem: Host-associated > Plants > Roots > Rhizosphere > Soil | place... | reverse complement strand
TCGATCTTGATGAACTGATAAGCGAGATCGCCAACGAGATTCACCACTATTTCTCGATAGACTCGATAAGTATCGTGCTGCGCGGAAACCGCAAAGATCGCCTTACCGTTTACTCCACCCATTTCGTGAAAGAGCAGTCGCCAATCCACGATCAGAGTGATGTCGCTTTAGGGGGTACACTTTCTGAACGGGTATTCAAAAGCGGTGAAATGCTGCTATTGAATCTGCATCATGGCGACCAACTCGCGCCATACGAGCGCATGTTGTTTGAAATGTGGGGTAACCAAATTCAGACGCTGTGTCTGCTGCCTCTCACCTTTGGCAATAACATTGTGGGTGTGCTGAAGCTGGCGCAATGTGAAGCGGGCGTCTTTACTCCGCAAAACCTTAAGCTTATGCGCCAGATTGCGGAACGTATTGCCATTGCCGTAGATAACGCGCTGGCGTACCAGGAAATCAATCGTCTGAAAGAAAACCTGGTGGATGAGAACCTCTATCTCACCGAGCAAATCAATAATGTTGCCAGTGATTTTGGTGAGATTATTGGTCGCAGCGACGTGATGTCGAATGTGCTCAAGCAGGTTGAGATGGTGGCGAAGAGCGACAGTACCGTGTTGATTCTAGGAGAAACAGGTACGGGTAAAGAGCTGATTGCTCGAGCTATTCACAATCTGAGTGAACGCAACAGCCGTCGTATGGTGAAAATTAACTGTGCTGCGATGCCTGCCGGGTTGCTGGAAAGCGACTTGTTTGGTCATGAGCGCGGCGCATTTACCGGTGCAAACACTCAGCGTATCGGGCGTTTTGAATTGGCAGATAAAAGCTCGCTGTTCCTTGATGAAGTTGGCGATATGCCACTGGAGTTACAGCCTAAGCTTCTGCGCGTGCTACAGGAGCAGGAATTCGAACGCCTTGGCAGCAACAAAGTTCAGCAGGTCGATGTACGCCTGATTGCCGCCACCAACCGCAATCTGAAAGAGATGGTGAGTGAGCGTGAATTCCGAAGCGATCTCTACTATCGCCTGAACGTGTTCCCGATTATGTTGCCACCGCTCCGTGAGCGCCCGGAGGATATTCCGCTGTTGGTGAAATCTTTCACCTTCAAAATCGCCCATCGCATGAACCGTAATATTGACAGTATTCCGGCCGAAACCTTGCGCGCGCTCAGCCGTATGGACTGGCCAGGTAATGTGCGTGAACTGGAAAATGTGATTGAACGAGCGGTGCTGTTAACTCGTGGCAATGTGCTGCATCTTTCCTTGCCTGAGATGGAATATCTTCAACCTGAAGAAAAACCAATGCAGATGGTGGCAAGTGAAGAGTTTCGTGAAGGCGAAGATGAAGCGCAGAGAATTTTGCGTGTCCTGAAAGAAACCAATGGTGTGGTTGCCGGCCCACGTGGTGCGGCACAACGATTGGGATTAAAACGCACGACGTTGCTTTCACGTATGAAACGTTTGGGGATTGATAAGGAGGGAATATAATCCACCCTGGACCCAACATTTTTAACCAGGTAACTGTGACCATGGCTCTGATCCCAAAAAACTATACGCGGCTGGAAAGCGGCTATCGTGAAAAAGCATTAAAAATCTACCCGTGGGTGTGCGGGCGTTGTTCGCGTGAGTTTGTTTATTCAAACTTGCGCGAGCTAACGGTTCACCATATCGACCATGACCACACCAATAACCCGGAAGATGGCAGCAACTGGGAACTTCTGTGTCTGTATTGCCACGATCATGAGCACTCGAAGTACACCGAAGCTGACCAATACGGCACGACTGTGGTCGCGGGCGAAGATGCACAGAAAGACGTGGGTGAAGCAACCTACAATCCGTTTGCAGACTTAAAGTCGATGCTCAATAAGAAGAAGTAGTTATCAGGTGGGCAAACTTTACTGTGGCCCACCTTTTATATTTTTTAACTCTCTGATTCTTCATCATCTGCTATTTCTGCCAAAATCGTTGTCAGTCCCTCAGGGAATATCACCTCGCCAGTCTCTAGCAACTCTGATTGCGTCCACCATTTCTGCTGACTTATCACCCGTATTTCGTTTTCACTCCAACCCGCCTGTGAAAGCTCACTTTCAGAAGCATTGATGACATAAAAGCGCTCATCAGCCTGTACGGTTTCACCACTCGGTAGCTGCATCAGGAATGTGCGTTGTGCGACGGATGGCCCGCATTCAAGCCTTACGAGGCCTGTTTCTTCGTGTAGCTCGCGAATGGCTGCTTGTTCAAATGATTCACCGGGTTCAACGCCGCCTCCGGGTGTTGCCCAATAAACCTTTCCATCCAGCGCATCATCACGATGAGAAAAGCGAAATAATAGTACCGCATCGCTATTGTTGAGGATGAGCAAGCGAGAAGAAGGGCGAATGCGAATGTTCATTTTTTTGTCCTGGCACTCCAAATCACCGCTAGAGGTTTAAAGTTTTTCGTTATAATTAAGAATATTGATGGGTATGAAGAAAAAAACACAAGGAAAAACTGTGTTAATTATTTGATGATTTTTAAAAAAATATTATACGGATAATTCGCAAAGCAATGACAATAAAATTATTAATTTTAAGTTGTTGTTTTATTTGTATAATATAAAGTAACAAGGAAAATAATAACGTAGCTAAACATATTTCAGGCTAATACATATCAGAAATTATGATTTTGACCAGAAAATTTAGACGTAATATAATGGCGCTACTTTCGTATTTATCCTATGTTAATAAAATGTGTGGCTATCGTGCCAGTTCTACGCATTTAAAGAATTTCTCTAATGTTGTGTGGAAATTTCTACATTCTCCATAGGGGCAACTTTGCTAAAAAGAAATAAGGTATTGCCATGAGTATAGAAGTTATCATTATGTTCTTAACAGCGATGACTGCCCTCCTTATCGCTCGTCAGCTTGCCTTGAAGTGTGGTTTGGTTGATAAACCCGGCGGGCGTAAGCAACACAAAGGAGAAATTCCTTTAGTCGGTGGGATCTCTTTCTACTGTGCCATAGTGGTTTTTTTCCTGTTTTGGCCTGAAGTTCTGCCCTACACAGAAACACATTTTATTCCCTACTTAATAAGCATCTCACTACTGTTGTTCGTCGGTATTGCCGATGATCGTTTCGATTTGCCAGTAATACCACGAGTATTCATCCAGGCACTGTCTGCAGTTGTGATTATGGTTGATGGTTTATACCTTCAGACACTTGGCCATGTGTTGGGTGGGTACGAACTGGTACTCGGTCCAGTTGGTTACCTGGTGACGCTTTTCGCCACCTGGGCTGCAATCAATGCTTTTAATATGGTTGATGGCGTAGATGGCCTGCTCGGCTCCGTTGCTAGTGCAACGTTTGCGGCTTTGATGGTGGTCTTCCTGCTGGCGGGTTCACATTTGCGCGCCATGTGGTGTTTGTTGATGATTGTTGCCTTAATCCCTTATTTAATGCTCAACATGGGTTTAATCGGTAATAAACGCTTCAAAGTATTTATGGGTGATGCTGGAAGTATGGTGATTGGTTTTACGATGCTCTGGCTCGTGATACTTGGAAGCCAGGGTGGAGAAGCTGTAATGGCTCCCGTTACGGCTCTATGGGTAATAGCTCTGCCACTGATGGATATGGTGACTATCATGGTACGTCGCATTCGCCGTGGACATAGCCCTTTCCGTCCTGACCGCGATCATTTACATCATATTTTAATGCGTAGTGGGTTAACGGCTCGTCAGACTGTGCTTGTCATGACTCTACTCACGGCAATATTTGCTGGTTTCGGGATTGTGCTTTCCCAAATTGGTGTTGCGGAGTGGTTCTCTCTGGTCGTGTTCCTTGGCTTATTTACCGGTTATTTGGTGGTAAATAATAAGCTCCAAAAACGTAATCCTGATTTGAGAGCAAAAATTGGCCAGCAGTATAGCGCTGCTGCGAGTGCCGATATACCAACAGGTAACTGATAATTCAGCCAGCTTCATGTACAAAACCCAGTGAATCTGGGTTTTATACATGAAGCTTATAAACCTTGGCGCTTCATCACCTCCGCTTTTAATTGATATTAATTCCGGCGCTAACCATTTATTAAGAAGTGATTTTTTATAGTAAGTTTAACTATTGCAGAAGATATTTCAATTATCTATAAATTGTTTCTGGATATGCAGTTGTTACATTTATAACAATGCCTGAATAGCAATGTGTTCAATGTGATTTTTATTTATCTTTAAATTACTGGCATCATATATATAATTATTGTGTATTCAGGTGAAAAGGAAATATTATGCCGTTATCTGCACCCGTTAGGCCGGTTGAATCAATTGGGCGTTTGTTTACAGCGCTACAGCACGATAGCCATCAGATGAATGTGGTTCCACGTAAAAGATTACATTGGCAATACAAAGGTGAACCGCAGCTATACCTCTTCGAGCAAGGCGAGGTTTCGGTCCTGCGTGCGACGGATGGGCTGGTTATGGCCAGCGCCTACGATCCGCATTTATTTGGCCTGGCTGAGTCAATTCAATCTCTGCAATGTCATATTCTACGTGTCGAAACCGAATCAACAATATTGCGCGTCGATGCTAAAAAAGCCATGAAAATATTTGATGAACAAAACCTTTGGCGTGACGTATCTATTACATTATCTTACTTTACCAGTTATCTTTTTTACCGTGACGATCTGGTTGTTCAGCAGCGCACCTACTCTGTTATTCGTAATCATTTGCTCGAAATGAGTCAATTACCCCTGGATACAAGGATGCGCACCTCTATACTGGAGTATATTCAAGAACGGACGCATTTATCACGTAGTAGTGTTCTTAATGTCATTTCTTCCCTTAAGACAGAGAGTTATCTCGAGATTAAAAGAGGTGGTTATTTGCTTGGGGTAAATAATTTGCCCAATAAGCTGTAATAATCGCACAAAAAGTATAAATATGCTTTTCAGCATTTTATGTTAATTAATTTATTTTGTTGCCTGCTGGCAGTATGTAAATAATGTTTGTTTAAAAATAAACTAATTATAAGTTCAAGTTTATGAACTATTTTCCTATTATTCCGTTCGACAAACTTATGGCTTTTTAATTCTGGGTCGTTTGCTCAGAAACGGGATATGTTAGGGAATATATGAAAAAGACTCTTGTGGCTTTAATCGTGCTGAACGCTTGCGCTGTTTCTAACGTATTTGCTGCGGCAGACGCGAATACCTGGTACGGCGGCGCTAAAATGGGCTGGTCGCACTATTTTGATGCCAGCGGCAACAAAGATTTCAACGATAACGTGAGCAACGCAACTGACTTCGATTTCGATAAAGACAACGTCAGCGGCGGCGTATTTGCAGGTTATCAAGTTCTTCCATGGTTAGCGGTTGAAGGTGGGTACGACTACCTGGGCAACATGGGTATCAACGGTAATAACGGTGTTGCTGGCGGAAAAATGGAAAGCCAGGGCCTGCAACTTTCTCTGAAAGCGAGCTACGGCTTGACTGACAACTGGGATATTTATGGCCGTGCTGGTGCGATGGGTTACCGCGCAGAAGTTAACAACGCAGGTCATAGCAATTTTGAAACTGGCGTGCGCCCGTTGGCCGCAGTCGGTACCGAATATGCCTTCACCAAAAACTGGGCGGGCCGCCTGGAATATCAATGGGTGAGCAACGTCGGAAACTCCAACCAGATTGGTCTCAGCAGCGATGTAAGCTCTGTATCAGCCGGTGTTGTTTATCGCTTCGGCCAGCATGATGACGCAGTGATCGCACCGGTTGTGGAACCTGCGCCAGCGGCTCCTGAGGTGAAAAAATTCAACCTGAAATCTGACGTGCTGTTCGGCTTTAATTCCGCAGAACTGACTTCAGAAGGCCACGCAGCAATTCAGCAGCTGTACAACAGCCCGGATATGCAAGCGGCCAAAAACAGCTCAACAACAGTTGTTGGCTACAGCGATCGCCTGGGTTCTGAGCAATACAATCAGCAGCTTTCTGCTCAGCGTGCACAAGCAGTCGTTGATGCACTGATAGCGCAAGGTTTGCCTGCTCAGAATGTACGTGCCGAAGGCCGTGGTGAAAGTGATTCCGTGACCGGCAACACCTGTGCAGACGGTATGCCTAAGTCACAACTGATTGATTGCCTGGCTCCAGACCGCCGTGTTGTGGTTGAGATTGCAGGCGAACAGTAAATATTCACCCCTGAGAACGTGAATTCATCCCGAAAGTGCAGAAAGAAGTTACCTTGATTATTTCGTGCCACGCCCTGGAAGCATGTAAGCGCATTTTTCCTGTGTGGCACGAAGTATGAAAGGTATATAAGAAATATTTCATTAATCGTCCGTTGCCCGACAAATTCGTCGGGCTTTTTTATTTCTGTTTTGCCAGCCAAACTGCGCCGAGCATGCCAGCTTTATTCCCCAGCTTGCAGGGGCGAATGGGCACTTGTAGCACATCCCAGAACTTAAACCCTTCAAGGTGACGTTCCAGCATTGGGTACAACATCGGCTGAGTACTGACGCCGCCGCCCAGCAAAATCGCTTGAGGATCAAATAGCGACACAACGCTATAAATCCCACGCGCCAGGTATTTCACCCAGTTGTCGATAACACCCTGAATATGCAGATCTGTTTCAGCCCGGGCAAAAATATCCTGGCCGCGAATTTTCTCATCAGCCGGGATATTCATCTCGCGTCGACATGCATCCATCAGCCCTTTGGCTGACGCTAACTGATGCATATCCTCACCATATTTTCCTACCGGCAATACGCCAAACTCACCGGCCCTGAAGTGCGAACCGCGCATAAGTTCTCGGTTTACGATAATGCCACCGCCAATGCCGGTACCAATCGTCACGCAGACCAGCGAATCATATTCATTGCCCGCACCCAACCACATCTCGCCGAGGGCTGCACAGTTAGCATCATTTTCAACGGTAATTGGCAGGTCTGTCAGTTCGCCAAAAATCTCCAGCAAATTGCAGCCATCTAGAAATTCAAGCGCCCCCGCTTTGGGGACATTGCCGGTATGAGGATTGATATAGCCGGGGAAACTGATGGCAATCCCGGCAATTTCATTATGCTGCCGATAGCCCGCCACCACACTTTGCCAGGCATCCAGAAACTGCTGGCGGTCATAGTGAGTGTCATACTCTTCAGCGATCAGCACCTCCCCCTCTTCAGTGAACAAACCATGCTTAACGTGGGTGCCGCCCACATCGAAACTAATAAACAGGCGCATGAGCAATCCTTGTAGCGAAACGGGAAAAGGTAAACTTTAAGTATGTATCAAAACCAATAACCTGCAGGCTGATTACTCTTAATCAGCGAAAAACCAATCCGTGACCTGTGTCGTAAAGCGCTCAAACATTGGCGAAGAATTCACCGCTGGCGACTACGCTTGAGAGTGCAAACGACAAGGAGATTCACATGACAAATAATCCTCCCGATACCCGAATTATCCCGGGCGAGTATGGTTTCCCGCTCAAGCTTAAACCTCGTTACGACAACTTCATTGGCGGCCAGTGGGTAGCTCCTGTCGAGGGAAAATACTATGAAAACCTTACCCCAGTTACTGGGCAACCTCTGTGCGAGATAGCCAGCTCCAGCAAAGGCGATATTGATTTAGCGTTAGATGCCGCGCATGAGGCAAAAGCAGGTTGGGGCGGTATGTCAGTTCAGGAACGTGCCAATATTCTGCTAAAAATAGCCGATCGCATGGAGCAGAATATTGAGCTGCTGGCGGCGGCTGAGACTTGGGATAACGGCAAACCAATCCGTGAAACCAGCGGTGCCGACGTGCCTCTGGCTATCGACCATTTCCGCTATTTTGCTTCCTGTATTCGCGCTCAGGAAGGCGGCATCAGCGAAGTTGATGGCGATACTGTGGCGTATCACTTCCATGAACCGCTCGGTGTAGTAGCGCAAATTATTCCGTGGAACTTCCCACTGCTGATGGCGAGCTGGAAAATGGCTCCGGCACTGGCTGCGGGCAACTGCATTGTGCTGAAACCAGCACGTTTAACTCCGCTGTCGGTTCTGCTGCTGATGGAGTTGGTGGGAGATTTGCTACCGCCGGGTGTCATCAACGTAGTGAACGGTGCTGGCGGTGAAATCGGTGAATATCTGGCAACCTCCAAGCGTATCGCCAAAGTAGCGTTTACCGGCTCCACTGAAGTGGGCCAGCAGATAATGCAGTATGCGACTCAAAACATTATCCCGGTGACGCTGGAGTTGGGCGGTAAATCCCCAAATATCTTCTTTGCTGATGTGATGGACGAAGAGGACGCATTTTTCGACAAGGCACTGGAAGGTTTTGCTCTGTTTGCCTTTAACCAGGGTGAAGTTTGTACCTGTCCAAGCCGTGCACTGGTGCAAGAATCTATCTATGAGCGCTTCATGGAGCGTGCGATTCGCCGTGTGGAATCTATCCGCAGTGGTAACCCTCTGGACTCACGTACCCAAATGGGGGCGCAGGTGTCGCAAGGGCAGATGGAAACCATTCTGAACTACATCGATATCGGCAAAAAAGAAGGGGCTGATGTCCTGACTGGTGGGCGCCGCAAAGCATTGGAGGGTGACCTGAAAGCGGGTTATTACCTCGAGCCAACCATCCTGTTCGGCAAAAATAATATGCGCGTTTTCCAGGAAGAGATCTTCGGACCGGTGCTCGCCGTGACGACCTTCAAAACCGTGGAAGAAGCACTGGAGCTTGCGAACGATACCGAATATGGCCTCGGCGCTGGTGTCTGGAGTCGTAACGGTAATCTGGCGTACAAAATGGGTCGTGGCATTCAGGCGGGGCGCGTGTGGACTAACTGTTATCACGCTTATCCAGCGCATGCGGCGTTTGGGGGCTACAAACAATCCGGTATCGGGCGGGAAACCCATAAAATGATGCTGGATCATTATCAGCAGACCAAGTGCCTGCTGGTGAGTTACTCGGATAAGCCGTTAGGGTTGTTCTAACGAGAAGCGAGATGTCCTTTCCCTGAACAGGGAAAGGACATCAATTGAAACGGATTTAATCGTACAAACTGGCTGTTGATTTCAAAATATCGGCGTGCTGATAAATGTCATCCAGGGTTGAAATTGGATGGCGTGTTTCATTTTTATCCTCATCAAAAATGCCGATATATTTCTGAGTGCGATTGAAATGCAGGCGACAGATAGGTTTGCGATTATTATCATCAAGCAAAATACCAAAATAGCTTTTCGTATCTCGCTGACTAATACGACCCGCATCAACAACTGTTCGCACAATAGCTTTAACGATGTGATAGCCCTCCAGTTCATCAATTGTGGTCTGGATTTCACTTTCATCAGAAACCTCAGGTTCGGAAGGTTCCAAACCCGTTACGGTATCCTGTGTGACTGCTGGGATTTGTACACCGCTCATGGCTGATTTCAGCCTTTCATTTATCTGGTCGTTAAGAAATTGACTGGTCGCTTTTTTGGTTAACTCTGTGAATGAGTCACGAACTTTTTGCGTGATGATTCCGTCATAAACCCGTGAGGCAAAGAATTTTACGAAATCTTCATCTGGAGTGGTAAATTGAGTATTAATTATCTTCTTAATTTGACTTACATACTTCAACTCACCTGCAGCATTAATTATTGATTCAACATCAAATGCGGATTTAGTGAGTTTACGTAATTCCGGCAAAACATATTCATCAATATCGAGTAAGTCAAATTCAAGAAAGGGTTTTTCATCCATCTTATTAGGTGAATCAAGATCGGTGAAGAATTTATAAACCTGACCATTAGTCAAAATAGATATGCGCGCATTTGTAACATGGAAATATCTGAATAACTGTGAGGCATGATTTAGATTAAGGTCATCGCCAATTTTTTTACATTCAATAAGAATTTGTACTTCGCCATTTTTAAAAATAGCGTAATCAATCTTTTCACCTTTTTTAGTTCCCACATCACAGATGAACTCTGGCACAACTTCTGTAGGATCAAAGACGTCGTAGCCCAATACGTTATGGATAAATGGCATGACAAACGCGGTTTTCGTTGCTTCTTCAGTTTGAATCGCACCAGCTTGCTGCTTTATTTTTGCTGATAATGTGTTTAATTTTTCCATAAAATCCATTGAGTAAACCTCCGTCATTGAGATTTATTAATACTCCTTTATGCGCAAAGAAAAAAACGTGAAGTGCGTCAGTAAGCTCAACGGAATTAGACATTTAGACGAATTTTAAATCATTTTCTCTGACAGGTAGCCTCTCATTACGAGAGGCTACCTGTCAG
>Ga0105251_10004089_pt1 | contig 10215 bp, 8 predicted proteins | sample KBSS64metaG_FD_80424 | JGI IMG/M metagenome (GOLD analysis project Ga0105251, IMG submission 80424) | Switchgrass rhizosphere microbial communities from Kellogg Biological Station, Michigan, USA - KBS S6-4 metaG | ecosystem: Host-associated > Plants > Roots > Rhizosphere > Soil | place... | reverse complement strand
TTCCTGCTTCTCCCTGCACGCGGTCCCCCATGAAACCAAAACATCTACGCGCCGATGCCCTCGCTGGCCTCACGACGTCTTTCGCCCTGCTGCCCGAATGCATTGCCTTCGCGCTGGTGGCTCATCTCAATCCGCTGATGGGGCTGTATGGTGCGTTCATCATTTGCACCCTGACCGCGCTGTTCGGTGGTCGGCCGGGCATGGTGTCCGGTGCTGCCGGGTCGATGGCGGTGGTGATCGTCGCGCTGGTGGTGCAGCACGGCGTGCAGTACTTGCTGGCGACGGTGCTGCTGGGCGGGTTGATCATGTCGACGTTCGGACTGCTGCGACTGGGCAAGCTGGTGCGAATGGTGCTGCACCCGGTGATGCTGGGGTTCGTCAACGGCCTGGCGATCGTCATTGCCCTGGCGCAGCTTGAGCATTTCAAGAGTGGTGAGACCTGGCTGAGCGGTACGCCGCTGTACTACATGATCGGGTTGGTGGCGGTAACGATGGCGGTTGTCTACGTGCTGCCGCGTCTGACCCGCGCGATACCGCCGGCGTTGGCGGCGATCCTGGGAGTGGGGTTGGCTGTGCACTTCCTCGGCCTGCCAACCCGCACCCTGGGCGACATGGCACATATCGCCGGCGGCTTGCCGACATTTGCCCTGCCAGACATTCCCTGGAACCTGGAAACCCTAAGCATCATTGCGCCCTACGCGTTCTTGATGGCGATGGTCGGCCTGCTGGAAACCCTGTTGACCCTCAACCTCACCGACGAATTCACCGAGAGCCGCGGTTACCCCGATCGCGAGTGTGTGGCGCTGGGCGCGGCCAATGTGGTGTCCGGTCTGTTTGGTGGCATGGGCGGTTGCGCGATGATCGGCCAGACCGTCATCAACTTGAGCTCCGGGGGGCGCGGGCGGCTGTCCGGTGTGGTGGCCGGGGTGTCGATCCTGCTGTTCATCCTGTTCCTGTCGCCGTTGATCGAACGTATTCCTTTGGCGGCGTTGGTGGGGGTGATGTTCGTGGTTTCGCAGCAGACCTTCGCCTGGGCTTCGCTGCGGGTGCTGAATAAGGTCCCGATGAACGATGTACTGGTGATTATCATGGTGACGGTGATCACGGTGTTCACCGACCTGGCCATGGCGGTGTTGTGCGGGATCATCATTGCGGCGCTGAATTTCGCCTGGCAGCAGGCCCGGCAGCTGTACGCCGACAGTCACCTGGAAAGCGACGGCAGCAAGCTGTACCGCGTGCACGGCACCTTGTTTTTTGCCTCGACCACGCCGTTTCTCAACCAGTTCGACGCGGCCAACGACCCTGTGCAAGTGACCCTCGATTGTCGCCACCTGAGCTTCGTCGATTACTCCGCCATCGCTGCATTGGAGACCTTGCGCGAGCGCTACAGCAAGGCTGGCAAGCACCTGCGGGTGCTGGGCCTGTCCGAGCGCTGCAAGAAACTGCTCAAGCGCGCCCGGGTACAACACGACTGAGATCCGCCAGCCTCATCTTTCCCACGCTCAGCAAAGGATGATCGTTCCCACGCAGAGCGAGGGAACGATCCGTGGTGATGAAAATATACCTGCCTGATTTTCATTAATTGCGACACGACATATCTCTGAGCGACATCCCTTGCCTCTGCACGAAAATTACTTTCACCTCGTTTGAAAATCGCGTCTCGAAATGTTTTAAGAGTTTCACAAAACTTTCGACGTGACCCTCTCGAGGAGTACCGCATGACCCCGTCCTTCGGCTATTGGCTGCTGGTGTATGCCGCTGTCGCCATCATCGCGCTGATCGTGCTGATCGCCCGTTACCGGCTCAATCCGTTCATTGTCATCACCCTGATCTCCATCGGCCTGGCGCTGGTGGCGGGCATGCCGCCGTCCGGTGTGGTCGGCGCCTATGAGGCGGGCGTCGGCAAGACCCTGGGACACATCGCCCTGGTGGTGGCGCTGGGTACCATGCTCGGCAAGATGATGGCCGAGTCGGGCGGCGCCGAGCAGGTGGCGCGCACCTTGATCGACCGCTTCGGCGAAAAAAACGCGCATTGGGCGATGGTGTGTATCGCTTTCCTGGTCGGGCTGCCGTTGTTCTTCGAAGTCGGTTTCGTATTGCTGGTGCCGATCGCGTTCACCGTGGCGCGGCGGGTCGGCGTGTCGATCCTGATGGTCGGCTTGCCGATGGTCGCCGGCCTGTCGGTGGTGCATGCGCTGGTACCGCCGCACCCGGCGGCAATGCTGGCGGTGCAGGTGTACCAGGCGTCGGTGGGACAGACCTTGCTCTATGCGATTGCGATCGGTATTCCCACGGCGATCATCGCCGGGCCCTTGTACTCCAAGTTCATCGTGCCGCGCATCCAGTTGCCGGCGGAAAACCCGCTGGAGCGACAGTTCCTCGAGCGTGAACCGCGCGACAGCCTGCCAAGTTTCGGCCTCACCATGGCAACCATCCTGTTGCCGGTGGTGTTGATGCTGATCGGCGGCTGGGCCAACCTGATTTCCACCCCTGGCACGGGTTTCAACCAGTTTCTGTTGTTCATCGGCAACTCGGTCATCGCATTGCTGCTGGCGACTTTGCTGAGCTTCTGGACCCTTGGCCTGGCCCAGGGCTTCAATCGCGAGTCGATCCTCAAGTTCACCAACGAATGCCTGGCGCCGACTGCGAGCATCACCTTGCTGGTGGGCGCCGGCGGCGGCCTGAACCGGATTCTGGTGGACGCCGGTGTCACCGACCAGATCGTCGGCCTGGCCAACGAATTTCACTTGTCGCCGTTGCTGATGGGCTGGTTGTTCGCCGCCTTGATGCGCATCGCCACCGGCTCCGCTACCGTGGCCATGACCACCGCCTCGGGCGTGGTCGCCCCCGTGGCCATCGCGATGGGTTATCCACACCCGGAGCTGCTGGTGCTGGCAACAGGGGCGGGCTCGGTGATCTTTTCCCACGTCAACGACGGCGGCTTCTGGCTGATCAAGGAATACTTCAATATGACGGTGACCCAGACCTTCAAGACCTGGACGGTGCTGGAGACCCTGATCTCGCTCGTCGCCTTCGGCCTGACCGTGGGCCTTTCCTACCTGATTTAACCGGAGCCGCCCGCCATGGACATCCTCTACCAGATCCGCGCCCGCCAGGATTCCTTCAGTGCCGGGGAAGGACGCATCGCGCGCCTGATGCTCGACGATGTGGGGTTTGCCGCCTCCGCCAGCCTGGATGAGCTGGCGCTGCGCGCAGAGGTCAGCACTGCCACGCTGTCGCGTTTTGCCCGTACGGTCGGCTGCAAGGATCTGCGCGACCTGCGGTTGCAACTGGCCCAGGCCAGCGGCGTCGGCAGCCGTTTTCTCGATCCGGCGGGCACACCGGAGCAGTCAGCGTTCTACGGGCAGATAGTCGGCGACATCGAATCGACCCTGCGCCAGCACCTGTCAGCCTTCGACGAGTCGCGGTTCGCCGATGCCGTGAAACTGCTGGGCAAGGCGCGGATGATTCATGCCTTCGGCATGGGCGGCTGTTCGACCTTGTGCAGCGATGAGTTGCAAGTGCGCCTCGTGCGCCTTGGCTACCCGATCGCGGTCTGCCACGACGCGGTAATGATGCGGATCACCGCGGCCAGTCTCAGCGCCGATCAGGTAGTCATCGTCTGTTCACTGACCGGGATCACCCCCGAACTGCTGGAAATCGTGGAACTGGCCCGCAGCTATGGTGCGCCCGTTCTGGCCATTACCCGAGGCGATTCGCCGCTGGCGCAACTGGCCGACATCGTGCTGCCGCTGCAAAGCGCCGAGACCTCCTTCATCTATAAACCGACAGCAGCACGCTACGGCATGTTGCTCGCCATCGATGTGCTTGCCACCGAGCTGGCACTGGCCAATCCTCAAGACAATCAAGAGCGCCTGCGGCGGATCAAGCTCGCCCTGGACGATTACCGCGGCGGCGACGATCACTTGCCGCTGGGAGACTGACATGATGTACGACACGCTGATTCGCAATGCCCTGGTCATCGACGGTAGCAACAGCCCTGGCTATCCGGCCGACGTGGCGATCCGCAATGGCCGCATCGAGCGCATCGGTGACTTGCAGGATGCCCGTGCCACCGAAGAAATCGACGCTGCTGGCCGCGTGTTGGCGCCCGGCTTCATCGATGTACACACCCACGACGACACGGTGGTGATCCGTCAGCCGCAGATGCTGCCCAAGCTCAGCCAGGGCGTGACCACGGTGATCGTCGGCAATTGCGGGATCAGCGCCTCGCCGGTGAGCCTGCGCGGCGATCCACCGGACCCGATGAACCTGCTCGGCAGTGCTGCGGCGTTTGTTTATCCAACATTCGGCGATTACCGTGCGGCAGTGGAGGCGGCAAACACCACGCTGAACGTCGCCGCGCTGGTGGGCCACACCGCGCTGCGCAGCAACCACCTCGACGACCTGTTTCGCACCGCTACGCCTGATGAAATTGCCGCCATGCGCGAGCAACTGCGCGAAAGTCTCGAGGCTGGCGCCCTGGGCTTGTCCACCGGTCTTGCCTACGCCAGTGCGTTCTCGGCATCGACCGATGAAGTGATGCAACTGACCGAAGAGCTGACAGCGTTTGGCGCGGTCTATACCACCCATTTGCGCAGCGAATTCGAGCCGGTGCTGGACGCCATGGACGAGGCATTCCAGATCGGCCGGCATGCGCAGTCCCCGGTGATCATTTCCCACCTCAAATGTGCCGGCGCCGGTAACTGGGGGCGCAGCCCGCAACTGTTGGCGTCCCTTGAGCAGGCGGCGAAAACCCACCCGGTGGGCTGCGATTGCTATCCGTATGCCGCCAGTTCCTCGACCCTGGACCTCAAGCAAGTCACCGATGCACACCGCATTACCATCACCTGGTCAACGCCGCACCCGCAGATGGGCGGGCGCGACCTGATGGATATCGCCGCCGAGTGGAACCTGTCCCTGCTCGATGCCGCCCGCCAGTTGCAACCGGCGGGCGCTGTGTACTACGGGATGGACGAAGCCGATGTGCGACGGATTTTGGCGCACCCTTTGTCGATGGTCGGCTCCGACGGCCTGCCGGAAGATCCGTTTCCTCATCCACGCTTGTGGGGCGCCTTCCCTCGGGTGCTCGGCCATTTCAGCCGTGACGTAGGACTGTTTCCCCTGCACACCGCCGTGCACAAGATGACCGGCTTGTCGGCGGCGCGGTTCGGCCTCAAGCAAAGGGGCGAGATCCGCGAAGGCCATTGGGCCGACCTGGTGCCGTTCGACCCGGCGACCATTCGCGATGTCGCGGACTTCAACGACCCGCAACGGGCGGCCGAAGGCATCGATGGCGTGTGGGTCAACGGGGTATTGAGTTACCAGGACGGTCAGGCGAACGGGCGCAGGGAAGGGCGGTTCCTGGCGCGGGAAGGGGATTTGCGTGGGGGATTCTTGTGACATTGGTGTTTACCAAATACCTGAGTCCGTTGGGCGTCTTAATGGGTTTTTAGCGGGACATGATGTGCTAGTCTGAAATCAATGATTTCATTGATTGCGGGAGGCGTCATGGCCAGTATCACGATTCGAAACCTCGACGATCAGGTCAAGGAGCAGTTGCGAATAGCGGCTGCTCATAACGGGCATTCGATGGAAGAGGAAGCTCGCCTTATCCTGGGTAGGGCATTGGCTACCGTCGATCGTGCGGGAGGGCTAGGCAGCAGAATCCGCAACAGATTTGGTGTGTGCGGTGGAGTTGACCTGGATCTGCCCGTACGGCAGGAGAAAGCAACCGCGGTGGATTTCTCCGAATGATAGTGCTTGATACCAATGTGCTTTCGGAGTTTATGCGGGTTGAGCCTGACGCTCAGGTTCTGGCCTGGGTAGATGCACAACCTGCCATGGAACTGGCAATTGCTGCCATTACCGTGGCGGAAATTCTCCATGGCCTCGCCCGACTCCCATCCGGCAAGCGCAAGCAAAAGCTTGAAGCCCATGCGATGGCGATGTTTGAAGAGGACTTCGCCGCGAGGATATTGCCTTTTGATGTGCATGCCGCCGTTGAGTACGCGACGTTGGTGGCGGGTTGTGAAGCCAAGGGGCGGTCTGTGTCGATGGCTGATGCGCAGATTGCCGCCGTCTGCCGAGTTCACGGAGCACCGATTGCCACCCGCAATGTTCGTGATTTCGAGTTTCCCGGGCTGGAAGTAATCAACCCGTGGCAAGCCTGAGTGCCTTCATTGACAGCTGGATCGCCTTCGCGAGCAGGTTCGCTCCCACAGGATGCTCATTGAACCTGTGGGAGCGGGCTTGCTCGCGAATGGATCTTTCATTCACTGCGCAGTGAATCTCAGACGCGGAAGTGGCTGACCATCATCTGCAACTGATTCCCCAGTCGCGCCAGTTCCACGCTGGACTTGGCCGTCTCATCGCTGGCCGCAGCGGTCTGTTCCGACACGTCGCGCACGTTGATGATGCTGCGGCTGATCTCTTCGGCCACCGCGCTTTGCTGCTCGGCCGCGGCCGCGATCTGCTGGTTCATCGACTGGATGTTGGACACCGTGCGGGTGATGTTTTCCAGTGAGGTGCCGGCCTTGCGGGTCAGGGCCACGCTACTGTCGGTCAGGGTGCGGCTGTTGTTCATCACGGTCGCCACTTGCTGGGTGCCGTTCTGCAGGGCCGCCACCAGGCCTTCGATTTCCTCGGTGGATTTCTGCGTGCGTTGCGCCAGGCCCCGCACTTCGTCGGCCACCACGGCAAACCCGCGTCCGGCTTCACCGGCGCGTGCCGCTTCAATCGCAGCATTGAGGGCCAGCAGGTTGGTCTGTTCGGCCACGGCCTTGATCACGTCCATGACGCTGCCGATCTTGTCGCTTTCCTGTTGCAGCAGGCCCATGGCTTCGGTGGAGCGTGCCACTTCGCTGGCCAGGCGTTCGATCTGGGTGATGGCTTCGCCGACAACCTTGTCCCCTTCGCGGGCTTCACCATCCGCCGCGGCGGCGGCCTGGGAGGCTTGTTCGGCATTGCGCGCGACTTCCTGCACGGTGGCGGTCATCTCGTGCATGGCGGTGGCGACCTGGTCGGTCTCGACTTTCTGGCTGTTGACCCCGGCGCTGGTCTGCTCGGTCACGGCCGACAGTTCTTCGGCCGCGCTGGCGATCTGGGTGACGCCGTCGCGAATACCGCTGATCAGGTCACGCAGGGTCACGCCCATGCGCGCGATGCCTTGTTGCAAAACACCCAGCTCATCGCGGCGGGTCACCCTCACGTCCTGGGACAGGTCGCCACTGGCGATGCGATCGACCACGGCCAGGGTTTCGCGCAGCGGGCCGGTGATCTGCCGGGTAATGAGAACGGCGGCAATAATGCCGACCAACAGAGCCAGCAGCGTGCTGATCAATTGCAGGGTACGCGCCTGGGCGCTTTCGGCATCGCGACGGTCGAGCTGGATCTGATACAGCTGTTCGCTCAGGCTCACGATGGCCGCGCCCTGGTCGGTCATTTCCTTGCGCGCCTGCACGGCGTCGCTGTTCGCGGCTTTGTAAGCCTGCAAGGCGCTGCGGTAGTTGCCCAGTGCGGTTTCCAGCTGACGCAGGGTTTCGGGCTGGGCGTCGGTGAAATGCACGTTGAGCTGTTTCAGGCTGGCAATGGCGGCGTCCAGTTGAGCGACGGCTTTTTGTTCGGTTTCGGCATTGGTGGTCGCGGTGTAGCCACGCACTTCGTAGCGGGCCAGCAAGAATGCTTGCCGGGCGGCGGTGATGGCCTGGAACTGCTCGAAGCGCTGATCACTCGGTGGCAGTTGTTGCACGCGGCTGTTCAAATCGTCGATCAGCGTGCTGGCCGTTTCGGCGTTGGCGCCCATGACGTCGCGTGCGCTGTTGCCGGTGCGATAGGCGCCACGCATCTTGGCCAGAGACGTCTTGTAGGCGTCGATGACAGTGCCTTGCTCCTTGAGCAGCTTGAGGTTTTCCGGGCTCTTGAACTTCGCCAGCAAGGCCTGTTGCTGGTCGGAAAAGGCCTGCAGCGTGGTCTGCACATTCTGCGCGGCGGCTTCGTCGCCGTTGGTCAGCATGTACTGCAGGCGCACCACGCGCAGCTTGGTCAGGCCGGCGTTGAGCTGGGTGATGTCGCTCATCCAGTTGCTGCGGTCGATCAGACTGCCCAAGCTGGTCCAGCCGGTCAGGGCGAGGACGCAGGTCAGGGCCAGGACCAGGCCGAAGCCCAGGCCCAGTTTCAGGTTCACGCTGATGTTGCCGAACCAGCTATTCATCAAATTCCTCCAGGAACGTGTGTTTCTTGATCGTCGGTTGGCTGGAAGATTGTTGTTCTTAGGCGCCAGCAAGGTGGGTTGCAGGTCTGTATCGGCAGCAATCGTGAGAGCTGAAAGGATTTTGTCGGGCGGATTCTGTAACAAGCTTTTTGCCGCAGGCTTAAGCTTTTTTTCACATTGGTTTCACTGGTAGCCGACGCCCGCCTCCTTACCCTCACGGCACCTGATGAAGGGCTGCGAGGCGGCTTGATGTGGAACTGAGACTGAGTCTGTTCGGAATAACCCGCTCGATCGACCTGAGGCGTTTAGCCCGGTATCGCAATGCGCTAGTGGTGCTGGCGTCGGCGCTGCTGGCGATTACCTTGACAGTATTGCTGTTACGGCCTGCCGCCGTGCCGGACCTGGCCCATGGCAATGTGCAGGGCGCGCGGGCGCTATTGGCGGGTTGGGCCAAGGGTGACATGATCGTGCTGGTTCGCCATGTCGAGCGTTGCGATCACTCCAGCGCGCCCTGTCTGAGTGGCGATGATGGCATCACCGATCGCTCGCGCAGTGTTGCGGTGGCCGTCGGGGCGCAATTCGAGCGACTGGGTCTGGCGCGGGCCGACATCTACAACAGCCCGATGGTGCGTACCGCGCAGACCAGCGGGTATATGTTCAACAGGGTCGACGCTGGCGATGACTGGTTGATCAACTGCAAAGGCACGATGTTGCGCGACGCCCTGGCGCACAAGGTCGCCGGGCGTAACCTGATCCTGGTGACCCACAGCGAATGCATGGCGCAACTGCAAAAGGATCTCGAGGTGCCCACCTCGACCTTCGGCTACGGCGCCGCGCTTTTCGTCACTGCCCAAGCACTGCAAGCACCACACGTACTTGGATTCATCGAGGCCTCGGACTGGCACTCGGTGATCACCGAATGAATTCACACTCTGAACCAGGACACACGATGCAGACGGCTTCCCGCTCCCGTTTTTACTGGCTGAACTTTGGTATCCCACTGGCCTGCGCGGTCGTGGTGTTCCTGATGTTCGACCTGACCCAGATCGACATCGCCTTCAACAATCTTTTTTATGATCCGGTGACGCAGACGTTCCCGCTGGACCATGTGCACCTGTTCGAAAAAATCACCCATAAATGGGCGCGGATCATTCCGAACTGGACCGGCGAAATCGCCATCATCGGTGCCTTGCTGTCGTTTCTCTGGCCGCGTTTGAAGGCGGAAAAACACGCGAAAATCATCGCCTTTCTGGAAAAGATCAAGGTTGCGCCGGTACTGCGTTTCGCTACCCGGCATCGTCGGGATTTCCTCTACGTGGTGCTTGCGTTCTCCATCAGCACCGGCGTGATTCACTACCTCAAGGGCCACACCAGTGTGTATTGCCCGATCGAGACGACCCAGTACGGTGGGAAGATCGAGCATAAGGAGTGGTACGAAAATTTCGATCTACTCAAGGTCGCGGGTGACGGTCGCTGCTGGCCGGGCGGGCATGCCTCCGGTGGCTTCACCATGCTCGCCTTGTACTTTGTTGCACGCCGTTACCGCTGGCGCTATTCCAAGGCAATCATGTACGGCTCGCTGGCCCTCGGGTTCGTGTATGGCACGACGCGGGTGGTACAGGGTTGGCACTACATGTCCCACACCTTCTGGGCCGGGATCTTCGTGTGGCTGGCGTGTTTGCTGACGGCGCTGGCGTTTTACGGAAGAGCACGGCTGGAGATGCCGGTTCTGGGCAAGGCTGAAAAACCGGCATTGGTGGTTCAACCTGTCGGGCTCACTCCTGCGGATCAATAGTATCCAGCGCCCGGTTCACAGCCAGCTCCGCCAGCATGACGATCTGCGCAATCCCCAGCGCGGTGTTGCGCTGGGGGCCGCTGAGGTAAGTGGCGAAATCATTGAGCATGACGCTGGCTGAAGCCAATGATTCGCACGCGTGGGCGAGTAGGCTTTCGGATTTTATGTCGGGGTGGAGCGTGAAGAAGGGGCTGGGGCGGTAGGGTTT
>Ga0105251_10004087_pt1 | contig 10219 bp, 5 predicted proteins | sample KBSS64metaG_FD_80424 | JGI IMG/M metagenome (GOLD analysis project Ga0105251, IMG submission 80424) | Switchgrass rhizosphere microbial communities from Kellogg Biological Station, Michigan, USA - KBS S6-4 metaG | ecosystem: Host-associated > Plants > Roots > Rhizosphere > Soil | place... | reverse complement strand
GGTGTCCATTCCATCTCGGCCGGCACCCGGAAACCGCAGGCTGGGTTTGGAGACGCCCGAAAGGGAATGAGGAACATGTTGTCCGCGCCCGCGCGCGGACCGCGTCGGGCGTCACGGGAACCTGACTTGGGAGTGGGGCCGTCGACGCCTGCTTGCCGGTTCTGCTTCCGGCACTCCATTACCGTCCGATCCAGTGGATACAGAAGATCAGAAAAAAGGTGGTCCTGATGCCGATATCGCGCGTGTGGGTGGGGAGGAATTCGCGGTGCTGTTGCCACGGTGGCGCTCGAAGCGGCCGCACGATCGGCGAGCGGATTCGGGCGGGCCGTCGCCGCCCGTGCGTCCGAGGCCGGCATCGGACGGCAGATCGAGGTCACGGTCAGCGCCGGGGTGTCGCGGTTCGGCCGCGAAGGCGACACGATCGACGCCATGTTGCGCGTTGCCGACTAATGTCTCCATCGCCCGAAACATGAAGGCCGCAACTGCGTGAGAGCGGCGTAGCGGTAATTTGCTTGAGCAATCACCGAAGGATCATTCTGCAGGGAGGCTTTACCGACCGCTGACGGACGTCAAGGTCCGAATCCCGACAACACCCTCGAATAAGGCAGCTTTTCGTCCCCTGCTTGCCTGATTGCGCAAACTGCCCATTGACTACACTCACCATATTGACCTTTGAGCCACGGCAAGCGCGGTGCCCAGCGTTAGCAAGAGGACCGCAAACAAGTGCCGGCGCGCAGGTTTGATGCGGGGGGCGGAAACGGGGTTAGGGCGAGGGTTGCCTGGGCACCGCCAGACGGACGGAAACAGACAAACCGAACCGCCGCTACCGCGAGATCTCGGCTCTACCGAGCCGATGGGAAACGAGCACCCCCTCCGGGTGCGCACTTCGTTAGCCGCATGATCGGGGACGCCACGAGCAGAATGGGCGGACCTCAACGATAGAGCAAGGTAACAAGCGGGGAAGAGGATGGACGCCCAGAAAGCTACGCTGTTCCAAATGGTCGACGGCAACAAGCAGTTCCGGATACCGATTTACCAGCGCGCCTACAGTTGGCGCCAGGAGCAGTGCTCCCGGCTCCTTGAAGACGTGTTGACCATTGCCTCGGCCACGTCAGGAGAGTCGCACTTCCTGGGGGCGGTGGTCTATGTGGCCGACGGGAACTTCATGGCCGCGGGCGTGAACGCGCTTCTGGTCATCGACGGGCAACAGAGACTCACCACGTTGAGCCTGATGCTGCTGGCGCTGCGCAGGCTCGCACTCGACGGCAGGGACGTCGGGGTGACGTCCAAAAGCATCGGCAACCTCTATCTGTTCAACGCCAACGAGGAGGAGAGTTCAAAGGACTTCATCAAACTCCGGCTCACCCGTTCGGACAACGAAACCTACCGCAAAATCTGCCAGGACATTCCCCTCGGAGACGGGGACGACAACCGGATTCAGGCGAACTACCGTTATTTTCTGGATGCTTTCGGATCTGGCAGGGTCGATCCCAGGGAGGTCTACAGCGGCATCCAGAGGCTCCAGCTGGTCTACATCGCCCTCGAACTCGGGAAAGATAACCCGCAACTGATTTTTGAGAGCATGAACTCGACCGGGCTCGATCTCGCCCAGGCCGATCTCGTCCGCAACTTTGTCCTGATGGGCCTTCCGCTCGCCCTCCAGGAGAAGATCTACGACAAGCACTGGTTTCCGATGGAGGCGCATTTCGGCCAGCAATACCGGGACAGGTTCGACAGTTTCATGCGTACGTACCTGACCGTGCGATCCGGCTCGATCCCGCGCGAGGATGAGGTCTATTCCGCCTTCAAGAAACACGTCATGGCTCTGCCCGAAAGCGCCGGGGATGGCGCTCACCGCATGCAGACCGTGGCGGCCGATCTTTACGAACAGGCCGGCCTCTACGCGCGCATCGCCTTCGGAGCGGAACCCGATCCCGACCTGAGGGCGGCTTTCCACGACTTCGCGACCCTGCGGGCTGACGTGGCCCACCCGTTCCTGCTCGAACTCTATTCGGACCGGCAGAAGGGGTTTCTCACGGGCGACGAGTTGCTACATCTGGTGCGTCTGACCGAGAGTTACGTTTTCCGCAGGTTCCTTTGCGGCATTCCGACGAACTCGATGAACAAGACCTTCGCCAGTCTGGCCAAAGGGATACACAAGACGCATTACCATCGCAGTGCGCAGGCCGAGTTTCTCAAGCTGGCCGGTTACCGCAAGTTCCCGGGCGATGCCGAGGTTGTCCAGTTGCTCGCCGACCGGGACGTCTACAACACGCCGCGCTGCGCCTACCTGCTCGAGCGCCTGGAAAACTCGTACCATCCGAAAGAGCCTGTCAAGGCCGCCGCCTACACCATCGAGCACGTGATGCCCCAGACGCTCTCCGACGAATGGAAGGAGGCGCTGGGCGAGAAGGCCGAGGCTGTCCACCAGCGCCACCTGCACACGCTGGGGAACCTAACCCTGACCGGCTACAACCCCGAACTCAGTTGCAAGCCGTTCGAGGCGAAACTGAAGATGAAGGAGGGTGGGTTCCTCTCCAGCCCGCTGGCCCTCAACGGGTTCATCCGCCAGCAGACGGCCTGGGGCGAGGAGGAGATCTGCGCTCGCAGCCAGGCCCTTGCAGAAATGGTTTGCCGGGTGTGGCCCGCGCCGGATCCCTCGACGCTGGCAGAGTTCGTTGAACCCGGGGAGGCCGCTGGGACGGCTTACACCCTGGACAGTTACCCGCAGCTGTCCGGGTCCGTCCGGCAGCTCTACGATCTGCTCGAGGAGAGGATTCTGGCCCTGCATCCGGGCGCCAGAAGGGAATGCCGGAAACTCTACGTTGCGTTCAAGCTGGAAACCAACTTTGTGGACGTCATCCCCCAGGCGTCCAAACTGCTTCTGGTCATCAACCTGCGTTTCGACCAGATCGATGACCCCAAGGGATGGTGCCGGGACATCACCGGGCTGGGTCGCTGGGGCAACGGGGACGTCGAGGTCCCCCTGACCGGGCCGTCGCAGCTTGACTACGTGGCCGGGTTGATAGAGCAGTCCCTGTCCGTCCAGATTCAGGAGTGATCCGTGTCCGGACTTCCCGACGCTTCCACCCCCCGACCTGGTTGCTGCAGGTCATCGGCAAGGGCGACAGGGAGCGGTTCGTCCCGGTGAGCGATGAGTGCATCGCCGCGCTGCATGCGCACTGGCGCGATCGCGGACTCGACTTCCATGCGCCGGACGCGGGCGCACCGCTCATCGCTCCACTCGTCATCCCGGGGACGAAGAAGGCCCGCGAGAAGTTCGGTCTGGATGAGGGCAAAGAGGATGTCACTGGAGTGCCGCTGCAGGAAGGGTATTCAGTGCGCGGCGCACGCGGACTCACCAGCTGGGCGATCGTTCAGATGCTCGAGCACCTGACCGATCTCAACGACTCCGGGCGCCGGCAACTCGCCCGCACGTCACCGCATGCACTGCGGCATACGTTACGTTCGGCACGCAGTCGGTGGCGGCCGACGTCCCGCTCGACGTCGTGCAGCGAATCATGGGGCACGCTTCAATGCAGACCACCACGACCTACGTGACAGCCGAGCGGCGGCGGATGCGCGCAGAGGTCGCGAAGTATCACGCACGGCTGACCGGATTGGGACAGAAATAGCCGGCCAGGTGAATTTGCCGGTCTGTCACCAGGTCGGGGGAACCTCAAGATTCAACTTTTTCGCACTAACGACCAGTACCGCCATGCCCTGGCCTCGCGCCCGCGCCAGAACGGTAATCCTTGATGAACAGCTTCGCGCAACGGACCTGGCATGCTTCCACTTGAACTGGGCCGGTCGTGACCACAGCCGCGATTAGACACGCGGATTCTCCACGGACAACCGGCGCGGCTATCAAGTTTGACCGCGTCTACAAGTGTCTGGTTGCCTACGCAGAGCAGGCGAAAATCGCCTACGAAGGTTTCGGCTTGCACAGCCTGCGCGCCACGGGCGCGACTAACTCGCTCGAACACGAAGCCGCCATTGCAAAGGTTCAGGGGTGGCTAGCCACGCAAATATCGCGACCACTCGTCGGTACGATCGCCGTGGGCACCGACCGGAAGACTCGCCCACGTTCAAGGCCTGTCTATTGACGCGACTTAGCCCCTATGGTCGCTGCGTTCCACCTACAAGCACCAGTCGCCGCGAATCCAGGGGCTGATCGCTGTCGAGCCAAGTGTACAATCGCCGGAGGCGAACGGGAGGCCAATGTCTAGGATATTCGACAACATAGATGAGGATTTGCTTGGTGCCTTGCGTAGCACCTTGACAGTCTCAACGCGAGCGGATTTCTGTATCGGTTATCTCAATCTTCGTGGCTGGCAAGCGATAGATGATCTCGTTGAGCCGTGGTCGTCCGAGGCAGGACAAGTATGTCGCGTCCTTGTAGGTATGCAACGACCACCTCACGACGAAATTCGAGAGATTTACCGAGCTGGAAAAGACGAAGATGGACTCGATAACGCGACCGCGATTCGACTGAAGAGCCAATTTGCAGCCCACCTGCGAGAGCAGATCACCCTCGGGATTCCTACTGGGAGTGACGAGGCTGGCTTACGTAGGCTCTCAAAGCAATTGCGGGCGGGTAAGGTATGCATCAAGCTCTTTCTGCGATACCCACTACACGCAAAGCTATACCTTTTCTTCCGGAATGACGTAAACAATCCGGCCACCGGTTTCGTCGGAAGCAGCAACCTAACGATGCAAGGTCTAGCTAAACAAGGCGAATTGAACGTCGACGTGCTGGATCATCACGCAACGGAGAGACTCTCAAAGTGGTTTGAGGCTCGCTGGGACGACCGATGGGCATTAGACGTTTCTAAAGATCTAGCCGACATTATCGATGAAAGCTGGGCACGCGAAGCGGTAATTCCTCCGTATCACATTTACCTCAATATTGCCTACCACCTGAGCACTGAGGCTAGGGCTGGATTGAGCCAGTTCCGCTTGCCTGCGCGCTTCGCTGACGATCTTTTCGAATTCCAGAAGAACGCCGTCAAGATTGCGGCTCGCCATTTGCATCGGCGTGGAGGTGTAATGATTGGCGACGTCGTTGGACTAGGTAAGACCATGATGGCCACTGCCCTAGCTCGCATGTTCGAAGACGATCTCGGGTATGAGACTCTGATTATTTGTCCCAAAAATTTGGAACCCATGTGGGAGCGATATCGCAGCGAATATGGCTTGCGAGGGATGGTGCTGCCAATCAGTCAGGTGACTAGAAAGCTGCCTGAGTTGAAGAGGTACCGTTTGGTCTTGATTGACGAGAGTCATAACTTGAGGAATCGTGAGGGGCGACGCTATAAGGCCATTGCCGACTACATTCGAAGCAGCGACGCGAAAGTCATCTTGCTAACCGCGACCCCATACAATAAGACAAAGAACGACCTGTCTAGCCAGCTCCGATTGTTCATCGATGAGAAATCTAACATTGGCATCCGTCCAGAACACTTTATGCGCCGAGAGGGCATCGGCGAGGTGGAGTTTGAACGCAGGTACCAATGCAGGGTGAACTCGATTGTTGCAATCGAAAAGAGCGACGAGTTCGACGATTGGCGCGAGTTAATTCGTCTCTACATGGTACGACGGACCCGTAGCTTCATCGTCGAACATCACACGCAAATCGACGAGAACGGCCGCAGCTTCCTGCTTGGGAAAGGCGGCGCGAAGAGCTATTTCCCGCGACGCCTGCCAATGTCGCTGAAGTTCGCGGTTGACGAATCTGACGCGCAAGATGGGTACGCGCACCTCTATTCCACAGCGGTTGTTGACGAAATCAACTCGCTTCATGTGCCTCGCTATGGGTTAGGAAACTATATTGATCCAATCGCAGAGAAGAACGCCACGCCGTCCGAACGGAAGTTCATTGGCAATCTAGGCCGGGCAGGCAAACGGCTCATGGGCTTTTGCCGCACAAATCTGTTCAAGAGATTGGAGTCGTCAGGATTTTCCTTCCTGCAGTCGATTGAACGACACATCCTGAGGAATCGAATTTATCTGCACGCTATAGACAATGGGCTCGACTTGCCAGTCGGAGTGCTAGATGCGGGTCTATTGGACGCAGATCGAATTGACGAAGACGCGGAAGGATTAGAGGGTGATCAGGAGGACCTTTTGGACGGCCTGCTGGAAGCAGTGGCCGAAGTCAATCCGCAGTCAGTTTCAATGGCGCGAGCCAAGACCGTTTACCATCAGTACGCGACAGACTATAAGAAGCGCTTCAAATGGGTAAGCCCGCGCCTATTCAGCCCGCTGTTGGCAGAGCATCTTGCCCAGGACACCCAGGCACTTAGCGAAATGCTAGCTTCTCATGGGCACTGGGATAGTAAGCTTGATCGAAAGCTTGCCGAACTACGCCAATTAGTGGCGAAGTCCCATGCCAAAGAGAAGGTACTCGTGTTCACGCAGTTTGCAGATACGGCCCGCTATTTAGCGCGGGAGTTACGTAACCTTGGGGTCAATCAATTAGAAGTCGCGACGGGTGCTACAGCCGACCCGTTCGCGCTAGCTTGCAGGTTCTCCCCCCACTCGAACAATAGAAAGGTCGCCAAGACCGATGAGATACGTGTGCTGATCTGTACCGACGTGCTATCAGAGGGCCAAAACCTGCAAGATTGTAGCGTGGTGGTGAACTTCGATCTTCCTTGGGCAATTATTCGGCTTATCCAGCGCGCAGGCCGCGTTGATCGAATTGGTCAGAAAGCGGAGGAAATTCGGTGCTACTCATTCTTGCCAGCCGACGGTGTCGAGCGACTTATTCAATTGCGAGCACGCATTCAGCAACGCCTGCAGGAGAATGCCGAGGTAGTGGGAACTGACGAGGCATTTTTCGAAGACGAACAGGCGACGACGATACGTGACCTTTATTCCGAGCGATCAGGCGTCCTGGATGACGCAGACGACGAAGTGGACCTCGCATCTTACGCATGGCAAATATGGAAACAAGCCACGGAAGACAATCCCGAACTTGCGCACGCGGTCGAGGTACTTCCACCTGTTGTTTACACTGCCAAATCATTTCGGTTTGACAGCACTCGCTTCCCATTGCTTGGCGACGACGCGGCTCAAGGTGGCGTCTTGGTGTACGTAAAATCACCAGAGGGAAACGACAACCTTGCCTGGGTTGGTACGCAAGGACAAACCGTGACCGAGTCGCAATTTACCATTTTACGTGCTGCCGAATGCACACCAGACGCGGCGCCCGTGCCGCGCGCGGAAAATCACCATGAACTTGTCGCTCGCGGCTTACAACTGGCCGTGGTACAGGATAAATCCGTGGGTGGCGGTTTGGGCCGGCCGTCTAGCCCACGCCGACGCACCTATGAGAGGCTCAGGCACTACTCAGAGGCAATGGCGAACACGTTGTTTAGGGACGAAGAACTGGAACGAGCACTTGACGATATCTATCTACGCCCGCTTCTTGAAACTGCTGCCGACGTGCTAAACCGTCTAATGCGCGGCGGAGTTAATGACGAGGAGCTGGCCTCGGCCGTAAAGTCATTGCGTGAAGACGGGCGGCTCACTTACGCCGAAGACGATGCTGCATTGCGCGAACCACGCGTAGTCTGTTCAATGGGACTTATTGTTGCCTGACACCATGGCCAAACTTGACTTTGCCGCGTTCCAGACGCACCTCTCTGCCTTTGATTTTCCGCATCTATTCGTTGACGTGTTGGGATGGAACCAAGCACCGGTGTCTTCACGTGCATGGCAAGACGATGTCGCGGGGCATTACAGCTTCTCCCGACGCATGGTCGCCGAACTTGGCGGTATCGCCGTGTTGCAAGTGGTCACGACCGAAAGTTGGCCAGACGAAAATATCCGGGCCGCGATCTGGAAACATCTGTCACAACACCACGCAGAGAACATTCTTATCTTTACTGACGCTCGTGAAAACGCCACGCAAAGCCAGTGGTATTGGGTTAAGCGTGGTCGAGATGAGGTTACGGGACGACAAAAAAATGTGCCCCGCCGTCACGACTACTTCCGCGGACAGCCGGTGGATTTGTTTGCGTCGAAGCTCCAGGCGATGGTGGTTGAACTATCTGAGTTAGATGCGTCTGGCCGTATGCCAGTGCTCGAGGCCGCCCGACGCATTCAAGCTGCACTTGATGTCGAGAAGACGACTAAGCGGTTTTTTGCCCGCTACTCTGAGCAACATGACAAACTGTTAGAGCAGATTGAAGGGATCCCCGACGAGCGCGATCGCCGTTGGTACGCATCGGTTATCTTAAACCGGCTGATGTTTGTCTGGTTTTTGCAAAAAAAGCTATTCCTCGACGGCGGCAATGCCGACTACCTCCGAAAAAAGCTGACGGAATCGCGAAAACGTGGCCCGGACCGTTTTTTTGGAGAGTTTCTTAACGCGTTGTTCTTCGACGTATTCGCGAAACCAGAGGCCGATCGCTCACCGTCAAGCCGCAAGCTCGCAGGCACTGTGCCCTACCTGAACGGTGGGCTCTTCTTGCATCATAAGCTGGAGCTGGATTCCGATCATCAGCCGCGCCTGGGCACCACCTTACGTATTCCAGACAGCGCATTTGACGGGGTCTTCGATGTATTCGCTGCATTCAGTTGGCACCTGGACGATACCCCGGGTGGCGACGCCGATGAGATAAATCCGGACGTGCTTGGATATATTTTCGAAAAGTACATCAACCAAAAGGCTTTTGGTGCTTACTACACACGGCCCGAGATTACAGGTTACCTGGCTGAACGTAGCATTCACCAGTTAATTCTCGAACGTATCCGCGATATTGACGACCTGGAAGTTAACTACGAGAACGTCGCTGACCTGTTAGCGCGGATGGATGCGCGCATCGCACTAAGGGTACTGAATGAAGTTCTACCTTCCATAACCATACTTGATCCGGCAGTCGGCTCCGGAGCATTCTTGGTGGCCGCACTCAAGTGTCTGATCGACATTTACTACGCCATTGTTGGTCGAGCCGAACTGGGCGCTAGCTCGGAGCTACAGTCGTGGCTTCGAAATATCCAAGCAAACCACCCAAGCGTGGGTTACTACATAAAGCGCCGCGTTGTCACGGACAACCTGTACGGCGTAGATATCATGGAAGAAGCCAGCGAAATTGCAAAACTGCGATTATTCCTAGCGATGGTTTCGTCGGTACGAAAGGTCGAGGATTTGGAGCCGCTGCCAAATATCGACTTCAACATTGTTGCCGGAAATTCGCTCGTCGGGTTGGTACGCGTCGACGAGCACGAATTCGACACTGCAAATCGCAACTATGACATGTTTCGGAAGAGTTTTCGAGAACTGCTGGATGAGAAACACAGCAAGCTCGTTGCTTACCGAACCGCAACTGATGCGCCAGTAAGTGGCGTCGATTTGCGCCAGCTTCGCGATGACATCGACACTGCGATCATCGAAGCTAACGCTGTAATGAATGAGCTGGTGCAAAATCAGTTTGCCGAGCGCGGAATCAAATTTGAAGAGGCCACTTGGGACGACAACAAGAAGAGGCAGGGGAAGGCACAGAAGCGTGATGTGACACTATCCGATGTAAGAGCACAACACCCTCTGCATTGGGGCTATGTTTTTGACGAGATCGTACAGCAACGAGGCGGCTTCGACATCATATTGACTAATCCGCCATGGGAGGTCTTCAAACCTCAAGCAAAGGAATTTTTTGCTGACCATTCCGAACTTGTCAGAAAAAACAAGATGTCCGTCAAAGACTTTGAGAAAGAGCGCGGCCAGCTGCTCGAAAACAAGGCTGTGCGTGAGGCGTGGCTTGAGTACGAGAGTCGCTTCCCGCATATGAACCAATATTTTCGTCAGGCTCCTGAGTATCGTCATCAGTTTGCGATAGCGGATGGCCGGAAAGTTGGGTCCGATTTGAATCTGTATAAACTCTTTGTTGAGAGATGTTTTACCTTGCTTCGATCGGGTGGGCATTGTGGCATAGTCGTCCCAAGCGGTCTTTATACCGATTTGGGCGCGAAAGGTTTGCGTGACTTGCTGTTTCAGCACACGGAAATCCAAGGTCTGTTCGGCTTCGAGAATCGGAAGGAGATTTTCGAAGGTGTACACCGCAGCTTCAAGTTTATTGTGCTGACTTTCGAGAAGGTCTCGGTTCCGCAGCAGGCAGCAAACGAGGAAATTGGGACCAACTATTTGGACGGAAATAAGGCGATTCCGCCGGCTTCCGACACTAGTGGTAGCACGCGTTTCACTGTAGCGTTC
>Ga0105251_10004086_pt1 | contig 10221 bp, 10 predicted proteins | sample KBSS64metaG_FD_80424 | JGI IMG/M metagenome (GOLD analysis project Ga0105251, IMG submission 80424) | Switchgrass rhizosphere microbial communities from Kellogg Biological Station, Michigan, USA - KBS S6-4 metaG | ecosystem: Host-associated > Plants > Roots > Rhizosphere > Soil | place... | reverse complement strand
TGGCGATCCAGCCGATGCAGGTGGCGCCGCTCGCGGCGATGGCCTGTGCGCTGAGCCGGGCATGGTTGAGGCAGCCCAGCCGCAGGCCGACCACCAGCACCACCGGCAGCTGCAGTGCATGCACGAGGTGCGACTGGTCCAGGTGCGCGCTGAGTGGCGCCAGCCAGCCGCCTACCCCTTCCACCACCACCACGTCGGCCTGGGCACGCAGCCGCATGAAGGCCGCCTCGATGGGCCCCAGGGCAAGCGTCACCCCGGCATCGGCAGCGGCCAGTTCCGGCGCCAGCGGCAGCGGCAGCGCATAGGGATTCAGGTCGGCGTAGGCCGGCACCGGGTCGCTGGCGGCCTGCAGCGCGAGGGCGTCCTCGTTGCGCAGGCCCTCGGCGGTGGTCTCACAGCCGCTGGCGACCGGCTTCATGCCCACCGCGCGGTGGCCGCGCTGGCGCAGGGCATGCAGCAGCGCGCAGCTGCTGAAGGTCTTGCCGATGCCGGTGTCGGTGCCGGTGATGTATACGGCGGGCGGAAAGGCGGGCAATGAGGACATGGCAATGGAATCCGGGATCGGTGTCGCATTATCAGGGGCACAGGCACCGGACCGCAGTGTTGCGGCCGCCCGGACCCGGCCCGGGCCCGCGCTTGCTAGACTTCGGCCATGTTCAATACTTCCACGCTCACCGGCAGCAAGCCGGAACAGTACGGCCAGCTGCTGGCCCAGGCCCGCGCCCTGGTGCACGGTGAACGCGACCGCACCGCCAATGCCGCCAACCTGTCGGCGCTGGTCTACCACGCCCTGCCCGAGCTGAACTGGGCGGGGTTCTATTTCTTCGACGGCACCGAACTGGTGGTTGGCCCCTTCCAGGGCCTGCCGGCGTGCGTGCGCATTCCGCTCAGCAAGGGCGTGTGCGGCGCGGCGGCGTCCACCCGCACCACCCAGCGGATTGAAGACGTGGATGCCTTCCCGGGCCACATCGCCTGCGATTCGGCCTCGCGCTCGGAGCTGGTGGTGCCGTTGTTCAAAGGGGACACCCTGATTGGCGTGTTCGACCTGGACAGCCCGGTGCTGGCCCGCTTCGACGGGGACGACCAGGCCGGCCTGGAAGCGATCGCCGCGGTATTCGTCGAGGCGCTGGGATGAGCGCCAAGCTGCGCAACATCGGCCCCAAGAGCGCAGCCTGGCTGCGCCAGGTCGGTCTGCGTACCGCGGAGGACCTCAGTGCTGCCGGGGCGGTGGGCGCGTTCGTGAAGGTGCGCCGCGCCGGCTTCAAGCCCAGCCTCAACCTGCTGTATTCGCTGGAAGGCGCGTTGCAGGACTGTCACTGGCAGGAACTGCCGGAAGCACGCCGCACCGCGCTGGTGGCCGAATACGAAGCGATCATCGCCGACAAGCCGCTGAAGAAGGCGCCGCCGGCATCGGGCCCGGTCTATGACCGCACCGTGGCCAACGATGACGACGGCGACGACGCGCCGTTCGCCGCCGATGACGACGAACGCGGGTAACGCGGCCCGTTACGCCGGTTGCTGAAGTTCCAGCAGCTCGCCCCAGAGTTCGCCGTCCTCGCGTTCGACGCGCAGCTGCAGGCGGGTGCCGTGGTCGATGCGCAGCGCCCAGCACATCGCCATGGGCAGGCCGCACACCTGCGACAGCACCATGCGCAGCGGTCCGCCGTGACTGACCACCAGGGTCGGTACCGGCGCGGGATCATCCAGCAGGCGGTGCAGCGCGCGCGCGATGCGGCGCTCGAAATGCCCCCAGCTTTCGCCATGCGGCGGCGGGTTGGCATGCGGGTCCAGGTGGAAGGCCGACAGCGCCTGTACCGGCAGCGCATCCAGCGGCTGCCCGTCCCAGTCGCCGAAATCCAGCTCCTCCCATTCCTCGTCGGCCATCACCTCCAGCCCGCGCGGCACGGCCAGCGCCTCGGCCGTGGCCAGTGCGCGCTGGCGCGGCGAACACAGCACGCGCTGCCAGGACAGCCCTGCATAGCGCGCGCACAGCGCATCGGTGCTGCCGGCCTCCAGCGCCGGATCGGTGCGCCCGTCCAGGTGGTCGTCGCGACCGGTGGCGGCGTGCCGGATCAGGTCCAGGATCATAGGTGGGGCAAACCCGTGCAAATAGCGAGGCGCATTCTAACCGCTTGCGTCGCCCTGCCGGTGGGGATTGCTCTACACTGCGCGCACTTTCAGGTGACCTGCGGCGCATGCCGGCAGGTTGAAACGGGAAGCCGGTGACGCAACAGGTCCTGCCTGCTGACACTCCGGCACTGCCCCCGCAACGGTAAGCGTGGAAAGCCAGGCAATACGCCACTGTGCGCAGGCATGGGAAGGCGCCTGGTGCGATGGACGTCCATCGGCCCGCAAGTCCGGAGACCGGCCTGGAAGACGACTGGTTGCGATGCGGCGGGCATGGCGGCGGCAAGCGGCGCCGTGCGCGCTGCGCACCGTCGCCGTGCCTCCGTTGACCACCGCCCCCAACCTTGCCGCGCGGGCGTGCGCGGCGCATGGAGTCAACGATGAAGCTGCAGATCCAAACGCTTTCCCTTGCCGTGCTGGCGGCCCTGCCCCTGCTGGCCGCCGCGCAGGACGATGCCACCGCGCTCGACCAGGTCCTGGTCACCGCCACGCGTACGCCGATCGCCCTGCAGGACAGCATCTCGCCGGCGCAGGTGATCGACCGCGCGGAGATCGAACGCAGCCAGGCGCCGTCGCTGCAGGACCTGCTGCGCGGCCGTGCCGGCATCAACATCAACAACAGCGGGGGCCTGGGCAAGCAGAGCTCGCTGTTCCTGCGCGGAACCAACTCGGCGCATACCCTGGTGCTGGTGGACGGCGTGCGCATCAACACCGGCGACCTGGGCCTGGCGATGCTGCAGGACCTGCCGCTGGCACAGATCGAGCGCGTGGAGATCGTGCGCGGACCGCAGTCGAGCCTGTACGGCGCCGACGCGATCGGCGGCGTGATCCAGATCTTCACCCGCCGCAACGCCGGCGGCTTTGCGCCGCACCTGCAGCTGGGCGGCGGCAGCAACGGGCTGCGTGAAGCCAGCGGCGGCTTCGGCGGTACCGGCGCACGCGGCTGGTTCGGCACCGACATCGCCTACCAGCACACCGACGGCATCAATGCCTGCCGCGGCGATGCGCTCACCTTCGCCGGTTGCGGCGCCGACGAACCGGACCGCGACGGCTACCGCAACCTGTCGATGAGCCTGCGTGGCGGTTACACCCTGACCGACACCCTGCAGGTTGAAGGCACCGCACTGCGCGCCGAAGGCGAGAACCATTACGACGGCTACTACAACTATTCGGAAACGCTGCAGCAGGTGCTGGGCGGCAAGGTGCGTTACACGCCGACCGAGCGCTTCACCCTGACCGCCAACGTCGGCCGCGCCGACAACGAGTCGGACAATTTCCACGACGATGCCTGGCTGGGCGCGGCGCAGACCCACCGCGACAACGCCTCGCTGCAGGCCGACCTGGGCATTGCCGACGGCCAGCTGCTCAGCGCTGGCGTGGACTGGAGCCAGGACAACCTGGACGGCAGCAGTGCGGGATACCTCGTGGACAGCCGCGACAACACTGGCGTGTTCCTGCAATACCAGGGCCGCTTCGGCGCGCACCACCTGCAGGCCAGCGTGCGCAATGACGACAACGAGCAGTTCGGCAACCACACCACCGGCAGCTTCGGCTGGGGCATGGACCTGAGTCGCGGCCTTCGCCTCAACGCCAGCTACGGCACCGCGTTCAAGGCGCCGACCTTCAGCGACCTGTACGACCCGTGGAGCGGCGTGCCCGGCCTGGATCCGGAAACCTCGAAGAGCGCGAACGTTGGCATCGCGCAGCAGGGCGACAGCTGGCGCTGGGGCCTGGATGTGTACGAGACCCGCATCGATGACCTGATCACCTACGACGCCACCACCTTCATGATGTCGCAGGTGGAGAAGGCGCGCATCCGCGGCGCCGAGCTGACCGGCTCGATCGCGCTGGCCGGGTTCGATTTCAGTGCACAGCTCAGCCACACCGACCCGCGCAACCGTACCGACGGCAGCGCACAGTTCGACAACTGGCTGGCCCGCCGCGCACGCGATACCGCGCGCCTGGACATCGACCGCAGCTTCGGCGGCTTCCGCGCGGGCGTCACCGCGACCGGCTCGGGCAAGCGCTACGACAACGCCGACAACAGCGTGCGGCTGGCCGGCTACGGTACGCTCGACCTGCGCCTGGAATATGCGATCAGTCGCGACTGGTCGGTACTGGGACGGGTCAGCAACGTGTTCGACCGCGACTACGAAACGGTGGCGTGGTTCAACCAGCCGGGTCGGGAGTACCGGTTGAGCGTGCGCTACCAGCCCAAGTAAGGTTCTCGGGGGCGCACGACCAACGGTCGTGCGCTACCGTTTTACAGGCCGGGCAACGCGCGCAGGTCGTCGAGCACTGCCGCCGCCTCAACGGTTTCCAGATCCAAGCCGCGCGGATAGCCATAGCGCACCAGCGCCACCGGCATGCCGGCATCCACTGCGGCACGGTAATCGGTGATCGAATCGCCGACCATCAGCGCCTTCCCCGGGGCGACATCGAACGCCGCTGCGATATGCCGCAGCGGTTCGCCACTGGGCTTGCGCTCGGGCAGCGAATCGCCGCCCAGTACTTTGGAGAAATAGTCCTGCACGCCCAGGTGGGCCAGCAGCGGGCCGACCATCGCCACCGGCTTGTTGGTGCAGATGGCCAGCGGCACGTTCTGCGCGCGCAGTGCCTGCAGCGCCGGCACCACGCCGTCGAACAGGCGCGGGCTGCGCAGCAGGCAGGCCTGGTAGTGCCGCATGAAGCCGGGCATGACCTTGTCCAGGTCGATGTCGCTGTGGGCGGCAGTGAAGGCCTGTTCCACCAGGCGACGGACGCCGTCGCCGATCCAGGTAAGCACGGTGGCTTCCGGCACGCGGGGCAGCTGCCAGTCTTCCAGGGTGCGGTTGAGCGCTTCGGCGATATCGGCAGCGCTGTCGACCAGCGTGCCGTCGAGGTCGAAGATGACCAGCGGATAGGGGTAGGACACGGTACAGCCTTGCAGGGGGAGTCCTATTGTAAATGCGGGCCCTGTGAGCGCCATCCGCCCTGCCGATGCAACGAAGCGGACCATTGCCGGTGATGCCGCCCCGGGTTGCAGGGGCATAAGCTGGCCTTCCACCCCTGCGGAATCAGCCCCATGAAGATCGCTCTCGTTGGTGCCACCGGCAACATCGGCCGTGAAATCACCCGCCAGGCCCTGACGCGTGGCCACAAGGTCACCGCGATCGTGCGTCGCGACAGCGGGCTGCCGGCAGAGCTGGAGGGCGCCCAGCTGGCGGTGGCTGCGCTGGACGACACCGCTGCCCTCGCCGCCGCGATCGCCGGCCATGATGTGCTCGCCAGCGCATTCGGCCCGCGCCCGGGCGATGATCCTTCGACGGTCACCACCGTGACCGCCGCGTTGGTGAGGGCAGCCCGCCAGGCGGGCGTACCGCGCTTCCTGATGGTCGGCGGCGCCGGCACGCTGGAAGTCGCCCCCGGCGTGCAACTGGTCGACACCGAAGGCTTCCCGGACGCCTACAAGCCGGTGGCCCTGGCCGCACGGGCGGCCTACAACCTGCTGCAGACCGTGGATGATCTGGACTGGACCTTCTACTCGCCCGCCGCTGAAATCGGCCCCGGTGAGCAGAAGGGCGGGTTCCGCACGCAGGCAAAGGCATTCCTGGTGGGCGCGGATGGCCACAGCCGGATCAGCTACGCCGACTATGCCGATGCGTTCGTGAGCGAGATCGAGACGCCGCGGTATGTGAAGCAGATTGCGACCGTCGCGTATTGAGGTCAGTCGTTCTGCGGATCGAACAAGCCCAGCTGGGTCACGTCTTCACGCTCGCGGAATCCACCCAGGCCGACCCCCACCAGCCGGTAGCGGGTGTCGGATGGCAGATCCACCCGCGCGCGCAGCGCCAGTGCGATGTCGCGCAGTTCCTCCAGCGTTTCCGGCGGCGATTCCGGGGTGAAACTGCGCGTGATGATGCGGAACTGTGAAGTCTTCAGCTTCAGCACCACCGTATGTCCCACCCGCTCCGTCCTGCGCGTGGCCTGCCAGGTCTTGCCTGCCAGTTCGATGATCGCCGGTTCCAGCGCCTCCAGCAGCAGGTCCTGGGCGAAGGTGTCTTCCGAGGAGATCGACTGCACCTGCTGGTCCGGCTCGACCGGCCGTTCGTCGATGCCGCGCGCACGCCGGTACAAGCTCGCGCCGAAGCTGCCGAAGCGGGTTTCCAGCGCCTCCAGCGGCAGCGCGCGCAGGTCGCCCACGGTCACGATGCCCAGTTCGGCCAGCTTGCCTTCCATCACCTTGCCCACGCCCGGCACCCGCTTCACCGGCAGCGGGGTGAGGAACTGTTCGATCCGGCGCGGCGGCACCACGAACTGCCCGTCCGGCTTGCGCCAGTCCGAGGCGATCTTGGCCAGGAACTTGTTCGGCGCGATGCCGGCCGACGCGGTCAGCTGCGTCTCCTCGCGGATCTGCGCACGGATCAGCGCGGCGATTTCGGTGGCCACGGTCATGCCGCCCTTGTGCACGGTGACGTCCAGGTAGGCTTCGTCCAGCGACAGCGGCTCGACCAGGTCGGTGTGGCGCAGGAAGATCTCGCGGACCTGGCGCGAGACGGCTTTGTAGCGCACGAAATCGGGCGGCACGAACACCGCATCCGGACACAATCGCTCGGCGCGCAGTGCCGGCATTGCCGAGCGGATTCCGAACACGCGCGCCTCGTACGAGGCCGCGCACACCACCGAGCGCGCACCCTTCCACGCCACCACCACCGGCAGGCCGCGCAGCGACGGATTGTCGCGCTGCTCCACCGACGCGTAGAACGCGTCCATGTCGACGTGGATGATCTTGCGTTGTGCGGACACGGCGGCGGCTCGGGGCGTGAAGCAGCTGGGACAGATGAACAGATTACAGCCACACGCTTGAGTATGGTCTTTTCATAACAACGACATGCGTTTTTGAAGCTGAAAACACTACGCCGGCGTACGGTTAAAACGTTTGATTGAACGCGAAATACTCTGCACTCTTGGGCACTTTCAACAGCAACAATCCGCCGCCCCCGGGCCGCGCCAACCCGATGTCACCTTCTTCAGGATTGCGTTTTCCATGACTCGTCTCCACGCGTTCTCGCGCGAACAGCTGCTGGCCAGTGCCCGTGGCGAGCTGTTCGGGCCGGGCAGCGGTCGCCTGCCCAACGATCCGATGCTGATGTTCGATCGCATCACCGACATCCGCGACGAAGGCGGCCCGCACGGCAAGGGCTATGTGCGCGCGGAGCTGGATATCCGCCCCGACCTGTGGTTCTTCGGCTGCCATTTCATCGGCGATCCGGTAATGCCCGGTTGCCTCGGCCTGGATGCGATGTGGCAGCTCACCGGCTTCTACCTCACCTGGCTGGGCGCGCCCGGTCGCGGCCGTGCACTGGGCTGCGGTGAAGTGAAGTTCACCGGCCAGGTGCTGCCCGATGCCACGCGCGTCAGCTACGAGATCGACATCACCCGCGTCATCAACCGCAAGCTGGTCATGGCGCAGTCCGATGCGCGCATGCTGGTCGATGGCCGCGAAATCTATACCGCCAAGGACCTCCGCGTAGGTCTGTTCACTTCCACCGAGAACTTCTGATGCGTCGCGTCGTCATTACCGGAATGGGCATCACCTCGTGCCTGGGCAACGATCTGGACACCGTGTCCGCTGCACTGCGTGATGGCCGCGCCGGCATCCGCACCCTGCCCGACCATGCCGAAGCCGGCCTGCGCAGCCATGTTGGCGGCAACGTCGAACTGGACCTGGACGCGCAGATCGACCGCAAGCTCAAGCGTTTCATGAGTGATGCGTCGGCCTACGCCTACCTCGCCATGCGCGATGCGATCGCCGATGCGGGCCTGGACGAAGCGCAGGTAGTCAACCCGCGCACCGGCCTGATCGCCGGTTCCGGTGGTGGTTCCAGCCAGTGGCAGGTGGAATCGGCCGACATCCTGCGCACGCGTGGCGTGCGCAAGGTCGGCCCGTACATGGTGCCGCGCACGATGTGCTCCACGGTGTCGGCGTGCCTGGCCACCGCGTTCCAGATCAAGGGCCTGAGCTACTCGCTGTCGGCCGCGTGCGCCACCTCCGCGCACTGCATCGGTGCCGCTGCCGACCTGATCCGCCACGGCGCGCAGGACGTGATGTTCGCCGGTGGTGGTGAAGACCTGCACTGGTCGATGAGCGTGATGTTCGATGCGATGGGCGCCCTGTCGACCCGCTTCAACGACACCCCGGCCACCGCGTCGCGTCCGTACGACAAGGACCGCGACGGCTTCGTCATCGCCGGCGGCGGCGGCATGCTGGTGCTGGAGGATTACGACCACGCCGTGGCGCGTGGTGCGCGCATTTACGCCGAACTGATCGGCTATGGCGTGACCTCCGACGGTGCCGACATGGTCGCGCCGTCGGGCGAAGGTGCGGTGCGCTGCATGAACATGGCGATGAAGGATGTCAGCGGCCCGATCGATTACCTCAACACGCACGGCACCTCGACCCCGCTGGGCGATGTCACCGAGCTGAAGGCCGTGCGCGAAGTGTTCGGCGAAGCGATCCCGCCGCTGTCCTCGACCAAGGCGCTGTCCGGCCATTCGCTGGGCGCGGCGAGCGTGCACGAAGCGATCTACTGCCTGCTGATGATGCGCGACGGTTTCATGGCCGGTTCGGCCAACATCGGCGAGCTCGACCCGGCGGTGGAAGGCTTCCCGATCGTGCGCGAAAGCCAGGACGTGCAGTTGAACACGGTGATGTCCAACAGCTTCGGCTTCGGCGGCACCAACGCGGCACTGGTGTTCGGTCGGGTGTAATTCCACCGTGCCCGTGCCCACGAAAACCCGGCCACGTGCCGGGTTTTTCGTGCGCCCGGTCAGCGCGCCAGCAGCGGCAGCAGCAGGGCGTGCGCGTCGTGCAGGGAATCAACGATGCGGTGGCCCAGCGCGCGCAGCGCTTCATCGGGATGGACCAGGTCCGGGACCTGGATCGCGGTCATGCCGGCGGCCAGCGCCGCGCGCGTGCCGGCCGGGGAATCCTCCAGCGCCAGGCAGCGTGCCGGGTCCTTGCCGAGCTTGCGCGCGGCCAGCAGGTAGATGTCCGGCGCCGGCTTGGGGTGGGCGACCTGATCGCTGGTGACCACGTGGTCGAAGTACGGCAGCAGCCCGGCCGCGGTGAGCTTGCGGTTGGCACGTGGCTGCCGGGTGGAGGTGGCCACCGCACGCGGGATGGCGTGCGCCTGCAGCAGCTGCAGCAGTTCCACGATGCCGGGGCGCAGCGGCAGGCCCTGCTGGGTGCGCGCTTCGTACAGCGCATGGCAGCGCGCGAACAGCGCCGCCACCTCGGTGGCATCCACGTGCTGCAGCAGGCGCTGCTCGCAGTCGCGATCGCCCAGCCCGACCATCCCCAGCCAGAAGTCCTCGGACAAAGGCAGCGAACGCTCCTGCGCGGCCTGCGACCAGCACGCCAGCGACACGCGTTCACTGTCGATCATCAGGCCATCCATGTCGAAGATCACTGCCTCGGGCAGGAACGGCAACGCGTCGATCGCGGTCATGGCACGTTGAACAGCGTTTCCAGGTCGGCGGCATCGAGCATCCGCCACTCGCCTTCGGGCAGGCCCTCCAGCGACAGCCCGCCGATGCGGCTGCGGTGCAGTGCCTGCACGTGGTTGCCCACCGCCGCGAACATGCGCCGCGCCTGGTGGTAGCGGCCCTCATGCAGCACCAGTTCCGCTTCGCGCGGCGAGCGCACGTGCAGTTCGGCCGGCAGCAGCGGCTTGTCGTCGGACTCCAGCATGAGGCCGCCGCTGGCGAACTGCGCGGCTTCGTCGCCGCGCAGGTCCTGCGCCAGGGTGACCTGGTAGGCCTTGTCCAGCCGCGACTTGGGCGACACGATCCGGTGCAGCAGCGCGCCATCGTCGGTCACCAGCAGCAGGCCGCTGGTATCGCGGTCGAGCCGGCCCACCGACGACAGCAGTGGCGAACGTTCGCGGAAACGCGGCGGCAGCAGGTCGTAGATCAGCCGGCCCTTGTCCTTGGTCGAACAGGTGTAGTCGCGCGGCTTGTGCAGCATCAGGGTCAACCCCTGCGGCGGGTCCAGCGGTTCGCCTTCGACCCGGATCGCGGCGTGTTCCACCTGGTCGTCGGCGTACAGCACCT
>Ga0105251_10004084_pt1 | contig 10225 bp, 8 predicted proteins | sample KBSS64metaG_FD_80424 | JGI IMG/M metagenome (GOLD analysis project Ga0105251, IMG submission 80424) | Switchgrass rhizosphere microbial communities from Kellogg Biological Station, Michigan, USA - KBS S6-4 metaG | ecosystem: Host-associated > Plants > Roots > Rhizosphere > Soil | place... | reverse complement strand
TCGATGCACTTGGCATAGCAACCGCCTTCGATGTTGAACACCACGCCAACGCCCCAGCCGTGCTCGTCGTCACCGATCAGGTAACGGCTTTCGTCGGCCGATAGGGTGGTTTTACCAGTGCCGGACAGGCCGAAGAACAGCGTTACATCGCCTTCTTCGCCCATGTTGGCAGCGCAGTGCATCGGCAGAACGTCGACCGCTGGCAGCAGGAAGTTCTGCACCGAGAACAGGGCTTTCTTCATCTCACCGGCGTAACGCATGCCAGCGATCAGGACTTTTTTGGCGGCGAAATTGATGATCACGGTGCCGTCGGAGTTGGTGCCGTCACGCTCAGGCTCGCAGACAAACCAAGGAGCATTCTGGATCTGCCACTCGTCCTTGCCAGCCGGGTTGTACTGTTCAGGATTGATGAACAGGCAACGGCCGAACAGGTTGTGCCAGGCGGTCTCGGTGGTCATCTTGACCGGCAGGTAGTGCGCCGGGTCAGAGCCTACATGAACGTGGGAAACGAAACGCTCGCGCTCGCCCAGATAGGCAGCAACGCGGTCCCACAGAGCGTCGAACTTGTCGGCCGGGAACTTGCGGTTGATCGGTCCCCAGGCGATGGCGTCCTGAGTGCTCGGCTCTTCAACAATGAAACGATCGACTGGCGAACGGCCAGTACGATGACCCGTTTTCACAACCAGTGCGCCGGTATCAGACAGTTCACCTTCTTCGCGCTGCAGAGCCTCTTTAACCAGCTCGTCGATGCTCAGATCGGTGTACACGGTGTTGTTTGCTTGCGTCATGAGGGTCCCCGTCGGCCAGTGGCCGAGTGTTCCGAACGTTTTTGTAGTAAAAAAACAACCACTACTACAGCTTAAAAGTGGGCCGGATTATGCCAGAACTGCCTGAAAAAGGTAGGACCCTCCGGTCAGAACAGGCCCTGGGCTTTCCAAGGGCCGTTCCGAGCGCAATCAAGACGTTATCAATGGCGCGTATCGGATGGGGAGTCGACGCCGCCACCGGCGAACAGCTGGGCGATGTCAGCGGCATCGAATAGATAGCGCTGGTTGCAGAACTGACAGTCGATCTCCACCGAGCCGTTATGTTCCTCCACCAACTGCAGGGCGTTTTCCAGACCCAGGCTGACCAGCGCATTGGCCGAACGCTCGCGCGAACAACTGCAACGGAACTGCAACGGCTGCACTTCGAACAGCCGCACCACTTCCTGGTGGTATAGACGATGCAGGATGGTTTCGTTGTCCAGGCTGAGCATTTCTTCGGCGCTGAGGGTATCGGCCAGCGTCAGCAAATGCTCCCAGCTGGCGGCGCGCTCGTCCTGATCGGGAAGGCGCGCAACGGGCAGTTGTTGCAGCAGCAGGCCACGGGCGCGCTTGCCATCGGCTTTAAGCCAGAAGCGCGTACCCAGTTGCTCGGACATGACGAAGTAACTGGACAGGCTGGCAGCCAGGTCCACGCCGTCCAGGGCAACGATGCCCTGATAGCGCTTGCCCTGGCGCGGATCGATGGTCAGCGCCAGCGAACCGTCGGGCATCAGGTCTTGAAGACCGGCACCGGGGGTAATCAGAGATTCGTCGTAACGGGCGATGCCGCGCAGCTCGCGCTCGCTTGAGCACTCGACCATCAGCAGCGGCACGGCGCCACTGGAACGCGCCTGAAGAATCAGCAGACCATCGAACTTGAGGGTGCCGACCAGCAGCGCTGCCGCCGCCATCAGCTCACCCAGCAATTGCGCGACCGGCTCGGGGTACGGGTGTTTGGCCAGCACTTCGGCATAACTGCGCTCAAGGGCAACCAACTCGCCACGGGTGTCGCTGTCGTCGAAGATAAAACGCTGGGAGAAATCGATATCCGGGAATTCATGCATAAGAGAGGGCATCTGAATAATGACAAAATGTGTTCAAGCGACTATAAATCGCCGTTTGGCACCGAGGCGGTGCGGATTAAGGGGCAGTTTATGGAGTATCCGGCACTCTTCCAAGCCAGGTGGAACGTCCGCCAGCTTGTGTTGTGCAATTTGATCGCCTTCGCCCTGTTGGCGATCTGGGCATGGCCCATGGGGCACGCGCTGCTCACTCAATTCGACGAGTGGCTGTTCCATCTGCTGAACCGACCACTGGAGCAGAACGCCATGTGGTTGAACGTCTGGACTGTCGCCAGTATGCGGCCTTTCGACGCTATCGTCGGCCTGATTCTGTTGATGTTGCTTATCAAGGGGAATTGGGTGTTCAAGGCGATTCAGGTGCGCTCAGCGATCTTCGGCTTCGTCTCGATCCTGCTTCTGCTGCTGGTCATCCGCACGCTGTTTTCCAAGCTGATCGACGGCACCCCGTTGCAGCACGACAGCCCGTCGCTGGTGCTCAAGGATGCCATTCGGCTGAGCGATATCTTCCCGCATCTGGAAAAGCGCTGGGCCTTGAAAGACAGTTCCGGCCAGAGCTTCCCCGGTGACCACGCTTCCGTGCTGCTGATCTGGGCCTTCTTCATGACGGTGTTCAGCCGCACCTTCGTCCAGCGCCTGGTGATCTGGGCCTTGTGCCTGCTGTTCATGATGCCGCGCCTGGTGGCGGGTGCGCATTGGGGCCAGGACGATTACATCGGTGGCGTGATGATCGCCCTGCTGGCCCTGGGCTGGGGTTACTACACGCCGTTCGCGGCCGTGGCGACCAACTTCTGGCTGAAGGTGACCGCGCCGATCTTTAGGCTGCTGGAGCGTTTGCCGCTGCTCAATCGCATGAGCGTGGTCAGCGGCCGTTAGTCGCTGCTGTGAAACTGAAATAGCTGCCGACGCTGTTTCTTGGTCGGCTTGCCGTCGGTAGTAACGCCCAGATTGCCTGCCTTGCGCTGGGCTGCGGCGTTCTCCCGACGGGCGATACTGTCCGGCGTCTCGCTGTAGAGCGTCTGCGCCTCAGGTGCGCCACGACGAACGATCGACAGCGCCTGAACCACCACCGTGCGCTCGTCAAATCCGGTACGTATCTGCAACTCGTCGCCTATATGCGGCTCCTTGCCCGGCTTGCACCGTTCGCCGCGACAATGCACCTTGCCACTTTCAATCGCCGCCTTGGCCAACGCCCGGGTCTTATAGAACCGCGCAGCCCACAGCCATTTATCCAGACGAACCTTGTCGTCATCTTCTGGTTTTTGTGCCATATGGATTCCTCGGCAGAATTTATCGGAACTGTACTACGTCATATCGGGCACGCAGTAATGGATCTTCGCGGTTAGACTGCAATGACCGGATCCGGCCCCTGCTCAAGGAGTGTGAAGTGACTGAATTTCCTGAATCATTGATCTCTCCCTCCACCAGTTGCGAGGGCTGCAGCCAAAATACCCCGCTCGGATTTGAATTCGACTTCGCCTATCAACCGATCATCGACCTGCGCGACCGCTCGATCTTTGCTCATGAAGCTCTGGTAAGGGGCACTAAAGGTGAAGGCGCGGCCTCGGTGCTGGAACAGGTCAACGACAGCAACCGCTATCGTTTCGACCAGCAGTGCCGCACCAAAGCCATCAAAGGCGCTTCTCATCTGGGAATGAGTTCGTATCTGTCGATCAATTTCATGCCCAACGCGGTCTATCGTCCCGAGCTGTGTATTCGCAGTACCCTGGAAGCAGCGCGAGAGCACAATTTCCCGCTGGAAAGGCTGATTTTCGAAACTCTGGAAAGCGAACACATAGATAACTATCGCCATCTGACGCACGTTCTGCGTGAATATCGCGAATTCGGTTTCAAGACCGCCATTGACGATTTCGGTGCCGGCTATTCCGGCCTGGCGCTGCTTGCTGATTTTCAGCCCGACCTGCTGAAACTGGATATGGGCCTGATCCGCAATATTCATCTCGATCGGGCTCGCCAAGCGATCGTGCGCGGGGTTGTCACAATGTGTACGGACTTGGGGGTTACAGTCATCGCCGAAGGCATTGAACAAGCCGAAGAACGTGACTTTCTCGCCGATTGCGGGATTTTTCTGATGCAAGGCTACTGGTTCGCCAAACCTGCATTCAAAGCATTGGCCCAGGTCGACCCTGGCGTCTGGCAGACAGCGTGATAAGTACGGAATCGCCTTGAAAACATTCGATCATCTGACAGTTATCGGCCTGCGCGAGTGGGTGGCGCTGCCTGACCTAGGGGTCGCCGGCCTGCGCGCAAAAATCGACACCGGGGCAAGCACATCCAGCCTGCATGCCACGGAAATCGAACCCTTTGAACGCGACGGCCAGAAGTGGGTCCGATTCAACGCTCATCTGGGCACCCTGGTACAGCTGCGCCATCGGCGCTGTGAAGCCCAGTTGGTGGCCATGAAAACCATAAAAAGCTCTAACGGTCATTCCCAGGTGCGCTATGTGATTCGCACCACACTCGCCATGGGCGACCGGGTGTGGCCCGTGGAATTCACCCTGGCCTGTCGCAAGGCCATGCGGTATCGCCTGCTGCTGGGTTCCAACGCTTTGATCGACGGCCAACTGGTCGTCAATCCGGGCATTACATATGTTCAGGACAAGCCGGCATTCCCGGCCTCTACTACCTCTGCCACAGGTGCTGCATGAAGATCGCTGTGCTTTCGCGTAACCCGCGTCTGTATTCAACCCGTCGACTGGTCGAAGCTGGTATTGAACGTGGCCATGAGGTGGTGGTGATCGACACCCTGCGCGCCTACATGAACATCGCCAGCCACAAACCGCAGATTCACTATCGCGGCAAACCGCTGGAAGGCTTCGATGCGGTGATTCCGCGCATTGGCGCCTCGGTGACGTTCTATGGCTGCGCGGTGTTGCGCCAGTTCGAAATGATGGGCGTATTTCCACTCAACGAATCGGTAGCCATTGCCCGCTCCCGGGACAAGCTGCGCTCACTGCAGTTGCTGTCTCGACGCGGCGTCGGCCTGCCGGTAACCGGCTTTGCCCACTCCCCGGACGACATCCCCGACCTGATCCAGATGGTCAACGGCGCCCCGCTGGTGATCAAGGTGCTGGAAGGCACCCAAGGCATCGGCGTGGTCCTGTGCGAAACGGCCACAGCGGCCGAATCGGTGATCGAGGCGTTCATGGGCCTCAAGCAGGACATCATGGTTCAGGAGTACATCAAGGAAGCCGGGGGCGCCGATATTCGCTGCTTCGTAGTCGGCGACAAGGTTATCGCCTCGATGAAGCGCCAGGCCAAGCCGGGGGAGTTCCGCTCCAACCTGCACCGTGGCGGCAGCGCCAGCCTGATCAAGATCACCCCGGAAGAACGCATGACCGCCATTCGCGCCGCCAAGGTCATGGGCCTGAGCGTTGCGGGTGTGGATATCCTGCGCTCCAACCATGGGCCGCTGGTGATGGAGGTCAACTCCTCGCCGGGTCTGGAAGGCATCGAGACCACGACCAACAAGGACGTGGCCGGGATGATCATCGAGTATCTGGAGAAGAACAGCGGGCCGCATATGACACGTACGCGGGGGAAGGGCTAAAAACGCAGCTACAAGCTACAAGCTGCAAGAAGGTTTGGCCTCGCTTGTAGCTTATGGCTTGAAGCCTGTAGCCGCCTTCAGACCGCATCCCTTGGAAGCATCAATCCCAACGGCAACCGCACCCGGGCCTCAAGCCCGCCGCCGGAGCGGTTGCGCAGCTCGACAATCCCGCCATGCATCGAGGCAATGCGCTTGACGATCGCCAGGCCCAGCCCGGTGCCCTTGCCGCTACGGGCGCGGTCGCCGCGAATGAAGGGGTTGAAGATCACGTCCAGCTCGGAAGGATCGATGCCGGCGCCGCGGTCCAGAACGCTCAGCACGACATAAGGCGCGCTGCTGTCGCCGGAGACATAAGCCGCCACCTCGATACCACTGCCACCATGGTGCATGGCGTTGCCGATCAGGTTGGTCAGCAGGCGCTTCATCGACACTCGCCGCAACGGAAACGGCGGGATGGGCTCCAGGCACAGGCGTATCTGTTCTTCCGCCGTGTTGAACGGCGCCACGACTTCACGCACCAGATCACCGAGGTCGACTTCTTCGATCTGCTCATCACGACCATCACGGATAAACGCAAGGAACTGGTCGAGAATCGCGTCCATGTCCTCGATATCCCGGACCATGCCCTGGGTCAGTTCGTTATCGTCGACCATCAGCTCCAGTGACAGCCGTAAGCGCGTGAGCGGTGTGCGCAGATCATGGGACACCCCCGCCAGCATCAGCTCGCGCTCCTGACCGGCTTGTTCGACATCCTCGGCCATCTGGTTGAAGGCGCGGTAAACCTCGGTCATTTCGCTGGGCGTATCGCTGACCGGCAGACGCACGCTGCGCCCCTGGCCCAGTTGCCGCGCCGCGAACACCAAACGTTTGAGCGGCTGATTGAGCTGACGCACGAAGATCCAGGCACTGGCGGTCGACAGAAAGCCGATGGCGAGAAACCAGCCCAGCACACTCCAGATCTTCTGCCCGCGCAACGGATGCGGATACAAGGGCACCTTCAGCCAACCCTCCCCCAGGCTCGGCGCCCGCACCCACAGCGCGGGCGGTGCGTGCACGCGCAGGCGAACTTCGGTGTCTTCGCCCAGTTCGGCCTGCATCTGCCGTTGATAGATCTCGCTGTAGGGCCAGTGCTGCTCACCCTCCGGCACCCCGCCGCCTACCACCCGGATCAAGCCCGCAGCCTCGGCAATGGCTTCGCGATCATGCTCGTCAGCCGCCCAATAGGCGCGCAGCGTCAGCGCCACGCCATGGCTGTACTGACGGTCGACCAGCACGTCTTCGTTCATCAGCAGATAGACGAAGGTCAGTGCCTTGGAAAACAGCACGACGATCAGCACCAGCCAGAGCGTGCGAGAGAAAAAGCTTTGTGGGAACCAGAGCGGGGTCTTCATAGAGGGGCTTTTGAGCTGTGCAGGAGCGGCGAAAAAATGTGCATATCGCACATACACGAACGTCGATAACCCCGCAAAGGGTTACCGACGTATTGGGCAAAAACAGCGCTCTGAACGCCTGAATGCACCTTATTGCTTGGTGCCGGCGCCATCCGGCACAAATACATAACCCACACCCCAGACGGTTTGAATGTAGCGCGGCTTGGATGGATCAGGCTCGATCAGGCGGCGCAGACGGGAAATCTGCACGTCGATGGATCGCTCCAGAGCATCCCACTCGCGGCCTCGGGCCAGGTTCATCAGCTTGTCCCGGGTCAGCGGCTCGCGAGCGTGCATGACCAACGCCTTGAGTACGGCAAACTCGCCGGTGGTCAGCATATGTACTTCGTCACCGCGCTTGAGTTCGCGGGTCGCCAGGGACAGCTCGTAATCACCGAAAGACACCGACTCATCTTCGCTGGCCGGAGCCCCAGGAACCGGCGCAGCCTGGCGACGCAGTACTGCCTTGACGCGCGCCATCAACTCATCGGGGTTGAAAGGTTTGGCCAGATAATCGTCGGCGCCCAGTTCCAGGCCCTTGATGCGGCTCAGCTCATCGCCCTTGGCGGTCAGCATGATGATCGGCACCTGATTGTTCGCGGCGCGCAGACGACGGCAGGCAGACAGGCCATCTTCACCGGGCAGCATCAGATCCAGCACCACCAGGTTGAAGACCTCACGGGACAACAGCCGGTCCATTTGCTCAACGTTGGCCACCGCCCGGGCGCGGTAGCCCTTGCTGGTGAAAAAACGCTCTAACAGGCTGCTCAAACCCGGATCGTCATCAACGATCAGGATTTTTTCGCCTTCAGCAATTTGTGCAGTGCTGCTCATTGGATGCTCCTCTAATCTCGGCGCGCATTATGGCGTAGCTAATGTGAAGCGCACCGTGTGCATTGTTAGCAGATTTTACGGTAGCCGCCTTTTGCGGCCTTTTCACTGCTCGAATGGGGGCTGTTACATCGGTGAATCCCCTAACCCGGCTTCGCTGGGTATAATGCGCCGCCTCGAAAGTCAGGCAACGCCAGACAATAGCAGTTCGCTAGTATCTTGGATTTTTTGCTCACATCGTCGCCAGGTGGTCTTTATGGACAGCATTAACAGCCGCATCGCCGAAGAACTCGGCGTACGCCCACAACAGGTCGCAGCGGCCGTAGCTCTACTGGATGAAGGCTCCACCGTACCCTTCATTTCCCGTTACCGGAAGGAAGTCACCGGCAGCCTGGATGACACGCAGCTGCGTCATCTGGAAGAACGCCTGCGCTACCTGCGTGAACTCGACGAGCGCCGCGCCAGCATCCTGGCCAGCATCGAAGAGCAAGGCAAACTGACTCCGGAACTGACCCGCGACATCAATCTGGCCGACACCAAGACCCGCCTCGAAGACCTTTACCTGCCATACAAGCAGAAGCGCCGCACCAAGGGCCAGATCGCCCTGGAAGCCGGCCTTGGCGAGCTGGCGGACGGTCTGTTCAACGATCCGAGCCTGAACCCGGAAGGCGAAGCCGCGCGGTTCGTCGATGCCGACAAAGGCGTTGCCGATACCAAGGCCGCCCTGGAAGGCGCCAAGTACATTCTCATGGAGCGCTTCGCCGAAGATGCCAGCCTGCTCGACAAGCTGCGCAGCTTCCTCAAGCACGAAGCCGTGATCAGCGCTCGCGTCGTGCCTGGCAAGGAAGAGGAAGGCGCCAAGTTCCGCGACTACTTCGAACACGATGAACCACTGAAAAGCATGCCGTCGCACCGCGCATTGGCGATTTTCCGTGGCCGCAACGAAGGCATCCTCAGTTCGTCGCTGAAAGTCGGCGAGGAACTGCCGGGCACCCTGCACCCGTGCGAAATGATGATCAGCGAACGTTTCGGCCTGCAGAATCAGAACCGTGCGGCGGATAAATGGCTGGGCGAAGTGGTGCGCTGGACCTGGAAGGTCAAGCTTTACAGCCATCTGGAAACCGACCTGCTCGGCGAACTGCGCGACGCTGCGGAAACCGAGGCGATCAACGTGTTCGCCCACAACCTGCATGACCTGCTGCTGGCCGCACCTGCCGGCCCACGCGCCACCCTGGGCCTGGACCCGGGCCTGCGCACCGGCTGTAAGGTCGCCGTGGTCGACTCCACCGGCAAGCTGCTGGACTACGCCACGGTCTACCCGCATGTGCCGAAGAACCAGTGGGACCAGACCATCGCCGTGCTCGCCGCCCTGTGCGCCAAGCATTCGGTGGACCTGATCGCCATCGGCAACGGCACTGCCAGCCGCGAGACGGATAAACTGGCCGCCGACCTGATCAAAAAATACCCAGGCCTGAAAATGACCAAGGTCATGGTCTCCGAAGCCGGTGCCTCGGTGTATTCCGCTTCCGAGCTGGCTGCCAAGGAATTCCCGGACCTGGACGTGTCGATCCGCGGCGCCGTATCCATCGCCCGTCGCCTGCAGGACCCGCTGGCCGAACTGGTGAAGATAGACCCGAAATCCATCGGTGTCGGCCAGTATCAGCACGATGTGTCGCAGCTGAAGCTGGCCCGTGGCCTGGATGCGGTGGTGGAAGACTGCGTGAACGCCGTCGGCGTCGACGTCAATACGGCTTCGGTGGCACTGCTGGCGCGGATTTCCGGCCTCAACAGCACCCTGGCGCAGAATATCGTCTCGCACCGGGATGAAAACGGCGCCTTCAAGACCCGCGCGGCGCTGAAGAAAGTCAGCCGTCTGGGCGAGAAGACCTTCGAGCAGGCCGCCGGCTTCCTGCGCGTCATGAACGGCGACAACCCGCTGGACTCCTCGGCGGTGCACCCGGAAGCCTATCCACTGGTGCAGCGTATTGCCGCTGAAACCGACCGCGATATCCGCTCGCTGATCGGCGACGCCAGCTTCCTCAAGCGTCTGGACCCGAAGAAGTACACCGACGAGACTTTCGGCCTGCCGACCGTCACCGACATCCTGCAAGAGCTGGAAAAACCCGGCCGCGACCCGCGCCCCGAGTTCAAAACCGCTGAATTCCAGGATGGCGTGGAAGACCTCAAGGATCTGCAACTGGGCATGATCCTCGAAGGTGTCGTCACGAACGTTACCAACTTCGGCGCGTTCGTCGATATTGGCGTCCATCAGGACGGTCTGGTGCACATCTCGGCGCTGTCCGAGAAGTTCATCAAGGACCCGCGTGAAGCCGTGAAAGCCGGTGACGTGGTCAAGGTCAAAGTCATGGAAGTCGATATCCCGCGCAAACGCGTCGGCCTGTCGATGCGCATGAGCGATACCCCCGGCGAGAAGATCGACGGTGCCCGTGGCTCGCGTCCGGGCTCGGCGCCACGCCAGTCGCAAGGTTCGGCGCCGCGCAAGGAAAC
>Ga0105251_10004078_pt1 | contig 10245 bp, 7 predicted proteins | sample KBSS64metaG_FD_80424 | JGI IMG/M metagenome (GOLD analysis project Ga0105251, IMG submission 80424) | Switchgrass rhizosphere microbial communities from Kellogg Biological Station, Michigan, USA - KBS S6-4 metaG | ecosystem: Host-associated > Plants > Roots > Rhizosphere > Soil | place... | reverse complement strand
GGCCTCGGGTTTCGCCTTCGCCCCGCTGCCGGCCCTGGCCCGTGGCGACCTCGACCTGGTGGTGACGTCCGACCCGCTGGAACTGCCGGGCATCACCTATGTGCCGCTGTTCACCTACGAAGCCATGCTCGCGGTGGCCAACCAGCACCCGCTGGCGAACAAGCCTTACATCGTGCCCGAAGACCTGATCAGCGAAACCCTGATCACCTACCCGGTGGAGCGGGATCGCCTGGATATCTTCACCCGCTTCCTGGAACCGGCCGACGTGGAACCGGCCCAGGTGCGCACCTCGGAACTGACGGTGATGATGATGCAGTTGGTGGCCAGCGGTCGCGGCGTGTGCGGCATGCCCCACTGGGCGCTGCATGAATACAGCTCACGGGGTTATGTGAAGGCCAAGCGGCTGGGGGAGAAAGGCTTGTTTGCCACGTTGTACGCCGGGATTCGCGCCGACATGCTGGACGCGCCCTACATGCGCGATTTTTTGCTGACGGCCAAGGACACCTCGTTTTCGACCCTGGACGGGGTCAGTGCCGTACGCTGATAAATAGCGGATACCTGTGGCGAGGGAGCTTGCTCCCGCTGGGCTGCGCAGCAGACCCAGAAATCTTGGGGCCGCTTCGCGCCCCAGCGGGAGCAAGCTCCCTCGCCACAGTTTCAGGCACCCGTTAGAGAGGTGCGGTAGAACGGCAGAATCAAGTCCCGGGTCAGCGGCGCAAGCTGCAAACCGCCGTCGCCGGCCGGGTCGATCCAGCGCACTTCTTCAATCTCGGCGGCCGGTGTCACCGCCACGTCGATGTGCACCTGGAACAACTCTGCCTGCACTAAAAAACCCGGTTCATTCGCCGCCGGCGCCGAGAACTGGCCGAGGTACACCGCTGCCGCCGGGTCAATCCGCAGGCCCAGTTCTTCGTGCAACTCACGGGCCAGAGCCTCGGCAGGTTGCTCGCCGGCATCGATCTTGCCGCCTGGCTGCATGAAGGCCTGGGTGCCGCGCTTGCGTACCAGCAGGGTCTGGCCGTCGCTGCCGATCAGCAGGGCGGCGGCGATGCGAATGGTGGAGGTCATGGGAAAGTCGCCTTGAATACAAAGGCGCAAGGATCCCATGAACCGGTATCAGCTCGAAAGCGGCGTCTCATCCGGTTCCTTGATAAACACGCTGTACTTCGCCCCTTCCATGGCCTCGAACGCAATCAGCTTGTCCACCAGCGGCAGGTTCAACACCTTGCCGGCGTTGAGCAGCAGCATGCCGTTGTCGGCGTTGAGGTTGCGCGCCAGCACCATGCCTTCGGCGAGTTCGCGGGTGCTCAGGACCTTGACCGACGGGTCGCCCAGGGTCACGTCGCTGAGGAACGCCGCGCAGGCCTGGATGAAGTCTTCCACCATCTCCGGGTCGTAAAGGCGCCCGGCGTATTTGCGGATGTAGAGCAGCGCTTCATCGCTGTTCATCTGCCGTTCGAGGATCAAGCCGCGTTGCAATTCGATGAAATCCACCGCCAGCTTCAACAGGCGCGCGCCCACAGGTATTGCCTCGCCCTTGAGATGGTCGGGAAAACCGCTGCCGTCCCAGCGCTCCTGGTGATGGCGGATCAAGCGAGCCGCGTCTTTCATCGGTTCCAGGGTCATCAGCAACGACTCGCTCTGGGTCGGATAGGCCCGATAACGCAAACGGTCGGTGCTGTGCAGCAAGTCGCTGGGAGAGACCATCATGCTGTCGCTCCAGCTTAACTTGCCGATGTTGTAGAGCGCGGCAGCCATGGTCAGGTCGCGCGCGCTGGCTTCGTCCATGGGCTGGAACTTGCAGTACACGCGGATCAGTTCGATCAGTTGACGGTTGGTCTGTTTTTCCTTGGGCAGCCGCAGGTTGGCCAGCAGCGAAAATACCTCGGTGCCGGTCACGTAGCTGCGCTTGAGTTCATCGTAGGCCAGGTCGAGCATGTCGGCGGTCTGTTGCAGCTCGGAGGTGCGCGCCGCCACGCGTTTTTCCAGGGTGACATTCAGGGCTTTCAGCTGGTCGTTCTGCTCCCGGGTCAACTGCTCAAGGCGCAGCCGCTCGCGCTCGGAATGCTGGTGTTCCAGGGACTGGCGCAGGGTCAGGAGCATTTCCTCGTCATTCCAGGGTTTGCTGATGTAGCGGTGGATCTGCCCTTCATTGATCGCCTTGATCATCATGCTCATGTCGGCATAGCCGGTCAGCAGGATGCGCGTGGTGGCCGGGTACAGCCGGTGGGTCTCGGCCAGCAGCATCGCGCCGTCCATGGCCGGCATGCGGGCGTCGGTCATGACCAGGTCGATGGGCCGCGCGGCCATGATTTCCAGGGCCTGGGCGCCACTGCCGGCCAGCAGCACGTCGTAGGGTTGGCCGCGCAGCAAACGGCGCAGGCTGTTGAGGATCGACTCTTCGTCGTCGACCAGCAAAATCGTGGGGGTGTAGGGGGCAGTCGTAGCAAGTTGCTCGTCCATGGCGACACCTCCTTTCAATGACACAAAATTGCACCATTGCGCGCCCGTCGTCATCAATCGCTGTACTTGCTGGAGCATTGAGCGCTAGATGAATGCGGGGGTAACTGGCGTTGATTTGACGCCAACTGGCCGACTTATTCAAGGGAGCCAACTATGCTTGTGGCAAGAAGCCCATGACCGTCCCTGTTTATCGATGCATTCAAGGTAAGGAAGCCCTATGCGCCAGAATATGCAGTTGAGCGCCTCCTGGAACCGCTCATGAACCCGCGCTCTGCACGGGCCAATCGGCGAATCCTGATCGTCGACGACACCGCCTCGATCCACGAAGACTTCCGCAAGATCCTCGAAGCCGACGCCAATGGCGGCCAATCCCTGGACAGCATCGAAGAGACCCTGTTCGGCACCGCCCCGGCCGTGCGCCAGACGTTCCTGCTGGACTCGGCCTACCAAGGCCAGGAAGCGCTGGACCTGGTGACCAAAGCCTTGGCCGCCAACACCCCCTACGCCCTGGTCTTTATCGACATGCGCATGCCGCCGGGCTGGGACGGGCTGGAGACCATCGAGCAACTGTGGGCTGTCGATCCCCACCTGCAAATCGCCTTGTGCACGGCCTACTCCGACTATTCCTTCGAAGCCATCGAAGCCCGCCTCAAATACGACGACCAACTGCTGATCCTGAAAAAGCCCTTCGACAACCTCGAAATCCGCCAGATGGCCAGTGCCCTGACCTGGAAATGGCAGCTCGCACAGGACGCCGCGCTCAAGCTGATGGGCCTGGAGCGTACGGTAGAGGAACGGGTGCAGGAACTGCTCAAGGTTTCGCACCTGCTGCAATACGATGCCCTCACCGACCTGCCCAACAGCACGCTGCTGGGGGACCGGCTGACCCAGGCCATCGCCGCCTGCCGGCGCCATGACACCCAGCTGGCGGTAATGTTTATCGGCCTGGACCGCTTCAAGCGCATCAATAACGCCCTGGGCCACCCAGTGGGCGATGAGGTGCTCAAGCAAGTCAGCCAAAGCCTGGTGGCGACGGTGCGCGAGTCAGACTCGGTGTTTCGCTACGGCTCCGACGAGTTCGTGCTGATCCTCAACGATGTTCATCATCCTCAGCAAACCCAGCACATCGCTGAAAAAATCCTCAAGGCCGTCAGTCACATCCGCTACGTCGCCGGCCACGACCTGAGCGTCACCGCCAGCCTGGGCATCAGCATTTACCCCAACGACAGTTTCAGCGCCGTGGAATTGATCAAGAAAGCCGAAACCGCCATGCACGCCGCCAAGGATCATGGCCGGAATGACTTCAGCTTTTTCATCGATGACATGAACCGCCGCGCCCAGGAACAACAAAGCCTGGAGACCGCGATTCGGCTGGCGCTGGAGCGTAAAGAGTTTGTCCTGCACTACCAGCCGAAACTGGACTTGAACAGTGGGCAAATCGTCGGCGCGGAAGCCTTGATTCGCTGGTACCAGCCCGGTCACGGCTGGGTCTACCCGTCGGCCTTTATCCCGGTCGCCGAGGACAGCGGCCTGATCGTGCTCCTGAGCCAATGGGTGCTGGGCCAGGCCTGCGAGCAAGCGCAAGCCTGGCAGGCAGCCGGCCTGGCGCCGATCTGTATTTCAGTGAACATCTCGGCCATCGATTTTCGCCAGCGGGATTTTGTCGCCAACCTGGCCGCCATCCTCGAGCGCACCCACCTCGCACCGGGCTTGCTGGAGCTGGAGATTACCGAAAGTGTGCTGATGCAAAACGTCGAAGACACCCTGGTGACCCTACGGGCGATCAAGTCCATGGGGGTGCGCCTGGCGGTGGATGACTTCGGCACCGGCTATTCCAGCCTCAGCTACCTGCGGCGGTTTCCGATTGATGTGCTGAAAATCGATCAGTCGTTCATTCGTGGCTTGAGTAAAAACACCCAGGACGCGCAACTGATCAGCGCGATTATCAGCCTGGGTAAAAGCCTGGACCTGAACATCATTGCCGAAGGCGTGGAGACGCTTGAGCAACTGAACTTCCTCAGGGCTCACCAGTGTGAAGAAGGCCAGGGTTTCCTGTTCAGCAAGGCCGTGGCCGCCGATGAATTCGCCCAGTTCATGCAAGCCGGACGACACACCCTGATGCCCAGCCAATAACCTTCTGCCCCAAGGAATCATCGCTTGAGCGACGCCACGCCACGCTACGTTCACCGGTCTTCAGGGGTGCCCGGGATCGCCATCCTGTTTTGGCTGGCGACCTGCCTGCCAGTGATGGCCGCGCCCCTGGACGAACCGCTCAAGCCGCTGCCGCCGATACCGCAACTGGATCCGGCAACGGTGGAGCTGGGGCGCCAGCTGTTCAACGAAACACAACTGTCGGTCAACAACACCAAGTCCTGCGCCAGCTGCCATGACCTGCAAACCGGCGGCGTCGACAATCGGCCGTTTTCCCTGGGGTTCGACGGCAAGCCGGTGGCGCTCAACACCCCGACCGTGTTCAACGCCAGCCTGAACTTCAAGCAATTCTGGAACGCACGGGTCGACACCCTGGAGGCACAGGTCGAACACGTGGTCACCAGCCCCATGGAAATGGGCAACGACTGGAAAACCGTGATCCGGACCTTGTCGGCACTGCCCCACTACCAGGCGGCGTTCCGGCAGATCTACCCCGACGGCATCACGCCCGCCACGGTGCAAAATGCCCTGGCGACCTATGAACGTACCCTGCTCACCCCCAATTCACGCTTCGACCAATACCTGCTGGGCAACACCGATATCCTCACCATTGAAGAAAAATACGGCTACCAGCGCTTCAAGGAATACGGCTGCATCGCTTGCCATCAGGGCGCCAATATCGGCGGCAACATGTACCAGAAATTCGGCGTGATGGACGACTACTTCAAGGCCCGTGGCAATCCCACCGAAGCTGACCTGGGGCGCTACCTGCTGACCAAGGATGAAGAAGACCGCAACGTGTTCAAGGTACCCAGCCTGCGCAATGTGGCCGTCACCGCCCCGTACTTTCACGACGCCTCGGCCAAGACCCTCGAAGAGGCCGTCGACGTGATGTTCAAGTACCAGCTGGGGCGCATTCCCTCGGCTGAAGACAAGACCCTGATCGTGCTGTTTCTGAAAACCCTGACGGGCGAATGGGCAGGCAAGCCACTATGAAACTCTCCCGCCGCGCCACCCAGATCATGCTCAGCACCATGACCCTGATACTCGCCTCGACTCTGGTATTCCTGTACATCAAGTCATCGAGCGACCAGACCAGCATCTACACCGAATCCCGCGACCTGATCCGCGAAATCAAGCAACTGAACTCACAATGGGACAGTGAAGTCCTCAAGGCCCGGATTGCCCTGACCCACAACTACGACCCACTGGTCGCCCCCCTCACCGAGATGAACCGCCTGTGGGCCACCCTTCAGCAGCGCGGATCGCAACACCGTCACGAAGACCCAGCCCGCTGGCAGGCCGGCCAGGACGCCTATCGCCAGGCAATCGACGAAAAAGCCCGGTTGGTGGACCAGTTCAAGTCCCACAACGCGGTGTTGCGCAACTCCCTGGCGTTCCTGCCCACCGCCGAAGACGATATCCAGGCGCAGTTCCTGGCACTCACAGACGCCGAGAGACTGCTCCAGCAAGGCATTGCCACCGACACCTACGACGTGCTCCTCAGCAGCCTCGAATTCGCCCAGGTGACCAGCGACGACAAGGCCGCCGACATTCTGGTGGGCCTGAACACGCTGGCAATCAATAAACAGAGCCTGCCCGAGTCGTTCCAGGTGCCGGTAGAAATTCTCAGCAAGCACATTGCGCTGATCCTGCGGGAACAACCCTTGGTTAACGGCCTGCTCGAACGCATCGCCGCCGTGCCGCTGGCCGAACGCCTGGACGACCTCACCAACCAGCTCAATCAGGACCAGACGGCGTCTGAGCTGCTCGACCAGAAGTACCATCGCTATCTGTTGGTGTTTTCCATCTTGCTGGTGGCACTGCTGCTGTACCTGGCGATTCGCCTGTTGCGCAGTTTCGCCGAGATCAACCGGGTCAACCGGGCCTTGCATGTGGTCAACGAAAGCCTTGAGCAACGCGTCGAGGAACGTACCCGGGAACTCAAGGATGCCCAGAGCGAACTCATGGACAGCGCCCGCCAGGCCGGCATGGCGGAAATTGCCACCAACGTGCTGCACAACGTCGGCAACGTGCTCAACAGCGTGAATATCTCGGCCGAGCTGGTGACGCGCAAGCTGCGCACCAGCAAGGCGCTGGGGCTGGGCAAGGCCATGCAATTGATCAATGAACACCGCCGTGACCTGGGCACCTTCATCACCGAGGATGAAAAAGGCAAGCTGCTGCCCGATTACCTCAACCAGTTGGTCGAGGCCATCGCCACTGAGCAGCAGGGCCTCACCGAGGAACTGGCGCAACTGAGCAAAAGCGTCGACCACATCAAGGACATTGTTTCCACCCAGCAGTCCTACGCTGGCGCATCCACACTGCTGGAGCCGGTGCTTATCAGCGCCTTGATGGAGGACGCCCTGCGCATGAACTCCGGGGCCCTGAGCCGCCACCATGTGACGGTGGTCAAGCACTACCACGACGTCCCCGAGATCATGGCCGACAAGCATCGGTTGCTGCTGATCCTGGTCAACCTGATCAGCAACGCCAAGTACGCCATGTCCAACCTCACCGACCGCACCCGGCAAATGACCCTGACGGTAATACCGTTGGACGACGGGACCTTGCAGATCAGCATCAAGGACGAAGGCGAAGGCATACCTGCGCAAAACATGACGCGAATTTTCACCCACGGTTTCACCACCCGCAAGGAAGGCCACGGCTTTGGCCTGCACAGCTGCGCCCTGGCTGCCCTGGAAATGAAGGGCAGCCTGACTGCCCACAGCGATGGCCCGGGCAAAGGCGCGTTGTTCACCTTGCTCATCCCCCTTGATCCCGTACGGACCTGAGCATGAATAAACCACCGAACCGGCGAATCTTATTGATCGATGACACCCCGTCGATTCACGAGGACTTTCGCAAGATTTTGATGCCGCCCGTGGACGCGAACCAGGAACTGGATGAGATGGAAACCGCGCTCTTCGGCGACAGCGCCAAACCCCAGGCCCTGGCCTTTGAGCTGGATTCGGCCTACGGCGGCCAGGAAGGATTGCAGCTGCTGTGCCAGGCCATGCAACAAGAACAACCCTACGCCCTGGCCTTTGTCGACATGCGCATGCCCCAGGGCTGGGACGGCGCGCAAACCATCGAAGAATTATGGAAAGTCGACCCGCAACTGCAAGTGGTGGTGTGCACCGCCTACTCCGATTACTCCTGGGAAGAACTGCTGTTTCGCCTGCAGGGCCATGACCGCCTGCTGATCCTGAAAAAGCCTTTCGACAACATCGAAGTCCAACAGATGGCCAACACCCTGGCCGCCAAATGGGACATGGCCCGGCGTGCGTCCCTGCAAACCAGTCACCTGGAACATCTGGTGGAGCAACGCACCCAGGCATTGACCTTGGCCAGCCAGGCGCTGCAGCTGGAAATCGATGAACGCAAACAACTGGAAAGCCAGTTGGTGCAGTCGGAAAAGCTCGCGTCCCTGGGCCAGCTCGCGGCGGGGGTGGCCCATGAAATCAACAACCCGGTGGGGTTCATCTCCTCCAACCTGAGCACCCTGGACGGCTACTTCAAACAGTTGCAGCAGATGCTCGACGCCTATCGGCAGGCCGAGGAAGCCCTCGCGCCCGGCGAATGCCTGACGCAATTGCAAAGCCTGCGCAAGGCCATGGACCTGGAGTTTCTCAAGGAAGACATCCCGATTCTGATTCTCGAATCCAAGGATGGCATTGGTCGCGTGGCGCAGATCGTCAAGGACCTGAAGGATTTTTCGCGGGTCGACAACGACCAGAAATGGCAGTGGGCAAACCTGCAACACGGCATCGACTCAACCCTGAATATCGTCGCCAGCGAACTCAAGTACAAGGCCGATGTGGTCAAGCATTTCCAGGTGCTGCCAGACATTGAATGCCTGGCCTCGCAGCTCAATCAGGTGGTGATGAATCTGGTGATCAATGCCGCCCAGGCGATGGGCCAGGAACGCGGCACTATCACCCTCAGCAATGGCGTGGAGGGCGACAAGGTCTGGCTGGAAGTGGCGGACACCGGCTGCGGAATCGCGCCGGAGAGTGTGCAGAAAATCTTCGACCCGTTCTTCACCACCAAGCCGGTGGGCGAAGGGACGGGGCTGGGGCTGTCACTGTCGTATGGGATTGTGCAGAAGCATCACGGGACTATTTCAGTGAACAGCGAAGTCGGCAAAGGCACGACGTTTCGGGTGGTGTTGCCGATTCGCCAGACGGCAGATCCCCTGTAAAGGCAAACCTCTACAGGGGACAGGCTCAGGCTTCGGCGTTCTTCGGGCTCGAACCAAACGACGCAAACCGCTTGTTGAAGCCAGCGATGCGGCCTTCCGACTGGGTCTTGCGCTGCTGGCCGGTGTACACCGGGTGCGAGGCGCTGGACACGTCGAGGAGCACGTAAGGGTAAGTGTTGCCGTCGCTGTGTTTTTGCGTACGGTCGGTTTCCACGGTGGAACCGATCAGGAAGAAAACGTCGGCGGCGGTGTCATGGAACAACACGGTGCGGTAGTCGGGGTGGATACCAGGTTTCATAAGGCCTCCGGGGCGTCTGGGTGAACATCAAGTGTTATACAGTAACACAAATGATGCGCCCAAACGAGAACCGATTGCAATAAGAATAGACCCCGAACTTCTATGCGGCTTCCTGGAAGTCCATTTCCGGTGGCTGTTGGGAGAAGCCCCGCGTCAGGAAACCCAGGTATACCAGGCCAATCGCCAACCAACTCAGGCCCAGGTAGATCGCCAGGTGATCCAGGCTGACCATCAACCACAGATCCGCCACCAGGCCGATGATCGGGAACACCAGGAACAACACCAGCTCCCGCAACCCGCGCTGCTTCGCGCCGATCCAGTAGTGGAAGATCACCGACAGGTTCACCAGGCTGAAAGCCAGGAACGCGCCGAAGTTGATGAACGAGGTGGAGGTGGTGACGTCCAGTTTCAACGCCAGTAACGCCACCACTGCGCACAGCAGGATGCTGTTCACCGGCGTGCCGAAGCGCACATGCAAGGTGCCGAAGAACGACTTGGGCAAAACACCGTCGCGGCCCATCGCAAACAGCAACCGCGAACCACTGGCCTGGGCCGACAAACCTGAAGCGAACTGGCCGACGATCAGGCCGATCAGGAAGATCGACACGAACAGGTCGCCGCCAATGTTGCGGGCAATCTCGTAGGCGGCGGAATCCACGTCGGTGAACTCGAACGACGGGTGGGCGATCTGCACGAAGTACGACACACCGACAAAGATCAGCCCGCCGATCAGGGTGATCAGCATGATCGCCCGGGGAATGGTGCGGCGCGGGTCGCGGGTTTCTTCGGTCAGGGTGCTGACCGCATCAAAGCCCAGGAACGAATAGCAGGCGATCGCCGCGCCGCTCATGATCAACGGCATTTGCATCTGGCCGTTGAAGAACGGAGTGATGGTCCACAGCGGCTTGCTCGCATCACCGCCGATGTAGTGGATGCACAGCGCCACGAAGGCGATCAGCACCAGGAACTGCACCAGCATCAGTAAGGCGTTGATGCCGTTGGCGAGTTTCAGGCCGATGATGTTGATCACGCTGGTGACCCCGATAAACGCCAGTACCCACACCCATTGCGGCACGGCCGGAAAGGCCGAATGCAGGTAGGCTGCGCCGATCAGCCAGATGGCCAT
>Ga0105251_10004077_pt1 | contig 10246 bp, 9 predicted proteins | sample KBSS64metaG_FD_80424 | JGI IMG/M metagenome (GOLD analysis project Ga0105251, IMG submission 80424) | Switchgrass rhizosphere microbial communities from Kellogg Biological Station, Michigan, USA - KBS S6-4 metaG | ecosystem: Host-associated > Plants > Roots > Rhizosphere > Soil | place... | reverse complement strand
TAATGCTTGAAGAATGTCCTACTAAAAGTTTCTTGAATTTAGGAGGAGTTTCTTGTATATAAGAGATTATAAAAGTACAGATGAAACTGGTTGGATCCGATGTAGAGTATTAGCTTTCTTAGATACTGCGTATTTCGATGACGTTCTTACAAAAAAGGAACAATATGAAAATTTGGCCGTTGAACTAGTAGCTATAGAAAATAATCAAGTAGTAGGATTTATCGATATTGAGTGTGAAATACAGCCCGGAACAATTTGTTCTAAAAAAGAGAACAATCTTGGAGGTATGGTGTGGCATATTGCTGTTCATCCAGATTTTCGTCGTACGGGAATTGCTTATCAATTACTTTGTGAAGCAGAGAATCGAGTTAAAAAACTAGGTGTTAATTATCTCGAAGCATGGACTCGTGATGATAATTGGGTAAACGAGTGGTATTTAAAAAACCGTTTTGAAACTAAGACGTCCTATTTACATGTATTTCTTGAAAGCTCTAAAGAAATGAGGAAAGCGCTTAATAGCTCAGTGAAAGATTTACACCCAGTTCAAGCATTTGCCCATTATACAGGCACTGAGAAGGAAAAACTTATGAGTGAATATAAAAGAGTGCATGAATGCTTTTGTTATCAAAAAGACTTATTTAAATAAAAATATATATTTCCATGCACCCCATATTCACATGAGAAAGAGCGAAAATTAGAGTTTTAGTAGAATTTCATTTATGATTTTGTAGTTTTAGGTTGTAAGTTTTAACTGTTAAATTTGTTATTTTGCTTTTTTTTACGAGATTCAATAAAATAATAAATTAAAAAGATACCAATAAAAAAGCCAATGAAGAGACCGATAAGGCTTTCCACTTGTAAATTATTTTCTCCTATTATTTGACCGTAAATGATTCTAAATATTACACCAATAAAAGATAGAGCAACAGATGTTAGGATAATGCGTGAAATTTTAATGAATATTACCTCCTCATATGAAAAGAGATTAAGCCGTATATAAACTTAATCTCTTTTCTTTATAAGTTAGTTACCCTTTTTTAGAAATTTCTAACAAAAAGCTGTACCATACACAGCTCCTAGAACGAGTCCTCCAGCAGCAGCTACTAAACCTGGCACGGACCCTACTACAAAAACAATTCCAAAGCTAGTTATTTCGCCAGAAACACCTGCAATAATATTGCATCCTACAGTACCCCAATCTAAAGCAAGTGTACTAAATCCTTTACTGTCGGCATCTTTAAGAGCAGCTCTAATATCTAACTGTAACTGTAAATGTTGATCTTCTAAATCAACCCACATTACTTCAATGCTATCAATTTCAGTTCCATCAGCTTCAATAGTTTTGACTTTAGCTTTGTCAGTATAGAGAGTTCCGAGGCTTTCAATAATGCTAAGTCTAATCAATTCCTCAGTATAATTGTCAAAAATCGCAAAAACTACTGTGTTAGGATTAACCTTTAATTCTCCAAATACAGTTACAATATTTGTGTTTCCACTTTTAATTCTTAAAACGTCTCCTTTAAGTGTTGAACTTGACCCAGATAAACTATTTATAAATACTGGACTACTTTCAAGCTTTTGAATATATTTATTGCTGATAGTAGTGTTCACAGTTTCAGTTAACATTCCTCTTTTTTTAGCTTCATCAATAATTTCAGTTTTTGTGAAAGCATGATTTGCTTCAATATCTAGCAAATTCATTGTTCGAGGGCCTGCTACTCCATCAACCGGAAGCCCTTCTCTTTTTTGAAATTGTTTTACACCGTTTGTTGTTTCTGTACCATAATCACCATCTACCCCAAATAAAGGAAGATCAATCTTTGATTGAATTAGTTGAGATTGCACCATTCTTACAACACTCGTATAAATAGTTCCAGTTGCTCCAGGCCCTACATAGTAGACGTTTAAAGCTTTGTCGAGTGTATCTAAAGTAACAGCACCAGCTTGACCATCAGCTAGAATCCCATTTTGGGTTTGAAAAGTTTTAACGGCTTTTGTAGTATCTGATCCGTAGATACCATCTGCACCGGAAGGGATGTTAATTGTAAAACGAATTAAAGCTTCTTGTAGCATTTTTACTCCGCGCCCTTTACTACCCTCTTTTAATAAAATTACTTTAATTAAACGTGCTTGTGTTGGCAGGTCAGCTACTCCTGTATTTCCTAAATCACTATGCTTTTTTTGAAATGTTAAGACCGCATTTTCAGTTTCAGATCCATATTCACCATCTACCTCACCTACTACCAACGCATTGTTGTTTTCTCGAATTAGTTGGCGTTGTAATGTTTTAACACTTCTTCCTTTGTCACCTTTACGTAATAATTCAGCCATTTGAATTCCTCCTTTTAATTTGTTCATTACTAAAAGAGGTTTTCACCTTTATAATCACAACCTTTTCTGAAAAAAATTTCAAAAAGCAGAATAGAGCAATTAGCTATATTTCATCTCGTCCCTCAACTCATAAAAATTCGGGATTTTACTAGCATCATAGGAACAAATAACTGATAATAACGCCAGTGACAGTTCCTGAAATAAATCATCCCTTTCCTGAATGGAAGTTTGAGTCAGTAATTTATACATTCGCGGTTTAAATAACAGAATTATTTCTTCTATTGCTTCTGAGTCTTCTTGTACACGGGTAAATAGAGAAAATAGCTGTTCATTCATCATGGTACTTACTCCTCCCCCATTTCTATGTACATTTCATGTAATTTAGTCAGTGTACGCTTTCGATTTTTAGACACTGCCTGTTGTGTTTTATGTTGTTTTCGAGCAATTTCCGTATCATTGTAACTATGAACGTAAGAAAGTAAAATAAGCTCTTTTTGCTTATCTGATAATGAGTCAATAGCTTTGATAAGCTTCTCATCATCAAAGTGGAATTCGAAGTTTTCTTTGGAAACAAAACTGGAACCTTGAATGGTTGCATCAAAAGGCAGTAAGAATTCCTCATGGTTTGTAACATCATCAACGATTAAAGGCATTCGTTCTTTATGCTTTCGATTTTTTTTATCAAAATTAATAGCCGTGTAATAAAGAGTTTGAGATACATAAGATACAAATTTGAGTTGGAAATAATAATGTTGAAAGGCTTGATTTAATTTTTTTTGATGATCAGGAGTTGGTTCACAAACAGCTTGCTCGAAGAGTTGATAGTAATAGGGTTTTTCTAAAAAAAGTTTGACTGCGTAATGTTGAAAAAATGAGGGATTTTTTTCTTGATATTCTCGAATTATGTTCTTGCAGAGAAAACTATGACGACTATAGGAAACTTGCATTTGTAAACACTCCTTATTAAATATAAAACGTTCACGATATATAATAGCTGGTAAACCTTTATTACATGTCGTGAAAAGCTCTAAATAGAATTATTTTCCTATTATAGCACAAAAACAGAACAAACGTTCTGTTTTTGTGCATAAGCTCACCTTTTATTTATTTTTTTATTAGTTTACTTGTTTTTAATGACGTTAGCTAATTCTATAATTACCTGATTAACCCTTTCTAGTTTCTTTTCAAAGCGAAGTAGTAAGTAGAATGTCATTACAACTGGAAAACCAAAATTACTTACTGCATAGATCCATGTAGGAGTGGTAGTTGGGTCCATAATTTACACCTTCCCTTTAGTTCAGTTAGGCTACTGCCTGATAAATTCCTTTTGCAATTTCAGTTGCGAGCTGTCTTAAAAAAACAGGATCTTTTAAAAAGGATGCATCATCAAGCGTATCTAAAAATAAGTTCTCTAATAAAATAGCTGGCATTAATGTATGACGCAATACATAAAAATCTGCTTGTTTTCGTCCCCGATCTCGAACCCTATACTGTTGATAGAAGGTAGCTAACCACTGATGTAACCTTTCTTGCATAACACCTGTTTGAGTTTGTTGATAACCTGGGTAAATATAGCTTTCAAACCCTGTTCCTCCACCTGCATTGTGATGCAGTGAAACAAAATAATCAACTTCTGCTGTATTCGCCTTTAAAACGCGGTCTTCTAATGATATGAAGACATCTTCTGTACGAGTTAGCAACACCTCTATTCCATACAAACGTTCTAAATCCTCTGCCACATCTAAAGCTAATTTTAATGTTAAGTCCTTTTCTTTTAAGCCATTTGAGGTAGCTCCTGGATCGTAACCTCCGTGCCCTGCATCAATCATCACTCTCATATTTCTCCCTCCCTTACCTTTAAAAGAGTAAGAAATCCTTAAAATCACAACCTTTTTTCATTTTAAGGTAAAAATGACTGTAATTATTACTATATCAATAAACGTAACTACGGAGATTAAGCCTTTGCTAGTCATATGTAGTAGGAATGCAATTTAGTTTGTGTAGTAAACAGTCTTAGTAAGAAAATAAGAATAAAAAACTAGCCGATGATATAAGAAATTTAGAAAAGTGACTAGATTGTAAGTTAACAAATACATATACAATATAAGACTATAAAACAGAACAACCTACTGCTCCTGTGTTCTGTTGGGAATACAAATATGATTTTAGTGGTAGATACCTCAAGAAACCTTTCCTTAGATAGTTTTCTCAATTTTATGAGCTTTATTTCTGCACAACATATTCATTGCTTTTTCTAAAAGTAAAATGTCTTCTGTCATCATTACTTTCATATCGTCGAGATTAAGTTGATTATATTCTTCTTTTAAACGTTCTAATTCCCTCACGAATAGAGATCCAGTATAGTACCCGTAATTCGTCACCAATGCATATCTCCTTTGTGTGCTATTATTACATCCACTTCCCTTGTATTTGGATTAACAACCAATAAAAATAATAAACTCAAAAAATAATCCCTTGCCCATCAGGCAAAGGATTTTCAAGTTTATTGGAATAGGGGGGGAATACGTTATTAGTTTGGAAATATTTGTAGATTAATATACATATATCTTTAAAAATAAGTATTTCAATTTAATATCATCTTATAAAATAACTTTATTTAAGTTATGTTGTTAGTTAAGTAAATATTAAAGTATTTAATATATTATTAAAGTTTTACTATTTACTCTTATTGGCGACAAATTATTTGTTTTTCTACAAGATATGTAAATATAAAAACTATTATAACAAAAGTATTTTATCATTTACCTAAATGTATAACTTTTTCCTAGGTTTTTCTTCTTGGATCTTATATAATTACTCTATTCTTTCCATAAAAGATGATATTAGTATTTTTAATTATATACGTAATATCTTATTTCTATTTCTCCAATTGATTTCTCAAAATATTTTACCCAGAAGAACTTAACAAGAAGGTAGAATATATAAAAAGACCACTCGATAACTGATTGAGTGGTCAAAATAATGTAATAAAATTTGTAATCTATTATATTTAGTTTAGCATTTTTTCGTTAGTTAACACTAAATGCTTCTTTTAATACCGCCTTCATTAGCTTGTCATTTTCCATTTTTGACTCTTCAATACTTCTCTCCAATTCGTCGCACATTGTCATTAACTGATTTAGTTTTTTTACTATACGTTTTTGCTCAGTTAATGGTGGTAAAGGTATTAAAAATTTAGCGATATTTCCCATGCTTAAATTTGCTCTAGCACTATCTACTTGGTTATCATACATGTAGCTTATACATAATTGACTATTAAAAAAAAGTAATAAATATTCTTTAATTACCATTCCAGTTGGGCGAATTAGACACACAGCTTGATTTATATTTGCACAGGCTTCTATATTAAAGATAGCAGTTCTTCCGATTGATGCCCCAACGATATTCATCAAGAGATCGCCTTTTTGTAATATTGACCTTGGCTCTATCTCATTAAACCTTTTTTGAACATATTTCTTTTTCTTTAGGATAAGATTAAAATTCCCAACATTCTCACTTGTAATGAACAAAACATCGTCCGGATTTTCTGTGTATTCAACACCTTGCCACTTAGGAGAGGAACCTTTAGTTATCAGGTGTGAAATATCTTGTAATCTTACCCATTCCCATCTATGAGGTAATTCAAAAGGCTTTTCTTCATCTGTAATTTGAGGTAACAGCTTTTCTTTTTTTATTTTCTTCTCTCTAATAAGCCTTTCCTTTTCTTCTTTAACCTTTTCTAACAAAATAGATGCTGGCTCGCAAGTTGAGTCTTGTTCTACTAGTTTTCCTTGTAAGGCCAAACTTAACAAGCTTTTACGAAGTTGATTAATATTTTCTTTATCATTACAAAGATAATTAATATTCTTTATAAGAAAACGCAAATCTTCGCTATAAGAAGGGTTCATATAGTCATCTAATCGTGCAAAAATACTCCTATTTAATACTTCGGATCTAGTTTGTTTATTTATGAAAACTTTAAACAACTGATCACACTGCTTAAATAATTCGTTTACTTTTGTAACTATTCTTTCTTGCTCAACTACTGGTGGTAGGGGCAAAACTAAATTTCCAAGAGATGTTGCATTAACATTTGGTTGCCCTGTCCCTTGTGACTTAGCGTGAAGTTGTTCCCAGTAAAAATTGGATTCAAGAAATAACTTAATGTATTGTGAAGAATACATTTTTGATGGAATAACTCTTATTAAATATGAAGCAAATACTGCTGTTTTTGTAATATTCTCAACGAGAAAAGATTTCCCAATAGTACCACCCGTTCTTGCAATCAAAATATCGTTACTTTTTAATTTTAGGCCTTCAAGTTTTTTTTCATCAATTTCACAGAAGGGGACCGTATCCCATATTACTTTACTATCCTGAATATCAGTTATTCTCACAAAACTGACTCCCGTATTTTCCTTTGTAGCAGATGCGGTATATCCATAGTGTATATTTAAAGAAATTCCCCCTAATCTCACCCATTCCCATCCTTGTGGAAGTACATAAGGAATTTCTTCTTCTCTAATAAGAGCTAATGGTTTTGTTTTCTTTATTTTCTTTTCTTTTATAAGTTGCTCTTTTTCCACTTTAATCTTTTTTAATAATTCCGATGCAGATTCAGCATTTGGATCTTGCGTGACTAATTTTCCTTGAAGAGCCAACTGTAATATAAGCTTTTTTAGATTAGTTACGTCTTCTTTTGTTGTTATAACATCATGAAAGTAATCTAACAATACACTCATACCTTTGAACCTTCTTTCAAGATTAAAGATAGCTCCTCAATTAATGTTTGTTTTACTTGATTTACTTGTTCTAACGACTTAAGATAGTTTTGAAGTGCCTCTTCTGGATCAAGGAGTTCCTCGTCTTCTGAATGAGGATTTTTGATGTCAAGATTATAGTCTTTGGATTGAATATCCTCAATAGTAACTTTCCATGCGTATTGATTTTCTTCGCGATTATCCCACCATTTTTTCTCTAAATCAAATTCTTCAATCCGAATTGGTTTTGTTTTAGAATAAGATTTCTGTCCCGATGGGTATGGATGATCAAAATACCAAATTTCCTTCGTAGACTCTCCTTTTGTAAAAAATAATATGTTTGTTCTTATCCCTGTATATGGTGAAAATACACCATTTGGTAGCCTTACAATTGTATGAAGGTTACATTCTTCAAGTAGCTTTTTTTTAATACGTGTCTTTACACCCTCTCCAAATAGAAAGCCATCGGGAAGCACAACTGTTCCTCTACCGTTTTCCTTTAATAAAGTCATAATAAGAATCATAAAAAGGTCTGCTGTTTCTTTTGTACGGAAGCTTGTAGGAAAGTTAGCTTGAATCCCATCTTCCTCAGTTCCCCCAAATGGAGGGTTAGTAGCAATCACATCAACTTTATCTTTTAGACTATAATCCCTAATTGGTCGAGATAATGAGTTATCGTGACGTATATTAGGGGTATCAACATCATGTAAAATTAAATTAGTAACTGCTAAAACGTGAGGCAACTGTTTCTTCTCAGTTCCCAGAATAGACTTTTGAACGAGTTTTCGTTCTTCTGCTGTGTTGGCTTGTTTCATTAAATGTTCTATTGAACTTTTTAGAAAACCACCTGTACCTGTCGCAGGATCAAGTACTTTTTCTCCTAATCTTGGATTCGTCATATCTATCATAAACTGTGTTACAGCTCTTGGTGTATAGAACTCCCCAGCATTTCCCGCGCTTTGCAAATCCTTTAAAAAGGTCTCATAAAAGTCATTAAATAGATGACGATCTTCCGAACTATTGAAGTCAATTTCGTTAATTTTATTAATGATTTGACGCATAAGTGTACCTGATTTCATATAGTTATAGCTATCTCGGAACACTTCCTTAACAATGTGACCTCTTGTACCTGGCTATACATCTGATAATTCTTTTAATTCTGGAAACAATTGATTATTAACGAATTCTAGCAGTTCATCCCCTGTCATTCCTTCGGCATCACTTGCCCAATTCTCCCACCGAAGCCCCTCTGGAATAGGTGACTGGTAGTCGTCTTGTAACATTTCCAATTCAGTTTCTTTATCTGCATAAATTTTTAAAAAAATCATCCAAACAAGCTGAGCAATACGTTGGGCATCGCCATCTACCCCTACGTCTTGTCTCATAATATCCTGAATGGTTTTAATAATATTTGATATACTCATGCTGCTTCTCCTCTTTATCTAATTCTATTAGGCCGTCATATAAATTTGTTGTTCTAGTTCTTGAACAGCTTGTAAATACTCCTTTTTACCACCGAAGCTTTTAATAATTTCCATCAGTGAGCCATGTTGATCAAAAGGACGTAATTTTAATACTTCCATACTTTCAATATGCTCGATGCCTTCATCAGCATACTTCTCTAATAATGCTTCAAGTACTGCTCTTACTTTATCACCATATCTAGCAAAGTAGTCTCGTTTCTTTACGTTCATTGCCCGTTCTTTACGAGTTAATGGCTTTTGATCAAAGGCAACGTGACAGATTAGATCAAATGGGTCAAAGTCTTTTCCTACTTCTTCTTGAAGCTCATCTAATAATACACCCTGCTCCAACAGTTCTTCAATAATCACTTGTTTTCGATTAGATTTATTCCAAGACTGTAAAAAGTCTTCTACTGTCCTAAATTCTTTTCGTACAGTCTTTTTTGTGTAATCTGTTAGTGATTCTGTAATTAGCTCTCCATTGTCACCATAATATTGCACTCTCTCATTAATTATTTGAACCTTAACGTTATGAACATAATATGTGCGAACTCCTTCGTCTCCATCTCCATCTTCATCATTACCATCTATAAATCCAACTGGTTCTTCCCCAAAGGGTGGGGAATCATCGAATGAAGTATCTTTTTCCTCTCCATCAACATCAGGTGGAACGGGATCATCTTCACTCTTTGGGGCATAAACTTGAACAGGTTCACCATCAAAGTCTGGATCAGCAAATAAGTTAGTAACCCCACGGAAATCCATAATTGTGAATGAATATTTCCCATACTCTTCATTAATTCTTGTGCCTCGACCAATAATTTGCTTAAATTCTGTCATACTTGTGATATTACTATCCAGAACAATTAATTTACACGTCTGAGCGTCTACACCTGTAGTCATAAGCTTTGACGTAACAGCAATAACAGGATACTCATTTCCTGGGTCAATAAAGTTGTCTAACTCCGCTTTTCCCTCATTGTTATCTCCTGTTATTCGCATAACGTATTTGTGATTTCCAGCGACCAAGTCAGCATTTTCATTAACGATTGCTTGACGCATACGCTCAGCATGATCTATATTAACACAAAAAATAATTGTCTTTTGGTATCTACCTGTTTTCTTCATATACTCAGTAACTTTCTTTGCTACTGCCTTTGTTCGTTCCTCTAAAATGAGGTTTCGATCAAAATCCCTTACATTGTAAATACGGTCATTAATAACATTCCCATGTCTGTCTCTTTGACCTTTTTCAGGTCTCCATCCTTCAACGTCCTTATCAATTGTATAACGAACGACTCGATATGGGGCAAGAAAACCATCATTAATCCCCTGCTTTAAGCTATATGTGTAAATAGGATCACCGAAATAATCAATATTTGATACATCCTTTGTTTCTTTTGGAGTTGCTGTTAATCCCACGTGAGTTGCAACTGAAAAATAGTTTAAAATTTCACGCCAAGCACTATCTTCTTTTGCACTCCCTCTGTGACACTCATCAATAACAATGAGATCAAAGAAGTCTGGGGAAAACTCTTTATAAATATTTTTCCAATCATCTGTACCAGTTACACCTTGATAGAGAGCAAGATATACTTCATATGATTTATCCACTTTTCGGTTTTTAATTTTCGTCATTTTGTCACCAAAGTGTTTAAAGTCATTTGACATTGTTTGGTCTACGAGTATGTT
>Ga0105251_10004076_pt1 | contig 10248 bp, 10 predicted proteins | sample KBSS64metaG_FD_80424 | JGI IMG/M metagenome (GOLD analysis project Ga0105251, IMG submission 80424) | Switchgrass rhizosphere microbial communities from Kellogg Biological Station, Michigan, USA - KBS S6-4 metaG | ecosystem: Host-associated > Plants > Roots > Rhizosphere > Soil | place... | reverse complement strand
GGCCCGCTGATCGAAAATTCCGGCGCATCCTGTTGCGACTCAGGACTAACAAGATTGCGTATTTCAGCACTGCTCATATAAGTAGCCTCTCTGTGAAGTTCAGGATTTTTAATTGCTTGTCTTGCTTTCATGCGCTCAAACGTAAGAACCGAAACAAGTTGAGCTTTATCCTGTTTGGTTAAACGATCATCAGTTGATATTGAGCGACGCAGTTCAAAGAACTGTTTGTTAACTCGCTGAACAGCTTTGCGCTGTGCTGGGAGTAATTGGTTTTGCTCAATCTCCCGATTGAAGTAAGCGGCAACGGTGGAGGCGCTGCGGTTAACGGCAACAGGTTTAATAGTCGCTAACTTCATCACTAACGCCGAATCAACCTGACGCTTTAGCGGATCAAACAGCCGTTTACCTCGCGCCTCGATGTCGGCAATGGAGGGAACACGATGGCGATTTAGGGCGAACGGGGGAGGGATGTTGCGAGTATTGCCGGCGTTGCTTCGGGGTTTGCGTTCTCTTTTGGGCCTTGGTGGATCTACTCGCGGCGGCTCAGGTCGTTCCCCCCCGCCAGGGTCAATAGCCGAGGCGAGGGATATCGCCAGTGCCGATACGACAGGGCGCTTTAGTGGATCGAACAACCGCTGACCACGCGCCTCGATGTCGGCCACCGTCGCAACACGGTGAGGGTTGCGTGCATAGGGCGGTATTACGTCTCCAGTTCGTGGTGCCCGTACTCGCCGTCGCCCTGTGGCGGCTCTAGGGGTGCCACTGGTGCGCTTTCCTGCTGCTGCCTCAGGAACGGCGGTAGGTCGTCCGGATCGTGCGTTTGCTGGCTCCGGCCGTCCTTCTCCTCCTCTTCCGGCTCGTACAGGTGGTCGCAGTCCAGAATCTCCTCCTGGTTCCGACTGTCCCAGGTGAAGGTGTGCATGACCGGGCAATAACACCGCACTGTCAGCGCTTCGGGTCGATCCGGTTTGCCGGTGAGCTGCCACATCGCTGACGGACAGGTCTTGCAGGCCACTGGCAGTTTCGGCAGAACGCTCGGCTCCAGTTTCATCAGCACTTCGCTGGTGACTTCCCTTCCGTTCGATGGTTTGTAAGTCGCTGTCATAAGGATCTCCATACTTTTGATAGAACGCATGTTCGCGCTCGTCTAATAGCTGTGCTTTTTCTGCAACGGATGACTGCTTGTAAAGCTGCCGAAAAGAGGGTGTCGCTTTGCTGACGTATTTGAGTTCCCTTGAACGTTGCGGCCATTCAAGAAGACGCTCTTGGATAATGATCTTATCCAATGGCGGTTTTTTTAACTCTCGCCTGACAATGAAGTCGTCTTGAAAAATTGTGTCTTTCAAGTTCGTGAACTTCGCATCACCCGGGAGCTTTACCGCAATGTACTCACTCGGCTTACCTTCGTTGCGAATCCGGGTTTCCCCGTGTGTGGCTACCAACGAATAAAATCCCTCCCGGGTTTTAACGTCCCCGGCGATTATTTGTTTCACCAAGTCTTGCTTAAACTCACGATTTTTCCCGTAAAAATCGTCACCCTTATAACGTGACAAAACACTGGCCGCGTCCTTTGGGTCAATGCGTATATGTTCGCGGGGAGACGCCAAGCTATACTTCTGGTTGATGTACTCTTGAAACGCTTCTAGGTACTTGACGTTACTATCATGCATCCCGGCAGGGTTTGCCTCTCTGCCGCTATACATATTCTTTCGCGGAATGATGATATGAATATGGGGTTTGCGCTCCGTCATTTCCCCCGTTGCTCTATCCTTCACTTTTTTTATTTTTGGAACGTGAGCCTCAGCGTAGAAATTGAATTCATCGTCCTTATAGGCATACATAAGAAACTGTTTAAATTCGGTCGTGACATCGAGGAGGGTATCGAATGAAACGTCATCCTCGCGAAACGCCAAGGTGTAAGACAGGTAACGATCTTGCCCCTTGTCAGGAATGCTTTCATAGACCATGCGCGTAAGATCTAAGTCACCAACAAGAATCACACGCTCGTCTAATTCATCACGCGAGTATTCCCGGCCTGCTTTGGTTCCTTCTTCTAGATACTCTTGCGCACCGCTGTTATAGCCCTGGCATCTAATCAACATGATTAACCCCGGCCATCAATAGTTCTCGAATTAGAACCAGCTCGTTAACCGCCTTGATGTATAATGACTCAGATATAACCTCAGACTTTCGATACGCGCTGTTTACCCTATGGGCTAACTGGTTAAGGTTATTGCTCGATTTATTGTAGAGAAATAACAACCGCTCAAAATCTTTCGATTTAGGAGGCGCCTCAAATGTCGCGTTCGAATCAAACAGTATTCCCCGAAAGAACTGTGATTTCGTCACGCCGCTGTTTTGTAGTTTTTCTTCATAAGCCGCGATGTCCTCCTCTGCGATGCGGAAGGAGACGACACGGGTTTTGTTTTTGCTTTCTGACATGGCATCACCCCTACCAACCAACAACATCAACAACAGGGCTCCCAGGCTTCCCGCTGTGCGGGGTTTCAAAGGGGTTCCCCCTTTGGCGCGGACGATGTTTAGAAAATGCGAAGCTATTTTGTAAACAATCGGTAACGTGCCTCGCTTTTAAAAGCCCTTGCTCTGTTTGGCTCTAAAACGCACTGATTTGCTCTAATTTGCTCTAGCTCCTTGAGCTGCCCCGGGATTTGCTCTAATTTGCTCTGAATTGCTTTATGAGGAGCTTCATCAGATGACCGATTGGCGCACCAGGCCCAGGACAGGGAAAAGCCAGTTCTACCCATTGATGCCGGAGATACAGAACCGCCTCGCCCTGGGTGAAACGTACAAACAGATTCACGACGACCTGACCAGCAAGGAGCGGATAGAAATTGGTTACGACCAATTTGCGCGCTACATCCGCAATCACCTGAGGCCCGTGAAAGTCGAAAAGCGGGAGACAACTTCAACTGTTCCGACTAAAGAAAAAACCGTTGATACAGCGCATCCGTTTTTTCGTGCCCAAAACCCGAAAAATGGTGAGCGCCGAAGAAACATCGATCAGGACTTTCATAGTTCCGTACCTGACCGGGAAAAAATATACGGACCCGAGGCAGTAGACGATAAGTAACGCCGCTCTATCAAAGCGGCATTACTGGCCGGTATTTAATTGCCCTTAGCTGCTGAACCGAAAAGCTTTTTCACGGATGGCGGCAGGGTATTAATGACGTCCTGCTGCTCACTGTATTTTCCTTTCCAGAACTCCGCAGAATTACGGTTACTCATGCCGATGTCATAAAGCACGTAAAGCCCCAACGAAAAAGCACCGATCAGCGTAAACAGCGCACCAGCTAAAACAAGGTTTAACAGGGACGCTTTTCTATCGCGTAAATTGGCTCCTGTTGACTTTAATTTGCTTTCAATAGCCTGTACATCGGCGTGAACGCGGTTGAGAGAGTTTGCAAGCGCTTTATCAACACTACTTTCTACAGCTTCACGGATACGCTGATGCGCAGACTCGATTTCGACTTTCGACAAAGCAACCAAAAGTGCCTTTGTTTCCGCTGTCAACGTACCAGCGGTTCTTTCAGCTTCTTCGACGGCGGTTGCAATGATATTCAAAGAGCCTTCCAGAACATCTGGAATACTTTCAATAGCAGACACTATAGGCCCCGAGAACGTCTGCATTGTTGCCTGATTTGCCAAGACCATTGCAAAGATCGGATCTTGATCAGACAGCTTTATTCCCAGTCGGAGGAAGACATCACTTTTGATCTGTTGGAAAAGCTCGTTGTTTTCCATAAGTCACGCAGCCTTGGCGAAACCAAACACACGATCAAGTTCGGCGTATACGTCTTCGAATACGCGGTTAATTCGTGACTTTGCCATAAAGCCGAATTCTTCGGATTCTTTCACCTGACGGCAGGTGAGATGTTTCTCAGACATCAGGCGAATATCCGTGCTAAAGGCATCGCTGTTTCGGTCAACGATAGGAACGATGCCCTGAATAATATTGCTGTTGTTCTTAATCCACGGCATTTCCGACAACGATTTGCCGTTGAATTCAGGAATGCCCCAAAACTCATTTTCCCAAACAACAATTTTCGTGTTTGTTTTGGAATTCTTCACCAAATCAATCAATGAGAGCAAACCGGTAACTGTATCGTCTTTAGCCTGGCCGCCAGTGACAATGGAGTGAATGAAAACCTGTTTCTTATGATCCTGCATCGCCTCAAGAATGAAGTTAGAACTGATAAATTTGCCGATTGGCAAAAATGTCGAAGCGCCATTATCAATAATCGATACTTGTTCAGTGCTGAGAATTGATTCAAACAGCGGGTCAAACAAGCGCTGTATGACAGTACCTCCTTCGGTAATCGGCACCAACATAACGTTAAGATCAAGCATTTGAGCAAACGTGCTGTTGACCGGGTCCGTATCGCCACACACCGGCGAATAACCACGCTCACGCATGTACTGCGCAAGAATGGTCGAGACAAAAGACTTGCCTACCCCGCCTTTGCCCTGGAGCGTCCAGTGAGTGGTATTGAGTAGGCTATTCAGAACTGTCAGTGCTTTAGTCATAAAAAGATCCCGTAAGTTATTCAATTAAAACGCGGGCAGCCGAAAGTGCCGCCGGATAAAAAACGCGTCGAAAAATTCGGTGGTAGTTACATCGAAACACCAAGGGCTCTGCCCTTGTAAACCCGCAACGGCCGCGTTGACCTCAGGAGCGTGGGGGTGAAGCAACCCCACACTCCCGAGGCGAGGCTTTTTTTTGACCGTGTACCGTCAAGTGTTCGCTTCGCCCGTGCTTCCGTTCGCCGGAACGATGGAGCTGTTCCGACGAGCCGGGAGCGCGGCACCTGACGGGCGATAGATCAGACCATCATCCAGGTAAAGCGGTACGGATCCATGAAGGGGATATCATCATCGAAGCTGTCAAAGTCCGGAGCCGGCTGTGGTGCGGGCTGTGGGGCTGCCTGCTGTGGCTGTGGTGACGATTGCGGCCGCTGTTGCTGTGGTCGTGGCGTCGAAGTGCTTTGCCCTTGCTGATCGCCCTGAGGGCGTCCACCGAGCAATTGCATGGTGCCTTGCATGTCCACCACGATTTCAGTGGTGTAGCGCTTGATACCGTCTTTTTCCCATTCCCGGGTTTGCAGCTTGCCCTCGATGTAGACCTGGGAGCCTTTGCGCAAGTATTCGCCGGCGATTTCCGCGACCTTGCCGAACATCGACACTCGATGCCATTCGGTTTTTTCAACCTTCTGGCCGGTCTGCTTGTCCGTCCATTGTTCACTGGTTGCCAAACTCAGGTTTGTGACCGCGTTGCCGTTGGGCAGGTAGCGAACCTCGGGATCTTGGCCACAGGTACCGACCAGGATGACTTTGTTAATTCCGCGAGCCATGGATGAATCCTCTTTCGAATGAAATTATCAGTTGAAAAACTTCACTTTGCCTTCCGCGTCCAGGCGTAACCCCGCCTCGAATGGCTTGCCGGCATTGCTTTTAAACCCCTTCAGAATCCCGGTTTTCCCCTTGGTTAGCAGCGTTTCAATCTGCCCTGAGGTCAACGTCTTTTTACTGATTTCGGGATACAGCTTGAACGCGCATCCCAAGCACCCAATCACCCGGGACGTGATAGCCAGCTCTCCACCACACATTGGGCATTTGGCATTGACCTGGAAAGCCGGCTGCGCTGCCTGGATCTGGATGTTGCCAACGTCCACGTTCTTCACCTGGTCGGCAATGAACGCTTCCAGCTCGTCCAGGAAGGCATCAACGGTCATTTCTCCGCGCTCGATCTTCTGTTGCTGCTCATGCCAGAGCGCAGTCATGTCCGGCGTGGTGGCAATCGCCGGCAACGCGGCGACGAACTCCAGCCCCAACGGTGTAGGAATGAGCTTTTTCTTATCGACCGTGTAGAAGTTGCGCTCCTGCAGCTTGGCGAGCATCGCGGCGCGGGTTGCCGGTGTACCGATCCCGCCGTTCTCGCCGGCGGCTTTACCTTGGTCCCGATCCAACAGCAATTGCTTGATGCGTGGGTCTTTCACGTACTTGGCAACGCGCTGCAGGTCCTTGAGCAAGGTTGCTTCGGTGTAAAGCGGCAACGGCCGGGTTTTTTCCTTGCTGACCTTCAGCCCCTCGCACAACCCGGTATCCCCCGGGTTCAGGACCGACAAGACATCGAAAGGGCTTTCAACCTGGTCGTCTCCATCACTGTCCTCGTCGGCCTCGATGTCGTCCGAAACAAGCACCGTCCAGCCCGGGGCGGTGACTTTGTTGGACTTGGCAACAAAGGTTTTGCCTGTAACGTCAAAACACACCTCTGCAGCCAGATGGCGTTTCTCCGGGAGAAACTGAGCCAGGTAGCGCTTAACGATGGCCAGGTAGACCTTGTGTTCATTGGCGGTCAGCTGCTCGATGTCGAATTTCGATCCCGTGGGGATGATCGCGGTATGCGCTGAAACCTTGCTGTCGTTGAACGCACGGCTTTTGCGTTGGGGATCGACTTCGGCAAACACACTGCCAAGATCCGGCAGTGCCTGGGCCAGCACGGACAGCGTTTCCGGGGCTTCAGCAAACTGCTCGTCGGACAGGTAGCTGCAGTCCGAGCGGTTGTAGGTGATGGCCTTGTGTTTCTCACGCAGTGACTGCGTTAGGGCCAACGTCCTTTCGGCATCAATCCCGTGTTCCTTGCTGACATGCACCTGCAAATCCAGCAGGGAGAAAGGCAGCGGCGCCGATGTCACTTTTTCCGGAACCTTCACAGAGGTCACCACTGCAGCTGCTTGCCGGCAAGCGCTGGCCAGCGCGTCGGCAAACGATTCGTCGATGATCCGACCTTTATCGTCCACCGGGGCATCGTCGGGCACCACCAACCGGGCGCCGATGCCGTTTTCCCCAAATCGCAGGTTGGCAGCCAGGCTGTAGAAGTAGGCCGCCGCGTGGCTTCTGTTCGCGAGATAGCGATTCACGATCAGGCCGAGGATGACCGTTTGCACGCGCCCTACTGACAGCACGCCTTTGATGCCCTTGGCCTGCGCTGCCAGCGTGTAAGCCCGGGTCATGTTGAAGCCGTAAAGCTGATCGCCGATGCTGCGGCCCAGAGCTTTTTGAGACAGGCCGTAGAACTCGCTGTTGTCACGCAGGTTCGTCAATGCTTTGCGCGCCGCATTGGCATTAAGGTCGTTGATCAAAAGGCGCTTCACCGGGCTACGGTTGCCGTAGAACAACAAGACTTCATCGACCAGCAACTGACCTTCATCGTCGGGGTCGCCGGCATGAACGATTTCAGTAGCCTTGCCGATCCAGTCACCGACAACCTTGAGCTGATCCTGAGTCGCCGGGATTGGCAGGTACTTTTCCGGCCGGAGCTTTAGCGGCAGGTCCTCCGCGTTCCACTTGGCATAACCCGGGTTGTGCACTTCTGGACCGGCGAGGGCCAGCAAGTGACCGATACACCAGGTCACGATGTCCGGCCCGCATTCGATGTAACCGCCCTTGCTACGACCGCCGCCCAGTGCCTCAGCAATGACCTTGCCCAGCGCTGGTTTTTCAGCAATAAAAACTCTCATAAACGATGACCCTATTGAGACTAATTAGAAGTGAACGCAGTGCTTGGGCGGTCTATCCGCTCGCCTTGCCGAACTTGCCGTTGATTTTTTTGTTGATGCCCGGGTCTGCACCTGGGCAACTGTTGGTGAAAGCCAACCGCTGTTTAGCTGTCGAATTCCAATCGATGCGTTTTTTCTTCTTGTAAACAACGATGTCAAAGTGATCTTGAATCGCCTTGCTGCAGCCGCTGCCATTCGATCCGGTAAATAGCCCCCACATACACAGCGCTGTCTTACAGGGGTCTTTTGCGAAGGCTGGGGTGGTCGAAAAAACAGCCACGGCCACCAGGCCGGCTGTGATCGCCTTGCGCACTTTTGAAAGCGTTGAAGGCTTGGCGGTCAGGCACGGCTGGCCCGCCGCTGGTGCGGTTCTGTTCATGAAAAATTCCTTTGTTAGCGCCGAGTGGCGCGTGTTGCGAGGGGCTATGCCTGCGGAGTCGTGCGCTTTTCCTGCTCGTCGCGCAGTTGCTGGTCATGCGGCGCCGTTACGGCAACCTTGGGTTCGACGGTGCGAACCGGCACGGTTAACGCATCAATTTTCGTGGCGTCACCGACCGGCAAGCCCGGCTCTTTCATGAACGCCCGTTCTTTGAACACCGGCTCTTCGTACCAGAAAATTTTGCGTGCCCGAATGTTGATCGGCGGCGTTTTTTTCGTGCCTTGAACGAAAATCAACTCTTCGTGATACGGCAACTCGTTGACCTCTTGGGGGAGCATCAAGGGCCGGGCTTGCTCCGTGTAGCTGTCGGTTTTGGTGCGCTTTTCGCCACCGCTGTTTACCGACAGGTTTTTGACCCTGACCGTCGTGTTGCCCAGGCGTGCGCTGTACTCCTTGGCCAGCTCGATGTCACCGGTGCCATAGACAACCTCGATGTGGAACGCCTTCATGATCCCGTTGCCGGCTTCGCGCCCGTAGGTGCGTTCGCTGCGCAACTGGTCCTTACCCTGGAAGATAATCAAATAGCGCAAACCGGCGCCGCGAGTCAGTGCCGGGGCTGTCTCCATGATTTCCATGCGACCCATAACGGCGATTTCATCGATCAAGAACAGCACCTGGTACTTGAGCCTGAGCGAGCCGTCAGGGCAATGACCGCCCTGCTCCGGCAGGATTTCCGAGTTTTGCTGGATTGCCTGGGTAAAAAACAGGTTCATCAGCGGGCCGTATTTCGTGAGCGAGTTGCTGGTGACGCAGAAGTAGATGCTGATTTTTTCCTCGCGCAGCTTGGAAAAGTCGATGTCATCACCGGACACCGCCCAGGCCACTGTTTTTTCCCCGTACATCGACAGCACGTCTCGCACGATGTCCGCGGTGGTGGACCAGCCGCTACTTTTGTTCTTCGACGCTTCGAAAACACCTGTCAGCTCTCGCAGGCACTCGACCGACAGCGCATTTTTACCACTGCTACGGGCTTCTATAACCTGTTGCGCCCAAACCCCTATCGCAGTACCCAATGACGCCACCTCGTAAGCCTGAGGCAGCGTGCAGGGCATTTCCGGGGTTTCCATTAGGTACAGGATGATCGCCGCAAAAACGTTGGCGGCTGTGTTGTACCACTCTTGGTTTTTCGGGTTGTCCGAAACGAACAACACGCTGGACATGGTGCGGATCTGCCCCAGCCGTTACAGCGGATCACGGCTCAACCTGGCTAATGGGTTCCAGCGGTGTGTCTCCAGCCGTTCAGGCGAGAATCGAAATACCTTGTGGCCGGCTGCTGCGCGGAATCCCGCAGTGGTTTCCCAGTTCTCAAACTTCGGATCATTCACCACCACCGAATCGGGATAGCTCAAGAGGTTGGGAATCACGCTACCCACACCCTTGCCGCTACCAGGTGGTGCGGCCAGCATGAGAAAGGTTTGGCCGTAGGACGCGAGGAACGTGTCCTTGGTTGGGTGCTTGCCGATTAACAACGCGGGGTGCTGCTCGATCCGCTTTTGTGGGTTTGAAGGGCTATACGTGGCCATGCGACCTCCTTTTAACAGAACGCGGTGTTTGTTTCGCTGCGTGGTATGCCTGAAACTCAGTCCTGGACATGCCGAGGGCTAGGCGCTTTTGATCCTCCTCCACAACCCCGAACTCGTATTGCTCTAGGGCTTCGCTGTCGCCCTTGAACACCCGGTCAAAGTCAGCACGGACCTGCTGGGGGTTGGGCTCCCTGACAAATGAGTGTCCGAACTGTCGAGCCAAATACAGATCGGCTTCGCGATCCTGCTGCGTTTCTGACTTCATGATTGTTTCCCAATGCAAGCCGCTGAGAGCCTGGGTGACTTGTCGCGCAGGCTCTCAGGGGCCACCAAGCCATTTATGGCGCGGTAGCGTCGTTAAGGTTTTGGTTCTGCTTACTCAGTGCGAAAGCATCCGTTTTGGATCTGCGCCGCTGAGTGGGGGTCCCCCTTCAGGGGGTCGAGGCGGATGAGCGCGTAGCGCGAATGCTGTTACTGATACTCGCCCTTGTATTCAAAAACACGCAGCTCGGCATTGTTGGCAAAGCGTGCGTTACCGTGCAGCGATGTGACGGGCTTGAGACGCATGAAGTAGGCCAGCAAAGACAGGCCAATGGGCAGGAACGTAATTGCCGCAGTGGCGCACCAGGCCCAAGGCAAGAACACTAGCCCTCGATCGTTCAGCGCAATGCCGTCCGATGCGTCCAGAAGCGTATGCCACGTCACACCG
>Ga0105251_10004073_pt1 | contig 10255 bp, 9 predicted proteins | sample KBSS64metaG_FD_80424 | JGI IMG/M metagenome (GOLD analysis project Ga0105251, IMG submission 80424) | Switchgrass rhizosphere microbial communities from Kellogg Biological Station, Michigan, USA - KBS S6-4 metaG | ecosystem: Host-associated > Plants > Roots > Rhizosphere > Soil | place... | reverse complement strand
TGTCTAGAGGGATGATGGCATGAATTTTTTTCCTTGTTTTATATCCATTGTTTTTGTGGTTCGGAACCAGGCACTGGATCTTGAAAGTATCATCACGAATGCCACTAATGTGATTTCGGATATCGTACGTGATTACGAAATAATAATCGTCGACAATGCTTCTGAAGACGAAAGTATTTCGGTGATGAAGCGTCTGACAAGTGAAGATGGAATCGCAAATCTCCAGGTTTACGCACTCACCAAAGAAGTAGATTCGGACACTGCTTCCTGGGTGGGGCTTGAAAGTGCGTTGGGTGATTTTATTGCGGTCATTGATCCACTTACCGACAGCATTGAATTTTTACCGACTATGCTCAAAAAGGCGATCGATGGTGTAGATGTTGTTTTTGCCAATAACGAGCAAAAAAACTCTCAAAGTCTCGCTTACAGAGGCGCGTTTGCTGTTTTCCATGGCCTGTACAATCACTTCAATGGGGTGCATCTTGCAAAAGAGGCTCCACAATTTCGATTGCTTAGCAAGAAAGTGATTAACTTCATCTTGCAGCATCCTCAGTCGGCTATGACGTATCGTCACCTTCCAGCGACGGGAGGTTTCTCCCAAGTGCGGCTTTCATATAGTGCACCGCCAAAAACGTCCCAACCCAAGCGTTTGGCAGAGAGTATTGATAGGGGAATGCGGCTGTTGGTATCGACTACCAGAGCGCCCATGCGTCTTGTTACCTCTCTTTCGTTGTTTGGCGCGATGGCGAATTTGTTTTATTGTATCTATGTTATTTCGGTTGGCCTGTTTAAAACCAATGTTGCTCCAGGATGGATTAGTGTTTCACTTCAGCAGTCGGGAATGTTTTTCCTGATTTCATTGGTACTGCTTGTGCTTGGGGAATATATCCTGCATATGGCGAGTCTGTCTAATGAGGCGCCGTTGTACCATGTCGCACAAGAGTTGACGAGTTCCAAGATCACACGGCGTGAAAAACTGAATATCGAGGAGGTTTCGATCTCTTCTAAAGATGGCTCCGTTTTAGTTGGCGAGCGGAGTAATAATGCCAATGTCTGAGACGGATTTCGATGCGGTAGTTATTGGTGGAGGCTTTTATGGCTGCGCCATCGCTATTTATCTCGCAAAAAATCGTGGCTTCGAAAGAGTTCTGGTTGTAGAGAGAGAGGCATCTCTTCTAAAACGAGCATCCTATAATAATCAAGCGCGAGTGCATAACGGATATCACTATCCGAGAAGCTTTACTACCGCATTTCGCAGTCGTCTGAATCTGCCAAAGTTTGTGCAAGATTGGCCTGAGGCTATAAATCAGGAATTTACCAAGCTATATGCTATTTCCAGACGTAACTCAAAGGTTACAGCGAAACAGTTTGTTCGATTCTGTGCTGATATTGGGGCGGAGGTACATGCGCCAGATCCGGAAATGCGAAAGCTATTCGATCCACGCCTGATTGAGCAGGTTTATTTGGTCAAGGAGTATGCTTTCAACTCTGATCTTGTTGCCAAGAGGGCTCTCGGTGAGTTGCAAGATCTAGGTGTAAATTTGTTGCTTGAAACCGAAGTAGAGTCTATCTCCAAGGCGGTGAATGGTGAGCTTGGTGTTATCTTCAAGAGTAAGGATGGCAATTTCAGCTCCGTGTCCAGTCGATATATTTTTAACTGCAGTTACAGCGGAATCAATCAGTTGATGGGTGATTTTCCGGGTATAAGGACGAAGTTGAAACAGGAAATTACCGAGATGGCACTTATGGATATGCCGGCTCCCTTGAAGGGCCTGGGTATTACTGTTATGGATGGGCCTTTTTTCTCGTTGATGCCATTTCCGGCAAGACACCTTCACACACTTTCTCATGTCAGATACACGCCACACCTTCAGTGGGTGGATGAGCCTGGGATAAGCCCTTATGGAAAACTAAACGATTACAGAAGGGTTTCACAAGTTGACCGTATGGTGCGAGATGTATCCAGATATCTTCCATCACTTTCAACGGCGAAATATGTGGAGTCATTGTTTGAAGTCAAGACAATTCTAATGAAAAACGAAAGTGATGATGGTCGGCCAATTTTGTTTGAAAAATACGAAGATTTACCAAAGTGTTTTTCAATTCTTGGTGGAAAGATCGATAATATTTATGATGTGCTGGAGAAGCTAGATGCTGAACGCCTTGATTAATGGGAAGGTGAGTTTATTAAAACTCTTTGCCATGGTGATAGTAGCTACGCTAAGTTTTCAGCTTAATTTTTTTAATTTTGCTAATGACTATTTTTTTGATAGTTTCGATAAAGGCTCTCAAGCGCTGGTGCTAGGAGGGATTTTTGCGGATGATTCTGGTCTGGATAAGGGCGGTTCCCATATAGGTTTCATGTCGATTGGGCAGAAATTCGATTACAGCCAAAATATGTTGGACGCTTATCCCGTATTTGCCGGCGAGGCTGCTGGCAAGGATATTTATTATTCACCCTATAAGTCACAGTATGGTGTTCAAGGGCTGTTCTTCTCAGCTTCTTATTCTTTGTTTGGTCTTCATTCGGTCGCAGAACTGCAATTATTGAATTCTGTTTTGTTTGCACTGATTGTCGGGTTGCTCACACTGTTGTATGCGAAAGTATATAATGGGCGTTTTGCCGCAATTTTTTTTGTTGTGATGATCAGTTCTCCTTGGGTCATTGCTTTCGCAAGAAACCTTTATTGGGTCCCCGTGCTGTGGTTTTTACCTGCGGTATTTGCGGCGTTAGCATACAAGTCTAATGAGCGTGCCAAGAAATTCATGTTTTGCGGCCTTACTGGTGCGGCAGTTTTTCTGAAGAGTTTGGCAGGTTATGAGTACCTCTCCGCGATTACGCTATTCGCCTGTTCTGTATTCCTTATCGCTCCCTTTTTTCGCGAGGAGCGTCCTGACCATCGGCGTAATCTGAAATTTTTTGTACTCACCTTCGCATTATGCGTACTCGGTTTTGTTTTTGCTCTATTGCTTCATGCGGGAATGCGCGGTGACACGATTGTCGCTGGACTGCAAAATATCTTTGAGCAGGATGTCAAGCGACGTACGTATGGTGATCCATCTACCTTTGATGACGTATTCAAAGCGTCGCTTCAAAGTTCTCCGCTAGATGTAGTGAAACGCTATATCAATATTTGGGAAACTGCGGTTTTTTTCTATCTGCCAGGTGCCTTGTTCAAGTGGTTGATTCTACTTTCTCTGACTGGATTTTTATATGCTTCTATTTCCAGGCGCCAGTTCGATTTTAAAAATGGCATAACCCTATTTGTTTTTTTTAGCGCTTCCGCTTCCTGGCTGATTCTTGCCAAAGGGCACTCCTACATCCATACTCAATTAAACTACGTTTTATGGTATTTCGGGTTTGTCCAGGCTCTGGCCTACGTTTTGATTTCTTACTTTGTTTTGTGTGTTGAGGATTTAAAGCTATCGTTAAAGCAGCGCTCGCCGCATAAACCCGTGATGATGCTTCTTCATGTCTTGGTAATGCTGGCTTTTGTTAGCTTCAGTTTTAATTATGAGCAAGGAAAGGTATTCGAACAGAGTTTGGCCGCGCTGGAGTTGGACCCAAGCAGTGAGATAAAAACATCGGTCGGGATCGTTGCAAAAGTTACACTGAGTGGAGAGTTGGCTCTGTACTCGCGCGATTGCCGCCGGTTTGATAAAAGTAAGACATTTTACTTGCATGTATATAAGACCGGGGCTTCATCAGGCACTGATCAATTTGAAAATCTGGATTTCGAATGGCAGCGATTCGAGGTGCCTACCCCTTATTGGCCTTCTCGGCATTCAGTATCGTGCATTGCCCTGGTGAAGTTACCAAACTATAGTATAAGCAAGATTGATTTTGGTCAGTATTCAATAGTGAACGGGTCAATCAACATCATATGGCGGGATTCAATGCTTGTTGATAAGCAACTCCAGGCGAAAACATTTGCTGCTTTCAATCTTACTGATGCGAATTGGGTGAACGGGGTTTCCGGAACACGATTTTTTGTCAAAAATGATTTTTCAAATAGACAGTCATTGGTTGTTGGTGCTGGAATATATTTTTCCGATGCCGGAGTGCGAGAGATTACTGCGTTGGAGTACAGTGAACAGTATATTAATGTGACTGTCAGTGGTAATCCTTTAAATCCAAACCTGGATGGTTATCCTCATCTAATTGAGGTTAAACAGTGATTATCAATGTCGCCCGTAAGGAGGATACGATGGCTAGTGCACTCATTGGTTACAGTGGATTTGTCGGCGGGACACTATTAAATCAAACCCATTTTGATTGTCTCTACCGATCCACGAATATTGCCGATATTCAGGGGCAGCAATTTGATACCGTCGTCTGCTCTGGCGCCCCCGCGCAAAAGTGGATTGCCAACTCGCAGCCGGAAGCCGATCTCGAAAATATACGTGGGCTGATTGAAGTCCTCAAGACCGTCAAATGTAAACGATTCATTTTGATCAGTACTGTAGATGTTTTCATGAAGGCAGTCGATGTTGATGAAAATACGCACGTTGATGAAATCGGGCTTCATCCTTACGGCCTGAATAGGAGGATGCTAGAGAAGTTTGTTGAAGGTCATTTTTCTGAGCATCTGATTGTCCGCCTTCCCGGGTTAGTTGGACCTGGTTTACGGAAAAATATTATTTACGACTTTCTCAATCGGAATAACCTTGAAGCTATCGATAGTCGGGGTGTTTTTCAATTCTATCCGATGGTTAATCTTTGGTATGATATATCGATCGCGCTTAGTTCGGGTTTGAAACTTGTTCATTTGACCGCTGCTCCCGTATCTGTTGGACATATATCCGAGCTCGGCTTTGGTGTTGAATTTGATAATGTAAAAGATCAGCCTGCGGCTGTTTACAATATGCAGACTAATCATGCTCATTTGTTCGGCGGCAGTGGTCGTTACCAGTATAGTTCGCGGGAAACCATTCAGGCGGTCAGGGCCTATGTTCAGTCCGAACCGAAGATAGAGAACCTTGCGCAATGAGGCTATCTATCTCAAATATTGCATGGGATCCGCAGGACGACGAAAGCGTCGCGGGACTACTGAAGCAATACTCGGTTGATGCCATCGATGTGGCCCCAAGCAAATATTTTCCTGATCTGGCTAACGCTCGAAAAGAAGATATATTGAGCGTCCGAGACTGGTGGAAAGCCAAGGGGGTGGAAATAACCGGTATGCAGTCTTTGCTCTTTGGGACAACCGGATTGAATGTGTTCGGTTCTGACCGCAGCAGAGGTGAGCTGATCAAGCATTTGTCTCATGTGTGTCGTGTCGGCCAAGGCCTGGGTGCAAAATTTCTGGTTTTCGGATCTCCAAAAAACAGGGATCGAAGTGGATTGTCAGACAACGAAGTATCCTCAATTGCGATTCCTTTTTTTCGCGCAATTGGAGACATCGCTGGGGAATATGGCACTACCATTTGTTTGGAACCGAATCCGGTCTGCTATGGCGCAAACTATATGGTAACCAATACTGAGACCGCGCAAGTCGTCCGGGAAGTCGATCACCCCTTTATCAGGATGCAGTTTGATACTGGGGCAATAACGATTTCCAATGAAGAGCCTTTATTAACACTTGATCAGTGTGCAGATATTATTGGCCATGTTCACGCCAGTGAGCCCAACCTGGTGCCGTTAGGGGATGGTACTACCGATCATGTAACGATGAGCCGTATTCTCCACGAGCGTTTGCCTAATCATGTCGTCTGCATTGAGATGTTGGGGCTGAAGAGCGAACCGAATCCGGTATCAATAGAGCGCGCATTAGGCGTTGCTGTCAGTTGCTACCGAGAAAACTTATCCGGGTGCGCTTCATGAAGTGGATAATCCTGATAGTGGGGATTTTGTCGAATGCGTCTGCCAGCGTATTAATTAAAATGGCGATGATGGCGCCACGTAAATTCCCTTCATTTTCCGATCCCTTTGCGGCGCTGACGAACTGGCCTTTTTGGCTGGGCTTGGGATTGTACGGTACGGCATTTCTCCTTTACGCAGCTGCGTTGGCGCGTTTACCGTTGAACGTAGCGCACCCGGTTCTCACCGCCGGTGCTGTTGCAGCCGTTGCTATCTCTTCAGTGCTTGTCTTCAGAGAGCCGTTCCATACCACGACATTGGCAGGGATTGTCTTGGTAATTATCGGTGTGTTCTTGATCACACTTCGCTCGACTTAATGGTAACGATGAACATGATTACAGATAAAACCGATAAGACTCGCCTCAGTTGGGACGTGCCCGCGTACGAAGAAAGCCTGTGGCTGGGTCGATCGAAGCGTTGGTGTGTCGTGATTCCGGTCATTAACGAAGGTGATCGAATCAGAAGCCTTCTAGATAGAATGAGTCGCCTGACTATTAGTGAACATGCCGACATCATTATCGTAGACGGTGGCAGTACTGATAACTCACTCGATGCGGAGTTTCTGCGTCGCAACGAGGTCCGCGGATTATTAATCAAGCGTGGACCAGGCAAGCTGAGTGCGCAGTTACGCTGCGCCTATGCCTTCGCTCTTGATCAAGGGTATGAGGGAATTGTTACTATTGACGGTAATGACAAAGATGATCCGGACGCCATACCGCAATTCATCGCCGAGCTAGATAAAGGAACAGATTTCGTGCAAGCCTCCAGATTCCTGGAAGGCGGCGTTGCAGAAAATACGCCGAAATCGAGAGACCTGGCCATTCGATTGATTCATGCACCCTTACTGAGTCTTTCGTCGGGGTTTAAGTGGACAGACACCACTCAGGGGTTCCGGGCCTATAGTCGCAAGATGCTGCTGGATACCAGGATTTTGCCATTTCGCAATGTCTTTATGACATACGAATTGCTTGCATACCTTAGCTACAGGGCTCCCAAACTCGGTTTCCAATGCAAAGAATTGGCGACGGTGAGGCGATATCCGATCGGCAAAGTTCCAACTAAAATCAACGGAATTAAGGGGAATCTAGCTGTGTTGGCGGTACTTTTCCGCGCATGCAGTGGATATTACAATCCCAAGTAACAGTCTCCAATTTTTTACTCTGTAGACGGGGCAAGCGGTTTTTGCCCCGTTGATTTGATGGTTTAACTTAAACTTTGTTCTTTTCGGTTGTCAGGCTATCAATGTACCAGTTAATTGTGTGCCTCAGCCCATCATGAAGACTGAACTCTGCCTTCCAACCAAGTTCCCTTTCTGCAAGCGAACAATTAAGTACGTTGATAGGTACATCGAAAGCTCGTGCGGGCATGAAGTTACGAGTCACCGCGTTATCAGTTATCTTCTCAATAAGATCGATCAGCGCGTTAAGTGATGTCCCTTCGCCTGAGCCGATGTTAAAAACAATCTCAGAGCCTTGGTACTTGAGGGCTTTCGAGAATGCGTTGGCGATATCTTTTATATATATATAGTCTCGCGTAACCGAGCCATCTCCCCAGATGTCTATGGTTTTTCCCGCTGTCGCTCTGCTTACAAAAGCTGCAATTGCACCTTGTGCCGTTTCAATTCGTTGTCTTTCGCCATAAGGGTTGGCAACCCTTAAAATCACCGGTTTGATGTTGTGGAGCTTCTTGTAGAGATACAGGTATTTTTCGATGGTGAGTTTGCTGATGCCGTAGGATACTTCTGGATCAGTGGGGTGTTCTTCGGAAAGTGGGCATTGTACGGGCTTCCCGTAAACGGTACCACCTGATGATATAAACACGATCTGCTCAACCTTTTGCTCCACCATCACATTCAGCATGTTCAGTGTCGCAATGACATTCGTTTGAATGTCATAAATAGGATCATCATTAGAAGATTTAGGAAGGGTAGTAGATACCAAGTGGAGTACCCCATCTACGCCTTTGATCGCTTCTTCAAGGTCGTGTTTGCTCTGAAGATCTCCAGCGATCCATTCAACGTTCTCATGGGCCTCGAACACGCGGTACGGAGGGACTCGGGGCCTTTCGAAGATTCGCAGGCTGTGGCCCTCTGCAAGGAGCTTGTCCGCTATGTTCGAGCCGATGAAGCCACCGCCGCCGAAAATTACATACTTCATAATTTATTCCAATTTTTCATGAATTTGCATGAGATCCGCATATACACCCGATAGTACGCTGATGTAGGCGTGCAGCGGCTCACCGGCTATCCTTCCTGCGCCATGATTGTGGGCGTGCTCATTATTCAATGCAAGGCACGACCGGAGACTTTGCGCCAATTCTTCGGCGTTTCCAGGCTCGAATACTGTTACGTTATCCTTTTCCCCCAAGTATTCAGTTATTCCCGTTACGTCGCTTGCGATGATGGGGGTTCCGCAAGCCAAAGCATTCAATAACACGAGCGGCGCGTTTTCTCTCCATGTAGAAGGGATGACCAGTACATCCAGCGAGTGCAAAACGCTACCAATTCGTTCGTGAGGGAAAGTTCCCATGAACCGAACTCGTGGATCATTCTGAATAATCCCGTCGAGATTTTTCACGTAATCCGGGTTTTGTTGTGTATCGCCGTAAATGACAACGTCCGCGTCCATGTTTGGAAGTTGCTTGATGGCCTGCAGGAGAACATGACAACCCTTGTGGTTTGTCAGCGTTCCAATAAAACCGATAGTGGGAGTCTTTCCTGTCGCTTTGATTCGATCCAGATCAACTGGATAGATGATTGGCGGCTGGATTCCGTATTTGAGGCGTCTGATTTTGTGCTGGGGGATTCCCGCGTTGATCAGTAAATGTTCTATGAATAGTGTAGGCGGTAAAATTTTATCAATTTTGAGCATGGCTTGGGCAATGGTCTGCTCACGATTGCGAAGATCCTTCATGGCCAGCATGATGTTCTTGAAGCGGGTATTGATTGGCGCGGACGCAGCCAGCATCAACGCGGAAAATAGTACCTGAGGCGTATGCGCCAAAAGCCGGCGCATGGTGCCCTTCTGGTTATTAATGGCTACGTGTTTGAGGCAGTTACTTGCCAAAAGACTTGGTCCAGAGCACTCATTCTGACCCCAGGGTTTCACCAGCTGACAGGATCGGCAGTTGATCCAGTAGTCGGTAGGGGTGTAAACCGTTGGAATATTCTTGTCAACGCACGCTTGAAGTGCTGATATCGTCAGGTTTTTGAAATGAAAGAAATGCACTAGATTCGGTTGGAAGTGATCAAGCAGACTTTTGAAGGGGGCGTATACCGCACGGTTGTTGTATTCATCCACTAGTGTAGTGCTGGAGAACTTCCCTGCGACGTAGGGCACCAGTAGTTGATGAACCCTGAAGCCTTCATGATCGTAAGAAGCAAGACTCAGGTTTTCTTCTCCCTGAAGCTGCGCCGTCACAATTTCAACAATGTAGCCTTCGTCTCTCAGTGCCTGAGCAGTCGATAATGTAAGCACTTCTGTTCCCGCAGAAAATTGCGGAAAAAACTGATGAACGCACAGCAGAATACGTTTGCCATTGGCAAAAGGCGTTTCACCTTGCATGGTGGTCAACAGCGCTGCGTATTTTGATAATTTCGATGATTCTCACCAAAGTCTAAGGCTCTTAATTGGATTGGATGTTTGAGAGCTGGAGTAGCGCTCGGCGTCCGTTATAGTCAGAGACCTTACTGCGCACAGCAATCGGGCTGGCCGGGTCAAGATAAACTGCCAGTCCCAGCATTTGCGGTGAGGGTTTACTGAGACCTGCTGTGAGTGTCACAACCTCTGTCCATTGATCCCCTGGCCTCAGCTTTTCAGACTTTGAAAGCGCAGTGTCCGACTTGTCGAGAATCTCCGCGTTCTTGTCCAGGAGGTGAACCGCCAGAATATATCCCTTGGGGAGAGGCTTGATCAGTTCGAAGGCCAACTCGATGTTGTCGCTGCCTGAACTCGTCTTCACGGATTTAGCGGCGACAAGGCGCAGATTTTCACCAAATTCCGGTGAACTGGTTAACGCGTGGTTCTTGACCAGGTAAGTGCATTCGTCTGATTGGCAGCCTTTGGGGGCGAACGCTGCGGGTAACACATTGAGGGCCAGGATCAAGGCACCTGCTGCTGCGAGGTAGGCACTTGCTCTTACATTGTATGCCGTGCTCAGGGCTTTTGGGATCGTGGTTTTGTTTACGCTCAGGATCAACTTGCGGCAGGGGTTCTCCACGGCTTTGTGCAGAAGAAACGCCATTGACAGGGCGATAGCCCAGTAGCCGGCAGTTTGCACAAGAAGTGGAAGATGGCTGAAGTACAAGGAGTTTGCCATGTACCACTGGAAGATCGTCATGTGTACCAGGTACAGGGAAAAGCTGATTTCTCCCAACAGCACGAGAAAAGGCGCGGA
>Ga0105251_10004072_pt1 | contig 10260 bp, 8 predicted proteins | sample KBSS64metaG_FD_80424 | JGI IMG/M metagenome (GOLD analysis project Ga0105251, IMG submission 80424) | Switchgrass rhizosphere microbial communities from Kellogg Biological Station, Michigan, USA - KBS S6-4 metaG | ecosystem: Host-associated > Plants > Roots > Rhizosphere > Soil | place... | reverse complement strand
TGCGAGTTCGCGATCAACGCATCGAACGAGCGCTTCTGGGAGCCGCCCGTGCGCCGCTACGTGCAGGAATGCAAGGACGGCCGCACCGGTTGCCGCGCGCAGGACTTCAACATGCGATGGATCGCGTCGATGGTCGCGGAAGTGCATCGCATCCTCATGCGCGGCGGCGTGTTCATGTATCCGCGCGACTTCAAGACGCCCGAGATGGAAGGACGCCTGCGCCTGCTCTATGAAGCGAGCCCGATGAGCTTCATCGTCGAGCAGGCGGGCGGGCTGTCGATCACGGGACGCGAGCGCATTCTCGATGTCGAACCGAAGGCGCTGCATCAACGCGTGCCGGTGATACTCGGCTCGCGCAATGAAGTCGACCGCATTCAGCGCTATCACGGCGAATACGATCGCGGCGAGGACAAGCCGTTCACGTCGCCGTTGTTCAAGGAACGCTCGTTGTTCCTCCCCGAAACGCAAGCGTGAATCGACATCTGAAACTGCGCTCATTACATCTATAGCAGGGAGGCAAGCGCATGTCAGTCAAGCATCCGATCGTCGCGGTGACGGGCTCTAGCGGCGCCGGCACCACCACCGTCATGAAGAGCTTCACGCATATCTTCAGGCGCGAGAAAATCAATGCGCAGATCGTCGAAGGCGATGCGTTTCATCGATACGATCGTCTTGGCATGCGCGAGGCGATGAAGCAGAGCGAGCGCGACGGCCTCGTCAATTTCAGCCACTTCGGGCCGGAAGCCAATCTGCTCGAAGAACTCGAGAGCCTGTTCCATACCTACGGCGAAACGGGCGGCGGCCAGTATCGCCATTACGTGCACGATGAAGGCGAAGCCGCGCATTACAAGCAAGATGCGGGCACCTTCACGCCGTGGGAGGACATCACGCCCGGCACCGACTTGATGTTCTACGAGGGCCTGCACGGCGGCGCCGTCACGGGGAAGGTCGATATCGCGCGTCATGCGGATCTGCTCGTCGGCGTCGTGCCGATCATCAATCTCGAATGGATTCAGAAGCTGCATCGCGATCAGACGATGCGCGGTTATTCGCATGAAGCCGTCGTCGATACGATCCTGCGGCGCATGCCCGATTACGTGAACTACATCTGTCCGCAGTTCTCGCGCACGCATGTGAATTTTCAGCGCGTGCCGACCGTGGATACGTCGAACCCGTTCACCGCGCGGGAGATTCCGCAGCCTGACGAAAGCTTCGTCGTGATCCGCTTCGCGAAGCCGAAGGGCATCGACTTTCCCTATCTGCTGACGATGCTGCACGACTCGTTCATGTCGCGGCCGAATGTGATCGTCGTGCCCGGCGGCAAGATGGGTCTCGCGATGCAGCTCATCTTCACGCCGATGATCCTGCAGCTGCGCGACCGGCGCGCGCGTGCATAGAAAGGTTTCTCATCATCGTATGTAAGGAGGCATCTCATGAATGCCGTCGCTGAGGCTTTGCCCGGACTTCATCGCTCACCCGATACGCGACAGATGGCGAACGCGTTGCGCATGCTCGCCGTCGACGCCGTGAGCCAGGCGAAGTCCGGTCATCCCGGCATGCCGATGGGCATGGCGGAGATCGCGGTCGCGCTCTGGGCGCGTCATCTGAAGCACAATCCCGCCGATCCGGATTGGCCGGATCGCGACCGCTTCGTGCTGTCGAACGGTCACGGGTCGATGCTGCTCTATGCACTGTTGCATCTGAGCGGCTATGACTTGTCCATCGACGAGATAAAACGCTTTCGTCAGATGGGCAGCAAGACGCCGGGGCATCCGGAAGTGGGCGTGACGCCTGGCGTCGAAACGACGACCGGGCCGCTCGGTCAGGGCCTGACCAATGCGGTCGGCATGGCGCTCGCCGAGGCCTTAATCGCGCGTGAATTCAATCGGCCGGGGCATGAGATCGTCGATCACCGCACGTATGTCTTTGCGGGCGATGGCTGCATGATGGAGGGCGTGTCGCATGAAGCGGCGTCGCTCGCGGGTACGCTGGGGCTCGGCAAGCTCACCGTGCTCTACGACGACAACGGCATTTCGATCGACGGCCACGTCGACGGCTGGTTCACCGACGATACGCCGAAACGTTTCGAATCGTACGGCTGGCACGTCGTGCGTGCGGTCGATGGCCACGATGTCGAGGACGTGTCCCGTGCGTTGCAGGAAGCGCGCGAGTCGGACCGCCCAACCTTGATCTGCTGCAAGACGGTGATCGGCCTGGGTGCGCCCAACATGGCCGGTACGCACGACGTGCACGGCGCGCCGCTTCCCGCCGACGAAGTCGAAGCCACGCGCCGCGCGCTCGACTGGACGCATGCGCCGTTCGAGATTCCATCGTCGATTCGCGCGCTGTGGGATGCGCGCGAGGCGGGCGCGGCGGCGCAGGAGAACTGGAATCGCCGCATGCAGGCGTATCGTCGCGTGTTTCCGGCCGAGGCCGCCGAGTTCGAGCGCCGGGTGCGTGGCGCGCTGCCGGCGAACTGGCGCGACATGGCGCATGCGCTCGTGCGCGACGCGGATCGCGCGCGGCAGACGATCGCGACGCGCAAGGCGTCGCAACTCGCCATCGAAGGCCTTGCGCGCGTGTTGCCCGAACTGCTCGGCGGCTCGGCTGACCTGACCGGATCGAATCTCACACGCTGGAAAGATGCGGTCGATGTGAGCGCGTTGCCGGACAAAGGCAATTACATCCACTTCGGCGTGCGCGAGTTCGGCATGAGCGCGGTGCTCAACGGCGTCGCGCTGCATCGCGGCTATCTGCCGTTCGGCGGAACGTTCCTCACGTTTTCCGACTACTCGCGCAACGCGCTGCGCATGGCCGCGCTCATGAAAACGCGCACGGTGTTCGTCTTCACGCACGATTCCATCGGCCTCGGTGAAGACGGTCCGACACATCAGCCGATCGAGCACGCCGCGAGCTTGCGCATGATTCCGGGCCTCGACGTATGGCGTCCGTGCGATAGCGTCGAGACGATGCAGGCATGGGTGAGCGCGGTCGAGCGCGACCGGCCTTCGTGCCTGCTGCTGTCACGCCAGAGCCTGCCTTTCGTGCCGCGCGATGAAGCGCAGATCGACGGCATCGAGCGGGGCGGCTACGTGCTCCTCGACTGGCCGTCGACATGCGAACGCGATGCGCGCCGCGTCGTGCTGATCGCGACCGGCTCGGAAGTGGCCCTCGCGCTCGCGGCCGTCGAGCCGCTGAAGGACGAGGGCATTCTGGCGCGCGTCGTGTCGATGCCGTCGACCACCGTGTTCGATCGCCAGTGCAACGTGTGGCGCGAACGCGTGCTGCCCGAAGGCGTGCCGCGTGTCGCGATCGAGGCGGGCGTCACGGCGTTCTGGCGGCAGTACGTCGGGTTGAATGGCGGCGTAATAGGCATCGATCGTTTCGGCGAATCCGCGCCCGCGAGCGCGTTGTTCGAGCACTTCGGCGTCACGAAGGCGGCGCTCGTCGATGAAGCGCGCCGCGTGGCGGCCTGAATTTTTCATACCCTGCATGGAGATGACACGATGGCCTTCATCGCATTGAGGCAGTTGCTGGATCACGCGGCCGAACACGCATATGGCGTGCCGGCGTTCAACGTCAACAACATGGAGCAGGTGCACGCGATCATGCAGGCGGCCGAGGCGACGAAGAGCCCGGTCATCCTGCAGGCGTCGGCGGGCGCGCGCAAGTACGCGGGCGAGCCGTATCTGCGGCATCTGGTGCTCGCGGCTGTCGAGGCGCATCCGGATATCCCCGTCGTCCTGCATCAGGATCACGGCGCGAGCCCGTCCGTTTGCCAGCAGGCGATACGGTCGGGCTTCACGTCCGTGATGATGGACGGCTCGCTCATGCCCGATCAGAAAACGCCCGCTGAATATGAGTACAACGTGGGGGTGAGCCGGCGCGTCGTGGAGGCGGCGCATTCCGTGGGCGTCTCGGTCGAAGGTGAGCTGGGTTGTCTCGGCTCGCTGGAGACGGGGCGCGCGTGCGAAGAGGACGGCGTCGGCGCCGAGGGTGCGCTGAGTCACGACCGGTTGCTGACCGATCCCGACGAGGCGCGCGCGTTCGTCGAGGCGACGGGCATCGACGCGCTCGCGATCGCCATCGGCACATCGCACGGCGCGTACAAGTTCAGCCGACAGCCGACTGGCGATATCCTCGCGATCGATCGCATCGCCGAGATTCACGCACGGATTCCGGACACGCATCTCGTGATGCACGGCTCGTCGTCGGTGCCGCAGGAATGGCTTGCGATCATTCGCGAGCACGGCGGCGAGATTCCGGCGACGTTCGGCGTGCCGGTCGAGGAAATCCGGCGCGGCATCGCAAACGGCGTGCGGAAAGTGAACATCGACACGGATATCCGCCTCGCGATGACGGGCGCGATGCGCCGGGCGATGGCGTCGGCGAAATCGGAGTTCGATCCGCGGCATGCGTTGAAGGCGGCGACCGCGGCCGCGCGGGACTTGTGTATCGAGCGTTTCGAGGCGTTCGGGTGCGCGGGGCATGCGGATCGCATCAGGCCGATGGCGCTCGAGGCGATGGCGAAGCGGTATCACTGACGCTACGATGACCGGCCCCGCCCATTGCGAGCTATCTCATGCCAACAGAATCCCCGACAGCGGAACTCGGCGCGACCGCAGGCGAATTCGCGCTTCCCGCGACAGACGGCCGGACCTATACGCTCGGCTCGCTGAAAGGCGCGAACGGTCTCGTCGTCGTGTTCATGTGTAATCACTGTCCCTACGTGAAAGCCGCGATGCCGAATCTGATCCGCGATGCACGCGCGCTGAAGGAAATCGGCATCAATGTGGCGGGCATCAATTCGAACGACGCCACCGTCTACACCGACGATGCGTTCGATCGCATGGTCGCGCTCACGAAAGAATGGAACCTGCCGTTTCCGTACTTGCACGATGAAACGCAGGAGATCGCGCGCGCCTACGGTGCGGTCTGCACGCCGGAATGCTTCGGTTTCGATGCCGGTCTGCGCCTGCGATATCGCGGCCGGATCGACGCATCGCGCAAGGAAGCCTTGCCCGATGCGCGGCGCGATCTCTACGAAGCAATGCGCGCAATGGCGCAGAACGGTGACGCCCCCGACGTGCAATATCCCGCGCTCGGGTGCTCGATCAAATGGAAGCCCTAGCTTTTTTTCCTGGTGCTGCCAGGCGCATGCCACGCCGTCAGATCCTCGTCGGGCCGATCGACTTCGCATCCCCAGTCGAGCGGCTGATCCTGATCGAATCGCTTGCCTAGCTGCCACGCGATCTCCGCGCGCGCGAGCTGCACGCCGAGATAGAACGCATGGCCGCCATCGGTCTCGACTTTAAGCTCGGGATAGAGCGCGAACGGATCGACGGCGACGTGATGACCGTCGCGGTTATAGACATGAATGCCTTCCGCCGACACCTGCACGCGGAAATTCGGATCGCGTATCGCGGCGGCGAGCGTGGCGATCTCTTCGGCGTTGTAAGGAAACGGCCGCTTCGCATGCAACGCCGACAAATCGGCGGAAATGCCCTTGGGCAGCGTCTGCGTTTCGCGCGCGGCATGCATCACGCGTCGTGCGACATCGGCTTCGCGAACGGCACGCCGCGCATGAAGGCTCACCGACGTCGTCAGCACGGCCGCGATGCGCAATTCCGCCGCCATGCCGAACAGCACCGCATTGATGCCGCTCGTATCCGCCTCGGTCAGCTCGGTCACGTTGCCGACGCCCATCATGATCGGCACATCGGGATAGCGCTCGCGCAACGACACGTAACGCGCGATTGACGCCGCGAGCCCGAACGGAATCGGATCGAGAATCGGATCGGCGAGAAAAGGGCGGCCGCGCTTCGTCAGCGCTTCGATGGCGGCATCGAGCGAGGCGCCATCGGCGGGTTCGCGCGGCACGAGGATCGGCGTCGAGGCGATTTCATCCGCGATCCATAGTGTGTCGGCGTTGAGGCTCATCACATAGTCCGCGCCCGCGCGTCCGCCGCGCACGAGTTCTTCATCGCGCATCGAGTCGACGCTCACGCGAAAGCCCTGCTCCTTCAGCATCGTGACCGCATCTTCGAGATGCGGAAACGCCGTCTCCGGCAGGCAGCCGACATCGATTACATCGGCGCCCTGGCTTTTGTACTCGCGCGCGCGCGCCGCGATGCCATCGAGATCGAGACGCGGCGCATCGACGATTTCCGCGAAGATCTCCGTCTCGTAGCGCGACAAGTCCACATGCCGCGCCTCGCGCCCGAAAAACTGCGGCAAGTCCTTCACTTCCTCGGGACCGCGCTCGACCCGCACGCCGTAATGCGCGCTGAGGGCGTCGAGATCGCCGCGGCATCGCCCGGGCACGATCATGCGGCTCGTGCCTTCGCTCAACGGCGTCTCGACGCGCCGGCGGATCATGTCGGCGGTCATCAGGCCCGCGACCTGAAGACCGATCTCGCGAACTTCCCACGTGAAGGGCGATCCGGCGGCAGCGGGCGCGATGCTTTCGAGTACCTGATGCAGGTTCAACTGCGCGAGCCGCCCCGTCAGGAAGACGATGTGTTCCATGCGAGCTTCAGGTCCGACAGGCGTTGATCGAGCGCGGCTTCGAGATCGTCGAGCGAGCAGGCCACGGTGGTATGCGCGAAGCGCGCGAGCCGCTCGACGTTCTCGAACTCGATCGCGCGCGGCCTCACTTCGACCCATTCATGCGGGGTCTGCGTGATGACGCTCGGCGCGGTATCGCATGCGAACACGATGCCCGGCACACATTGCTTGCCGGCTTGCGCATAGAGATTGGTGGGCAAGGTATCGGAGATGCCGTACGCGCATTTGGCGACGGTATTGCTCGTCGCGGGCGCGATCACGACCGTGTGATACTCGCCGTTGTAGATCATGCCGACGGGCACGCTGCTCGCGCTGTTGTCGCGAAACACCTTGAAGTGCTCGCGCAGCTTGGCGACGGTCCAGCCATAGAGCGGCAGCACTTCCTCGCCGGCGGCGGAAAGAAACAGATCGACACCGGGCAGGCGCCGCGCGAGCGCGATCGACTCTTCGAGCATATGCCCCGAGCCGGTCACGCACCACGCGAAGCGCGCGTCGGGCTTGAACTCGTCGAGCCGGCGGGCAGGCGTGGGTTGCGTCATGCGTCGGATGCTGGGTTGTCGGATGCGGGCGTGTCGTGCGACAGGCGAATATGCAGGCGATGCATCTTCCGATACAGCGTGTTGCGGCTGATGCCGAGCACTTTCGCGACATTGCTCACGTTCCAGCGATGCTCGTCGAGCAATTGGAGCACGGTCTCCCGCTCTTTCACCTGGATCGCGTTGAGCGCCGATGTATCGGCATCCTCGGCCAGATGCGCGAGCGGCGCACCCGCCGGCACGCCCGGCGCGCGCGGAGCCGTCTGCGCGCTCGCACCCGGGCTCGCACCGTTCACGATCTCGGCCGGCAGATGCGCGCAGCGGATCTCGGAGCCGTCGCAGAGGGCGATCGCCATTTGCAGCACGTGACGCAACTGGCGGATGTTGCCCGGCCACGGATACGACAGCAGCGCCTGCCGTGCTTCGGCGGAGAGCGCGGGCGGATCGTCGGATTCGGTTTCGAGAATATGCGCGATGAGCGCGAGTGCATCGGCGCGTTCGCGCAGCGGCGGCAGATTGATCTCGATTCCGTTCAGCCGGTAATACAGGTCCTCGCGGAACATGCCCGTCTGCACGAGTTCGACAAGATTGCGGTGGCTCGCGCTGATCAACTGAAAGTCCACCTTCACGATGGTTTCCGCGCCGAGCGGCGTGACCTCGTGCTCTTCGAGCACGCGCAGCAGGCGCGCCTGCAACGTGAGCGGCATGTCGCCGATTTCATCGAGAAAGAGCGTGCCGCCGTTCGCCTGCACGATCTTGCCGCGCCGTCCCTCGCGCTGCGCGCCGGTGAACGCACCCGCGCGATAGCCGAACAATTCGCTTTCGATGAGATTCTCCGGCAGCGATGCGCAATTCACGGCGACGAACGCGCCGCCGCCGTTCGGACTGATGCTGTGCAGCGCGTTGGCGAACACTTCCTTGCCGGTGCCCGTCTGGCCGCGCAGGATGATCGGGATCTTGCGCTGGATCACGCGCGCGGCGAGCTGGATTTGCGAGGCCATGCGCGGGTCGCCGAATTCCAGATGCGCGAGCTTGTCGAGACGGCCTGCGCTGGCCGTCTCGCGCGCGTCTTTCTTCGGCGCTTTCGCGCGCGCGCCGGGGGCGGACAGATCGCGCGATCCGGGATCGTTCATCAGGATGCGCGTCGCGCCGCTGGCGCCTTCGCGCGGCGTCTGCGCGGTGAGGAAGAAGCGGCTGTTCGCCTTCGCGCTATAGACCGTCACTGGGTGGAACGAGCCGCGGATGCTGCGCGCGATCATGTCTTCGAGCGATGCATTGAACGCTTCCTCGATGCGCTTGCCGCACAGTTCTCCGGGCGAGCGCAGGTCCAGCTGGAAGAGCGCGCTGCGGCTCGCTGCGAGCACGACGCCGTCGTCGCTGACGGCGAGCTTGCCCGCGTGCAGCGTGCCGACGAACTCCGGACGGCTGTGGAAGTGGATCATGTTCGCGTGTCGGTAGCGCGCATCGATCAGACGATTTTCGATCATCTGCCGCGACATGCCGACGAGCACGAGGGAATGCTGTTGCAAGAGCTTCGAGCGGCTCGTCACATCGAGCACGCCGACGACCGTGCCGCGCTCGTCGAAGATCGGCGCGGCCGAGCAGGTGAGCGACGTATAGCGCGGATAGAAGTGTTCGTGCTGGCATACGGCGATGCAATCGCGCTCGATGAGGCATGTGCCCATGCCGTTGGTGCCGGCTTCCCGCTCGCTCCAGAGCGCGCCGACGCGCAGGCCATCGGCGGCGACGGCTTCGCCGAACGGCACCGACGACACCTGATGCACGATGACGCCGTCCGCATCGACGAGCACGACGGCGAGTTCCGGATCGGCGAGTTGTTGATACAACGTCGTCATTTCCAGCTTCGAGCACGCGATGAGATCGCTTGCGGCGTCACGGCGATCGTTGAGTTCGTGCTGCGTGAGCACGGGCGGCATGATGAAGCGGCCCGGATCGAGCCTGAATTCCGTGAGGCACCGCAGCCACGATTGCGCGACCGAATCGCTGGCGCGACGCGCGGCCAGCGGATTATTGACGATGTTCAGTACTTCCCGGACATGCGTGTCTACGTCAGCAAGCGACGACATGGGGGCAAGTCTCCGTTGCGCCGCATTCCGGTGCGCGCGTTGTGCGCGGCCGTCCGGCGCCGAATCTGTTGTGTTTTGCGCTGGCGCTCTGGCTTTCCTTGCCTGTTCCGATTTCGCGGATATATCCGCTCGCAGGCGCGCCTCGTGGCCGGGCAGTCGCGATGGGTCGGGCGCTGTCTGGGACCTGATCCGGCCCGGTTCTCAAAAACTCTACATCCTTAGACGCATAGGTTCAATAAGTAGTCGCATAGAGTAGGGCTAACTTGCCCGGTTTTTGCTTGCACTTTACGGATGACTTTGGCGATGGGCGCCGGGTTTTCCACATCAAAGGGCCGCGTTGCGCGGCAACAAGCATATGGGCCGATTCGAACCGATTCGCGAAGCTGTGTATGTTGCGCCGCAACGTGCTTCCTCGGATGCGCGCGCTGGTGCGATGGACATCGTGTATATCGAGGGTCTGACAGGGCAGACGGTGATCGGCATCGACAAGAGCGAACTGCATGATCCGCAGACCGTGCGGCTGAGTCTTGCGATCGGCGTGCCTTCGATTCGTGCTTGCACGACTGATCGGATCGAGGACACAGTGAATTATGCGGCGGTGCGGGAGGCGATTCATGGTCTGCTCGCTACGCATGGTTTGCAATTGCTTGAAGCGCTGGCGGAGCGCATCGCGCAGCTCGTCATCGCGGATTTCGGGGCGCATTGGGTTCGGGTCGTGCTTGCCAAGCCTGCGAAGTTCGATGATGTTGATGCCGTCGGTGTTGTGATCGAGCGGCGGCGGGTGGTTGAGGATCGGGGTGGGGGTGGGCCGATTAGCCTTGCCTGGATTGGGAGGGGGTATGTGGCGGGGTGAGTTTTTCTTCGCTTTCGCCCGATCCCGTTTTGTCTGTGGTTTATTAGCGTTGCCCCTATGCGGGGCGGCAGTCACTTTCTTTGCTGCTGCAAAGAAAGTGACCAAAGAAAGCAGCTCGTTAGGCCCGCGGTCACACGCAGTTTGGCCATGCTTGCCAGGCGATCGTGGGCTGCCTAAGTGTCGCCCTCAAAGGTTTGACCGGGCTTGGCTCGCGCAC
>Ga0105251_10004071_pt1 | contig 10261 bp, 10 predicted proteins | sample KBSS64metaG_FD_80424 | JGI IMG/M metagenome (GOLD analysis project Ga0105251, IMG submission 80424) | Switchgrass rhizosphere microbial communities from Kellogg Biological Station, Michigan, USA - KBS S6-4 metaG | ecosystem: Host-associated > Plants > Roots > Rhizosphere > Soil | place... | reverse complement strand
TGGCTAACTGGGATCGCACACAAGGCTTCAACAAAATGCAGTCACTGCTGCAAGCCAATCCAAACATTAAAGGCGTGATCAGCGGCAACGACGAAATGGCGCTGGGCGCGATCGCTGCGTTGAAAGAAGCTGGCAAGCTGAATCAGATCAAAGTCGGCGGTTTTGACGGTTCACCGGATGCGGTTGACGCTGTGAAAGCCGGTACGCTGGCCTACACTGTGATGCAGCCGGTGGCGCAGTTCGCGCAGAAAGCGGTAGAGCAGGCGGATAGCTTCCTGAAAACCGGTAAGACCGGTGCGGCCTCGGAGAAGCAGCTGTTTGACTGCATCCTGATCACTAAAGAGAACGCCGGTAACTTTGCTTCACCGTTTGTTCTGAAGCAGTAAAAGTTGCGCAATAAATTGCGCCACTACGCTATGTGCGTTTTTTATAACAACCACCTTTGAAACGCACGTATTCGTAGCGGCGCGATTTATCACGCAGTGTAACGTTAGTCGCAATTTGCCAAAATCCGTATTAAACGCTGTAATGAGTGCCGAAAACGCTTCTCGCTTCACTTTCCCGGATGAAATATGGCGCATAACCCGCAGGACTCTTCACTTGGCGTATTTATGGCCGAAACCTTACCCAGCGATAGCCGTCAGGCGCGGCAACTGGCCCGTCGCCAGTTAATCGCCGAAGCGGTGATGGCAGAAGGGGCGATCCGCATCGAAGACATCACCGATCGCTTCGGCATCAGTTTGATGACCGCCCATCGTGATATCGACGAAATGGTTGAGCGCGGCCTGCTGCATAAATCGCGCGGCGTGGTGTCTGCGACGCCAACCAGCCTGGTTGAATCCAGCGATATCTATCGCGCCACGCGTCAGCTGGAAGAGAAACAGGCGATTGCCGATGTCGCCGCCAGCTATCTCGAACCGGGACAGGCGATTTTCCTCGATGATTCCACCACCGTGCTGCAGATGGCGCGGCTGCTCTCAGCGCGTGCGCCGCTAACGGTGATCACCAATTCTCTGACCCTAATGAACGAGCTGCGCAATGGCCGCGATATCACTTTGATGGGCCTCGGCGGACAGTTCTATCACTGGTGCAATGCTTTTATGGGCCGCATGACGCGGGATGAAATTGCCAGCCTGCGCGCCGACGTGTTTTTCGTCAGCATGTCAGCGATTATCGATGATGCAGTGTTCCACCAATCCGCAGAAACGGTGGAGACCAAACGCGCGATGTTTGATGCCGCGCAGAAGCGCATTCTGATGATGGATAACACCAAGTTTGAACGCCGGGCGCTGCACCGTTTTGCGCATCTGAGTGAATTCGATGTGGTAATTGTTAATCAGGGCACGCCGGTGCCTATTTTGCGGCGTATGCAGGATTTAGGCGTGAATGTGGTGGTCGCCCCGATGAAAATAAATCATTCGGTTAATTCCTGAAAAGGCGGGCATCCTAAATGGCGGCCTTTATATGACGTGCCAATCTTTACATTAATTTAAATATATCCCGCCTCGTTGATTTTTTTTACTTTCTTTAATCTGCTCAGCGTCTTATTCGGGGATTTCCTGGTTATATACGCTGCGTAGTGCTCTATGGTTATTATTCGGCCCTGGTTCAGAATAATGAGGTATCTGATGCTGATTAAACTTAAACGCACACGAACGCATGATGAGGACAGAAATCTGGCAATGTGGCTCGCCACGGCCGCCGGTGTGCTCAATGCAATCGCCTTGGGGGCGTTTGGCTTTTTCCCCTCGCATATGTCAGGTAATACCTCTCAATTATCCAGTGAAGTATCGAACGTTAATTTCCGTGATATCACCTTTTTAGCCACCATCCTGTTTGCCTTTGTTTGTGGTGCGGTCACGGCGAGAATGGTGGTGATCAGCGGATTAGCCAATGGCAATCGCATTATATTCTGCCAAATATTGTGGGTTGAAGGGCTGGCCTTAATAGCGTTATCGCTGTTTGAAATGTTCTTTTATTCGTCGGCCAACAACCGGGAAGTTATTGTCATTCTGGGCTTCCTGATGGGCGTGCATAATTCAACCTCTACGCAGTTATCCAATGGCCGCGTGCGCTCCACCCATATTACCGGCACGTTAACCGATGCCGGAATTTCGCTGGCATCGGTATTAGCCGCGCTGTTCCGCCGCGATCCGTCAAAACAGTTCTCAGGCCAGAAACGTCAGCTGTTGACGCATCTGACCACGATATTTTCCTTCCTGATCGGCGGGATTGTCGGCCTGATGATGTTTAAACATCTAGGTTTTAAAGCCATGTCGATGGTCGGCGGCATACTGCTGATTGTTGCCACATTGGCGATGGTGAGAACGGTGGCACGGGTAAAGCGGGCGGCTTCCTGAAATGATGGAGTGTGTGCAAGGCGGCGACTTTTTCGCCGCCTCGCTAGTGCCAGCCGCAAATAAGAATTTTTACCTTCCGTCTCATCATAAAACACCTTAAATTCACGCCGACGAGCAGTGCCAGTCACAACAGATTGGGTATTTTAACAACAATCAAATAAACACTTTTGCATGCCATCTATTCATGGCAGTGAGGCTTTGTATGCTTTTAAAACGCAGCTGTAATATTGCTATTGTCGTACTGGTCATGTTTTCTGTTACCGCGTGTGGCATGTCGCATCGTGGCAGAAATACCGCGATTGGTGCTGGTGTTGGTGCGGTAGGCGGTGCGGTACTTACCGGTGGTAGCACCTTCGGTACATTGGGTGGCGCGGCGATCGGTGGTTTAATCGGGCACGAAGTTAGCAGGTAAGGCAATATTCTCGCGTAACTATGAACTTTATTTCACTCTCATTTATGCTGCATAGGATATCAATACTGTTCCTACCGCAAAAAGAGGTGATGACATGGAGTTCCACCGTAAAAACTGGCATGAGAAAGCCTTCGATTTAGCGAATCGAGGTATTTCACTTGGTTCGCTGGGTGAGCATCAGGCTGCAGCCTGTTCATGGGGTGCAGCCGCTGAATTAGCCAAAGCGCATCTGCGAGATGACGATATCTATTTCTGGATTATGAGCGGCTATGGCGCAATATTAATCCAGTGTCAGCGCTATCAAGAAGCAATTGAAGCGGCGAAAGAAGCCCTCGATTGGGAAGCGCAACAAAACCAAATACTTTCCCGAATGACGCTTGCGCGTGCGCTCTATGCTCTGGGCGCAGTTGATGGCGCAAAATTTTATTTTCAGCAAATTTATGACATGCAAGGTGATGGCATTTTTGCTGCATTACCCGAATTTGAGCACGCCACCCTGAAGGATTTAGTCCGTTTCAGGAAATAACCGGAGAGGCTTTCTCTCCGGTTAGCCTTCAGAAAACCAGCTGGACTTTAGCCGCACGCTCTTTATCCGCTGCCAGCTCCAGCGCGAGTGCGGCATCCTGCATGGGCATTTCGGCTGAAAGCAGCGGCAGCGGATTGATTTTGCCTTGCTCAAGCCAGCGTACTGCGGTGGTGATTTCGCTGGTGAAGCGGAAGGATCCGCGTAGCTGTATCTCTTTGACCAGCAACGGCCCGATGGGATAGTTTACCTCTGCCGCGCCCATGCCAAGCTGCACGATAATGCCGCCCGGACGGGTAAAGGCGACCAGCGAAGCCACCGCCGCGCCTGCGCCGGAAGCTTCAAAACAGACATCAAAACTGCCGCCATTTTCTGCCCAGCGCTCAATTTGCTGTTCGTCACGCGGATCCACCGCCGCGCTGGCACCCATATTGATCGCCAACTGACGACAACGTTTGCTGATGTCGGTAGCCACCACTTCGGTGGCACCCGAAGCCAGTGCCGCCGCGATGACCAGACAACCGATTGGTCCGGCGCCGGTGACCAGCACGCGCTTGCCGGTCAGATCGCCAGCCTGGCGTACCGCATGAATACACACCGCCAGCGGTTCGGCAAAGGCCATCACTTTGGCATCCGCGCCATCGCTGTACGGTACGCACTGCACGGGATTAACCGCCACATATTGGGCAAATCCGCCGTTAACATGCGGGAAAAACTGCGCGCTGCCCATAAAGCGCATTGAGCGACAAAGATTCTGTTTTCCTTCCTGACACAGCGCGCACAGCTGGCACGGTTGGGAAGGGTTTATCGCCACGCGCTGGCCAACCTTCAGGTCGCTGTTTTCTGGCACTTGCTCGATGATGCCAACAAATTCATGGCCTAAAATCATCGGCGCTTTCAGTACTGACATGCCCGCGCGGCCATGCTGGAAATAGTGAATATCCGAGCCACAAATCCCGCCACGCTCAACTTTGACTAACACTTGCTGCGCGTTCCACTCAATTTCCCGCGACTCACAGCGCACATCATGTGCGGCATTGACGATCACCGCGTTCACTGTTTTCTGCTGCATCATGTTTCTCTCTATGCGTTTGAAGGGGTTTCGAATTCCTTCTTATTTTCAGCCGGTTGTTCGCCGGGCGGCGTCATCACTTCAATTTTGCCAACCAGCAGCAGGTAGGCCAAAAAGCCCATCAGTGCGACGGCAGCGATGTACCACATCGCGTATTGGAAGTTGTGGGTGCGCTGCAAAATAACGCCGATGATGATCGGACTGACAATGCCGGAGAGATTGCCAAAAATATTCAGAAAGCCGCCGATGGTGCCGATTAAGTGGCGCGGAATCACATCGCTGCACACCACCCAGCCGAGATTAGAGAAGGCGTTGGCGAAGAAGGCGATAGAGAGAATAGCGATGGCAATTACCGGGCTGTCCTGGAAGAAATTCACTAGCGCAATCGAACAGGTGAGCAACATCCCCAGCATTACCGGCAGCTTGCGTGCAAAGGTGCGGCTGCGGCCACGCTTGAGCAGGAAATCACTCAGCGTTCCGCCGCACAGCACGCCAGCCATCGCCATCAGATAAGGGAACATTGCGCCAATCCCCGCTTTATCGATCGACAGATGCAGCCCTTTTTCCAGATAGACAATAAACCAGGTCAGGAAAAAGTAGAGCGTCGATGAGGCCGCGAACTGCGCGATAAACAAACCCCAGGTGGTGCGCTGGCGCAGAATGTATTTTACCGACAGCCAGTTAACCTTGCCGTTTCCGGTTTGCTGATTCACTGAACCGTGGCCGCCACCTTTGCGGATGATATCGAGTTCCGCATCATTCACTTTGCTGCTGTGCTGCGGGTCGCGATAGACAATCAGCCAGTAAATGCCGAACACAATGCCCACCAGGCCAGAGAGATAAAATGACATCTCCCAACCCCATTGAGAGACGATAAACGACAGCACTGGCGTCAGCAGCGCCAGACCAATGTATTGCGCGCTGGAATAGGTTGCCGTTGCACGCGCACGTTCATGGTCGGGAAACCAGGTGGCGATGATTTTGGTGTTGGAGGGAAAAGAGGGCGCTTCCGCTACGCCAATTAGCGCGCGGCACACCAACAGCATCATAAATGACGCGGTGGCGGTGGTGAAAAAGTGATGCGACGCCAATCCCATTAGCAGGGTAAACAGGCTCCACAGCACAATCGCGCTGCCGTACAGCCAGCGCGAACCAATACGGTCAAGCAGATAGCCGACCGGAATCTGGCTCAGAGCATAAAACCAGGTAAACATCGAAAACAGTAAACCTAACTGCGTGGCGGATAAGAAAAACTCGCCCTGAATATGGGAACCGGCTACCGCCAGGTTAGCGCGATCCATATAGTTGATAGCGGTGACAATAAACAGCATGAATAAAACGCTTAAACGCGTGCGCGTGGGTTTCATGGTCATGACTTCATTCTCTATGAGTGTGCAGAGCGGGTTTGTGCCGTTGGCGTGCTCAGGCTACTAAAGGTGGTCAGCGCGGTGAGTAATACCGCCACAACCAGCGATCCGCCCATAAATACATAAGAGGCCGCTGGGCTGCCGGTCAGGCCATTGAGATAGCCCACAATCCACGCGCCGACGAAGGATCCCAGCGCACCGAAGCAGACCACAAAGGACATCGCGCCCGCCACAACGTTGCGTGGCAGCATCTCAGGGATCGCAGCGAAGAAGGGTCCGTACGGCGTGTACATCGCACCGCCCGCGATCACCAGCAGCACCCATGAGAACCAGAAGTGCGTCGCACCGAGCGTAAAGGAAGCAATGAAGCACACCGCGCCCAGCCCAAGGAAAAGCAGCACGATGTTTTTACGCTGCTGGTATTTATCGGAGAACCAGGATGCGGTCAGCATCAGCGGCACGGCGAGCAGATAGGGCGCGGCTGAGAGCCAGCCGGTCGCGACAATACCCATGCCGGACGCGCTCTTCAGCATGGAAGGCAGCCACATGATGAAACCGTACATGCCGATATTCCAGAAGAAGTGGATAAACGCCAGCGCCAGCACTTTAGGCGAGCGGAAAGCTTCACGGTAATTCTTAACCGGTTTGATCGACTGCTGCTCTGCCGCCAGCGCGTTTTCCACCGCGCGCTTTTCGGCCTCGCTCAGCCATTTGGCATCACGCGGTCGGTCGGCATAAATTTTCCACCAGATGAACGCCCATAAGATGGCAGGCACGCCTTCAATAATGAACATGCCGCGCCAGCCAAAGGCGTTCACCAGATAGCCGGAGAGAATCGACATCCACAACACGGTAATCGGATTGCCGAGGAACAGAAAGGTGTTGGCTTTGGAACGCTCCGCGCACGTGAACCAGTGGCTGAGGAAGATCAGCATCGCCGGCATCACCACACTTTCTGCGACGCCGAGCAGGAAGCGGATCACCGCCAGCAACGCCACGCTGTGCACCATGCCGGTGGCGGTGGCCAATGCGCCCCACAGGATCAGGCTCCAGAAAATCAGCTTCTTCGCCGAGTGCTTTTCAGCGTAAATGCCGCCCGGCACCTGGAAACAGAAATAACCGAGGAAAAACAGTGCGCCAAGTAATGCCGAAATGGCGGGCGTGATATTGAGATCTTCTGCCAGACCTGCGGCGGCACCAAAACCGTAGTTGGCACGATCGAGGTAGGCGAGGCTATAGGTAATAAAGGCAATCGGGATGAGTTTTCCCCACCGACTGGCCGGTAAAATCCCTGCAATATTCTGGTTCATGCTATGACCTCAGGTCGCTTGAGTAGGATACAGCTGAGTCTTGATGCCCAGCTTAGGTCGTTTAAATCAGCCCGTTATAAGGTGGCGAGCCAGCCGCCATCCACGTAAATCATCTGGCCATTGACGTAATCGGAAGCAGAGGACGCCAGATAGATGGCGGTACCAACCAGTTCGTCGGGTTTTCCCCAGCGACCAGAAGGATTACTGCTGCAGACCCATTTATTGAACTCTTCGTTTTCGACCAGCGCTTCGTTCATATCCGTTAGGATATAGCCCGGCCCAATGCCGTTGGTCTGGATATTGAACGGCGCCCATTCAGCCGCCATCGATTTGGTTAACAGCTTGATGCCGCCTTTTGCCGCAGTGTAGGGCGCGACGGTAGGGCGTGCGGCTTCGCTGGTCAGCGATCCGATATTGATAATTTTCCCACCGCGCTGGCGTTCCACCATGCGTTTGGCTGCAGCACGTGAGACGAGGAACGCGCTGGTGAGATTGATATCCAGCACCCGCTGCCAGTCGCTCAATGCCAGTTCCAGCATCGGTTTGCGGAACTGAATGCCTGCGTTGTTGATCACGATGTCGACGTGAATGTTCTCTTCATCAAGCTGCTGGAATACCGCTTCAATCGCGGCTTCATCTGCCACATTGAACAGAAAGCCTCGGGCATCAAATCCTTGTTGCTGTAATTGCTCCAGCGCCTTATCCATGTGCTCCTGACGCGTGCCATTCAGCAGCACCTTTGCGCCGGCCTGCGCCAGGCCTTGTGCATAAGCAAAGCCCAAACCGCGTGTTGAGCCGGTAATCAGGGCGGTTTTCCCGGAGAGGTTAAATAAGGTCTGCATAACAAAACGTCCTTCATGTAGCATGACTAACAAGTTGGATGGGTTACTTTTACGTTATGCGCTGAAAGGCAGCAATTGGCAGGCGAGAGATTTGTAAGATATCTCACAATTTTTTAATGTCATCGTCAGAAGGTAATTTTCTACTTTTGAAGATTAACCTAATGAAAATAATAGTTAAATTTCGGGGTTTTGCAGTATCGCTTTTTCTGCGCGAAAAATTGCTGCTTGTGTTGCAAGCAGTGACGCGTTAAAAAGCGGTAGACATGTAGGACAAGTGAGTAAAGCCGTGGCGCTGGAAAGTATCCAAAAACATAATGTGGTTGATGTCATCTACGAGCAGATGAAGCAGAACATTCAGGATGGTCTGTGGGAGCCGGGCTGTAAGTTGCCGTCAGAAGCGGAATTGACCGCAACCTTTCAGGTGAGCCGCGTCAGCGTGCGGAGTGCCGTGCAGAAGCTGCGAGACCTTGGCGTGGTGGTGACGCATCAAGGGAAGGGTACCTATGTTACCCGCGAAGTGGCGCGCTACGGATCGTTCAGCGATAACCAGCCCATTCTGCACCTTTCGCAGGAAGAGTTTGATGATATGCGGGTTTTCCGTCAGACCGTCGAGTTCAAATGTATGGAGCTGGCAGTGCAGAACGCCACCGATGAGGATGTCAAAGTGCTGGAAAGCGCCCTAAATCGCATGCTGGTGAGTAAAGATGACTACAAGAAGTACTCGCTGGCGGACTACGATTTCCATCTGGCGATTGTGAAAGCCTCGCACAACAAAGTGTTCATCCACGTCATGGAATCCCTCAAGGGGATTTATGTGCATTACCTCGAAGAGTTGAACCGCGTATTGGGCATTACGCTGGAAAGCGTTGAAGCCCACATTAAAGTCTTTATGGCGTTGAAAAACCGCGATGCCTCGCTGGCAGCCGAGACGCTTAATAGCGCGATGACACATAACGTGCACGCCATCGAGGATGTACGCCATAACTGAATAACCAAAAGCCCTGCACAGGGCTTTTTAATTCACATAACATGTAGGACATCATACAGCATGTTATCCAGATACTGTGAGGATCATGATGAGTAACCTGAAAATTACCGATGTAAAAACCATCCTTACCGCGCCAGGCGGCATCGATTTGGTGGTGGTAAAAATCGAAACCAGCGAACCCGGTTTATACGGTTTGGGCTGCGCCACCTTTACTCAGCGTATCTACGCGGTCGCCGCCGCGATTGAAAACTACATGAAGCCGTTTTTGATCGGCAAAGACCCGGCGCGTATCGAAGACATCTGGCAATCGGCGGCGGTCAGCGGTTACTGGCGTAACGGTCCGGTGATGAATAATGCGCTCTCCGGTGTGGATATGGCGCTGTGGGACCTGAAGGGTAAAGTTGCCGACCTGCCGGTGTATGAGCTGCTTGGCGGCAAATGTCGCGATGGCGTGCCGCTTTATCGCCACTGCGATGGCGCCGATGAGACCGAAGTTGAAGACAACATTCGCGCGCGCATGGAGGAGGGCTATCAATATGTGCGCTGTCAGATGGGCATGTATGGCGGCGCGGGTACCGATGATTTGCGTTTGATTGCCGGCAAGCTGGCCAAGGCGCGCAATATCCAGCCGAAGGTGTCACCGCGTAATCCTACTCACGGCATCTATTTCGATCCGGATGCTTATGCGCGCGCCGTACCGCGCCTGTTTGATCATCTGCGCAACAAGCTCGGTTTTGGCGTTGAGTTTATTCACGATGTGCACGAGCGCATCACGCCAATCGCTTCGATTCAGCTGGCAAAATCTCTCGAACCGTATCAGCTGTTTTTCCTCGAGGATCCGGTTGCGCCAGAAAATATCGACTGGCTGAGTAAATTACGTAGCCAAAGCAGCACGCCAATTGCCATGGGCGAGCTGTTTACGCAAATCAACGAGTGGAAGCCATTAATTCAAAACCAGCTGATCGATTATATTCGCTGCCATGTCAGTACCATTGGCGGCATTACACCGGCGAAGAAGCTGGCGACTTTTGCGGAACTGTTTGGCGTGCGTACAGCGTGGCACGGTCCGGGCGATATCTCACCGATTGGCGTGGCAGCAAACCTGCATATTGATCTGAGCATCACCAATCTTGGCATTCAGGAGTACACGCCGGTGAATGAGGCGCTGCAGGAAGTGTTCCCAGGTTGTCCGGAGATTGATCGCGGTTATGCCTACCTCAGCGATCGTCCGGGGTTGGGCGTGGATATCGATCTGAAAGAGGCGGCAAAATATCCGGTATCGGGCGGTATTCCAGACTGGACTAACGCGCGTCTGCCAGATGGCACGGCGGCACGTCCGTAAGCGTATTGATGATTCGAGAGGAACCACTGATTGGTTCCTCTTTTA